>Ga0193751_1002379_pt1 | contig 11412 bp, 11 predicted proteins | sample L1c2metaG_FD_143050 | JGI IMG/M metagenome (GOLD analysis project Ga0193751, IMG submission 143050) | Soil microbial communities from a riparian zone of the East river system, Colorado, United States - L1c2 | ecosystem: Environmental > Terrestrial > Soil > Riparian zone | place: USA: East River... | reverse complement strand
GGAATTTGGTATGTCGTTTCAGACGATTTGCCCCTTGCTCAACTAGATGCGCGTTATGCGCTGCTTGCCAGCCCTGCGTTTACTGGCTCACCTACCACGGCAGCCGACCCTACGACGGCGCTTGGGCTTGCGACCAAACAATACGTCGATCATACCCCGGAATATTACCTAAATGGCGGCAATAATTATAGAGAACCCTTCCCCCGCTATGCCGGCGGTACTACTCTCGCGGCCTTCACATCAGGAGTTATGAATACCGTTGCATTACCTCTTTACGCCGGAGATGTTGTTACTAATATTACCTTCTTGAGCTCAACAACCGCCTTGACGATGGGCTCAAATAACGATGGACACCTATGGTTTGCCTTGTACGATATCAACAAAAACTTGGTAGCTCAAACTGCCGATCAAGGCGGTGCTGCAACGTGGGCGGTCGGGTTTGCTAAGACTCTCGCTCTTGGTTCTCCTTACACCGTTACTACTACTGGTGTTTACTATCTCGCTCAAATGATTAACGTCGGAACCGGTGGCGCTCCAGCCATGCCAACAATGCGCGGAGTAGCAGGTGGGTCAGTTAGTTTAACTGGCACGGTACTAACCGGCATGAAACAATTAGGCGGCACCAATGGAGCGGCTCTAACGACAACCGCTCCGGCGGGCCCAGTGGTGCTCGCAAACAGCGCTAACTTGCCATGGTGCGTAACAAACTAAGCCCTTCTCTAATGCAATTAAATTAATCTCGCAAGACATCACTAATAGTCGTTTACTTATTATTGACAAATTAACATAATGAGTATATAATGTATGTATCGTCGCCTGACGAGACGGAAAACATGGGGGTATTCAGCAATGGCGAACAAAGCTGGAATTGGCATGATCATCGGAGTATTGCTTCTCCTCGTAGGAGCACTGCTCCCTGGCGCAGGGATTCTCGCGATAATCGGCCTCATCACCGTAGTGATCTGCACCGGGGTGATCATAAAGATCCTGGTGCAAGCTGGGTACATTCCGTAACCAAGAGACAGGCAGACGAATACCCTTCGGCCAACAAGAGGCTGGTACGCCTAGGCGTACACAGACCCCGAACGGGTAAGCCGCATGAGTAAATGATGATCGAGTATACAAATTACTCTCACATCTAAAACACTCAAGCGGCTATTTTCATGTCTTGATTTAAATATCCTGTCGGTCAAGCTTTTAAAACGCAAACTGCCACAGGCAGTTTTCAACCTTCGGTTCAAGCCCTCCAAATCAAAAATAAAACTGGCCAAATGACCAGTTCTATTTTTGGTGCGCGAAAGAGGACTTGAACCTCCACGTCCCGAGGGACACCAGCCCCTCAAGCTGACGCGTCTACCAATTCCGCCATTCGCGCATAAGGGAGTTAACCTGGATGATTATAGCGAATTTACGGGGTTTTGTAAACTGATTTCTGACTGACGCTCCAGTCCAAAATATTGGCGTAACGATCGTAGGACGAGATAAGTTTTGAGGACGGATCGGCCGAGCGCACGTGTTTATTGGCGGCATATTCAACGACTGGTTGGTATAGACCAATTGCTGGCACGTCGTCTACCCACTGACGGGCAAACGTTTTATATTTTGCGTTGCGAAGATCGGGTTCAAGTCGCGAACGAGCACTCGCGAGAGATGCATCTGCAGTCGTATTAATATAGTTCGAAAAATTATAGCCGCCCATGCCGGTTTGAGATGAATGCCAATAAGCGTAGACATCTGGATCGGCACCAATAAAGAGCTCGTAAAGGAGCACGTCGTAGTTGCGTACCTGGAGGACATTCTGAACGAAATTAGTTGAGGGATCGGTGGTGTCAATAATATTCGTATTCACAACGACACCCAGCTTACGCCACTGACCAACAAGCGTCTCAAGTGCCTTCTCATATTGTGTATTCTTGGTGGTTGCGATGGTAAGCGTTAGCTTTTGACCATCTTTTTCGCGCACGCTGTTTTTCAATACCCAGCCATCCGCATCGAGTAGTGCAATTGCTTTTTGGCTATCCATTGCCCGTTAGTTGTCCATTGATAAAGGGCAGACTGAGTGATGGCACTTTCGTGGCTAAACTCGCGCGAATCGCCTTGGTATCGGTTGCAAGCTCAAGCGCTTGACGAACCATTTTATCCTTCAAAATAGGCGCACCTGTATTAAATAATGCGTACACGCCACTATTAACAGGATGGCTGGTTATATCGTAGCTGTGCCGATCAACCTGCCCTGCGTCAGTTCCTGTCAGATCTGCTGCGGCATTCACTTCACCTTTTCGAAGTGCCTGAACAATCGCCCCCTGGCTACCATAGGCATGCACTTCAAAACGACTCAGCATTGGGGTACCGCCGTAATATTTATCAAACGCTGTCATGTGGACAATCTTCTGCTGGTGCGCCGTATCAACGGTTTGCAACAAACGGAAGCCAAATGGTCCGCTTCCTACTGGCGAACGACTAAAAACATTTTCGCGAATCGCACCCGGTGCAACGCTTCCAAGAATGTGCTCGGGAAGTACAGAGAACGTTAGCGCATTTGGAAAGGCCGCATATACCGCAGGCAGTTGGAATTGCACCGTTGTGTCGTTTAGTGCCTTAACGGTAACATCTTGCCAGTTAATGCGTAGCGGCGAACGCGTTTCTGGGTTTTTGATGAGGTTGACTGTAAACGCAACATCTTTCGCAGTAAGGAAACCGCCATCCTGCCATAAAATGTTTGGTCGCAGCTTTACTGTATAGATAGTACTCGATGGATCAACCTCGATACTCCTAGCGAGATCACCGTGTAAATGTCCCGTTTCATCGTAACTATAGAGCGACGAGAAGAGCAGTCTGCTCGCAGCTGTTTCGGCGCTTGAGGAAGCGTACAACGGATTAAGCGTGTCAATCGGTCCAAGTGAGGCTTCGGCATACGTACCACCGCGCGCAGACGCCGTTGTCTGATAGCTATGTTGAAACCACATAAGCTGAGCGCCTACGGCAATAATCATTGCGCCTACGAGTAAGAGCCAGCTAATGATGAGCCGACGAACGGTCCGAATATTATCAAGCCGCGTAACGATAAACTTGCGCGCATGACGCATCGTTGCTCCTTCGGCCTTTTTAACGCGTCTGGAGAATCTCTTGCTATCGAATGTCGGCTTTTGAAATTGCTTCCATCCGTGTTTTTCATCCGCCACTTGATGCCCCCTTACAGTTTAAAAGCTGGTAAAAGCAGACCAACTAAAATAGACAATACGAAAATAACCGCAAGAACAATTGATACCTCAAATAAGTTCTTATCAAGCCCACGGCGCGTCGTATATAATTCGCCCGAACTACCGAATCCGGCCCCAAGACTTGCCCCCCGTTGCTGCAATAAAATCGCAAGGATCATCAGCAGCGCTGAGCCTAAGGTGATAATCTGTAAAATGCCATCAATGTTCATTGTTTATCTTTCCTCCTGTCGACGTGCATACCGCAATTCCAACGCACTACTTACTATATAGTTTACCAAACTTAACACAATTCCTGTCAGAACCGAATTCCAGAATGTCATGTGTAGTCCTGGTGCCAGCATGAGTGATATATATACCATCAGCCCATTTACGATAATTGTAAACAATCCAAGCGTCAGTAAAATAGCTGGCAGTGACAAAATAATAACAATCGGTCGCAAAATAGTATTAATGAATGAAAAAATTAAGCCGGCAAGCAAAAATACCCATACACCTGTCGCAAGGTCGGCGTCGCTGTAGCCGGTACCAAAGATACGTACAGCGACCCAGAGACCGACTGAGTTCAGTATCCAACGAAGGATGAACAAAAAGAATTGTTTCTTCATAAGCTGTTTCTTACTATACCGACATTTTATAGATCTGTCGAGAGACGAGCACTTAAATTCGTATGCCCCGTGTCGCTAATAAGAATGTCGTCCTCTATACGTACCCCGATACCCTCTTCCGGAATATACACTCCTGGCTCAACAGTGAGTACCATACCGGGTTTAAAAAAATGTGGAGCACCGAGACTATCGTGCGTATCGATACCAAGCCCATGGCTAATTGCATTTGGAAAGTATCTGCGGTAATTCTGCTGATCGCTCCGTCCTTTCATAAGTCCGAGGCTGACGAGTGTATCGGCCATAATAGCGTCTGTATCTTGCTGGTATTGTTCGACCGACAGCCCAGGTTTTAAAAGCTTGATAATTGTTATATGGGCAGATTTGATAGCGTTATAAACATCTCGCTGGCGTTTCGTCGGTTCACCGTACGCATAGGTACGTGCAATATCGGAGGCGTAGCCATGATGACGCACGCCAATATCAAGTAGCACTAGTTCCCGTCTTTTTAGCTTGGCATTATTTTTAATATAATGCAGCGTGCAAGCATTTTCTCCGCTAGCTACAATCGGATCGAACGCATGCCCAGTTGCGCCGCGGCTGCGGACATAGTGCGTTAGCTCTGCTTCTATTTCGTATTCGTACTTAAGACGGGGCAGATTTTCTTTCATCGCTTTAAAGGCATCGACTGTCAAATTGATCGCTTGTTTCATATACGCAATCTCAATGGGCTGCTTTATGGCTCGCAACTGCGATAATTCCTTGCGGCAATCTTGTACCGAATTGAAGATACGAGTTAACGTTTCGTGCAGTTTTTTTGGTGCAGAGTTAAGCGTAAAATTAAGATATTCAGCATATGGCTGCTTGCCAAGTGTATGAACGACGCTATGTTTTTTTGCCAGGTTGCGTAGTAAAGCCTCTGCTTCGCTTTCCGATATGACGCCGTCCACGCCGCTGATTTTCAGCGCATCTTCCGGTGATAAACTGCCGTCGAACTGCTCGTGCACCTTGCTAATAACTGGTGCCACAAGCCAAGCTTTACCTCGAACACCATCAATTATTAGCCACCAGTCTGCTACTTCTATACCACTCAGCCACCAAAAGTTGGCTTCTTGCTCAAACGCAAACGCCGTATCATTACTTCGTTGCATACCGGAATATGCCGTCACAACCACTAATCCACCTTTCAACGTAGCGATGAGCTGGGCGCGATTATTGATAAAGAAGTTCTTCATACCTTTTTATGATACCACTGCCTAATCTTAAACGCGCATGCTACATAGGCTATTTGATAGTAAGATAATAATTCATACCGTAGTTTGTCCCCCACAGCTGACCCGTCGTATCAAACCCACTAACACTACCGCTGTCGCACAAGGCATCGACTTCACTGTCTTTACGCGGCGAACCTTCGAGGTGGGTAAACACATACGTAACAGAATTACTATTCTTCGTACAGGTAGCTTTCATGTATGCTTGGGCGGGAGTAGTTCTATATATGCCGCATTTGCCTCCACTATCATATATGCAACCAAGCGGATCCATAAACACGCCTGCGGCGAGTACATTCGCATCCTGAAGGCAGGAGACGATTGGCCGAGTATAAATAGCTAGATCACTCGGACCGGCATTTATCCAACCATTACCGTTGCCAGAAACGCCGCAACCGCTTGCGCTGCCCACGTAGTTATTTTTTTGAAGGGCATACGCACTCAGCGCCGCAGATAGTTGTCGCATATCACTCTGTCGCTCAGAATCGCGGGCTCGTTGCTGATACCCGGGATACGCCAGAATGACAATAGTAACAAGGACGCCGATAATAACAATGACAAGGATCAGCTCTACGATCGTAAAGCCCTCTGTTTTCCTCTGTAATGTACCGATGACGCCCATATCTCTCGGAATCCTTTTCGTTACCAAACTATGTGCCGTCACTATAGCACAAGCGCTACGCCTCGGGCAAATACTTGCCGATCAGTTGCGCCTTTGCCGGACCGATAACTGCCACAATCTGCTCGGGTGAAGCTGCCTGTACTCCGCGCAGGCTACCGAATGTCCGAATGAGTTTTTTGCGTGTCGTCGGGCCGATCCCCGGAATTTCCTCAAGGCTACTAGCGGTCTGCTTGGCACGCTTTAGGACTGTGTGGTAGCTTACTGCAAACCGATGCGACTCGTCACGAATGCGCTGGAGTAGCTTCACAACGTGTGATGAATGTGGCAGGTTAATAAGCATGAAATCTTCGGTGATTGTCGCGCGACCCTCAAGCTTTTGAAGCTTTTGTTTGTTCAACGTCACACCGGATTTTGTATGATGAATAACGATCTGCTCTTCGCGTTTGGCAAGGCCTACAAATGGAATAGTTTGCTGCTTGCGTTCGTCACGAGCTTGAATTGCCGCATCCAGTTGACCTTTTCCACCATCAATAAGAATAAGATCTGGTCGTCCCCATGACTGCATATTTTTTTCGCTCAACCGTCGCACGATTGTTTCGTTCATATTGTAAAAATCATTGTTATGCTCAATGCGCGTTTTAAATTTGCGATAATTCGCACGATCACTCACACCGTTAGTAAACACGACCATGCTCGCTACGACATTTGTACCACTCATATGTGAAATATCGTAGCCCTCAATGCGAGCGGGAAGTACCTCGAGGCTCAATAAGTCGCGCAGATCACTCAGCGCTTTGTCTTTGCTAATATGTAAGAATTCTTTGTCGCCAAACATGATCCGACGCTGCAGTTCGCGCATATCGTTAAGTTTGTTGCGAAGGCTGGCTGCCGTCTCAAAATCATGCAGCTTAGCCGCTATTTTCATATCGCGTTCGAGTTCGCGCGAAAGCGCTTTTCGTCCGCCTTGTAAATAACGGATTAGTTTGCGAAGTGATGCTTTGTACTCGTCGCTCGGTGTTCCTTCTCTCGGACTAAGGCCCAAATGCACATCAAGGTCGGGCCGGGTGCCGTCACGTGGCGGTTTTGTATAATATGGAAAGATTTTTCTCAAGTAGCGCAACGCCTTTTTAACCGCGAAACCATTATAATACGGACCGAAATACTCAGCGCCGTCATCGGCTGGATTGCGCGTAAAACATACATATGGCCACTGACTTTTCATGTCGATACGCACGAACATTTGTGACTTGTCATCGCGCAGTAAAATATTGTAACGCGGCATGTAGCGCTTGACCATTTCGCTTTCAAGAAATAGCGCATCGATTTCACTCTCAGTTTCAACCCAGTCAGTATCATTAATTTCCGCTACCAAGGCTCGCGTTTTGACATCCATATCACGAGTATTCTGAAAATACTGCCGTACACGATTTTTAAGTACGGCCGCTTTACCTACGTAAATAACTTCACCGCGAGAAGACTTGTGAAAATACACACCGGAGCTGCGTGGTAACGTTTTTAGTTTGGTTTCGAGTGCCTTATTCACTACATTAATTATACCGCGAATACTTACAGAATCATCTTGCATGCAAAATAACTCTATTGAAACTTTCAGAGCAAGTTGAAACAATGAAAGCAATGCATAAGTAAGGACTAGTGATGGATATAGTGATTGAAACAAACGAGCTAACAAAACAATACGGCAAATCGACGGCACTTGACCATCTGACCATCACCATTAGAAAAGGAGAAATTCTCGGTTACTTAGGCCCTAATGGTGCAGGAAAAACGACAACTATTCGCCTACTTTTAGGGTTGATCAAACCAACCCACGGTTCGGCGACTATTTTCGGCAAAGAAGTCCAACGTAATGCCGCCGAACTCCACAAACACATTGCCTACGTGTCTGGAGAGACGAGCCTCTGGCCAAACCTTACCGGTGCTGAGACACTCCACTTCTTAGGCAATATTCATGGATCCATCGACAGTAAGTATCAAACGGAACTGATTAAGAAATTCGCGTTTGATCCAAATAAAAAAGTCCGCAACTATTCTAAAGGTAACCGCCAAAAAATTGCCTTGATTGCCGCACTTGCCACCCGGGCCAAGCTGCTCATCTTCGATGAACCAACAAGTGGTCTTGACCCAGTGATGGCAAGAGTATTTCGTGACGAAGTTTTGATTGCCAAAAAGAACGGCCAGACAGTCTTTTTGTCATCACATATACTCGAAGAAGTCGAAGAACTTTGCGACCGTGTGGCAGTACTGCGTTCTGGCTCATTAGTTGAAATAGGAACGCTCGACAAATTGCGACACCTCTCGGCCCTTACTATTGAAGCAACTTTTTCGGACGTAGCTCCCGATATATCAAAGGTTAAAAACGTCAGCAATATCGAAACGCACAACAGGTACCTGCGCTGCAACGTCAATGGTTCAATCGACGAACTGCTTCAAGTTGTCGCGAAGGCAAAGCCGATTAGCTTCCTCAGCCGAAAACCATCACTTGAAGAATTGTTCTTAGCACTGTATGACGGGAACGAAAAATGAACCTGAAAAAACATGTATCACCCGCCAAGGCGCTGCGCCATTTTGGGCGCAAACAAACGTTAAAAGGTGCAATTATTATAGGTATCCTGGCCGGCATGATGACAGTTATCCAAGGAGCAGGGTATACCGTTACGTATCCTGACGCTCGATCGCGTGCCCAATTTGCCTCCTCGCTTGAAAGTGCGCCATCGCTTGGTGTTATTTACGGCGAGTCGAAAAACCTTGTTTCCGCGAGCGGCTATATTGTGTACCGCGTCGTCCCGTTCATGTCGCTCATTGCCTCGATATGGGGCCTGGTTGTGGTGACAAAGTTATTACGCGGTCAAGAAGAAGATGGCCGCTGGGAGCTCATCGCTTCAAGTAACACTAGCGTCCAAAGCGCAACCTGGAACGTGCTGCTTGGATTCGCGATGTCGTTTGGACTGGCCCTCATTATTAGTACGCTTATTACCACAGCAGGCGGAATATTGCCAGATATTGCCATGTCACTTGTAACAAGCATGCTTGTTACTCTCGCGATCTTTTTACCTGCTGCCATATTTGTAGGACTCGGTATTTTTACTAGTCAGCTTTCTATGAGCCGGCGCCGAGCTATGATGTATGGGCTTATCCCGTTGCTCGGATTTTTTGCACTGCGAGCGCTCGGCAATACGATAAGTGATGTGTACTGGCTGAAACATGTGACGCCCTTTGGTTGGTCAGATCTTATCAGTCCTGTCATTAATCTACAGCCAATATGGTTCTTACCTTTTATTATCGCCACGCCTATGCTTGTTGTGCTTGGCATTTACTTGGTGGGGAAACGTGATCTCGGCGCTGGCATACTCAAAGAATCCAGTTCGGCAAAATCCCATTATTTTTTGCTTGGCTCGGCTGGCACATTAGCAATTCGTCAAAATATACTGCTATTTATCGGTTGGGGTCTTGCCGCTCTTACCATGAGTGCCCTCATCGGGGCAATTGCCAGTATTGCGGCGAATTCGCTTATTGATTCTCCGGCTGCCAAAAATGTCGTCAGTCAATTAGGCGGTTCATTCAATGACCTGAAGGTGGCTGTTATTGGGGCAGGCTTGGTATTTACCGTTATGGTACTGCTTATCATGATCACGACGTGTATGGCGACCATTCGCGGGGTTGAAGCAAAAAATTACCTCGATAACCTTCTCGTACAGCCGATTCGGCGGAGTAGCTGGCTGATTATACAGCTCCTGATTACCGTAGTTGCTTTCACACTCATTTCGGTACTATGTGCGCTTGCCACGTGGCTTATTGCCAACGCGCAACATATTGCTTTCGAGCTTGGCAATTTGCTGCTGGTAAGTATAGCTCTCACCGGAACGGTCATTTTTACCCTCGGTTTTGGCACACTGCTCTATGGCACACTGCCGCGTTTGACGGTCATCGGCATGTACGTCGTTATTGGTTGGTCGTTCATTATTGATGCGATCGGTGCGGTAGTAAAATTGAATGACCTTATCGTTAAAAGTTCACTCTTTCACTACATATCATTTTCGCCAACGAAAACACCAGACTGGTCGACGTTCGCTGAACTTGCAGCTATTGGTGTTGTAATGGCAGCAATTGGTATCGTGGCATTTACGAAACGAGATATTATCGCCGAATGATGTCGGCTAAAACGACATTATAGCGTATTACTTTTTACGCATATCAGCAATGATTTTTTCTGTCATTGCGTTCATCTTATTATGAATCTCAACAAGAAACTGGAGCTGTTCAGGGCTACACTCCATAGCAAGCGCCTCAAACGCTTCGCTCATTGGGCGATATAATTCATGTACTTGCTTGCTTTTCTTGCGGTCTTCAATGGGTTTTAAAAGAACACGGCGACGATCCTGCGGATCACTGACACGACACACAAAACCCGCTCGCTCTAAACGGTCAACGATGCCAGTAATAGCACCCGTCGTAAGGCCGCAGCACGTCGCAAGTTTGCCTGCACTCATTGGCTGGTAATGGCTGATTATATCCATCGATTCAAATTCAGTAGCGCTAAGGCCCACTTTATCAGCCACAGCACTTGTATGAAGAACAGTAAGAGTTCCGGACCGCTGTATCGACTGGCTAAGCTCTTCTATAAGTTCTTTTTTCGATTTCATCGTTGACTCCGCATGCAGATTACCTTACAATCTAAGATAATTATTTAGTAAACTAATTCTATATTATAGATAGGAAATACCTCAATGTCAACCGACCACCCCATTCATTCAGCACAGCATCATGCGAGCAAATTTACTCATCGTCAGCGAACTATCGCTCTTGTCATCGTCGCGCTTGCCTTTGTGATGGATTTACTCGACAACACTATTGTAAACATCGCCATTCCATCAATCCAAAGTAACCTTGGCGCCAGTTATGCCGCTATCCAGTGGTTAATTGCCGGCTATTCGCTCGCCTTTGCCGTCCTGCTTATTACCGGCGGACGCATGGGTGACGTCTTCGGCTATAAAAAACTCTTCCTCATTGGTGTTGGCGGATTTACGCTGGCGTCGCTGCTTAGTGGTCTGGCCTGGAATACCGAAATTCTTATTGCTGCGCGTTTGCTACAAGGAAGTATGGCCGCGCTTATGGTGCCGCAAGTTATGTCGCTCATGCAGGTCATGTTCAAGCCGAGTGAACGCGGCGGTGTCATGGGGTTATTTGGTGCACTCGCCGGCGTGGCAGCCTCACTAGGACCGGTAATTGGCGGCATTTTGATTCATGCCAACATTGGCGGCCTCGACTGGCGGCCTATCTTTCTTATTAATGTGCCTATCGGTATTTTTGCACTGATTGCTGCGTACCGTTACCTGCCTGAAGGTAAATCACCACACCCGCTTCGACTTGATATATGGGGTACGCTCATTATTGTTATCGCTCTGTTCTTGTTGGTATTCCCACTGATTCAGGGCCGCGAACTTGGCTGGCCTATCTGGACATTCATTATGATGGTCATCTCGCTTCCTGTTATCGCATTGTTTGTCTGGTGGCAGAAGCGCAAAGATAAAAAAGACCACTCACCGCTTATTGCGCCGTCCCTATTTAAAACAAAGACATTCGTCACAGGTCTTATCATTAACATTATATTCGAAGGTGCAATGCTTGGATTTTTCCTGCCGTTCACCTTGTTACTCCAGGTAGGACTTGGCTACGAG
>Ga0193751_1002378_pt1 | contig 11417 bp, 8 predicted proteins | sample L1c2metaG_FD_143050 | JGI IMG/M metagenome (GOLD analysis project Ga0193751, IMG submission 143050) | Soil microbial communities from a riparian zone of the East river system, Colorado, United States - L1c2 | ecosystem: Environmental > Terrestrial > Soil > Riparian zone | place: USA: East River... | reverse complement strand
GGCGGGACATTGACGGCCGGTTATGACGCGGTCATCGCCGGGTTGGATCCGGATTTCGGCTATCGGCGCCTGGCCGTGGCCTCCGCTGCGCTGCGCAGCGGGGCTCGCTTCATCGCCACCAATGCCGATGCGCGCTACCCCACACTGAGCGGCTTCCTGCCCGGCGCCGGAACGATCGTGGCGGCGCTGCAGGCGGCGAGCGGCGTGGTCCCGATGATCATCGGGAAACCGGAGCCGGCGATGTTCCAGGCCATCCTCGAGCGCGCAGGCGTGTCGCCTGCCGAGGCGCTGGCCGTCGGCGACAACCCCGATGCCGACATGGTCGCCGCGCGCCGGGCCGGAATCGCCTCGATCCTGGTGCTCACCGGCGTCGTGGATGCCGACGCCGCTGCCCTGCTGCCCGATGAACGCCGCGCGGACGCGGTGGCGGTCGGCCCCGATGAGGTCGCTTCCCTGCTGGGCCTTTCGCTCAGGTGATGGCCGGCTCGCGTGCCGCCCAAGCGCTCCACGCCCGTTCGGCGTCCTCTTGCAGCCGACTCAGCGCGATGCCGGAGCCGAAGCCGCGGCGGAAGGCGTTGAGGGCGATGGCGGCCAGCTCCTGCGCAGTCATACCCTGCGCTCGAGCGCTGCGCGCCATCTCGTCGGTGAGGGTCGTGTCCGAGACGGTGCGATCGTCGGTCGAGATGGTGACGCTGAGGCCTGCGCGATACAGCCGGGTGAGCGGGTGGGCGGACAGGTCAGCCACGATGCCGGCCTGGACGTTGCTGGTCGGGCACAGGTCCAGGGTCACGTCGCGATCGCGCACCAGCGCCATCGTCTCCGGATCGTCCGCGGCGGTCACCCCATGTCCGATGCGCTGCACGCCGAGGTCGATCGCCTCCCTGATGCGCTCCGGTCCCGGGACCTCGCCCGCGTGGGCGGTGAGCGACAGGCCTCCCTCCTCTGCGGCGCGAAAGGCGGCCGCATGGGGCGGAGCAGGGTACGTGGCTTCGGGTCCTGCCAGATCGAAGCCTACGACCGGCATGCCGAACCGCGCGGCCGTGCGGGCCAGCTCCACGTTGGCGCCAGGAGGATGCGAGCGCATGGCCGTCACGATGAGGGCGATGAGCGGGGCCGCGCTGCCGATGCGCTCCCTGCCCTGCGCAACCCCGGCGGCGACCGCTTCGACCACAGCGGTGACCGATAGCCCACCTTCGAGATGCAGGCGAGGGGCCCAGCGGATCTCGCCGTATCGGACGCCATCGGCCGCCATCGTGTCCACCAGCTCGGCGGTCACCCGTTGCAGCGCCGGGGCGGTCTGCAGCAGGGCGATTGGCAGGTCGAAGTAGGTGAGCAGCTCGGCCTGGTCGCGGCAGTGCGGCGGAGCAACGAGGCGGGCGCGTGCCGCCTCGAGGCTGAGCGGCATCCCCACCTCCGCAGCCAGCTCGACCGCCGTCTCGACGCGGATCGCTCCGTCCAGGTGCTGGTGCAGCTCGGCCTTCGGCAGCGCCCGCAGCGCCTCGAGGTCCATCCCGAAATGATAGGCGGCCGCTTGAGGCGCGCGCCGCTCGCGGCGTTGGCCGCGATCCTGATCGCTGGCCTTGTTCTGGGCCTGCGCGCGAAGGATCCTGCCACCGCCGATCCACCGGATGCCGCGGCCCGAGCCGCGCAGCTGGTGCGGGTCGCACAGCTGGCCGATGCGGCGCTGCGTCGACTGTCGGAGCTTCTCGAAGCGACGCTGCAGGACGCCCGCAGCGGCGCTGCCCTGACCGTCGCCGGCAGCGATCCTCCGGCTCCATCGCTGGTGGCGGCCGCCCATCGGCTGGAGGCGGGGACTGGGATCGGCGACGAGGCGCAGGCTGCCTTTCGGCTGCTGGTTGGCACCGCTGCGGCGATCGATCCTGCAGCACCGCTGCCCGTCTTGAGCGTGAATCAGGAGGCGATCTCCGCGATTGCCCCCCAGCTGCGGGCAGCTGCGGATGCCTCGACTGCCTTCGTCGCGCGTCGCCACGCGACGGACCACGTGCTGCAGGCCCTGGCCGGCGCCCTGGCCGCGCTGGCTCGAGACGATCCGCACGCTGCCCTCAACCTCGCGGCCGGCGCCGGCGCTCCCCTCGAGTTGCTCGGGGCCTGGCCGTCCCCTCCGGTCACGCTGGCACTGTGGCTGACAACGACTACGGAGCTGCTGGCCGCGGTGCGCGCGGTGGCCAACGCCACCCTCGCCGGCGACACCCGCGCCGAACGGGAAGCAGCTACACGCTATGCCGACGCCGCGAAGGCGGCACGCGGCGCCGACGTGTCGCTAGCCCTGGCGCTCTCCGAAGGCGGTGCGGCGGTCACCGCCACTGCGCTTGGCGGGCTCACCGACGGCCTCGCCGAGCTCGCCACGGCCCGCGAGGCGATCGCGCCGCTCGCCGAAGGCCGCTGACCGGCGAACGGTGGCGTCTATACTCGCGCGGCCGCTGGCCTCTCCAGCGATGCCATCGGTCCGCTGTTTGCCTGACTGAGGGAGGGAATGGATGCGCTTTCGGACGGGCGGCACCGAGCCAGCGGCAGTCGAGGCGGACGTCCTGGCCATCCCGATCTACAGGGGCGATGAACAGCTGCCAGCCGACCTCGCCGCGCTGGATGCGGCCGCGGGGGGCGTGATACGGCGCGCCTTCGAGTGGGGGGAGTTCGAGATCAACGAGACCGAGACGGCACTGATCGACGCCGGCCCGCTGCCGAGCCCCAAGATCCTGCTCGTGGGCGCTGGGCGTCGCGGCCGAGGGGCGTGGCGCGCCCGACGTGTTGCCTCGAAGGCGACGCGGCGGCTTCAGGGTCGGGGGGCGCGCTCGATGGCCCTCTGGCTGCGGGATGGCGACGGGGGGGACGCCTATGCCGCGGCCGTGATCGGGGCGGGCCAGGGGACCTTTCGCCCGTACACCTACTACGGCCGGGTTCGTGACACCGTCGACATGCTGCGCAGCGTCGAGGAGCTGGTCCTGGTCGGGGATGGGGTGCCGGGCACCGCCGAGCTCGAGACGGCATCCGCGATCGCGGATGGCGTGGAGTGGGGGCGCACCCTCGCCAATCGCTCCGCCAACGACCTCGATCCGGAGCAGATGGCGGAGACGGCGCGTGGGCTGGAGGCAGACGGCTGTTCGGTCGAGGTGCTCGGCCCCGACCAGATGCGCTCGCTCGGCATGGGGGCGCTGCTGGGCGTCGGCCAGGGGGCGGCACACGAGCCACGGCTGATCGCCGTCAGGCTGCCGGGCTGGAAGGACGGCGGCAATCGGCGCCTCGCCATCGTGGGCAAGGGGGTCTGCTTCGACTCGGGTGGCATCAGCCTGAAGCCGCCCGAGCGGATGGAGGAGATGAAGCACGACAAGGCGGGAGCCGCGGCCGTGATCGCCGCGGCTCGCACCGTGGCACGCATCGCTCCGCAGACGCCGCTGATGGCCGTCGCTCCGATGGTCGAGAACATGCCGGGCGGCAATGCCCAGCGGCCCGGCGACGTCGTGAAGGCCATGAACGGCAAGACCATCGAGGTGATCAACACCGATGCCGAGGGTCGCCTCATCCTGGCCGACGCATTGCATTGGGCGGAGCGACAGGGTGCCACGCACCTCGTCGACGTGGCGACCCTGACCGGCACCGCTGCGAACGCCTTCGGCGACATGATCAGCGCCTATTTCGCGCGTCCTCGCGAGTGGGGAGCCGAGGTAGAGCGAGCCGCGGAGGCGACCGGAGAGTGGTTCTGGGAGATGCCGCTGGCAACCGAGTACCGCGAGACCCTCGATTCCGCCCACGCCGATCTGGTGAACTCCGCGGCCCGTGAGGGCGGGCTGATCAAGAGCGCGGTCTTCATCTCCGAGTTCGTCACGGTGCCGTGGGTGCACGTCGACATCGGGGGGTCCGCCTACCTCATGCGTGACAAGCCCCACAACCCGAAGGGGGCACTCGGCACGACGGTCTCGACCCTCGTCCGATTGGCGCTCGATTACGGTGCCGGCGCTGACTGAGATGCCCCGCGGTCGGACGTCGGCGCCATGACTCCGCTGGCGGCTGCCGTCGCGGTCGCCTTCGCCATCCTGGGCGTCGTTGCCGAGCGCGTGGCCAGCGTGTGGCCCACCGATGAAGCCTCGCGGCGCGGCCTTGGGCCGCGGACCATCCTGCTCGCATTCGGCGCGGGCCTGGCCGGTGGCGCCGTTGCCTGGCGCTCGACCCTGCCGCTGTGGGGCACGCTGGTGTACCTGGCTTTTTTGGCCGTCCTTGTCCTGCTGGCCGCCACCGATCTCGAACAGCGACGCCTGCCGCATCTGCTGCTCGACCCCCTTATCGTGGGGTCGCTCCTCTTTGTGCCATTCAACCCGGCAATTGATCCACGCGATGCGATGATCGGCGCCGTCGCGGGAGTGGCCATCCTGGGGCTCCTGGCGCTCGTGGTGCGCGGCGGACTGGCGCTCGGCGACCTGTACCTGGTGGGCCCGCTCGGGCTGCTGCTCGGGTTTCCCGCGATCATCGGTGCGCTCTTCCTGGCGGCGCTCCTGGTCGCTGCCACGAGCCTTGGCCTCCTCGCCGCCAAGAGGGTGGGCATGCGCAGCTACGTCCCCTTCGGGCCATTTCTGGTGGCGGGAACGGTCCTCACCCTGCTTCGCGATCCTGACATTCTCGGTCGCGTGGCCGCAGGGGCTGCGGCTCTGTTCGTCCGCTGAGGCGCCTGCCGTTTGGGCTAGTGACTATCTGGACAGGTCGGGTATCCTTGGCCCTCTCACCCGGTTCGCCGGGGATCGTTCCGACCGTCGCCGCGAACTGCCCGCCCGCGCAGGCTGCCGGAGCAGCTACCAAACAAGCGTCGAACGGAGTCATGTCGATCGCCCGTCGTACCGCCGCGCCATGGGTCGCCGCCATCATCCTCGTCACGGTCCTCATCGGGCCGGCGACGTGGCAGCCGGCGGCGCGCGCCACGGACCCCACGGTCAACGACGCCATCACCCAGCAGCAGCAGATGGTGGCGAACCTCACCCAGCAGCGGGCCCAGCTCGCCGAGCTGCAACGGCAGCAGTCAAGTCTCACCGCCAGCATCCGCAGCCTGAATGACGACATCGCCTCGGTCGGGCTTGAGATCGGCGCGGCGCTGGAGCACCTGCAGCAGGTCAGCCGTGCGCTCGAGATGGCACGCGGCGAGCTCTGGCTGCGCGAGCAGGACATCAAGTCGCTCGCGTCCAACCTCCAGAATGTCGCCTCCCAGATCCAGAACGCGCAGACTGACCTGGCAGGCCGTGAAGCTCTGCTGCAGGACCACCTGCGAACAGCCTACGAACAGAGCCAGACCTCGATCCTCGAGGTCCTGATCTCGACCGATTCGTTCACCAAGGCCACGAGCGAGCTCTCCTACATGCTCTCGCTCTCGGACGAGGATCAGCGCCTGGCGGCCGAGGTGCGCGACCGGGCGAACTGGCTGGAGGTCAGGCGCAAGACGCTCAGCCTGGGCACGGAGACCTTGGCGGGGCTTCGAGATGAGGCCGCCGCCCAGACCGCCGCTCTCGCCGTGCAGCAGCGCCAGGTCGATGCCGCGCGACAGGCCCTGCAGAAGAAGCAGGCCCAGCTCGCCCAGCTGCGCGATGCCCGAGAAGCCCAGTTCGTGACCAACTCGCTCAGCGCTTCCGAGACGCAGCTGATGATCGCGGCCCAGACGAAGCTGCTCGAGGGCCAGGACGCCCTCGTCGCTCGCCTCAAGGTCGAGGCGAATGCCCTGGACATCGCGTACCGGGGCCGCTTCGAATGGCCCGAGCACGGCAACTTCATCATCACCCAGGAGTTCGGCCCCACTCCATGGGAGACGTTCCACACCGGGCTGGACATGGCCTATCTGACGCCACGCTGCGGTGGGCTGATCTATGCCGCCGGTGACGGGGTCGTCCTGGAGGATGGCCGCCCGTTGGCGCAGTGGGGCGATTCGGCCATCGGCGTGGTCATCGGTCACTCGCAACGACTGGCGACCTACTACTGGCATCTCTCCGGCGAGATCGTCACGGTGGGGCAGTACGTGCACGCCGGCGACGTAATCGGGTACGAAGGCATGACCGGGTGGGCAACCGGCTGCCACCTGCACTTCGCGGTTCTCCTCGATGGCGTCCCGCGGAACCCGCGGTTCTACCTGCCCTAGCCCCCTAGGCTCCATTCGACCGATGCGGGCGCATGCGTTAGGGTTCGCCTGATGCACCCCGCCATGCAGCGGCGCCGTCATCGGTTGATGACCCGCCGCGCAACGCGCCGCCGGACTCCCGGGCGCGGATTCGCCACCTTCATCGCCGTCTCGCTGGGCGTCTTCCTGCTGTTCGTGGGCGGCATGGTTGCGGGCACGACGGGTGGCCTGCTGGCCGCCTACCAGTACTTCGCGGCCGGGCTGCCCAATCCGAGGATCCTGGACGGCATCCAGCTCCCCGCCTCCACGTATGTCTACGACCGCACCGGGACGATCCTGCTGGCCCGCTTCGAGTGCGAGAATCGCGAGCAGGTCCATTTCGCCGATCTGCCCGACAGCGTGGTGAACGCCACGGTTGCCTCGGAGGATCGCACCTTCTGGACCAACGACGGGATCGACTACCAGGCCGTGGCGCGCGCAGCGCTCGCCAACCTGCGGGCCGGCCACGTCGTGCAGGGCGCCAGCACGATAACCCAACAGGTGATCAAGTACGCCGGCTCGATCAAGCAGGCGGAAGCTGTGCGGGCGGCATCCACTGCCCCTCCCTCACTGGAGCTTGACCCCGGCACCGCACCGGTCGAGGCGGACCCGTGCGTCCAGCCGAACCTGACCTTCCTCCAGGGTCGCGGGTTCTCCGACAAGATCCGCGAGCAGATCCTGGCCCGCCAGGTGACGGAAGCCTATCCCGGTCGAGCCGGCAAGGAGAAGATCCTCGAGACCTATCTCAACCTGATCTTCTATGGGAATCGGTCGTACGGGATCCGTGCGGCGGCAGCGAACTTCTTCGGTATCAGCGACCTGCACAAGCTGTCGCTGTCGCAGGCCGCGTTCCTGGCCGGCCTGCCGCAGCTTCCGAGTGCGTACGATCCCTACCAGCCGGCCGGCGCTCCTCGCGGGCCGGGCCCCGCCATGGCCCGTCGCAACGAGGTGCTGAACGCCATGCTCACCGGGCACTACATCACCCAGAGCGCCTATGACGCGGCGATCGCGACCACCTGGAAGCAGATGAAGCCAAGCAGCGTCACATCGGTCCTGCGCGAGCCGCAGTTCAGCTTCAGGGTCGAGCGCGAGGCAGAGCGGATCCTGGCCGCCCAGGGGGTCGCCGATCCGGCGCAGGCGGTGCGGACCGGTGGCTATCGGATCATCACCACCCTGGACTACAAGCTGCAGCAGGCCGCCAAGGCACAGGTCACCAAGTACGTGATCGCCCTTGCCGACAAAAACGTGCACAACGGCGCGCTGGTGGCGATCAACTCGGCGACCGGGGAGATCGTCGCCTACGTCGGCAGCGTCGACTACTACAACCGCAAGGACCCGCGGGTCCAGGGCCAATTCGACGTCGCAGGACTCGGATTGCGACAGATCGGATCGGCGTTCAAGCCATTCACCTACACGTCGGCCTTCCGTGCTCGCGAGGCGACGCCCGCCACCATGTTCGTGGATGCCGCCACAAGATTCGGCCCGAACTACCTGCCGACCAACGCCGATGTTCAGCAGCATGGGCCGCTGCTGGCCATGGACGCCCTGCGCTACTCGCTGAACGTGCCATCGGTGATGATGCAGTACCTGGCCGGGGTCCCAACCACGGCCGCCTTCGCCCAGTCGCTGGGCGTCGCCAGCAAGCAGTACATCCTGGACCAGGATCCCGGGCTGACCCTCACCCTGGGCTCGGTGCCGATCAACCTCACCAATGCCACCCAGGGCTACAGCGCGTTTGCGTCGGAGGGCACGCTTCACCCGGCGACCACGGTCCTCGAGATCCGCGACCGCGACAACAAGGTCATCTACTCGCTCAAGGACAACGGGCCGAAGGCGTCGCATCCGATGACGCCGGCGGAGGCCTACCTGACGCACTGGATCCTGCAGGGCAACACCGACCCGCGCCTCAACCTGTGGTGGGGCGCGCGCGCGGAGCTGACCGATCCGAACGGCGTCCGCCGCGATGCGACTGCCAAGACCGGCACCACCAACGACTTCAAGGATGTGACGGCCTTCGGCTACATCCCGAACAGCCTCACGACTGGCGTCTGGATGGGAAACAACAACCAGGACCCCCTGGCCGCCGGCCTGTTCAGCGCCAACGGTCCACTGTACCTGTGGCATGACTTCATGGACCTGGCGATCAACAAGCCGTGGGACTGGAACGGCAAGAAGCCAGTGCCGCAGACTTCCTTCAAGCAGCCTCCGGGCATTGTGACCGCCAAGATCTGCATGTTCAGCGGCATGGCAGCAACTTCTGCGTGCGGCCCCACGCGTCAGATCCCCTTCCTGGACGGGACCGTGCCGCCTCTCGACAACGTCCACGGCGGCCGATTCAGCGGAGTCATCCCGACGCCCAACCCGAGCGGAGTAGTCTCGTACGGTGGGGGCTCCTGCTTTGACATCGTGCAAGAGGTGCGGAACGATCCGCGCCGGCCGCCGGAGTGGGCGAACGGCGAAACAGGGGCAAGAGGCGATCCCAACCAGATTGCCAAGCTGGGGGCCGACAAGGTCTGGCTGGGGATCAGCCCGGTGCCAGGCAAGCCGGGCTACGGCCAGCCAATCTGTGGCGTGGTCAAGGCGACCCCCAAGCCGAGTCCGTCTCCCTCGCCCACGCGCGGCCCGAGCCCGGGCGGCTGCCTGGAGCATCCGAACAAGTGCACGCCCGCCCCCACACCGGCGCCGAGCGCCTTTGGCCCCACTGCGTCGGGCACCGCAGTTGCACCGCTGGTGCCGATCTTCGGCATCCCGATGCTTGCCGGCCTGCTGCCCCTCAGCGCCCGCCTCGCGGGCTGGACGCGCCGCCGCCTCCGCCGGCGCTGAGCTCGGGGTCTGAACTCCGCCGCGACCGTGCGATGATTCGCGGGTGTCGCAGTCCATCCTGACCCTGGTCCTCGCCGGCGGCGAGGGTGAGCGGCTCTCGATCCTGTCCCAGGTCCGCGCCAAGCCGGGCGTCCCGTTCGGGGGCAAGTACCGGATCATCGATTTTGCCCTCTCGAACGCGGTGAACTCGGGACTGACCGATGTGGCCGTGCTGACCCAGTACGCGCCCCGCTCGCTGATCGACCACATCGGGGTCGGGCGGCCGTGGGACCTGGACCGCAGCCGCGGGGGCGTCAGCCTGCTGCAGCCCTACATCGGTCGTGGACGATCCCGCGACTGGTACCGGGGCACCGCCGATGCCGTGCTGCAGAACGTGGAGTTCATTGCCGACCGGGAGCCGGAGCTGGTCCTGATCCTGGCCGGCGACCACGTCTACAAGATGGACTACCGGCCGTTCATCGAGCTGCACCGATCCAGCGGCGCGGAGGTGACCTGCGCGGTGCGCACGGTCCCGATCGAGGAGGCTCACCGCTTTGGCATCCTCGAGACCGATCCGGCCGGAAGGGTCACCGCCTTCACGGAGAAGCCGCCCAACCCGGCGAGCAACGTGGTCAGCATGGGGGTCTATGTCTTCTCGTGGCCCGGGCTGCGCGAGCTGCTCTCCGCCGATCGGGTCGACTTCGGTCAGGACGTGCTGCCACACATGGTCGCCTCGGGGCGCCACGTGCAGGCGTACGAGTACGGCGGCTACTGGCAGGACGTGGGAACCATCGAGAGCTACTGGCGAACGAACCTCGACCTGCTCTCCGATCGACCGGGGATCGACCTCTACGACCGAGGTTGGCTCATCTACACCAGGAGCGAGGAGCGCGCCCCCGCCTACATCGGGCCAGATGCGGTGGTCAACCGCAGCATGGTCAGCCACGGGTGTGTGATCCAGGGCCGGGTCGAGCACAGCGTCCTGTCGCCAGGGGTTCGTATTGGGCATGGCGCCACCGTCTCCAACTCGATCGTGATGTTCGACACGGTGATCGGGGACCGGGCCGTGGTCGACCAGGCGATCATCGACAAGGACTGCCACATTGGCGCGGGCGCGCAGGTCGGGGAGGGGAGCGACCTGCGGCCGAATCGGGCCGAGCCCGAGCGCCTGTATGCCGGCATCACCATCGTCGGCAAGCGAGCCTGGATCCCCGACGGGATGCGGATCGGCCGCAACTGCCGGATCGATCCGGCCGTCGTGGAGGCGGATTTCCGGGGCAAGCGCGTCGTCGCCTCAGGGGGGACGGTGGTCCACGCTGGCTGACGCGGCGCCACCGCTCGATGCGTGGCTCGACGAGCTGGGCGTAGAGGTGGTGGCCGGGGCCGGCGAGTCGAGCGAGCAAGCCGTCAGCCGGGACCTGTTGCTCGACGGCGAGCGCCGGTTCGACCTGCGCGCGACGGTGGCCTGGGTCGATGGCTTCGGTCTCTCCATCTGGGCGTACTACGGCCTCGAGGCGATGGAGATCCCGCGACGTGTCCTGCATCGCATGCTGCGCGCCAACTTCGACTACCCATTCGTGAAGTTCGCCCTGACCGATGACGATCGGCCGATGCTCGTGTCGGAGCTGCCTGAGCTCGAGCTGGACCGCGATGCGCTCGGGCGCGCCTTGGTGCGGATCATCATCGTCGCCGACCGGCTGCGCGACGAGACGGCGGCCGCCGTCGCCGACCGCGGGCTCCTCCCCGACTGGGGCGGGCGCATCGGTCGCAACCCGGGGCTCCTCGCGGCGTACCGAGCCGAGGTGGAGGCCACCCTGCCCGCCTGGGAGCCCGCCCCGCAACAGCCCAGGCGCCGCGGGCTGCTGGCGCGCCTCCTGGGAAGCAGCCGGTGAGGTGTCTCGCTGCCGTGGCGCTGGCGGCCGGGGCAGTCCTGCTGCCTGCCGGTCCGGCAGACGCCGCGGACTACATCATGGCTACGGTGGTTCACTACTCGATCGACCAGGCTGCCGGCCAGGTGGTGGTCAGCATCAAGGTGGCGTTCAGCAACACGACTCCCAACCCGCCCGGCCAGCTGAGCGGCTTCGACCACGTCGAGATCGCCATTCACTCCGGAGCCAGCCAGGTCTCAGCTGCGGATGCAGACGGGCGCCTCACCGTGCACCTCGCGAAGCGGGGTGGCATCGAGTACGCCTCGGTTGCGACCCGATCGCGAATCGGGTCCGGAGATGGGATCGATTTCACGCTCAGCTATCGACTGGCCGATGGGGTGCCCGACGTCCACGTGCGGCCCCAGGTGGTGCAGTTCCCGGCGTGGGGGTTCGGGACCAGCAGCTCGGTCACCGTTGATCTCCCGCCCGGCTTCGATGTCCAGGTCGACGGCGGTCCGCTGACAGGAGCCACCGACGCCCGGGGGACGCACCTGGCCAGCGGCCCGATCACCGACCCGGCTGCCTGGCTGGCGTATCTC
>Ga0193751_1002377_pt1 | contig 11419 bp, 28 predicted proteins | sample L1c2metaG_FD_143050 | JGI IMG/M metagenome (GOLD analysis project Ga0193751, IMG submission 143050) | Soil microbial communities from a riparian zone of the East river system, Colorado, United States - L1c2 | ecosystem: Environmental > Terrestrial > Soil > Riparian zone | place: USA: East River... | reverse complement strand
TGTGCGGCTGCATGTTCGGGCTGCCGGGCCTGCGGCGTGAACGCTGGTTCGAGACATCGTGGCACGGATTCGAGATGCGTTCACCGTGCAGCCACAGCGACCACACGGTGACAGTGGCCGGGCACGCCGGCGGCTCCAGCACACGTGACGGCACATCCGGTTACGGCGACACCGCGGCATGGAAGCAGGCGATGGGCATCGACTGGATGACGGCGAAGGAACTCGCTCAGGCCATACCCCCCGCGTATACGGAATACATCGGCACCCAGCTGCTCGACGTAGTCAGGAGCGCCGCATGAGCGACACCATCTGCCTCGACCACCGCGGCGACTACTACTGCACCCTCACACCCGGACATGCTGGGCCGCACCAAGCCTGGCGCGAAGATCCTAACGACGCGTTCCACGCCCGGCCCCAAGACTTTCCAGGATGCGTGTGGGGGCAGGTGGGCGACTGTGGCGTATGAGCACGAGCACGAGGAATGGCGTTGCGCCGTAACCCAACTGACTGAATTCGAGCGCGCCGAATACGAGCCGCCCACCCTCGCCGAACTAGACCTAGAGGATTGCGAATGACCAAGTTCGTCCCACCCATCAGACGCATCGCCACCGCCAAAGGCCACTACTACAAGGATGGCAACGGCACCCGGATCCCCGGCGTCACAACACTACTCGGCAACGGCGTACCCAAACCAGCCTTGATAAACTGGGCGGCCAACGCCACCGCCGAATACGCCGTCGACCACTGGGACCAACTCGGCGACCTCCCCGTCGCAGCACGGCTCAAAACCTTGCAGGGCGCACGCTATGAGGCCACCGACAAGGCTAAGAAACGCGGCACCGAAGTCCACGGCTACGGCGAACAGTTGGTCAAAGGCGAAGCGGTCAAAGGTATCCCGGACGAACTGCGTGGGCATTGCGAAGCCTATGTGCGGTTCCTCGACCAGTTCCAGGTCGCACCGATCCTTGTCGAGGCAACCGTCGTGTCCTACAAGTACGGCTACGCCGGAACCCTCGACCTGGTCGCCGACCTCGCGACAGGTGAGGACGGCGCGCTCGAACGGTGGCTCGTCGACTTGAAGACCAATGAGAAGGGTATTTTCGGGGAGACCGCTTTGCAGTTGGCCGGCTACCGATACGCCGAGAAGTACCTGGGCGACGACGGGCAAGAGTATGACATGATTCCCGTCGCGCGCACCGGTGCGATCCTGATCGGCTCGGATTCCGCACAGCTCATTCCGACGATCAGCGGCGAACCCCAACTGCGCGCCCTGTGGTACGCCGCGCAGGTCGGTGCGTTCGTCGATTCATCGCGCGACCTGATCGGCGCGCCGATTCCACCCCATGATCCCGACGGGCCAGTCGCGCGCGTCGTCTACGACAGCCAGGAGAAAACAGCATGACATTGAGCACCATCGGCCATGGCCAGGTCGCCACCCAGCCGGGCGACCCGTTCACCCCGGCTGTCGGTCATCTGACGCGCCAGTTGGGCGGCAATGACCAGTTCGAGCGGATGAGCAAATGGCTCGAACTGTTCATGGGAACAGCCGAAGTCGCCAAAGTGCTCGCGCGTACAGCGTTCGTGCCCGAGCCGATGCGAGGCCAGCCCGAAGACATCGCCGCCGCGATGATGAAGGGGCTCGAGCTCGGCATCGACCCGCTCGACGCCCTGGCCAACATGTACGTCGTCAAGGGCAAGATCGGATTCTCCGCGGAGTTCATGCGCCGCCGCGTGCTAGAGGCTGGGCATGAGATCGTGTTCGACGAGCAGACCGACGACCGCTGCAAAGTCCGGGGACGGCGCTCAGGGTCCAATGAGTGGACCGTCGTCACCTTCACGAAGGCGCAGGCGACGACCGCGGGTGTGCAGAACTTGCAGAAGTTCGCGGCCGACATGCTCGTCGCCCGCGCGTCGAGCCGGCTGTGCCGCCGCATCTTCCCAGACGTGCTCGCTGGGGCCGCCATCATCGAGGATGTCGTCGACGGCGAGATCATCGACATGCTCGTCGACGACGGCGGTCAGCGGACGCTGCAGCGCGCTAAGCGCCAGCCGCGCAAGGCCACAGCGCCAGCGCCGCAACAGCCGCCTGAGACGGCGCAGCCCGGGCCCGCGAGTGACCTCGACGAGTTCCCTGGCGACGAAGCCGAGAAGGCCGCCGATCCTGAGCCTGCCGACAACACCGCAGACCCATCCGATGAGCCGCCGATCACCAAACCCCAACTCCAGAAACTGTCCATCCTGCGGCAACGCGAAGGCTACGCCGACGACGACGAAGGCCGCGAGGACTGGTTCCGGTGGGTGCAGGTGAACATCGGCAGGTTGGTCGGATCGAACAAAGAGCTCACCAAAGCCGAGTGCTCTGTGCTCATCGACGTGCTGGAGTCGGGCGAGGAGCTGGCCAAGTGACAGCTGAGTACCTCGTCGTCACGCCACGCATTGAGGGCAACCCTGAAATCGGCTACGACACATACTATTACAGCGACAACAAACGACTCTATGATGTGCCTTGCGCCATCCGGCACGGAGTGGTCGTCCTGGACCAGTCGGATGACTTTCTGATTGGCAAGGTCGACGGCAAGCGGCTCGTGTCTTTGCAATGGATGGAGAGGGTCCGCGACGACCCCGACGAACTAGCCGATGTCGCTGAGCAACTGGGCTTGAACCTGTGAACGCGCACGACGCTGTCACTGCCGCGCTACCCCGAAGCTACGGCATAGGTAAGCGGCACGCCGTGGCGTGCGACCTACTTGCGAACCTGGATCGCGCTGGCTACGCCGTAATGGAACGGCCATCGAAGACGCCTAGTGCGCAGGCTGACCCGCTTGACCGCAAGTGCGAAGTGTGCGGAAGCCCGCGCGGAACCGCCTGCACCAACACCATCCGCCCCGGCCAGCCGCTCCCCGGCCGTGCACACCACCACGCGCGCGACGGCGACGGCAAAGACACGGGGGTAAACGATGCCAGCTACTGAGGGGTGCGTATACATCGCGGGCCCGATGACCGGCTATCCCGAGTTCAACTATCCCGCGTTCGCCTACGCCGCAACAGCTTTGCGCGCCCAAGGTGTCAAAGTCATCTCGCCGCATGAGTTGCACGACAACGGAATCGCCCCAGCGTCCTACAACAACGAGCGGACCTACGAGTGGTACCTGCGGGCTGGACTGAAGGCGCTGCTGGAATGCAACGAGGTCGTGCTGCTGCCCGGTTGGGAAGAGTCGCGCGGGGCCTGTCTGGAGCGCCACGTTGCCGAGGCGCTGGGGATGCCGGTCCGCGAATGGGCGGGCACATGAGCGCGCCGTACTACCAGGACGATCAGGTGACGTTGCATCTGGGCGACGCCCTCGCTGTGGCGTCCGATCTCAATGTCAGCTCTGTCGACTGCGTCGTTACCAGCCCGCCCTACTTCGGTCTGCGGGACTACGGCACCGAAGGCCAGTACGGGCTGGAATCGTCACCGGCTGAGTATGTAGAGACGATGCGGGCATTGTTCGGCGAGCTGCGCCGTGTGCTCGCCGCCGACGGCACGCTATGGCTCAACCTCGGCGACAGCTATGTCACACACGATCCAGGCGGCTACCGCCAAGGCGAGCACCTAAACCCGGGCGGACGGCAAGCGGCGAAGGGCAGCGGTAGAAACCGCGCTGGCACACAGGTTCCCGACATGCCGCCGAAGAACCTCGTCGGCATCCCATGGCGGGTCGCGTTCGCGCTGCAAGACGACGGCTGGCTGCTTCGCAATGCGATCATCTGGAACAAGCCGAACGCGATGCCCGAGAGCGTCACCGACCGACTCAGCGGCCGCTATGAACACGTGTTCCTGTTCTCCAGGTCTCGGCGGTACTGGTTCGATCTAGACCCCATCCGAGAGGCCGCGGTCACGACGCGCGCGGGCGCGCTGACATGGAACCGGGAGACGGATGAAATCCCGGGCCAGAGGCCGCAACATAGGAATGGTCGGCCGAGGGATGGGATCGGTGCGCCACAGCCAAACATGGACGCGACCGGCGAACGCCACACGCGCCAAGACGACAGGGGACGTAATCCCGGCGATGTGTGGACGATTCCGACGCAGCCATTCCCAGCGGCGCACTTCGCCGTCATGCCGGTTGCACTCGCGCAGCGCTGCATCCTTGCGGGCTGCAAACCGGGCGGCACGGTGCTCGACCCGTTCAGCGGAAGCGGCACAACGGGACTCGCAGCACAACGCACCGGGCGCAAGTACATCGGCATCGACCTGAGTTGTGAATACATCGAGCTGTCGCTGCGCACACGGCTCAACCAATCGGCGCTCGACTTCGGGACCACCGCATGACCTATCTGTCCACCGCCCCCGCACGATGCCCACGCTGTGGCCGAATCCTATTCACCCGACGTGACGGGCTCTGGCCATCCCACTACCGATCACCGGCCAAACAAGTCTGGTGCGTGGTTAGTGGGACACGGGCACCCGAAATAGTCGTGAGAGCGGTGGTGGGGTAGTGCCACATTTTCGCGTCGACGACGCCCTGCATTCACATCCAAAGGCCCGCAAAGCTGGCTTCGAAGCGATGGGAATGTGGGTGCTCGCGGGCTCGTATTGCATGGCCTATTTGAGCGACGGATTCGTGCCCGACTGGTGGGTCAAGGAAAAGCCCAAGGGCACCGCCCTGGCGAAGCGTCTTGTCGCGGCTGGATTCTGGCACTGCGCCGAAAAGGACGGTGAGCAGGGATACCAGTTTCATGAGTTCACCGGGCCCGGCCGAAACGACAGTCGCGAGCAAATCTTGGCCGAGCGTGAGAAGTGGAGGAAACGTAAGGAATCCCAGCGGGCTTCCACGCCAGTGTCCCCCGTGGACATACCGGGGGACACAACGAGGGACACCCCTATGGATTCCTTACGCGCTACGCGGGACCCAACCCAACCCAACCCAACAGAGAACTTTGGTTACGTTCCTGAATCAGCAAGCCTGAGTAACGCGCGAGACGCCCAAGCCGCCACACCCGGCGCGGACCTCGTCCGGGAAATCATCCCATCGACGATCCCCGACTCCGAACGCACCATGCTGCGCATCAAGGCCAGCGCGCTGCTCCGCGAAGGCAGCACCCGCGAAGAAGTCAGCGATGGTCTGCAGCTGTATCTCGCCAAGCCACACCTCGGCGCCGGCGCCCTGCCATCACTCGTGTCTGAAGCGGTCCGGTCTCGCACCGCACCCGCCAACGGCAAGACCCACAAGTTGCGTGTCCTAGCCGAACTCGAACAGCAGGAACGCGCGCAGGAGTCCGCCGAACTCGTCCGAGCACAAAGGGAACTCACATGATCACAACCGCCGACACCCTCCAGGTCATGATGATCGTCGCGGCCTGCCACCACCGCACCGCGCCACGCATGGACGATCGCGAAGCCGCCTTGGTCACCGCCAAAATCTGGGCCGAGCTGTTCGACGAATTCGACTTCAGCGCGTCCGAACTCATCGCCGCCGTGAAGAAACGCGCCAAAGTGCTGCCTGATGCCCCGGAGCCGGCCGACATCCTCCGAGTGGCGCGAGCTACACGCGCCGAGCGGGGCGAGCGTGAATCCGACGACGAACGCGAGGCGCGCCAGGATGCGCTCAACCGCAAGATCGCGCCCGAGGTCAAAGCGATCACACGCGCCACCACCTTTGGGCCAGCCAGGTCGACCCCGCGGCTCAATACGGCACGCGATGCGCTCGAAAACTGCGACGGCAAACGCCAGTCCCAAGAGGCGATCCACGAGTACCTCGGCGCTCTACATGAAGCCCGCTCGACCGCTGCACCCACTGCTATCTCAGGTCTCACAATGGCAGCCAAGATCGCGGCAGCGCGCCAGTCCCTCGATGCTGAGCAGCCGACGAAATGAGCAAGGAATCCAAGCCGCGCGACCGCTGGTCGCAGGTCTACACCGCGGCCAACGACCGGCCAATCGACTTCTGCAAAGGCTGCGGCTATTACCGCGTGGTCAACGGTGAGCATCGCGACGACTGCACCGCCCGCGGTGTGGCTGCTGTCCGCGCCGCGATCGAACGAGGCGGCGTGTGAACGACACCCGCTGCAGCCACTGCGGCCGAACCGAAACCGTCTGCGGATGGGCGCTCTGGCGCGGTGTCGAGGCGCACCTGTGCCACGCCAACCCGGACGGCACGCGATCCAATCCCGATTGCTACCACCTGGTGACCCTCGGTGTTGAGCAGCTCGGCGCCCGCTGGAACGAGGCCGTGGATGAGGCGTGGGGCCGCGTCGTCGACACGATGGTCAGCACGTTCAATAGCCAACTCGCAGCGGGCTGGGATGCGATCCGAGCTTCGCTTGAGATGGCCGCCGTTGGACAGCTCCTGGCGGCCAAGGTTGGACAAGCACGCGCATCCGGCGCCGCGCACGAGCTCGAGTTCTACGGAGGCCAGCGGTGAACTGGTACGCGGTCCGCGTCGTCATCCTGGTCGCTTGCGTGCTCAGCACCGTCGTGGCATTCGCGTGGATGATGGCCTACTTCGAGCATGGCCCTGAGCGCACGGCAGTGTGGCTGGCGTTGCCCACCACCGTCCTGTTCGCAGCTGACGCGCTGCTGATCGGCTCGGTGTGGCAATGACCGCGTTCGCCGAGCTCCTCACGCGCCACGCCCCCTACACCGACGGACCCAACCGGCTGCTCTGCCACGAATGCCGATTCTGGGGATTTGAGCGTCACAGACAGCCCCGCAGGCACTGGGACGCCAGAACACCCGGCTCGTCGCCCCACGGGCCACACAGCGGGCAGGAAACGCCATCTGAGATTGACCGCGAGGCGAGCCGATGAGCATCACAGCCCTGAAAACCAGATACGCCGAAGGCGGCCCGCGCCGAAACCGCATCTACCTCACCGGACCAATACCGTCCGAACTGCTACTCGACGCAGACGCAGTCGACCGGCTGAACTGGCAGCCACGCGTCTGCCCATCCCCAGGAGCCTGCATCGCCAGCCGCACCGGCGACACGCTCACCCTCGAATTCGATCAAGCCAGTAAACGCGCGCCACGACTCCGCTACCGATACCAGCTCACAGCGGCCCCTGGCGGCCGCGTGCTAGCCACACTCGTCGATGAGGCCGCCGATGCCCGCTAGCGACGCCATCCAATCCGACATCGGTGCCGAGAAGCCGAAACGGATGTCACCCAAACACCTCCGCCGAACCCTGTACTGGCTCGCACTCGACTGGGTCCATTTACAGGCCGTCTTCCCCAACCCCCCGAAAACCGAAGGTCGCACCGGGAAAGTTCAGGACTACGGGCATCCCGCCGAATGGGCGTCGGCGAAAGCCGCCGAAATCGTCGACATGATGACCTGCTGGCACGACTACCTCGCCGAGGAACGCAGCGAACGGCAACCCCGCCGCAAACGCATGGGCGTCAACAATGACGGCGACGACGTGTGGGCGTACGCCGTGAACCACAAACAACGGATAGTTTCGGCGTGGAAGTATCTCGAGCCGCGCTGCGAAATGCTCGTCGCCCTCGTCGACCATGATGCTTTGCGCGAGTTGCCGGATCTGCATTACGGGATACGGCGAGCATTGGGCGCCACAACCCCCAAATACACTCTCCCAGTACCGTGCCCATCCAACGACTGCGGGTTACGAACCTTGGTGCGCGTTCAGGGTGCAGGCCAGGATTTCATCTCCTGCGACGCGTGCGGGTACACGATCAAAGAAGTTCACTACCCGTTCCTGATCCGGCTCACATTGGATGCCGTGCTCGCGGAGGTCGCGTGATGGTCCAGGCTTACGCATCGCCGGTTTATCGGTAAAGGAGCAAACATGTGGCGGGTTAAGAAGGGCAAGCTGCCGTTTCCGGTAGCCATCGTCCTTCATGGATCGGTTATTCGGCGGGTTGTGTGGGGCTTCACCAGAGGTCATGCAGTGCGGCGGGGACGTCGTTGGGTGCAAACCCAGGACCAGCCTTAACGCGGGCTTATCGGCACACCAGCTAAGAAATCTCACCGAATAAAAAGTATTGACAATCAGCCAGATAAGCGGTATCGTTAATGACATGATCAACTACTCAGAACTACTCAATCCAGCCTCGCCGTCTGTCGTCATCGCGGTGAGCAGCGAGTGCTCCCACTGCCACGCTGGCGCAGGTATCCATTGTGTCGATATGCCAAAAGGCGGCGTCGGCGGCCCGCCGTTGCATCAGGTAACCGGCCGCTTTGTGCATAGCGCACGAGTCAAGCGCAGTGCCAGATGACGCCTGCCGGTCGGCCGCAAATCGGCACACCTATCAACATCCGGCTGGGCGATGAGCTGCTCACAGCTGTCGACGCCAAGGCCGACCGGCAGGGCGTGTCTCGCGCGGAGATCATCAGGATGCTCCTGGCCGACGCACTGCAATCGGAAATGTCAAGTGACTAATGCTGTTGAGCACGCTCTACGGGCGTTTGATGAGTTCGTCGGCGCATGGGTCGGGCCAGCCGCGCAGAGGTATGTGTTCGTCAGCGGCGACACCAACGCCGACCGGGTACGCCAAGCCATCCAAGCCGCCGCGCAGACCGACGACAGCAGACGCATCGGCTGGGGCGTGTTCCAGAGGGCGCTCGATACCACCTACGACCGCGACCGGCCCAGCGGCTTCGTCTACACGCTAGTCAGCGCCGTCTTCGAGTTCGTGCCGACCAACGTCCTCGAATACTGCCAGCAGAAGAAAGACGGCGAGTTCATCATCTGCGAGATAACGGAGATGTCCCGTGGATGCTGATTGGCCGCACGGACACGACAAGGTGTGGGACAGCTTCACCCAGAAGTGGTGGTGCGTCTGCGAACGCTGGACGTCAGACTCAGCGGAGACCTACGAGCAGCACACCGCAGCAAACCCGGCACAGTCGATAGGTGACATAGGAGGGGATTATTGAACATGGCTCGCATCGGGAAAATCCGCGGCGATTACATTGGGCCATTCGACGCGCTCGCCGCCGCCATGATGGGTGCACACGTCGGACAGCACCAACTCCTCTGCGACGAATCAGTCTGGGTGTGGGAGCGCCTACCGATCGCGGCCTGGTGCAACGCGGCGAGCATGATATGGCAACCATCCGACACGCCCCAGACCGCTACCCTCACCCTTGCGTGACTTTCCGGCAGCGACCTGCTACTTTCACACCTGCGGCAGTAGCACACCTATGCCCAAACAGCCCCCAACATTTCACGTGTGGGGGTTTTCGCTGTCCCAAGGGAGCACGCCTTGCATGCAGTCCTCACCCCCGACGGCGCCCAACAGTTGCTCACCACCGCCCAAGCAGCCACACTCCTCGGCGTCACCGCAGCCACCATCCGCAAATGGGCCCAACTCGGCCACATCCACGCCACCGGCCTAGACACCGCCGGCCGAAAACTCTATCGGCTCATCGACGTCGCCCAATACGAAAAAGCCACCCGCATCCCATCCGGACGCGAAAACCGCGACAAACGACTCGGATACTGCATCCCCGCATAAGGATGGTCGCGATGCCCGAACCAACCCGCGCAACCCGCAACCTCCGAGCCGACATCACCCACGCGCACCAGCAGCTCCAGCGGGCACGGCTGGACGGCGGATGCGCCATCCGGTTTTGGAAAAATCGTACCGACGAGCTACTCGACCGGCTGCTAGAAAAGCGGTCTGATCAGGTAGAATTGATCTGAAAGTAAGGCCCGGGCGACTGCGTCAACAGCCCCCGGGTGTGAGCCGAACTGTTAGGAGTCCGACTGTTGAGTGAGAATACGGGTAGGCCGCCACGCATCCCTGTTGAGCAGCGCTTCATGGACAAGGTTGACACCTCTGGTGATTGCTGGATTTGGAAAGCGGGCATTGCCAAAGACGGCTATGGGCGCTTCTTCTACCAGGGCCGCAACCATTGTGCGCATAGGATCTCCCACATCCTGTTCAACGGGCCGATAGCAGACGGCTTAGAAGTTGACCACATGTGTCACACGACCCGGTGCGTCAACCCGAAGCATCTACGGGCGGTGACCCACAAGCAGAACAAAGAGAACCTCAGTCGGCCTCACACCAACAGCCGAAGCGGTATTCGCGGGGTCTCGTGGGACTCGTTGAATCAACTATGGAGAGCTGATCTGAAGCACAACTGGAAGACGGTTTATGTGGGGTCATTCGCGTCTATCGCGGATGCTGAAGCTGCTGTCATCGAGAAGCGCAATGAGCTGTTCACGCACAATGACCTAGACCGCAAGGCTGCCACATGAAACTGTTCGACCGTCTCCTCGACGACCTGGCCGACCGCATCGCCGACAGACTGTTGGCCGCGACACCGACGCCTGTGCACATCGAAAACATGCACGTGGCCGATGACCGGTACACCGATTTCGAGCGGTCGCTGATGGCGCAGCGGGACCAACGGGCTGCCGAGCGATGATGGACGCGCGCGGAGCTGACGTCGAAATCTGGGAACCGATCACTTTGCCGGGCTACGAATTAGGCATCATCAAGCCGTACCGGATCAAAATCAACGGCGTGGAAATCCTCACCCGCGACACCCCTGTCGTCATCAGCGAAATCAGCAAGAAAGACGCGCTGACGATAAGGCTGGAACTGTTCGTCCGATCCTTGAAGGTCCATGGCGTGCCGGACGATGATCCGCAGCCCAAGCGCTACACCTACGAGGATTTCTTCGCCGAGATGGCCACGCTCTGGAAGAAGCGACCTAATGCCTGACGCTGCCGCCTACCTCGCCACCCGATTCCACCGGCTACGCCACCCAGACGGCACCGAACGCCGATTCGAGATTTTCAATAGCTTCGGACAGCCGGAGAAGGTCGCCGCGGCGCAGAGACTGCGTGCCCAGCACAGCGCGGCCGCAATGATCAACGAGCTGACTCTGGCCGGGTTTGTGATCACGCACCGCGACGATGTGCCCGCAGTCGACCCCATCGACCAACCAGGCCACAAGATTGCACCGTTGATCTGTGCGCATTGCGGACGGCATATCGGCGCGATCAAAGTCAACCCGGACATGACCGTCCCACTCACTAGCGTGGCTCAGCAGGCGTTGGCGCAACTGCCGACGACGTGCGACGAGCACAAGGCGCTGAGCAATGCCTGAGCGCCTCGAACTCCTGCAAGGCTGGATCGCGGTATTCGAAAGGATGATCAACATCCTCACAGACGCCGAGCCCAACGATGCCTGATCTTCCGCAGGCTGCCATCGACGCACTCAAAGCCGCACGCCCAGACTTCCCCAGCACACTCCGCGCGCTCTACCCCAACCACGACACCGGCAGACGGCCACCCACCGCCGAACAAGCAATGTTCATCATCGAGCAATACATGGTCAAAGCCGTCCAAGCGTCGCATCAGTTCGACGTCGTGAAGGTGACAGCAGCGCGGGACGAGCAGGGGCTCACCATCCGGGTGGTACCGGCGTGACCACGCCGCCAGCACAGTAGCCGCACCGGGATG
>Ga0193751_1002376_pt1 | contig 11420 bp, 11 predicted proteins | sample L1c2metaG_FD_143050 | JGI IMG/M metagenome (GOLD analysis project Ga0193751, IMG submission 143050) | Soil microbial communities from a riparian zone of the East river system, Colorado, United States - L1c2 | ecosystem: Environmental > Terrestrial > Soil > Riparian zone | place: USA: East River... | reverse complement strand
CATTCGCCCACGCGTGATACCGAACGAAGGCAAACAACTCGTCAGAATTCACATGCTCATCCTACGAATCGGCTGCCGGAACCCGATCAGCGCCGATGGTGTATGAGAGCCATGATCCCCCGCGCTGCGTGCTTGCTGGTCGCCGGCGTTGCGGTGATCTCCTGCAGCTCCCCATCCGGCGGTGCCAGTCAGACCCTCAGCTCGCCGAGCCATTCTGTCGGCACTTACTTAGGCAGTCTCGGTACCGTTGGTTGCAATCCGGCCGCTGCCGTTCACGGTTGGCAGAACCCGGGAGGAATTCCAGAGGTCGGAATCGACTCCAGTCGAGGTAGTTTCTGGGCGCTGTTCTTCACGCCAGTTCCTCCATCAAGCGGCGAGGACATCAAGGTGGTGTGGAGGATGACCGGGTCAGGGGTGTTCGCTTTTATGGCTTCAGACGCGGATGGAAACACCGTTGCACCGGACTGGGGTCCGACGTCTCACACCAGCTCAAGCTGGACTCATCGCGGCGATGAGGTAGGGACCGGGTTCACGTTCCCGCATGCGGGATGTTGGGATATTCGTGTAGCCAGGTCAGACGTCGCCGGCGACCTGTGGCTCGCGGTCGCAAGTTAGTCAAATCCAGGGTGTCAGATGGACGATGGAGTCCAAAAGAAGCATCAAGGCCGGATACGGGCCGGCGGTGTTCAGCAAGATGTCACGTTCGTCGACGCCGACCACAACATCGACGACGAAGTCGATGCTGCCTACCGGGCCAAATACCGTCGATATGCCGGAAGCGTCTCAACAGCGTGCTGACCCCAGAGGCGCGATCTACGACGATCAAAGTCTTGTCCCGGTGAGCTCGTTGAGCTTTCGCATCGTGTTCGCGCTGCGGATGGTGATCTTCTTGTAGAGGGGCGTGCCGACGATTCTGTTCATGTGGCTCCTGCCCACGTTCTCGCGATCGACGCGCCAGACGACAGCCCCAGGTGTGTACCTGAGCTCATCGACACCGGGCTTGATGGGGAGACGGTCGAGGATGCCGCGATCGTCGACCTCCTTCCACAGCAAGAGGACATAGGTCCGCATCGTTTTGTCGTCGACCCAATTACTCGGAATGGCGTCCACCATTTTCTTCAGGGTCTTGTGGTCCATGACGAGCACCTTGATCGCCATGGCCGTCTGCTGCTCGAGCACCTTCTCGATACGGGCCGTAAGTTTCTGAGCGTCCGATGCTCGGGTCGAGAAGATGACGTTGCCCGAGTTGATATAGGTCCGTACATCTGACAGGCCAACGGCGACGAGGACCTCTTTGACGGCCGCCATCGAGACGATGCCCTTGCCCCCGACGTTCACGCCCCTCAGAAAAGCGACGTAGGTCATCGACGCTGAGTTTGATTGGCGCGTCATAGTTCGGTTCTGTGAGGCCGGGCCGTGAGTAGGCGACAGTCATCGAATCGGTCGGACGACGAGGAAATCTCCGAGGGCGACCGAGGCGAGCAGGCATATGGTCTCGGCCGCATCCTTGCCCTCAGCGACGGAATTTTCGCGTTCTCACTGACACTTTTGGTGGTTCAATTGACCGTCCCGACTGCATCCAGCAACTCCTCTCTTTTTTCACAGCTGGCGGCTCAGACGTCCGGCTATTTCAGCTACATCATCAGCTTTGCCGCTGTCGCCTCAATCTGGTACGGCCATCACGAGAACTTCAAATACATTCGCCGCTATGACGGTCGGTTGATCGCGCTCAATTTTGGATCCTTGCTGTTGATCGCATTTCTTCCTTTTCCAACTGCGGTGCTCGGCCGTAACCAGCAGGAGCCGTTAGCCGCGGTCCTTTACGCAATAACTCTTGTAGTGAGCAACCTGTTCTTCGCCGCTACCTGGTGGCATGCGAGTCATGGACGACGCTTGGTCACGCGAGACCTGTCGCCACGAATCATCCGCCTTCGTTTTTATCGGACCCTGGCGGGCGCTGCTGTGTTTCTCTTATCGATTCCCATCGCTTTGTGGCGCCCGATTGCGGCCGAAATTATCTGGTCGATTTTTCTGGTGGTGATCTTCGTGCTCTTGCGAGGAGCGCCCCAGCATCGACATGGTTAGCTCGCAATGCGAGCTAGTTCATTCCCATCCCTGTCAGAAGGACGTCAGATTGCGCTCAGCGGGCGGCTTCAGCCTGGCCAGCGCCCATTTGGAACGCGAACAAGCACTAACAAGGTCAACAGAGGGAGACTGCTTGAGTAAAACCAGCCCAGGTCTGTGAGCACTCCCTCGATCAATACCAAGACCCACAGCACCTCGTTGAGCACCGCACGCGCGTGGCGCCACTAGCGGCCGCGGCCGTCAGGCCGCCGCTTCCCTTCGAACGACGGGTCGAACGTGACCGTTTATGAGAAAACTTCTTAACCTAACCTTGATCGTCGATACGCTTATGTAATGCGACCCCTTCGGTACTCCATCAACGTCACATTGGACGGGTGCTGCGATCATCGTGAAGGGTTCGCGGACGAAGACTTGCATCGTCACGCGGTCGAGAACCTCAACCAGGCCGATGCCCTTCTCTTTGGCCGGGTGACTTACGAAATGATGGAATCAGCGTGGCGGCCGCCGGCGCCGACGGGAGCGAGACCTGATTGGATGGAACCCTTCGCCCAGACGATCAACGCGGCAAAGAAGTACGTCGTGTCGAGCACCCTGGAGCAGGTCGATTGGAACGCGGAACTCGTGCGCGGGGATCTGGGCAAAGCCGTTCAGCAACTCAAGCGGGAGTCGGGCAAGGGACTTTTCGTGGGAGGTGTGAAGCTCCCACTGGCGTTGACGGAGCTGGGATTGATCGATGAGTACGAGTTCGTCGTGCAGCCCAGGCTGGTGGGCCACGGGCCGACATTGTTCGCGGGGCTATCGAAGCGTGTCGACTTGAGGCTCGTGAGCCGGCTGGAGTTCGGCTCGGGGGCGGTGGCGATGCGGTATGAGCCTAGAAGGTAGCCATCGGGCTTGTTAGCCCGAGCCCGTCTGAGGGAGGATCACTGAGGATCAGGGCGCGCACCAAGCGTTGGAACGAGACGTGACTTCTGCAGCACGCGTCCGCCAAACGCATTACGATTCGGGCACGTAAACACCCGCGAACGTCCCTGACGTCGCGGGAGACGTCTAGCCTCCCGGCCCGCGGGCCATCTGCTGGACCTCCCGATTCCCTTGATTTGCCGTGCCCTCGGGCAGGCGGGAGGTCCTTCCCTTGTCCATTCGTTCCAAGGACCCGACCTTCGTTTATTTAGTCCTTCGGGCCGGCGGCGCCCTTTTCTTCAATGTCATCGCGACTACGAACCTTGTCTACCAGGTCGAGGTCGCCCATTTCGACCCGCTCAAGCTCCTTTTGGTCGGTACCGTCCTCGAACTCACATGCTTTGCCTTTCAGGTGCCCACCGGGTTGCTGGCCGACGCAGTCAGCCGCCGCTGGGCCGTCGCCGTTGGTTTCGGGCTGGTGGGGGCGGGCTTCATCCTCGAAGGCCTGGTCCCGCAGTTCACAGCGATCGCTATCGCTCAGATCATATGGGGCATCGGCGCCACCCTTTCCGATGGTGCGGATGATGCTTGGATCACCGACGAAGTTGGCGAGGAGCGAGCTGGCCGTCTGTTCTTGCGCGGGTCGCAGTTCGGGCAGGCGGCCGGCTTGGTGGGTATCTTTGCCGGGGTCGGCCTCGCGTCGATCCGGCTTAACCTCCCGATAGTGATCGGCGGCGGCCTTCACCTGCTGCTCGGCCTCTACCTCTTCTTTGCAATGACCGAGGCCGGCTACAAGGCAATTCCCCGTCAGACCACCGGCACCCTCGCTGGCATGGTCGCGGGCTGGCGTTCGTCGCTCGCCTCCATCCGCAGCCGGCCGTTGATACTGACGATTCTTGCGATCACGGTTGTGTGGGGTCTTTCCGGTGAGGGTATTGATCGACTAGCCCAGGTGCACTTCCTTAAGGACATCGGACTGCCGACCTTCGCTGGGCTCTCTCCCGTCCTTTGGTTTGGACTCATCAGCGGGGGCTCGGCGCTGATCGGCATCGCAACGACCCAAGTCATCAGGCGCCGGCTCGACCTCAGAAACCATGCTCACGTGACGAAGTCGCTGTTCGCGGTCACGGCAGCTCGGGCGGTGATGCTTTTCGGATTCGCCCTAGCTAACAACCTCGCCGTCGCGATCGCCTTTCTGTGGATGGCCTCGGTCACGCGACAGGCTTTCGGGCCGGTCCAGCGGGCCTGGCTCAATCGGTCACTTGACTCTTCTAACCGCGCGACGCTCTTCTCGGTGGATGGGCAGGCCGACGCGATCGGACAGATCGTGGGAGGTCCGATCGTCGGCGTCGTCGGCTCAGGGGTTTCGATCCGCGCCGCGCTGGTGTGCAGCGCAGCTCTCATAGGCCTAGCACTTCCACTCTTTGCCCGAGCCCTCGGCCAGGCATCGGGCCGACCTCCTTTTGGCCTGCTACTGGACCGCGACGAAAACGACGGCGCTTCGGTCAAAGGATGAAATGGCTGTCTAGACTGCGGACCGGAGGCTTCCGCTGAGCGTGAGTCATCAACTCTTTCAGGAGAGGATTCACCTGGCGGAATCGGGTTCTCATCGCCGTCGTGGGGGCCTGCCCATTGACGCGATACGACTCTCGATGAACCTTGGTTTATCGATCCCCTGCTGTAAGTCCTGGCCTTACGTTGGCGCTGCGGATCCAAATTTGGATGTGCTTTCGCGATATCTGCGAGCGGGTTCTCAACCGTCAAGGTGTCAAACAGGGTGTCAATCATCAATTGGCGACAGGCTGACGTCGACCAGTTGAGACCTGTGCACCGCATAGAGCGCCTATCAGCCGAACTTGCACAACATGCTGGTGCTCGCGCAGGGAATCGAACCCTGAACCTTGGGATTAAGAGACTCACGACAGTCAGTCTCAGGGAGTCTCAGGGAGGATCAGAGCGTCTCAATCAAACTCGGATCTATGCTCCAGCCGTCTCAGGGAGCCTCCTGGAGTCTCAGGGAGTCTCCCGGTCAAGGTGTCAAATAAGGTGTCAAATGCCGCGGCTCGGGACCGACTCGCGCTGAATAGCTACTGAGGCATCGGTCAGCTCGGTTGACGGGGGCAGACGACGCCGTCATGGCGCCGTGACTCTGTAAGTTGGCTGGCGTACTGTCATGGCGGCATGGCGCTACTGCCCGAAGGGACGATCACCTTCATGCTCACCGACCTGCAAGGGTCAACGCAGGCCTGGGAGAAGAAGCCGAAGGCGATGCGAAACGCAATGGCGCGCCATGACGCAATCCTGGCCGGCACCATCAGCTATCACGAGGGTCAACGGGTAGAGGCCGGACGCGAAGGGGACAGCGTCCTGGCGGTGTTCAGGACAGCTGCGACGGCGGCGGCATGCGCACTCGATATCCAGAGGAACTTCGCCACAGAATCCTGGCCCGAAGGTCTGGAGTTAAAGGTGCGGGTTGCACTGCATACAGGAGAGGCACAACTCCGAGAAGACCACTACTTTGGTGCGGCGCTGAACCGTTGCGCACGGCTGCTGGCAACCTGTCATCCAGGCCAGATCGTGCTAACCAAGGCGACTGAGGCCATGCTCGCTGACGAGGTACCGCCGGAAGCCGCGCTTCAAGACCTCGGACTACATCGCCTCAAAGACCTCTCTCGACCGGAGCAGGTATTCCAACTCAACGATCTAGCGCGTCCGCTCGAGTTCCCTCCCATTCACTCCCTGCCCCAGCAGCTGACCGGCATGCCGCAGTACCTGACCACCTTCGTCGGGAGAAGCGCGGAACTTTCAGCCCTGCGGTCCCTGCTCCCCCAATCGCGCATGGTCACTCTTACCGGAGCGGGAGGCTCCGGTAAAACCAGGCTTGCCGCCGAGCTTGGGCAGGCTTGTCTTCAGCTTTGGCCGGGAGGTGTCTGGTGGGTGGATCTGGCACCGGTCGACGACGACCGGCAGGTGGCCGAGGCGGTGGTCACCGCGCTGAAACTCCCTGGTCAAGGGCCCGCGCTGGAGGTGGCCATCCTATGGCTGGCCGCCCGGAGAGCCATCCTCGTCCTCGACAATTGCGAGCACTTGGTCGCAGCTTGCGCCGAGTTCTGCCAGGCGGCCCTCGAGCAATGCCCCGAGCTCACCATCATCGCCACCAGCCGAGAGGCCTTGGGGGTGCCCGGCGAAGTTCGTCGGCCGGTTTCGTCGATGCACGCAACCGACGCAGTGCACCTATTTGAGGCTCGGGCACGACTGGTCATGCCTGACTTCAAGGCCACATCGACCAGCCTTGAGACTGTCACCCAAATCTGCGAGCGCCTGGATGGCATGCCGCTCGCCATCGAGCTAGCGGCTGCCCGCCTGGGCATGCTGACTGAGCGCGAGATCCTAGACCAACTCTCCGACCGTTTCCGTCTCCTGACTGGCGGCAGTCGCACCGCCCCCGCGCGGCAGCAGACGATGGCCGCGACTATCGACTGGAGCTACCGCCTCCTCACCGAAGACGAGGCCCTGCTCTTCCGCCGCCTGTCAGTATTCCGGGGCGGCTTCACTCTGGAGAGCGCTCAGGCTGTTTGCGCCGGAGCGATTGCCGGAAACGTGCTGGATCTCATCGCCGGCCTTGTCCAGAAATCGATGGTGGTGGCCGAACGGGCACAGGGTTTACGCAGCCGCTACCGACTCCTGGAGTCCCAGCTCGCTTATGCCGAGGAACGGCTGCGGGAGAAAGGTGAGCTCGAGCTGATGCGGCGTCGCCACTACGAATACTTCCGCGACAGCCTTTCTGCCAATACGGTTTGGCAGGTGGGTCCCCGGCAGGCCGAGAGCAGCCCGACAGTCGGTATCGGCGGGCTGGACTGGAAGGCTCAGGAGTCGGGCAACCTGTGGACCGCCCTGGGGTGGGCACGAAATAATGCCGACGACCTGGGGCTCAGCCTCGCCGTGTGCTTGGAGTACAGGGACCTCACGCTGGCCAGGAGCTTGTTTGCGGACCTGCTGACGCACTCTCCCACGCAGGGCGTGCTTCGCGTCAAAGGTCTCTCCCACGTCGCCTTTTTTGCGTGGGCACAAGGCGACTATGAGGCAGCTTTTGAAGCGGCTGAACGCAACGTGGCGCTGGCGCGCGAGGTGGGAGATGTCGACTGGTTGGCTTTTGCGCTGAACCAGTTAGGAACCGGGCACCGTGTCCGCGGGGAGCTTGCAGCCGCGGCCGAGATCTACGCGGAGGCGACGGCTCTTCTCGAAGATTCCACCAACCGAGGCCAACTCGCCATCATCAGGAACTCGGTCGGACTAATTGCAATTCACAGGGCTGATTACCTTGGCGCTTTTGACATCCTGACCGAGTGTGTAGCAACCGCCAGGGCGGACGGTGACGTCATCGCCACCGCCAACTATCTCGAGAGCCTCGCTCGTGCTCAGTTGGGTTTGAACGACCATCAGGCAGCCGCCGCCAGCTGGAAGGAAGCCCTCTCTATCTACCGCCGTCTCAACGATGACTTCGGAACTCTCGGATGCCTTGATGGCCTGTCATGTGCCGTCAGCGGCGGCGGGGATGACCAGCGAGCACTGCGACTGGCTGCGGCCGCCGATCACATGTCGAGCGGCCTGTCTTTGCGATCCGACGCATGGCTGGTCCGCTACGCGGACGAGTCCCAGCGCCGATCCCGATCGAGACTTGGGACTCGGAAGAGTGAACAGGCCTGGAACCAAGGGTGGGCAATGACCGTTGATCAGGCCCTTGACTATGCCCTTGGTGGAGGTGAGCCCGACACCATGAGCGAGGCCAGCGCGCTGAGCCCGCGCGAGCGAGAGGTCGCGACTCTAGTCGCCACCGGCCTGACTAACCGCGAGATCGCCAAGCGCCTATTCATCGCCGAGCGAACTGCCGAGGGACACGTCGAGCGGATCAGGAACAAGCTGGATGCTCGTTCTCGAACTGAGGTCGCCACATGGGCCGTCGAGCACGGGCTAATGGCAGCATCCATAAAGCAGAGAGGGACCCGCCCGGAGCCCCCCTCTACTACTCAATCACGGCAACCAAGCTAAGACTGCGGTCCTCCTCGACTGCTCCCTGGTTCTCGGAACGATGCGCTGGTTGACGACGCGTCACGGGCAGGGCTCTCCACACTCGTGGTTCCGCTTCGCCCGGTTCTGTCGTTCGATGCTGAACCTTCCGACGTCACGGACTGACCCGACACGACGGGCGCGCTCGGAGCTGCGACTGGAAGGCTCAATGTCTTGACGAGATAGCCTCCCGTAGCCCCAACCATGAACACAGCCACGATGGCGGCAATGATCGCCACTATGTTCTTGAAGATCGCCGATCGCCGACACGCTATCCTCGCTTCCATCGTTGACCACCTTCGGGTTTATTCAGCTCGCTCATCGCGAGCAGTGAGGTCAAACCTAGGAGTCGCACGACACGGTCATAAGGCGGAAAACACCTGAATCCGCCAGGTCACTACCTGAATTCGGCTACCCGTTTTTCCGGTAGGCGTCGGACCTGACCGGCACCAAATCGCACGTTGGCAGGGCCGAGCCTACACAACATGTTGGTGCTCGTCTGAAACTTGATGGTGCTCGCGCAGGGAGTCGAACCCTGAACCTTGGCATCAAGAGCCTCCGGACAGATCGTGTCAAGGCATCTCAGCGGGTGTCAGCCTGTAGCTCCTGTATTTGGGGCTGACACAGTCGCCTCACTGCGTCTCCCCATGCCTCAAAGGGTCTCCCGGCGAAGCTGTCGACGAAGCGCTCAAATCGACCCAAGCCTCATTAGGAAGGTGGGCCGGAGCAGACAACGCACACGGGAGCCTGACCCGCGGAACCTAACCGATCGCCGCTCGCGAGCCGATCCGAATGATGATAGGTGAGCCTGAGCCATGATTGCTGACCACGATGACGTCCTGACCGACCCAGTTCGCGGCTGGACCTGGAGTAGCGCGAATGTACGTCGCAAGCCTCGAGCGCTCCGATCGGCCACCGCGAGATGAGCTGGAGTCGAAGATATGGGCGATCTGGCGCGCATGGAGAGAAGACCAGTTGAAAGCTGCAAATCAGTATGTGGCCGACCCCACTGGTTTGCATGTGACTGCGGTGGGGGACATCAGGGCCGCGATGCAGAAGCACAAGGTTGCTTTGGATGTCTTTCTCGGGACCGAGACCGAGGAATGGGGTTCACCCTGGTATCTGGGCTGGCAGGTAGTCATCGAGAACAACGATCTCTGCCTGTCGTCCGTCTGGTGCATGCACATCGCCACAGGATTTCCCGCGCTTGTTCGCTGGCTAAACGAGAGCGGTGTGAAGAGCGCCAAGTATTCCATCTACAACCGTATGCGGCCATAACAGGAAACATCGATCGATAGAGCTGGGTCCCCGGAAGCTGCCAAACGAAGCTGTCAACTGCCGCGAATATGACGCAGAGCCGCGGGCTGACTGACCGCAACATGTAAATCGCAGGCGACGCCGGCACAACATGTTGGTGCTCGCGCAGGGAGTCGAACCCTGAACCTTGGGATTAAGAGGAGATTGACCTTCCTTGACTGGACGTGCCAGGTAATGTCAGGGCGTGCCTGACGTATTCGGCGGTCTGACGCGATCGTGTCATAGCGCGTCCTGGCGTGCCACAGGCTGCCCCGCCTAAGCTGTCAAATAAGCTGTCAAAGGGCTGATCGGTTCCGTTACGAATCGTCTGGATACGCCCGTGTTGAGAACCTCCTGCGCGTCGCCTTAGAACGGGCGGGAAGATCCGTCAGGTTCGAGTTCGCCGTGGCCGCTGTCAAACTGCTGTCAATCGTGGCCCTGAGTGACAGCGTCCGGCCGGGGCAAAAGAACAGCTCGGCCGAGCTCGTAGCCGCCCTCTCCTTGGCGACCGATCTCGGCAACGGATATCCGTTGGAAAAGACGCTGAGGACATGCCTTCTGGCGATCCGCCTCGCCGAGCTCAGCGACTTTCCGCGACCTGATAAGGCTGACGTGTATTACTTGACGCTTCTGCGTTCGATCGCATGCACATCGTTCGCCCACGAAGAGGCGCGCGACCTGGGTGGCGACGACATTGCCGCCAATCTTCTATACGGCGCAGCTGACTCGGCAAGCCTTACCGAGATGGGATATCGCAGTCTCCGGTCTTTGGCCCGCGGCGCTGGAGCCATAAACAGAGCTCGTGCCCTGGCCAAGGTCGCCTTGAACGCCAAGCGGATCGGCGACCAAATGTGCTTCGCACATTTCGATGTGGGCAGCCGGCTGGCGGCACGATTGGGGATGGGGCCGGCTGTGATCACGGGCCTTGGCCAGGTTTGGGAGCGCTGGGACGGCCGCGGGATGCCGAAGCGACTCAGAGGCGAAGGCCTGGGCTTGGCGACTCGGATCATGCATATCGCATTCGTGGCCGAGGTGGCGTTCCGTGCCGGCGGAGTCTACGCAGCCGTTGCCGAGGTACGCCGGCGACGGGGAGGCCATTTCGACCCTGAGCTGGTAGACGCTTTTGTGCACCACGCCCCCACTCTGCTTGGGCAGGCGTCCCAGACCTCGCTCTGGGACGAAGTGCTGGCCTCCGAGCCTGTTCCCCATCGACTGATCTCGGCGGCCAACGTCGCGGAGATTGGGACTGTCTTCGCAGCGTTTGCGGACCTCAAGTCCCCGTTCACACTTGGACATTCGACCGGCGTGGCAGCTCTCGCTCAGAATGCTGCGCGAGTAATGGGACATCGCAGCGCCGACGTCGAGTCGGTGCGGATGGCCGGCCTGCTTCACGACCTCGGTCGGGTCTCGGTCCCAAGCGGAATCTGGGATAAGCCAGGATCCCTGAGCGCCGCCGAGTGGGAGCGTGTTCGGTTGCATCCTTACTACACAGAGAGAATCCTCAGCTACTCCCCGCTGCTAGCACTCCTGGCGCGGGTCGCCGGGATGCACCACGAGCGCCTCGACGGCTCTGGCTACCCACATCAGCCGGCGGCAGCAACAGTGCCGGCGCAGGCGCGGTTGCTGGCGGCCGCGGATGCATATCACGCTCGAACCGAAGAGCGTCCCCACCGTGCAGCGCTCGCGCCAAGCGCTGCCGCCCTTCAACTAGAAGCTGACGTTCGCGGTGGCCGCCTGGATAAAGATGCGGTGGCAGCAGTCATCGCCGCCGCCGGGCAGACACCGTCAACACGGCGGCACGCCTGGCCGGCCGAATTGACCGATCGCGAGGTGGACGTGCTGCGCTTGGTCAGCCGAGCCCACGCGACAAGGAAGATTGCCAGCAGCCTTTTCATCTCTGAAAGCACCGCTCGTCACCACATAGAACACATCTACGAGAAGATCGGCGTCTCAAGTCGAGCGGGGGCGGCGCTCTTCGCGGTGGAGCACGACCTGGTCCAGGCACCAGCTGAGACCTAGGAGAAATAGGCCGAACTCCCCATGCGCGACGCGAATAGCCGACATAGGGTGGT
>Ga0193751_1002375_pt1 | contig 11423 bp, 8 predicted proteins | sample L1c2metaG_FD_143050 | JGI IMG/M metagenome (GOLD analysis project Ga0193751, IMG submission 143050) | Soil microbial communities from a riparian zone of the East river system, Colorado, United States - L1c2 | ecosystem: Environmental > Terrestrial > Soil > Riparian zone | place: USA: East River... | reverse complement strand
CATGTCGATTCCATCGGTGCTGCTCGCCATCGCGCTGATGGCGCTCACCAAGGCGAGCATCGGCAACGTGATCGTCGCCATCACGCTGGCGGAGGTCCCGCGGGTGGTGCGCCTGGTTCGAAGCCTGGTGTTGAGCCTGCGCGAGCAGCCCTACGTCGAAGCGGCGATCGCAGCCGGCACCACCTTGCCGCGCATCCTCGTGCGCCACATCCTGCCCAATATCGTCGCGCCGCTGCTCGTGCAGGGAACGTACGTCTGCGGGTCGGCGATGATCACCGAGGCGATCCTGTCCTTCATCGGCGCCGGCACGCCGCCCAATATTCCAAGCTGGGGCAACATCATGGCCGAGGGGCGGAGCCTGATCCAGATCGCGGGCTACCTCATTCTCTTTCCCGGCATTTGCCTGTCGCTCACGGTGCTTGCGGTAAACCTGCTCGGCGATGGCATGCGCGATGCGCTCGACCCGCGGCTGGCGCGGCGCATGTGACTTATTGAGGTTTGCGCAATTGAGTGACACAACAGTCGCGTCATCCCGGCCCTTCGACTTCGCTCAGGATAAACTCCGGCCGGGATCCAATTTCCTTATCGCCCAGTTTACGAAAAGCTGTCGATAGATGAGCGCGATCTCAGAAGGCGCACCGGCGCTGCTCGACGTTCAGGGCCTGAAGACGTACTTCTTCACGCGCGACGGCGTGGTGCGCGCCGTCGACGGCGTGTCATTTTCGGTGGAACGGGGAGAAACGCTCGGCATCGTCGGGGAGTCGGGCTGCGGCAAGAGCGTCACCTCGCTGTCGATACTGCGCTTGATCGCGTCGCCTCCGGGGCGAACCGTGGGCGGTCGGGTGATCTTCGAAGGCCGCGATCTGCTCGAGTTGCCGGAGCCGGAGATGCGCAAGATTCGAGGCGACGCCATCTCCATGATCTTCCAGGAGCCGATGACGTCGTTGAACCCGGTGCTGACCATCGGCCATCAGATCGCCGAAGCCCTGGTGTTGCACCGCGGCCTTTCGCGCGAAGATGCGATCGGACGTGCGATCGACATGCTGCGGCTGGTTCGGATGCCGGAGCCGGAGCGTCGCGTCGGCCAGTATCCGCACCAGCTTTCCGGCGGGATGCGACAGCGGGTGATGATCGCGATGGCGCTCGCCTGCGAGCCGCGGCTCCTGATCGCCGACGAGCCGACGACCGCGCTCGACGTGACCATCCAGGCGCAAATCCTCGATCTGATGCGCGAGCTGAAAGACCGGACGGGTGCCGCCATCATGCTGATCACGCACGACCTCGGCGTAGTCGCGGAAATGGCGCAGCGCGTGATCGTGATGTACGCCGGACGCAAGGTCGAGGAGGCTTCGGTCCTCGATCTGTTCGCGCGTCCCCGCCATCCCTATACGCGCGGCCTGCTCGACTCCATTCCCAAACTTGGCGCCGCGAGCCGGGCAAGCGAGGGTGCCGCAGGCGGGCGGCTCGCCGAGATTGCAGGCACCGTGCCATCGCTTGTCGGCACAATCGTCGGCTGTGCGTTCGCGCCCCGCTGCGCGTACGCGACGCCACGTTGCCAAACCGACTATCCGCCGCTCGAGGAAAAAGCGCGCGGCCATTGGGCCGCCTGCTGGGAGTCGGAGCGGGTAGTGGCAAATGAGGTGGCAAATGAGGTGGCAGATGCCGCGACACAAGGGGCGACAGATGCGGGCGCGGAGGCTGCGGTATGACCGCCGCCGGGCCGCCCCAAGGCGCGAATGGTGCCCCCTCCGGGGCAGCGCAGCGGTCGCTTGGGCCACCCCGGCCGCAAGCGCGGGGGTACACATGAATGGGTCGGAGCAGGGGATGGCTGTGGCAGCGTCGCCCACACTGCTCGAGGTCGGGCATTTGACCAAGCATTTCCCCATGCGCGGCGGCGTTTTCGGTCGGGCGCGAGGCAGTGTGCATGCGGTCGACGACGTGAGCTTCGCGATTTGCCAGGGCGAGACGCTCGGCCTCGTCGGCGAATCGGGTTGCGGCAAGTCGACCATCGGCAAGACCGTGCTGAGGCTCATCGAGCCGACGGCCGGCACCATCGAGTGGCGCGGGCAGCGGATCGATGCGCTGCAGGGCAGGGCCATGCGGCCTTACCGGCGCGAATTACAGGCGGTGTTCCAGGATCCCTACGCGTCGCTCAATCCGCGCATGCGCGCGGAGGACATTGTCGCGGAGCCGATCCGCAACTTCGAGGAAGCTTCTGCTTCGGAAATCCGCGACCGCGTCGTGTCGCTTTTCGAAAAAGTCGGTTTGCGTCCCGACCAGATGCCTCGATATCCCTACGAATTCTCCGGCGGGCAGCGGCAGCGCCTCGGGATCGCGCGTGCGCTCGCGCCGCGGCCGAAGCTCATCGTTTGCGACGAGCCGGTATCGGCCCTCGACGTCTCGGTTCAGGCCCAGGTCATCAACCTGCTCGTCGATCTCCAGCGCGAGTTTGGCCTGTCGTATCTTTTCGTGGCGCACGATCTCGCGGTGGTCGAGCACATCAGCCACCGCGTCGCCGTGATGTATCTGGGCAGGATCGTGGAGCTCGGGTCGACCCGCGCGCTGTTCCAGAATCCGCAGCACCCCTACACCGAGGCGCTCCTGTCGGCAGTGCCGGTGCCGGACCCCACCGTGCAAAGAAAGCGCATCATTCTCACCGGCGACGTGCCGAGCCCGATCGAGTTGCCCCAAGGCTGCCGCTTCCACACGCGTTGCCCGTATGCATTCGATCGCTGCCGCGTCGAGGAGCCCAAGTTCCGGGAAGTCGTGCCCGGCCATTTCGCCGCGTGCCACTTGCGCGATGCTCCGGTTGCGGGCGCGCCAGCACCGCAGCCGCAATTCGGGCCTACAATTTGCGGCAGCTAGGTGCGAATTTATTCGCACGCGGCGGCCTGCGCTCCAACTGGCTGTCCGAATGAATTCGGACCTACAGCGGCGGCGTTGCGATTTATCATGGTGTTGTAGGTGTGCGAATTTATTCGCACGCGGCGGCCTTCGCTCCAACCAACTGGCTGTCCGAATGAATTCGGACCTACAGCGGCGGCGTTGCGATTTATCATAATGTTGTAGGTGCGAATTTATTCGCACGCGATGATTGCAAATGGAGTCAGACATATGAGCCACCTCAACCGTCTGAGCGCGAGCACCGCGGCGCGCAAGCTCGCGGCTCGCGAGATCACCGCCGAAGCGCTGCTCGCCGATTGCATCGAACGCATCGCCGAGCGCGAACCGGACGTGCGCGCGTGGGCTTTTCTCGATACCGACGCGGCGATGCGGCGCGCACGCTCGCTCGATTCGCGAGGTACAGCCGGGCTCCTGCACGGCCTTCCGATCGCGGTCAAGGATATTTTCGACACCTTCGACATGCCGACCGCGTACGGGTCGTCGATCTACGCCAACCATCGTCCCACGTGGGACGCCGCATGCGTTGCGGTGGCCAGAGCGGCGGGCGCGATCGTCGTGGGAAAAAGCGTCACGACCGAGTTCGCGACGTTCCATCCCGGGCCGACACGCAATCCGCGCAATTTGCAGCACACGCCCGGAGGTTCGTCGTCGGGCTCCGCGGCCGCCGTTGCCGACTGGATGGTGCCGCTGGCGTTCGGGTCGCAGACCGCGGGCTCGATCGTGCGTCCCGCGGCGTTTTGCGGCATCGTCGGATACAAGCCGACCTTCGGCATGGTGACTCGCGTCGGCGTCAAAATGATCTCCGATTACCTGGACACCATCGGCGTGCTCGCCCGCAGCGTGCCCGACGCGGCGCTGTTCGTCGCCGCGCTCACCGAGCGGCACGAGCTCCTGATCGATCAGCCGGCGGCTGACGTTCCGCGGATCGGCATGTGCAGGACCTACGAATGGAATCGCGCGCAGCCGGAAACCGTCGCCGTGTTCGAGAGCGCGCAGAAGCAGCTGCGTGCCGCACGTGCGACCGTTCGGGATGTGACGCTGCCGCCGCCGTTTGCGGGACTGGCGGAAGCGCAGACCGCGATCATGGTGTCCGAAGTCGCGAAATCCCTGGCGCACGAAAATCTCGCGCACCGCAAAGACTTGAGCGGGGACATGACCAGGATGATCGACGCGGGTCTCGCGGTCTCGCCGCAGCAATACGACGCCGCGCGGTCGCTGACCCGGGCCTGCCGCGCCATGCTTCCGGAGGTTTTCAAGGGGTTCGACGTGCTGATCGCGCCCAGCACCGTGGGCTGCGCGCCTGCGGGGATCGCCGCCACCGGCGATCCGCAGTTCAACCGGGTATGGACGCTTTTGCACGTGCCGGTTGTGCATGTGCCCGTCGCCGATGGGCCAAACGGGTTGCCGGTCGGCGTCACCGTCGTGGGCGCGGTCGGCGCCGATCGTGCGACGCTCATGGCCGCGGAATGGATACACTCGCGGCTCCGCGGGAGCGGGGAGACGACTTCGGAAATCGGATAGAGGACGAATGATGAAACCGACCGGCGTACGTCATTCCTCACAAAGCGCAACCGCCCCGCTTCGCGTCGATGGCGGACGCCTTTGGCGATCGCTTATGGAGCTCGCAAGTATCGGCGCCACACCCAAGGGAGGCGTTCGTCGTCTTGCCCTCACCGACCTCGATCGGCAGGGGCGCGATCTCGTCGTCGGTTGGATGCGCGAAACCGGCAGCCGCATCGAGATCGACGGTGCAGGCAACATCTTCGCGACGCGGCCTGGACGCGATCCCGCGGCGCATGTCGTGCTGACCGGAAGCCATATCGACACGCAACCTTCCGGCGGCAAATTCGACGGCAACTACGGCGTGCTCGCGGGATTGGAGGTGCTGCGCACACTCAACGATGCGAATGTCGAGACCGACAAGCCCGTCGGCGTCGCAATCTGGACCAACGAGGAAGGAAGCCGCTTCGTCCCGGTGATGGGCGGCTCAGGCGCCTTCACCGGCGTGTTCACGCTCGAGCACCTCCGGAGTCAGCGCGACCCCGACGGCGTCTCTTTCGGCGAAGCGCTCGACCGCATCGGCTATGCAGGAAACGCGCCGATCGGAGGGCGCGCGCTCGACGCGTATTTCGAGGCGCACATCGAGCAGGGGCCCATTCTCGAGCGCGAGGACGAGGTCATCGGCGTGGTGACTGGAGCGCTGGGGCTGCGTTGGTACGATTGCATCTGGACCGGGCAGGACGCGCATGCGGGTCCGACGCCGATGGAGTCGCGACTCGACGCGCTGCGAGGCGCGTCGCGGTTCGTCGAGGCGGTATACGCGCTGGCGCTCGCTCATGCGCCCGACGGGCGCGCGACCGTGGGAGTCATGCACGTCAGCCCCAACTCGCGCAACGTCGTGCCCGGGCGCGTCTCGATGACCGTCGACATGCGCCATCCCGACGACGATGCGCTTGCGGCGATGGACACCGAGCTTCTCGCGGCGTCCGCCGCGATCGCCCGCGAGCTAAAGCTCGAATGCGAATTGCGGCAAGTCGACCAGGTTCGCGCGTCGCGCTTTGACGCGAGCTGCATCGATGCGGTGCGGACCGCGACAGAGGACCTCGGATATCCGCATCGCGACATGGTGAGCGGCGCGGGCCACGATGCGATCTATGTCGCGCGCGTTGCGCCGACCTCCATGATATTCGTGCCCTGCAAGGACGGCATCAGCCACAACGAGATCGAGGACGCGCGTCCCGAGCACCTCGAGGCGGGCGCGAACGTGCTGCTGCATGCCGTGCTCGCTCGTGCCGGCGGATCGCGCGCGGCTCGTGCGTCAGGCTGAAGCAAGCGGTCGATGGCGGCGCACCGCGATGGAATGGCTCATTCTCATCGCCGCCATTGCGATCGGCGTACCCGCTGCGGCTTGGTTTGTGCAGGAGCGGTTGATCTTTTTCCCGCAACCGATCGCGTCGACGACGCATTTGCCGGCGCACGCTTCTCCTCTGGAGCTTGCCGCGCCCGACGGCACGCGGCTTCGAGGGTGGATCGTCAAAGGCGCGGTGACGCCTGCGCCCGCGGTGATCTACTTCGGCGGCAACGCCGAGGAAGTTTCATGGACGCTGTCCGACGCGCGCTGGCCGCGCGACTGGACAATCGTTGCAGTGAACTATCGCGGCTATGGCGCGAGCGAAGGCGCTCCGGGTGAAGCCGCGCTCACGGCAGATGCGTTGGCGATCTACGATGCGGTGGCGAAGCGCGAAGACATCGATCCTTCCCGCATCGTCGTGTTCGGGCGCAGCCTTGGCACCGCCATCGCCGTCCACCTTGCCGCGGAGCGGCCCGTTGCCGGCGCAGTGCTCGCGTCACCGTACGACAGCCTGACCGCGATCGGCAGGACGCACTATCCGTGGCTGCCGGTCTCGATGCTGCTGCGGCACCGCTTCGATGCGCTCGCGGACGCGAAGCGGAACACGATGCCACTGCTGGCGATCGTCGGCGAGATCGACTCCATTATTCCGCCGGAGCGATCGCGCGCGCTGTTCGACGCGTGGGCCGGACCGAAGACCTGGCAGGTCGTGCCGCGCGCGGAACACAACTCGCTGGGCGACTCGCCCGCGTTCTGGGATGGCGTCGCGCGTTTCCTGACGGAGCGATAGCCATTCCGCCACGCCCGACCGTATCGAAGTGAGACCTGCCGCGATTCGCACGGTGCATGCGCGCCAAATTCTCGATTCGCGCGGGCGGCCGACGGTCGAAGTCGATGCGATCCTCGATGACGGCAGCTTCGGTCGCGCGAGCGTACCCTCGGGTGCCTCTACCGGCACGGCCGAGGCGCACGAGCTGCGCGATGGCGAACCCCTGCGCTATGCCGGCCTCGGCGTGCAGAAGGCGGTAGCCAACGTCAACGGCGAGATCGCGCGCGCGCTCACACGGACGGACGGCGCCGATCAACGGCGCCTCGACGATCGCCTGCGTGAGCTCGACGGCACACCGCAGCTCGAGCGCCTCGGTGCCAATGCCACGCTCGGTGTCTCGCTCGCTGTCTGCCGCGCAGTGGCTGCGTCGCGCGGCCAGGCGCTGTACGAGCGCATCGCCGATCTGGTGGAGGTGCGGCCGACACTGCCGTTGCCGATGACCAACATCCTGAGCGGCGGCCTGCACGCAGACGGCCGCATGGACGTGCAGGATTTCCTCGCCGTGCCTATGCGAGCCGCGTCGCTTGACGAGGCGATCCACCTGATTGCGCGCGTGCGCTCGGCCGCAACCGAGGTATCGCGCGAACGCGGGCTGCCGACACTGCTCGCCGACGAGGGTGGCTTGAGCCCCGGATGCGAAACCGGTCGCGCGGCGCTGCAGCTGATGGTCGAGTCGATCGAGCGCGCGGGCTTGACGCCGGGCGAGGACATCTCCATCGCAATCGACGTCGCCGCAACCGCGCTGAAGGAAACGGACGGACATTACCGTCTGGCGCGCGAAGGCCGCGACTTGAGCAGCGAAGCGATGATCGGCATGATCGAAGCCTGGGTGTGCGACTTTCCGGTGGTGTCGGTCGAGGATGGCCTCGACGAAGAAGACTGGGCCGGCTGGAAGGTGCTCACCGAACGACTCGGCTCCAAGCTGCAACTTGTCGGCGACGACCTCTTTGCGACGAACCCGCAGCGCCTCGCCCGCGGCGTCAGTGAAACCACTGCCAACGGCGTTCTGATCAAGGCGAACCAGAACGGCACGCTCACCGGCACGCTCGACGTGATCGCGCAGGCCAAGCGTGCGGGCTATGCGACCATCGTGTCCGCGCGCTCGGGCGAAACCGAGGACGCGTTCATGTCCGACATCGCGGTCGGCACAGCGGCCGGTCAGATCAAGATCGGCTCGCTGCGGACCTCGAATACGGTCGCCAAGTACAACCAGCTTCTGCGCATCGAGGAGCAATCCGGCGCACCCTTCGCCGGCGCGGCCGCACTCGCGCCGAGGCGCGCGCCATGACCGCCGCGACGCCCGATCCGCGCCTTCTTGATTTCTTGCGCAACCAGGGGCTTGTGAAGCCTGGCGACGACGTGACCTGGACGCCGCTGATCGGTGGCGTCTCCTCCGATATCTGGCGCGTCGACCTGCCCGATCGAAGCCTTTGCATCAAACGGGCGCTGCCGGAGCTCAAGGTCGCTCAACGATGGCAAGCGCCCACGGAACGCAACGCGTACGAATGGGCGTGGATCAACTTCGCCGCCGAGCACTGCCCCGCCGCCGTGCCCGAACCGATTGCCAGCGATCCGGAGCAGGGCATCTTTGCGATGAGCTTCCTCGATCCTGAACGGTATCCGGTGTGGAAACAGATGCTGTTGGATGGCGTCGTCCAGACGCAAACGGCCGCGCAAGTGGGAGCGATCATCGCGTGCCTGCACGCCGCGAGCGCGGGTAACACCGATGTCGCGCGGCGCTTCCAGACCGGCGCCATCTTCCATGCAATCCGGCTCGAACCTTATCTGCTCGCGACGGCCCTTCATCATCCCGATCTTGAACGTCAGCTGCGCGGGCTTTCTGAACGCACCGCGCAAACCCGGGTTGCGCTGGTGCATGGTGATGTGAGCCCAAAGAACATCCTGCTCGGGCCAGGCGGACCGGTATTCCTCGACGCGGAATGCGCGTGGTACGGAGACCCCGCGTTCGACGCGGCGTTCTGCCTGAACCACTTTCTGTTGAAGTGCGTCGCCAGGCCACAGTGGTCGGATGGTTTCCTTGGCTGTTACTCCGCTTTTTCCGATGCCTATCTCGCCGGCGTGACGTGGGAACCGCGCACGCAGATCGAGAGCCGCATTGCGAGCCTGCTTCCCGGGCTCACCCTCGCGCGGATCGACGGCAAATCTCCCGTCGAATACATCACCGACGAGCGTGACAAGGGCATGGTGCGCGAGACCGCGCGCCCGCTGATCGCAAGACCACCGGCACACCTCGCCGAGATTTCGGCGCGCTGGCGCAGGGCGCTTGCACTCCCGCAACTCTGAAGCTGATATACGTAGCGGCGCGAGTGCGTGCCATTGTCGCGCGCGCACAGGCAAGGCGGTTTAGAATCAGGCAATCCGTAAGCGATGGACAGGCAAGGCAATGCGCTTCGCGATCATCGACGACCATCCGTTCGTGCTCGACGCGTTATCCATCATCATTTCGTCGATGGAGGAGAGACCGTCGGTGAGCGGCTTCGGATCGCTGGAGAAATTCGAGCAAGCGGTCGGCAAAGGGGACACATTCGACCTCGTACTGCTCGACCTCGGCATACCCGGGTTTACCGGATTGGGATCGCTGCGCCGGTTTCGCGCGCTTGAATCGCTGATGCCGGTGGTCGTCATATCGGCGTCGGATGACCGCGCCACGATCCTCGAAGCGCTCGATCTGGGCGCGATGGGTTTCATTCCCAAGACCTCCGGGCGCGACGTTCTGATGCGCGCGCTCGAGCTGATTCTGGCGGGCGGAATCTACATTCCTCCGCAGGCTTTGCAACGGCAGGAAGAGTCGTTAGCCAGGGCACCGGCTCGCGTGCAGGAGCCTGTCGCGCAAACGCATTCGCGGGGAACGGCATTTTCCAGCCTGACGCAGCGCCAGTGCGACGTGCTGGAGCTGTTGGTCAAAGGCCTGCCCAACAAGCTTATTTGCCGCGAGCTCGATCTATCGCCGAACACCGTGAAGAGCCACATAAGCGCGATTTTTCGCGCGCTGAATGCGACCAATCGAACACAGGCCGTCATCGCCGCACAAAGCGGCGGGTTCAGGGTCGGCTATCCACGGGGCGGTTACGGCGCGAGCGGCGACGGGCCTTCGCACTCTTAGAGCGGCAGCTCCGGTCAGGTCTGCGAGCGCGGCGAGCCGTTGCCCTTGATCTTGAAGTTCACGAGCGTGCGAAGCTTGGCAGGCATGACGGGCTTGAGCAAATAGTGGAATCCTTTTTCCTGCGCGATCGACACCAGTTGCGGACTGGCGCTGCCGGTGATGAGAATCGCAGGTATGTCCCGCCCGAAGCGCTGACGAATCGAGTCGATGGCATCGAGTCCGTCGCCGCCGCCCGGCAGCCTGTAATCGGCGATAACGAGATCGGGCGCTGACGCCATCGCGACGGCCGCGCTCCGCGCCTCGTCGACGGTCGCGTAGCCGAGGACATTCATCCCCCATCCGGCAAGCAGGGATTTCATTCCGGCCTGGATCTCGACATCGTCATCGATGACCACCACGGTCTTGCCGGAAAGCTGGCCCGGCTCGACCGCGGGTTCGACCGGCTGACGGCGAACCATCGGAGGCTCCCTTCCTGCCGGCACCTGGAGGCGGAATACCGACCCCCAGCCGGGACGAGACACCATGGCAAGCTCGTGGCCGAGCAAAGCGCACAGCCGCCTGACGATCGACAGCCCGAGGCCCAGCCCCTTGCGCCGGTCGCGTTCGGGGTTGGCGAGCTGAACGAACTCCTCGAATATGCGCTCCTTCTGGTCCCCGGCAATGCCGGGGCCGGTATCCCACACCTCCACCCAGGGCTGGCCTCCACGCATCCGGCATGACACCAGAACGCCGCCGCTGCTCGTATAGCGGATCGCGTTCGAAATCAGGTTTCTCAGGATGCGCTCGATGAGAACGGGATCGCTGAAGAGGAACGTGCTTCGCGCACGGAATCGAAGCGACAGATCCTTGGCCGCGGCCTCCGCGTCGAACTCCAGGCGCAGCTTTTCGAAGAGCTGCCGGATCGAGAAGTGCACGGGCTTTGCCACGATCGTGCCCGAATCCAATCTCGACATGTCCAGCAGCTCGTTGAACAGCCCTTCCAGCGCTTCCATCGACGCGCTGATGGTGTTTGTCAGCGCGATGACGTCTGGATCCTTCACCTTCTCGGCCAAAGAGCCCGCGAGCAGCCCCATGGCGTGCAGAGGCTGCCGCAAATCGTGGTTGGCGGCGGCGAAGAACTGCGTTCTGGACCGGTTGGCCGCTTCCGCCTGTGCCTTCGCGGCTTCCGCGACCTGCCTCGCACGATCCAATTCCTCGTTCTGCGACGCGAAGCGTTTCATCATGGCCTCGTTTTCGAAGCGATTGCGCAAGGACTCGATCAGGATCCTGTGATAGCTCCGGCCGAAGGAAATCAGCGCAATCGTGACGACGAAGGAGATGAACGCGAGGGTCAGGTTGTCGGTCGTGCCCTCGACCAGATTGCGCACCACCAGTGGCCCCATCGCTGGAAGTATGAATGCGTAAAACGACGGCAGATGTGCACCGATGAGCAGCAGTGCCGCGGATGTGACGCTCACGACCATCGCCATGAGGAAAGCCTGGTGGATCGGGGAGTCCGGCACGAAGAGTAGAAACGAAGCCGCGCCCCACAGCATGCCCGATATCCCCGAACCGATCGCCCACAGCGTGGCCCACTGCGCGACCGTGCGCCGATCCGGAACCCGGTGGTTGAACCGATAGCGGAGATAAAGCCGCCATACCTGGTTACCCATCATGCACGCCGCCCAGATAAGCAGGACGTGTGTCGGAACGACGGACCAAAGCACGACAACGAC
>Ga0193751_1002374_pt1 | contig 11423 bp, 11 predicted proteins | sample L1c2metaG_FD_143050 | JGI IMG/M metagenome (GOLD analysis project Ga0193751, IMG submission 143050) | Soil microbial communities from a riparian zone of the East river system, Colorado, United States - L1c2 | ecosystem: Environmental > Terrestrial > Soil > Riparian zone | place: USA: East River... | reverse complement strand
GTTGGAAGGTCCAACCCCGGTTTCGGCGTTGATTCATGCCGCAACGATGGTCGCAGCGGGAGTTTATCTGCTCGTGCGGGTTGCGTTCCTCATTCAGGCGTCGCAAACCGCACTGCTGGTCATAGCCTGGACTGGAACGATCACCGCATTGCTCGGCGCGCTGATGGCGACGCAGCAATCGGACATCAAACGCATTCTCGCTTACTCAACGATTTCTCAGCTTGGTTACATGGTTATGGCGGTCGGCCTCACTTCAAACGAAGCGGCGATGTTTCACCTTTTCACGCACGCTTTTTTCAAAGCGTTACTGTTCCTCGCCGCCGGCTCCATCATCGTCAGCCTTCACCACGAGCAGAACATTTGGAAAATGGGCGGCCTCGCCCAAAAACTGAAAATCACATTCGGCACGTTCACCGTCGGCGCGCTGGCATTGATCGGTTGCCCGCCATTCAGCGGATTTTTTAGCAAAGACGCGATTCTCGCGCTCGCCTACGAACGCAATATGCCGATCTTTGTCATCGGCCTAACGACTGCATTTCTGACCGCGTTCTATGTTTCACGCGCGATCCTCGTCGTGTTTTTTGGAAAACCGCGCAGCGATGTCGCCCGCGCCGGCAAGGAATCACCGTTGGTCATGATCAATCCGTTGCTCGTTCTGGCGCTGTTCGCATTGGTCGCCGGGTTGGAGAGCGTCGCCAAACATTTTCTGGTGGTGCCGCACGAAAAGGAAACCGTTTTCACCGTCCCAGCGCTGGCTTTGATCGCGTTGATTTTAGGCGTTGGCATTGCCGTTTGCCTTTACCGCAATCGTGAGAGCGATCCGTTACATGTCGATCTTTTGCGGCGCCGTTTCTACATCGACGAATTTTACGATTGGCTGATCAGCGCGACCCAGGAACTTCTCGCTCGGATCGCAGCTTTCTTCGATCGCTGGATCATTGACGCCGGGGCTGTGCGTGGGGCGAGCGGCGGCACATTTGGTCTCGGCGCGCTCTTGCGATTGCTTCAGGTCGGCAATCTCCAGGCCTACGCATTTCTTTTCGGGTTGGGAATCGTGGCGCTTATTTATTTCACACTTTTCCGCTGACGCCAGAGCAGAAATCTTACCCCACGAAACACACGCCAAGACAATGACGAATGACGAAAAAGCCGTCACCGCGCTGCCGGGAAAATTGGTCATTCGAGCTTCGTTAATCCTTCGTCATTCGACATTCGTGCCTCGCCGCGTAGAGGCGAATGTGAAAACGCCCGAACGCCTCCATTGTTTTACGCGGCTTCGTCATTCTAATCCGTAATGCTTCTCTTTCTTGTTCTCTGCCCGATTATCGCCGCGATCATAATCATCGCCGGCGCACCCGCGCGACTGACCGCGCTTGCCGCGGCGATTTCAAACCTGTTCGTCACTCTCATTGTTCTCAGTCAATTCGATCGAGTCGCCGGTGGTTTTCAGTTTGTCAGCTCGTTGGTCGTTTCCGCGGATTGGCGTATTCATTTCGCGTTCGGCGTCGATGGCTTGAGTCTGCTTATGCTTTTGCTCGCCACGATTGTCACTGTCGCCGCGGTTTGGTTCACCGCCAAGATCGACAATTACGAGCGCGCATTCTACGCCTGTCTCCTCTTCATTTCTGCCGGCGCGATCGGCGCTTTCGCATCAATCGATTTGTTTTTCTTCTATGCCTTTCACGAACTCGCATTGATCCCGACGTTTCTCCTCATTGGAATCTGGGGGACCGGCAATCGCAGCGCGGCCGCCTGGAAAATCACAATCTATCTCACGCTCGGCAGTTTCGTTTTGCTGATCGGACTGATTCTGCTTTACCAAAGTTTGCCCGCGACAGCGCGAACGTTCGACATTCGAGAATTGCAAGCGGCCGCGGTTGCGCACGGGATCGCGGCTCCGACCCAACGTCACATTTATCTTTTGCTGTTGATTGGCTTCGGCATTCTCATCTCACTCTTTCCATTTCATTCCTGGGCGCCGGAAGCTTACGCATCAGCGCCCGCGCCCGCGGCCATGTTGCACGCCGGCGTCTTAAAAAAATTCGGACTGTATGGTTTGCTGCGCCTGGCAATCCCGCTCCTGCCCGACGGCGCACATTACTGGATGTATCTCCTCGTCATCCTTTTACTCGGCAACATTATCTACATCGGCCTGGTCACGATCGCGCAGAAGCAGCTCGATTGGATGCTCGGTTACTCCAGCGTAATGCACATGGGCTACATCTTTCTTGGCATCGCGAGCGCCAACATCCTTGGAACAATTGGCGCCGCCGCGCTCATTTTCGCGCACGGGCTTTCCATCGCGCTGCTTTTTGCCGTCGCCGGCCAAATTCGCAATCGCACCGGCACTTTGCTGTTCGACGATCTCGGTGGTCTGGCCAAAGTAATGCCGTTCGCCGGCCTCGCCTTCGGCTTTGCTGCATTTGCCGCCATTGGCCTGCCCGGTTTCGCGAATTTCGCGTCCGAGATCATGATTTTCTTCGGCGCGATTCGAAACGGATGGGACATGCAACGCTTCCACATTTTTCAAATTGCGACCGTCCTCGCTCTCTGGGGCGTCGTGATCTCGACCGTTTACATGTTGCGCGCTTATCGCTCGACCTTCATGGGCACAATGAATGAGCGCTGGGGAAAGCTTGTCGATCTTGACACAGCTTTGCGAATCCCGGTCGTGTTGTTGATCGCGGGTTTGATCTGGTTCGGGTTCTTCCCGCAAACGCTCGTGCAAATGGTCACACCGGCGTTTCGAACTTATTTCACCGCGACCAAATGATCGCGATCCCCGCACCATATCTCGAGATCGCGGTCCTCGTCCTCGGGATGGCGATCCTGATGTTGGAAACCTTTGCCGCCAAGATCGACAAGAAAACCTTCGCTTACGCCGGAATCATCGGGCTCGCGGCCGTGCTCATCGCCAGTTTCTTTTTGTCCCCGGAGTCGTCGGCCCAGCAACCAAGCGGCTTTTGGAATTTTTACACCGCGGACCCGTTGTCGATCTTCTTTAAACGATTCATGCTCGTGACCACAATCGTCGTGCTCGTAATGATGATCGATTACGCGCCAGCCTTGCGCAAAGCTGATGAAAGCACCTCCGCGAATCTCGGCGAATTCTTCTCGCTGCCACTCCTGACTTGCGCGGGCTTGATGTATCTGGTCTCTGCGATCGATTTCATTTTTATCTTTGTTTCGATCGAGCTCGTCACTATTTCGTTCTTCGTGCTGGTTAGTTTTCCGAGACGAAATCCGATCGCGCTCGAAGCCGGCGTGAAATATCTCATCCTCGGCGCGCTCTCAACCGCATTTCTTGTTTACGGAATCACCTGGATCTTCGGGGTGACCGGAGAAACCAATCTGCAACGAATCACGGCGGCATTTTCTAGCGGCAAGATCGACAATTACGGGGCAACGTTCGGCGCCGTGCTGGTGCTCGTCGGTCTCGGTTTTAAAATCGCGGCGGTTCCGTTTCAAATGTGGGTGCCGGATGTTTATCAAGGTGCGCCCACGCCGGTGACCGCATTCCTTTCAGTCGGATCCAAAGCCGCCGGTTTCGTTGTTCTTTTGCGCGTGCTCCAACCGTTTCTCATGCTCCCGAACATGCAACGACTGCTCGTATTGCTCGCGTTGCTGACGGTCGTTTACGGCAATCTCGCCGCGCTGCCGCAAAACAATCTCAAACGATTACTCGGGTACTCCAGCATCGCACATGCGGGTTACCTGTTAATTGGTGTCGCGTGCTTCGATGGGCGCGCAGTCACATTTTATCTCGTCGCTTATCTGCTAATGACGCTCTTGAGCTTTGAAATCTTAACTATTGTCGCGCAACAAACCGGTGAAGAAATTTCCGGCTTTGACGGTTTGGCGAAACGCGCGCCCTTTCTCGCATTCGGGATGCTCGTTGCGATGGTGTCGCTCGCTGGCGTGCCTCTAACCGCAGGATTTCTAGGCAAGTTTTACATCTTTTACGCAGCCGTTGATAAACATCAGACTGCGCTGATAGCTGTTGGCGTGGTTACTGTCGCCTGCGGGTTTTATTATTATCTCAAGGTCATCGCCGCGATGTATTGGCAGCCGAGCGCGAACAACAGCGCGATCGCAGTGAGCAGCCTCTCACGAGCAGTGATCATCTTATTGATCGTCGCCACGATTTTGTTCGGCGTCTATCCGCAGCCAATCCTGCAGGCGTTGAGACATTGAGTGGTTGAGAGGTTGAGGCGCGATGAAACAGGAAAGAGACCGCTCGGAATTCCTGCGTTCCTGCTTTCCTTACTAAATAATTCCGACTAGTCGCTCAGCTCGACGTTCCAGTAAGCAATCGGACGCGTCCGCTAAACACGGCAAAGGACGCTAAAGTCAAAGTATCTGGCTCTTTTTTTGCGTCGTTTCGCGTCTTTGGCGGGTGATTTCTTTTTCTGATCCGTCGAATCCGCGTAATCCGCGGTTCAGCTCAATCGCTCAGCTCGACGTTCCAGTAAGCAAGATCGACAAAGTGCCGCCAGCTCTCGTGTTGCGGCGCAGTGAACGTGACGTGCAGGAACGGCCGCCACTTCGGTCGCTTCGGTTTCCGAATCAACGTCATCTGCGCTTCTTGCGGCAGGCGATTGCCTTTGCGCGTGTTACACGGAATGCAGGAGCAAACGACGTTTTCCCAGGTGGTGTTCCCGCCGCGATCTCGCGGCACGACGTGATCGAGATTCAAATCGTTCCGATCGAAACCCTGACCGCAGTATTGGCAGGTGTTCTTGTCCCGCTCGAAAACATTGTGGCGGGTAAACTTCACTTCTTTTTTCGGCAGCCGATCGAAAAAGAGCAGCACGATCACGCGCGGCACCCGGATCTTCCACGAAACCGTCTGGACCAGTTCGTGGTCGGGCGCGTCCGTTGAAAAGTCGCGCCAGCTTTCAAAATCGTGGGTCAGGAAGTTGTTCGCGTCGTCCGCCGAAACCACCTGAGCATGACCCGCGTAAACGAGCGAAAAAGCGCGGCGGGCAGAGCAAATGTTCACCGCCTGCCAAAGGCGATTCAGAACCAGAACCTGACTGTTTAACAACGAGTGCAAATCAATACCCTCGGTAAGTGGTCTTTGACGACATTTCCGCCAAAGTGCGGCGAAAGTATCACCCGCGTTTTGCCTTGTCAACGAAGGGCGGGGTGATGCCGCCTGCTTGCAGAAACCCCGGGAACCTGACATGATCGCCACCGAATGCCGTGTTTCTCCCCCTTTCTCCCAGTAAAGCTCCGGATTAGGCCGGAAAAACCCGTATTTAAAGACGGGAAAATCCCGTCTACTTCTCGTTAGACCCAATGCACGCGCGATTGCTCGTCGTTCTTGGCATTGCCACGACGCTCAGCGCATTCGCCCAGTCGAAAGGCTACGACACGCTTGGTCCGCTCGACGGCGATCAGAATCCAATGCCCGTCATCGAGCGCGTGAGGAAGTTCGTTATTACGCACTGGCAGCAGCATCGCCGCGGTTACGTCGAGTTCACGCTTTACTCGAAAGAGGGCGAGCCAACGACGTCTCGCTGGTACATTGAGCCGAGCGCTGATGGTCGCTGGCAGATTCGCGGCTCATCGCACAGTATATATTCAGACCGGCGGATGGTCGGAGACCCACACAAGCAGCCAGAGAGACATGTCAGCCGAAGCTTCGTCGCCGTCAGAGTTCAGCCGCAGGGCGGCCATCTCCTGTTGAAGGATAGTTCCGGCAAGGATGTTGATTCATTATGAATATTGGGTCTAACCAAGCGCTGGAGCGAACCGCCGCCCGGTGCGTGTTCACGTTTTTATATGATTAGAACAGTTTCAGTTGAAGCCATGCTCGCTCTTGGCGGCGGTCGCTCAGCTTGGTCTCGTTAGACCTCATGAGCGCGCCTGTGCCTGCGATTCGAACACATCGAGTCCTTGGAGGCGCAGCAATTCTTCATGCAGCGATCATCGGCGGAATTGATCTGGGCATGGGACTGCACGGCTGGTTCCCTTGCGGCAGGCTCTGGGTGGCATTTGTCACCCTATGGCTCATTTGGCCGGTAACATTGTTGGTGCATCGCGGCCGGTCGCTCTGGCGCGTCGCGACGCCACTACTGATTTCCTTGCCGTTTTTGTGGCTTGGGTGGCGAGAGTATCCGGTGTGCGCAGGAGAAGCTGTTGGTTTGCCGCTAGGCGTGTCTATCTTTCCGCGCGACATATGGGACTATTTCACGTCTCGCCGAGCTGGTCGCGCGCAGGCTGAGCAAGATTTAGGTGTTGGCAAATTAGTTGTTGAAGAATACGGGATGCCCAAGCCGCAAGAGTACGAAATTTTGCTGCGCCAGCGATACCAAGTGCAGCTCAGCCGCATAGCTGGCGACACAGATGTCACCGCTAAAGTGATGGGCCACGCGAAAGGCTACAATGAAGTTTCAAAGGCTGAGATCAGCCGACGTTTTGGCCAGCACGCGCTGGACGAAGTAGAAGACCAGGCTTGGAAAGATTATTGGCACGGCAATGTGCCCAAATAGGCCTAACCAATCGATGAAGCGACCGCAATCTCCGCTTCGCATCCCCGAAGGGCGAGGTCCGATCTTTCGTATCGTCGTAAGCAGTTACTTGATCGTGTTGAGCGTGGGCATCGCGGTACTCGCATGTGATGGAATTGCGACTGGTGAGATTATGGCTCCTCACCGTTACACGGTCGGTCATTATATTGACCGGTCGGCTGCGCCGGTGTTATTCTGGTTTTGTGTCGTGCTGTATTTCTCAGCCAGTGTTAGGATTCTCTACTCGTCTGTTGCCGAGATTCGCTACGCACGTGATTTGACCAATCGCTCGACGAGCCAACCGCTAACCGGCGAGATACAGAGCGCGCGACGATCCCGTGTAGTCGATATCGTATCAGAAGTTGGTAGCAAGGGCTACTTCGCGCGTGCTCAAGAGCGTGCTGCGCGCCGGAAGAGCCTTTGGAACCTGCTCGACTTACCAGTTGGCCTTGCTTGTATTGGGCTCGTCTGGTGGGTATTTATTCAGGCGATGTGGGCAGCTCGCAACCTCTTCATTCCTCAGCACGCCATCGCGTTTGTCGACGTGTTTCATTCGCAGCGCACTGGACTCGCGCCGATAGTGTTCTTCGTCACACCGCTATTTGCAGCCATTCCAGTCGGGATGTTGGTTTCGAATTGCATGTTGTGCTGCATCCGCCTTATAGGCGAGCCTCTGATAGAGAAGCGAAGGGTGTTTGGCATGCGGCGTTTTCAGATGCGCAAAAGGACTTGTCATTGGTAGCTTTGTGCATTGGCTGTCCCACGCTATTAGCGTCCTTCGTTGCAGCCTTGACGATACGCGTGTGAACTTCATCTAACTAATCGCTGGAGCTAACGCCTACCCGGTTTAAAAATTGGAAATGTGAAATTAGAAAGTAGAAATCCGAAGCGAAAGCTCGGCGTCGGTGACCGTAACTCAGCTCTGTCTCGTTAGGCCACTCCAAAACCAAGCTCCTAAGCATGCCTGACAAAGCGGTATATTTGTTGGTAGTCGATGGGTTCGCCGACTGGGAGGCCGCGCATGCGGTCGCCGAGTTGCGGCGTCACGGAGGATACCGCGTGGAATCTGTAGGTCTAACTCGCGATTCGGTTGTCTCGATGGGAGGTTTACGCATCACGCCATCACGCACGGTGGGCGAGATAGAGCCAAACGATGTGGCTGTCTTCATTCTCCCCGGAGGGGATCGCTGGGAAACGATGCCGATGGAGCTTGAGCTCGCTTCCGCGCTCAAGCGCTTGGATGCGGAAAAGGTTCCGATCGCCGCGATCTGCGCCGCTACAGTGGCGATCGCGCGGCTTGGTTTGTTGCGCGGTCGCCAACATACAAGCAACGGCCTGAAGTATCTTCAGTCGCATGTGCCTGAATACCGTGAGGCGCAGAATTATGTCGAGGCACCAGCCGTGCGCGACCGTGGTCTGATTACGGCAAGTGGGATCGCGGACGTTGAATTTGCGCGTGAACTTTTCGAGGAGCTGGGCGTGCTTTCACCGAACGATCGGGCAGTTTGGGCGGATATTTTTCGGAATGCTCGGTTACCGGATGAAACCAGAGCCTAACGAATCGCTGCACCTAACCGCTGGCCGCCGCGCTGACCAGCTTGAATTTATGAAACACATTGTCGATGTTGCGAAAAGCTCGGTTCCGCCAGCGGTAGCTGAGCTCCGTCTCGTTAGATGTCGACGAAGTTCAGTGTCATGAACATGTAAACGCTAAAGGAGGCCGCTAATGGAAGAGCAGAACATTCGGATGGCTATTGATCAGCATTGGGCAGCGTCTGCTGCGGGTGATCAAATTGCCGAACATGAAATCTACCACGATGACATCGTGTGCGAGTATCCACAATCAGGCGAAGTAATCCGCGGTCGGAGTAACCTGCAGGCGCTTCGTAGTCATCATCCTGGCAGGCCATCGGGTTTTTCGGTCCGTCGGATCGAGGGAAAGGGCAGTCTCTGGATCACTGAGTACGTGATTATCTACGAAGGCAAGCGCGTCTACACCGTGAGCATTATGGAGTTTCGGGACGGAAAAGTGTCGCATGAAACCCAATACTTTGCGGACCCATTCAACGCCCCTGCTTGGCGCGCACAGTGGGTTGAAACGGTGGCGGTCGACAACATCTAACCGACCGATGAAGCCAACCAGCGTAAAACGAAGAACACGCGGCTTCGCGGCCCCTTGGCAAAATCATTTCAGCGTGTTTGCCATGACACGCTCGACTCCATCTCGGTTCCCGGCTTCCCTAGTGCGATTCGCGTCTTCGCGCTCACGCACTCCCGCCGTAATGTTGTTCAACGCTACCCATGGCTTATCTCTTTCTCGTTAGACCTAGCACGACATGACTCTGTTCGAACTGACGTTTAGTCTGTCGGCGTTGATTCTGGGGCTGGCACTGACGCACATGGCGTCATCCTTATACCGGCTGGTGCTGGCGGGACGGCGAGTGCGTTGGGCGCTGGAGCCTCTGATGCAAGCGGCGCTCGTGCTCCTGATCGTGGTATTCGTCTGGCTGAATGAGTGGAACGGACGTGGCGTGACCACAATCATCTATGGACGCATTCTGCTGCGCTCGCTCAACCTGCTCGTCCTCTATATCGCCGCGGCAGTGTGCTTACCCGAGGTAAGGGAGGGAGCGGGCGAAGTCAACATGTACGCCTACTATGACCGCGCGCGCCGGGTCTCGTTCGGTGCGTTAGCTATCGGGCTCGTATTCTTCAGCCTCTACAATTGGACCGGCGAACAGGCGTTTCACTGGCGCTGGCAGATGTTGAGACCTCTGGTCTTTCTCGGTCCCTATGTTGTGATGATGTTCGCCAGGTGGCGCCGGCTCAACGTGTCGTTACTCGCAGCGATGCTAATCTACTTTAGCATTATAACGATGGGCTATCGATTGAGCGGATAAAGGGCTGACGCGAACCCGAGGCCTAACCCGGCGATGCAGCCATAGGGGAAGTTGAGATGTTGATTTGTTGAGCTGTTGAGATGAAAAAAACTCGCTTCCACTAGGGGTGGCAGATCTAATTCTCGTTAGGCGTCCGAATCACGCATCGTCTCACTTCTGCCGTCGAAAGGAAAAGCTCAATGTCCCTGTCATTCATATTATTTATGTTGTTCGTCGCAATGCTGCTCGCATCAGTTCTGATCGCAGCCGGTGCCGGCATTCGCACCTTCCTGAAACGCGGAAAAGCCTCATCACCTCGCGCGAGCCAGCTAACTGCCCCCTCGGATCGCGTGCAATTCGCGGACTTACTTCTCTTGGTTGCGGTCGCAGCCACTTGGTACAACGTGTCCTCCGGATGGGTTGCTGAGTTCGCTATTTATCCGATCTACCCGGACATGAATCAATTCGGTCCGCAGGTCTTTCATGGCTTCGGCAAGGCCTACCTTTCGCGGCTACCTGTGATCATCCTCCCGGCCGGAGTCATGTTTTTGGCTTGGGCACTACTGCTCTGGGTGCCTGCTCGGGACGTCTCGATGAAGAGCATCTGGCTCGGGGTGGCCTTGTGCACTGCATTTGTGGCAATCACGCCGCTGCCTGCCGGGGCGCAGGGCGAGATGTATGACAAGGGCTTTAGTGTGGTTCTCTACGATCGCCTCATCTGGTCCAATGGGGTGCGCGCCGTACTCTTTACGCTTATCGGCTTGTTGGCGCTATACATAGTGCGCCAGCGCTTGCACGCCATGAACCGTGCAGACGCCTAACCCATCGCTCACGGCCAAATGTTGTGGCTGATTGTCAAATCGCGGCAACTCACCGACGTTCAGCCATGCACAAACCACGCAAACATGACTTCACTAGCAGGACCTCGTTCGGAAAGCCGAAGCGTGATACATCGCGACTGGAAGACGCATCTGCGAAACAACGCAAACAACATGCTCACAAGGCCCCGGTACGACGTGCCGCGAGCAAATTTCGCGGATAATCAGAGCATAACGATTTTGCGCACTCGCTCTTGCCGGTGGCAGCTGATCTTGCTCTCGTTAGGTTAACAATGTCCGCGTCTACTCGCGTTCGATTGCTTAGAGGAAGCGGGTTGCTGCTTTTGTTGCTCGGCATCGTGCATTTGGTGGCGACACCACACATCGCTACCCTCATCAGACATAACGCCTCGACGGGTTCGGCCGACATGCTCATTCCGCCGATGCTTCTGAATCATATTTTAGTCGGGCTGTTATTGCTTCCTCTCGGCTTTCTGACCTTTTATGCCGCGCCATATTCGGATCGTTGGGCCCAGGTGATCGTTCGGACAACGGCTCTCACAGTCGCAACACTCCCTCTCACGCTGCTCGCGCTCATGGGCGTGCGCTATTTCGACGCGCCGCTTTTCGTTGTCGGTTTCCTCCTGGTAGTTGCCGCGTCGGTGACATTGCTCTTGGCCGCGTTTACCAGACCGCGCACAACCGCTTCTGCCGAGACCGCGCGTAGCTAACAAAATTTATCGTCGCGTCGGCTTGGCCGAGCTCCGCGCCGCGGCCCGCTTCATGAAATTCCCGGGCAACCGTTTTTCGTCGTCGGGCACAGCGCCGGCGGCGTCGCCAAGATGCTCCTCCTCAGCCGGAAGGAATTGTTTGAACCGGTTTTTGTCGATCGCTTTCATGAACGCTTCGTGCGCCGTGACCGTTCCGTTTTCCAACAGCGCAAAAATCGCGTCGTCCATGAATTGCATCCCCTGCCCTTTGCCGGAAACAATTACGTCCTGAAGTTTTTGGGTCGCGCCTTCGCGAATGATCGCGGAGACAGCGGCGTTTGCCGCCAGGATTTCATTGACCGCGATGCGGCCGGAGCCGTCCGCTTTTTTCAAGAGCAACTGCGCGAGCACGCCGCGCAACGAATTGGCCAGCATCGCGCGCGCCTGCGGTTGACGCAGCGCTGGAAAAACGTCGACCATTCGATCGACGGTTTTGCGCGC
>Ga0193751_1002373_pt1 | contig 11425 bp, 11 predicted proteins | sample L1c2metaG_FD_143050 | JGI IMG/M metagenome (GOLD analysis project Ga0193751, IMG submission 143050) | Soil microbial communities from a riparian zone of the East river system, Colorado, United States - L1c2 | ecosystem: Environmental > Terrestrial > Soil > Riparian zone | place: USA: East River... | reverse complement strand
CGCTCGAAGCAGTCGCCGATGGGCTGACGCCGATCCTGTACGGCTCGGCGGGAATCGACACCGGCGGCCTCGAGCTGCGCGAGACCGACGGCGTCATCGAGATGCACGAGAAGCCGGCCGAGGCCGTGCGCGGAAAGCCGGAGAGCTCGCTCGTCTCGGCGGTACGCGCGGTCACCGAGGGCGACGCGGACGCGGTGGTATCGGCTGGCAACACGGGCGCGATGCTCGCCGCCGGCCTGCTCGAGCTGCGCCGCGTCCCCGGCGTGCTGCGTCCTGCGATCGCCGTCCCCATTCCTGCGCAGAGCGGCCCCTCGGTGCTCATCGACGCGGGCGCAAACGCGGACGCGCGTCCCGAGCATCTCGTGCAGTTCGCGACCATGGGCGCGGTCTTCGCGGAGGAGATGCTCGGCATCGCAAACCCTGTTGTGCGGCTTCTCTCCATCGGCGAGGAGCCGGAGAAGGGAAACCAGCTGACCATCGAGGCGCACGCGCTCCTCGCCGCCAGCGACCTGAACTTCGCTGGCAACTGCGAAGGCCGCGACATCCTGTCCGGCGCCGCCGACGTGGTCGTCACGGACGGCTTCACCGGCAACGTCGCGCTGAAGCTCCTGGAGGGGACGATCATGAGCCTTCTCGACGCGTTCCGTGAGGAGATCGCCGCCAACACGCGCGGCACGGTGGGCGGCCTGCTCATCCGGCCGGCGGCGCGGCGGCTGCGCAAGCGGCTCGATCCGGACACGTACGGCGGCGCCTATCTGCTCGGCCTCCGCGGCCTCGCGGTCGTCGCGCACGGGAACTCGTCCCGGACGGCGATCGCGAATGCGATCCGCCTCGCCGCCCGCGGAGTCGAGCGCGACGTCGTCGGCAGGCTTGCAGCCCGGATGCACCAGCCCGCTGAGGCTGTATGATCGGCGCGCTTTCAGCCCCCGGAAACCAAATGAGGTGACATGGCAGCGTCGCGTGAGGAAGTCTACGAGCGGGTCAAGGAAGTTCTGACCGAGCAGCTCGGAATCGAAGAGGCCGACATCACGGAGGAGGCCTCGTTCCAGGAGGACCTCGACGCCGACTCGCTCGACCTCGTCGAGCTCATCATGGAGCTCGAGGATCAGTTCGGGATCAAGATCTCCGACGAGGACGCCCAGAAGATCACGACTGTCGGGCAGGCCGTCGACTACGTCGCGTCGCACCAGTAGCGGCACGCGCGGTCGAACCCTCGCCGAGCTGATCGACGCGCTTCCTGCCGCGGCAGCGGCGACGGCATTCACTCACTCGTCCTGGGCGGCAGAGCGCACCGCCTCGTACGAGCGCCTCGAGTTCCTCGGCGACAGCGTGCTCGAGCTCGCGGTGGCGCACGCGCTCTATGCGGGTCACCCGGACTTCTCCGAGGGACGTCTCGCGAAGGTGCGCTCGCACGTCGTGTCGCGCGCGAGCTGCGCGGTCGTCGCCCACGAGCTCGACCTCGGTCGGCGGCTGGCCGCGTACAGCGAGGGCGAGGACACGAGCCGGCTCGCGGTGAACCGGAACGTCCTCGCGGCGCTGCTCGAAGCGGTACTTGGCGCGCTCTTCCTCGAGCACGGCTTCGCTCCGATCGAGGACGCGATCGTGGACGCATTCTCGGATCGCATCGAGTACGCGCTGACGACGTTCGTCGACCACAAGACCGAGCTGCAGGAGGCGCTCGCCCGGATGGGCCGGCAGGTCAACTACGAAGTCGTGGACGCCGTCGGGCCGCCGCACGAGCGCCACTTCACGTGCGCCGCGGTCGTGGACGGCGAGCGGCTCGGCGTGGGCGAAGGCGGGTCGAAGAAAGCGGCCGAGCAGGAGGCCGCCCGCGAAGCGCTCCAAGCTCTGGCATCCTGAGAGCCGTGACCCGCCAGAAGCATTCCGACAAGGCGCTCGACGAGCGGCTCGAAGAGCCGGACGAGCCGGCCGAGCCGCGCGGGATCCTCGAGCTCTTCGAGCGGGACGAGGACGCCCCGCTCGCCCGGGAGCCCGAGGAATCCGACGACAAGTAGCGTCGTCCAGGGCCGCGGTTAGGGTCCCCTGCAGTGCATCTCCGTGCTGTCAAGATTCGTGGGTTCAAGTCCTTTCCCGACCCGGTCGAGGTGCGCCTCGAGCCGGGCGTCGGCGTGATCGTCGGCCCGAACGGATCCGGCAAGTCGAACGTCTCCGACGCCATCCGCTGGGCCGCCGGCTCGCTCAGTCCCCTCGAGCTGCGCGCCGAGAAACCCGACGACGTCCTCTTCGCCGGCGCCGCCAACCGCAGCGCGGCCGACTTCTGCGAGGTCGAGCTGATGTTCGACAACTCGGACGGCACGCTGCCGGTCGACTACGCCGAGCTGTCGGTCGCGCGCAGGCTCCATCGCGGCGGCGAAGGGCAGTACCTCCTCAACAAGACGGGCGTACGACGGATCGACCTCGTCGAGCTGCTCGCCGACCTCGGGCTCGGCCAGGGCATGCACTCGATCATCGGCCAGGGCAAGGTGGAGGCGATCCTCGCGTCGAAGCCGGAGGAGCGCCGTGCACTCATCGAGGAGGCCGCAGGCCTCGGGCGCTTCAAGGCGCGCCGGCATCGCGCCGAGCTGAAGCTCGCACGCGTCGCGATCCAGGTCGAGCGTGCACGCGACCTCGAGGCGGAGGTACGCAAGCGCCTGCGCCCGCTCGCACTGCAGGCGACGGCGGCCGAGCGGGCCGAAAAACTTCTCGGCGAGCTCGCGAAGCTGCGCGCGCGCATCGCCGAGCTCGATCTCTCGACGCTCGACGACCGGCTCGGCGAGGCTGCCGGCCGGCGCGCGGCCGCCTCGCTCGCGAAGCGCGGCGCCGAAGAGCGACTCGAGGCCGTGCTCGCCGAGCGCGGCCAGGCGGAGGAGGAGCTCGCGGACGCCGCCGGCGCGCGCGAGCAGACGATGCAGGAGCTGTACCGGCTGCGCAGCGCCGCCGAGCGCGTCGGCATGCGGCGCGAATCGGCGGAGTCGCTGCTGCGCCGGCTGCGCGACGAGCTCCAGCAGCCGCGCCGCGTGCTGGACGACCGTGTGCGCATGGAGCGTGCGGCTCTCGCCGAGCAGGTGTCGTTGCACGAGGAGCGTCTGCGCGCGCTCGATCGCGCGCTCGCCGAGCGCGAGGGCCTCCCGCCGGCGGCGCGCGCGCTCGCGGAAGAAGGTGAGCGCATCGTGCTCTCGCTGCTCGATGTCGAGGCGGGGATGGAGCACGCGGTCGCCGCAGCGTTGAGACAGCGTGCGTCTGCCCTGGTCGTCGACGACGTCCACGCCGCATTCGCGCTGCTCGAGCGTGCGCGGTCGGCCGGGCTCGGCTCACTCACCGTCGTCATCGGTCGCCGCGAGCCGGACTTGCCGGTCGTCGCGAAGGAGGAGCTGCTGTCCTCTCCCGTCGCGGCGGTGACGCGCGAAGGCTTCGGCTACGACCCCGCGCACGGTGAGCTCTGGTTCGCAGGCGAGACGGCTGAAGCTGTGCTGCTCGAGCTGCAGGCTCGCCGGCGCACCCTCGCCTCCGAGCTGGACGCGCTACGCCGGCGCGTCGACGCACCCATCCCGGACACCGCGTACTCGGTCGCGTCCGATCCGATCGTCGTTCGCAGCGCCGCGCTCGTCGAACGGCTCGTGCGCGTGCTCGACATTCCCGCGTCTCGATTCGAGACGCCGCTGCGCGCGCGCGTCGACGCCGGCGCGGCCCGCACCGGCGAGCTGGGCGAGGAGCTCCGCCGCCTCGGCGCAGCCGAGGTCGAGCTGCGGCAGGCGTTGTCCGAGGCGGCCGAGCGGGCGTCGGCGATCGACGTCGAGACGGCGCGGATCGAGGCCGAGGCCGACGAGGCCCGGCGGCGCCTCGCGAACACCGGCACCGAGGAGCGCGCGGAAGGCGACGACCGCGACGAGCTCGCCGACCGTGCGGAGCGACTCGAGCGGCGGCGCGAGAGCCTCGGCCAGGTGAATCCGCTGGCGAAGGAGGAGTACGACGCCGAGAAGATCCGGCTCGAGGAGCTCACGACGCAGCGCGCGGATCTCGAGCAGAGCCTCGACGAGCTGGACAAGCTGCGCACGGAGCTGACCGAAACCGTCGAGCGCCGCTTCACGGAGACGTTCGACGCGGTGCAGGCGAACTTCGCGGAGGTGGCGGCAACGCTCTTCCCCGGCGGCGAGGGCCGGCTGCAGCTGACGGAGTCCGACGACGACGAGGAACAGCCAGGAATCGAAGTGGAGCTTCGCCCCGCCGGGAAGCGCGTGCAGCGGCTGTCGCTCCTGTCCGGCGGCGAGAAGGCGCTCGGCGCGATCGCGTTCCTATTCGCACTCTTCCTCGCGCGGCCGTGCCCGTTCTACTTGCTCGACGAGGTCGAGGCCGCGCTCGACGACACGAACATCGGACGCTTCGTCGAGCTGCTGCGGCGCTATGCGGACCGCGCGCAGTTCGTCGTCATCACGCACCAGAAGCGCACGATGGAAGCGGCCGACATCCTGTACGGCGTCACCATGGGCGGCGACGGTGTGTCGCAGGTCGTCTCGCGCCGCCTGCCGCGCGAAGAAGCAGAAGCCGTCAGCGCGGCCTAGGCTTCCGCGATGTCGCGGAGCTGGGCCGAGTTACTCGGTGAAGAAGAGGCCGCTCCCGAGCCGGAGACGGAACGGGCGGGGATGTTCTCGCGCCTGCGCGACTCGCTCTCGAAGTCGCGCCGCGCGCTGACGGAGCAGATCCAGGTCGCAGCGTTCGATCCCGGCGACGATCTCTCCTGGGAGCGGCTCGAGGAAGCGCTGCTGCAAGCGGACGTCGGCGTGCCTGCGACCGCCGAGCTCGTGCGCCGACTCGAAGCGCGCGGAGACATCGCCGCGCTCCCGGACGAGATCGCCCTGCTCTTCGGCGAACCGCCGACGCTAGACGTGAAGCACGCGCCGGCAGTCATCCTCGTCGCCGGCGTGAACGGCACAGGGAAGACGACGACGATCGGCAAGCTCTCGGCCATCCTCTCGGCGCACGGCCACTCCGTCGTCGTCGCCGCGGCCGACACCTTCCGCGCAGCCGCGGAGGAGCAGCTCGAGATCTGGGCGCAGCGTGCCGGCGCCGACTTCGTCGGCTCGGAACGCGGCGCCGATCCGGCCGCGGTCGCCTACGACGCCATCGAGGCGGCGCAGGCGCGCGGCCGCGACGTCGTCCTCGTCGACACCGCAGGCCGCCTGCACACGCAAACGAACCTCATGGAGGAGCTCGCCAAGGTGCGCCGTGTGATCGAGCGCAAGCTCGACGGCGCGCCACACGAGACGCTGCTCGTCGTCGATGCGACGACGGGCCAGAACGGCGTGCAGCAGGCGCGCCTCTTCAAGGAAGCTGTCGGTGTCACCGGCGTCGCGCTGACGAAGCTCGACGGCTCGGCGAAGGGCGGCGTCGCGATCCCGATCGCCTACGAGCTCGGCCTCCCGGTCAAGCTCGTCGGCGTCGGTGAGCAGGTTGGAGACCTGCGCCCGTTCGATGCGCAGGACTACGCGCGCGCTCTCATCGAGTAGCTCCCTACTTCGGCGGGATGAGCGTCACCGCGTACTCGACAATGCTGCCTGGATTGACGACGTTGACGTTCGCGTAGAACTCGACCTGCACGGACTTGTAGTCGCCGGCCTTCCAGCCCGTTTTGCCGAGCGCGTCGTCGAGCGCGGCGTTCCACCCGTCCCAGTGGCCCTTGATCGATGGTCCGGCCTGGGCCGTCCCGGTCACCGCCTTCTTTTTCTTCGCCATGTGTATGCCCTCCCTCGGTCTTGGTTGCGCGACGTTATCGCGCTGCGCGTGCCATGACCAGCTCCGCGGCGGCGACGTTCCCTTTGCGCTCGTGCAGCTCGATCGCCTCCGTGAGGCGGCCGGAGGCCGCGAGCGCGTCCGCGAGCCGGATCGTGTCGGTGCCTTCGAGGCGGACAACGGCTTCGTGGGCGAGCCGCGCGGCTTCGTCCGGCTGTCCGCGCAGCTCGGCGAGCCGGGCCGCGGCGAGGCGCGTGTCGACGAAGCCGCCGAGGTCGCGCTCGTCGACGGCGCTTCGAGCGATCTCGACCAGCTCCTCCGCCTCGTCGAGCCGGCCGCTCTCGAGGACGACGCGCGCGAGCGACGCCGCCATGTATCCCGCGAGCGGCCCCGCGCCAGCGTCTGCGAACAGGCCGCGGCCGAGGCGGAGCTCGCGCTCCGCGGCGCCGAGATCGCCGGCGAGGATCTCGATTGCAGCGATCACCTCCGCGAGGCCTGCGCGGAGGAGTGGAAGAGCGAGCTCCTCGTAGATCGCGGCTGCACGCGCGGCGTGCGCGTGCGCCTCGTCGAACGAGCCCTGCATCGCGGCGAGATACGCCAATCCGCTCACGACCGCTGCCTCGAGCACGCGGCTGGGCGCATCGTCGTCGAGGAGCTCGCGGCACCGTCGCGCCGCTCTCGCAGCCGGTTCCGGTCCGTACACGAGCGCCGAACAGAAGAGGTCGGCCGTGCGCGTCACCTCGGCAGCGTCGTCCGCGCGGCGCGCATGCTCGAGCGCGCGTTCGGCCTGCTCGGCGGCTTCGGCGCAGTGTCCGGCCGAATACGAGAGGAGCGCGAGACGGCGCCACGCGCGACAGAGACCGGCGTCGTCGCCGAGCGACCCGAAGACGCGCACCGCCTCCGTTGCTACCTCGCCAAGGTCGTCGTCTGCCGCATGCAGCTGATGCCGCCGCGCAGCGCGCTCCAGCCGTCCGTACCACTCCTGCTGCACGTCGCCGGTGCGCGCCGCCGTCTCGATTGCCTCGTCGATCGCTGCCGCGGCCGCGTCGATGTCGCCGACCGCCCAGCTCGCGGCCGCGAGGCCGCGCAGCGCAACGGGCCGGCCTTGGCCGAGATCGGCGAGCGAAAGCGCGCGGTCGAGCAGGCTCCGCGCCGCAGGCATGTCGTCGCGGATGTGGGCGCGCCGGCCGGCTGCTGCGAGCAGCGCCCCGGCGCGCTCGGCGAGTGCATCGTCGGGAACGCCGAGCTCGGCGCGATACCGAGCCGTCTGTTCGAGGTGGTACCCGACGAGCTCATCCTCCGCACCGCGCACGTCGAGCCACGCTGCGAAACGCTCGTGCAGCTCAGCGCGCAGCGCTTTCGGGATCCCGTTGTACGCAGCGTCGCGGATGAGCGCGTGGCGGAAGCGGAAGCGGTCCTCGTCCTGCGCGCCGGACAGATCGGGACGAATGAGCTCCTTGCGCACGAGCGAGAGGAGCGTCGCCGCGACGTCGTCACGTTGGTCGTCACGCGAGAGCTCGGCGACGGCGGCGCGCGAGAAGTCGCGACCGGCGACCGAGGCGCGCTCGAGCACCGCCCGCTCGTTCGGCTCGAGCCGGTCGAGCCGCGCCGCAAGCAGTGCCTGGATGGTCGGCGGGATGGCCGCATCAGGCCCGTACTCGGCGACCATCGCGACGAGCTGCTCGAGGAATAGCGGGTTGCCCTCCGCCGCCTCCTCGATCTGCTGCCGCGCCGACCGGTCGATCGGCCATTCGGCCGCGAGTTCGTCGAGGAGCGCCGCCGACTCGTCTCCGCTCAATGCCTCGAGCGCGATTGCCGCGCCCGGCCAGCGCGGACGCTCGTCCGACAGTTCCGGCCGCGCGAGGCAGAGGAGGAGGATCGGTGCGCCGCGACTCCAGCCGGCGACGTATTCGATGAGGTCGAGGAACGTCGGCTGCGCCCAATGCAGGTCCTCGAAGCAGACGAGCAACGGCCGCTCGGCGGCCAGCCGTTCGAACAGGCGCCGGACTGCGAAGAACGTCTCCTCGCTCGATGCGCCGTCGAGCAGTCGCTCCTCGCCCGCTTCCGCGAGCAGCTCGCGCAGCGGCAGGAACGTGATCCCGTCGCCGTAGGGAACGCAGCGCGCGGTGACCACGCGCGCGTCCGGCCCGGCGCGAGCGAGGAACTCGCGCGCAAGGCGCGACTTCCCGACGCCGGCGTTGCCGGTGACGGTCACGAGGCGGCAGGCGGCGTCGCGCACCACCGCTCCGAGCTCGTCGTCGAGGAGCGCGAGCTCCCGGACGCGGCCGACGAGCGGCGCGTCGAGGCGGCGCGCGTACGGCATCGCATCCGCGATCGTGTCGAGCACGCGCCAGGCCTCCACCGGCTCGCGCTTGCCCTTCGCCGCGACCGCGCCCGCCGGTTCGAGCACGGTCGCGTTCGCAACGAGTCGCCGGGTGGCCGCGCCGATGAGGATCTCGCCGGGCGCGGCCGCCTCCTCCAGCCGCTTCGCCGTATTGACGGCATCGCCGGTGACGAGCGTCGTTGCGCCATCACCCGTCACGACCTCGCCGGTGTTGACGCCGATGCGAACCTGCAAGCCGAGCGGGACCGCGGCATCGCGCATCTCCACCGCAGCCTGCACCGCACGAAAAGCGTCGTCCTCGTGGACGGTCGGCACGCCGAAGACGGCCATCACCGCGTCGCCGATGAACTTCTCCACGGTGCCGTCGACACGTTCGACCGGCGCGCGCATCGCCTCGAACCAGCGGGTCATGACCGCTCGCAGCGCCTCGGGGTCCAGCCGCTCGCCGAGCTCGGTCGAGCCCGCCACGTCGCAGAAGAGCACCGTGACGGTCTTCCGCATGACGGCGGCTGCGGCGGCCATGCCCACAGTGTCCCTCCAAGAGCCAAAAGGCGCAAAGTGCCGCCAGTACACTGGCCAGCTGTGTTCGACGCCCTTTCGGACAAGCTCCAGAGCGCCCTCGGCGACCTCCGCAGCCGCGGAACGCTCGACGAGGAGGCCATCTCTCGCGCCATGCGGGAGGTTCGCCTGGCGCTGCTCGAGGCGGACGTCAACCTCGAGATCGCCCGCGAGTTCGTCGGCCACGTGCGCGAGCGGGCGCTCGGCCAGGACGTCCGCAAGAGCCTGACGCCCGGCCAGCAGGTGGTGAAGATCGTCCACGACGAGCTCACCGCGCTCATGGGCTTGGGCTCCTCGCAGCTTGCGTTCTCGCCGCGGCCTCCGACGACGATCCTCCTCGCCGGGCTCCAGGGCTCGGGCAAGACGACGGCCGCCGGCAAGCTGGCGCTCCTGCTGAAGAAGGACGGCAAGAAGCCGGCGCTCGTCGCCGCCGACCTTCAGCGCCCGGCTGCGATCGACCAGCTCATGCAGCTCGGCGAGCAGGTCGGCGTCCCGGTCTACGCGGACGAGCGTTCCGACCCGGTCAAGGCCGTGCGCGACGGCATCGAGCGCGCGAAGGCGGATGGTCGCGACGTCGTCATCCTCGACACCGCCGGGCGCCTGCACGTGGACGAGGCGCTCATGGAGGAGCTCGCTGCCGTGCGCCGCGAGGCGAAGCCGACGAACGTGCTCCTCGTCCTCGACGCGATGACGGGCCAGGAGGCGGTGAACGTCGCGAAGGCGTTCCAGGAGTGCATCGACTTCGACGGCGTCCTCATGACGAAGCTCGACGGTGACGCGCGCGGCGGCGCGGCGCTGTCGGTGAAGCACGTCACCGGCCGCCCGATCAAGCTCGCGTCGGTCGGAGAGAAGCTCGACGCGCTCGAGTGGTTCCATCCCGACCGGATGGCGTCGCGCATCCTCGGCATGGGCGACGTGCTCACGCTGATCGAGCGCGCCGAGGCCTCGGTCGGAGACGACGAGAAGGAAGAGCTCGAGCGCAGCATGATGAAGGGCGAGTTCTCCTTCGACGACTTCCTCAAGAGCTACAAGATGCTGCGCCGCATGGGGCCGCTCCAGGGCGTGCTGAAGATGATCCCGGGTATGGGCAAGCAGCTCGAGGGGCTCGACCAGGTGAACGAGAAGGAGCTCGGCCGCGTCGAGGCGATCATCCTCTCGATGACGCCGCACGAACGGCGCGTCCCGCACGTCATAGACGGATCGCGGCGGAAGCGGATCGCGGCCGGGAGCGGCACCACCGTGCCCCAGGTCAACCAGCTGCTCGAGGCCCGAAAGCAGATGGCGAAGATGATGAAGATGATGGGATCGGGCAAGATGCCCCAGATCCCCGGAGCTGCCGCCGGCGCCAAGCCGAGGGCAAGCGCAACACGGAAGTCGTCCAGCAAGCGGAAGAAGAAAGCGAGAAGGTGAGTCAATGTCAGTGAAATTGAGGTTGACGCGGGTTGGGTCGAAGAAGAACCCGATCTACCGCGTCGTCGCCGCCGACACGCGCTCGCCGCGTGACGGCAAGTTCATCGAGATCGTCGGCCGGTACAACCCGCAGCACGAGCCGTCGCTGATCGAGTTCGACGAGGAGAAGGTTCGGAGCTGGTTGCAGAAGGGCGCACAGCCGACGGATCCCGTCGCCAAGCTGCTCAAGGTCAAGGGAATCTCCTAGCCGTGGACGAGCTGCTCGCCGAGTTGGCGCAGCGGCTCGTCGACGAGCCCGACGCCGTGCGCGTCGAGCAGGTCGAGGGCGACGACGGGTCGCTCGTCTTTCGCCTGCACGTCGCGGAGGGCGACGTGGGCAAGGTGATCGGGCGGCAGGGGCGCATCGCCCGCGCGCTGCGGACGATCGTGCGCGCCGGCGGCCCGAACGCGGGTCGCCGGATGCAGCTCGAGATCGTCGGGTAGTGGTCGCCACTCTGTACGACATCCACGGGAATCTCGCCGCGCTCGAGGCCGTGCTCGCCGAGATCCCGGACGACACGACCATCGTCGTGGGCGGGGACGTCTGTTTCGCCGGTGAGCAGCCGGCCGAGGCGCTCGAGCGGCTGCGTTCGCTCGGCGAGCGAGTCGTCTGGGTGCGGGGCAACACGGACCGAGAGATCACGACGGAGTCGCATCTGAGCGGCGAGCAGGTCGCGTTTCTCCACGGACTCGCGCCGACGGTGCAGATCGATCGCGTCCTGTACTGCCACGCAAGCCCGCGCAACGACATGGACATCTTCACCGTCGACACGCCGGCGGAGCGGATCGCATTCCTGTTCGAGGACGTCGGCGCCGATGTCGTCGTGTGCGGGCACACGCACATGCAATTCGAGCGCACGATCGCGGGAAAGCGCGTGATCAACTCCGGCAGCGTCGGCCGTCCGTTCGAGGACGAGCCCGGCGCGTACTGGACGCTTGATCTCGACCATCGCTTCACGCCCTACGAGGGCGCTCCCGCCCCGGAGCGCACGCGGGCCGAAACGCTCGCCGAGTACACCCGCATTGGGCTCTGACCTCGTCCCGGTGGGGCGGGTCGGCCGTCCGCACGGGATCGACGGCGCGTTCTTCGTCGAGGTCCCGAGCGACAATCCCGCGGTCTTCGAGAACGGCGCCGAGCTCTATGTCGGCCACGAGCCCGCGAAGGTGGTCGTCTCCCGCCGCGGAGGCGGGAACCGGCCGGTGATCAAGCTCGACCGCCCAGTGGAGCGCGGCGCCGTCCTGGCCGTGCCCCGCGAGAGCCTTCCTCCGCTCGGCGAGGACGAGTACTACGCGTTCCAGCTCGTCGGCCTGGCCGTCGAGGAGGAGGGAGGCCGGTTCCTGGGCTGC
>Ga0193751_1002371_pt1 | contig 11432 bp, 6 predicted proteins | sample L1c2metaG_FD_143050 | JGI IMG/M metagenome (GOLD analysis project Ga0193751, IMG submission 143050) | Soil microbial communities from a riparian zone of the East river system, Colorado, United States - L1c2 | ecosystem: Environmental > Terrestrial > Soil > Riparian zone | place: USA: East River... | reverse complement strand
GCGATCCTGCCGAGAACCCAAACATGGCTGCCGTCATCAATGAAGGTTCGATGAACGACATCCTCCGCTATATCGAGATCGGCAAAAAAGATGGACGCCTAATCACCGGCGGCGCGCGCGACACCAAAGCCAGCAATGGAGACGGCTACTTCATTCAGCCAACCGTGATTGCCGACATCCCGGCGAAATCCACGCTTGAGCAGGAAGAAATCTTTGGCCCGGTGCTGGTGGTGATCAAGTCGCGCAACTTCGATCATGCCCTCGAAATCGCCAACGACACCGAATTTGGCCTGACCGGCGCAGTCTACTCCAGTTCGCGAGAGAAACTCGATCGCGCCGTCCGCGAGTTCCACGTAGGCAATCTCTACCTGAACCGCAAGTGCACGGGAGCGATGGTCGGCGCACACCCCTTCGGCGGCTTCAACATGTCGGGCACCGATTCGAAGTCCGGCGGACCAGATTATCTCTACCTTTTCACGCAAGGGAAAAGCGTCGGCGAGAAAATTGTGTAGAAGTTATTTGATCTCGATTCGTGCTATAGTGTCGGCCCATGTTCACGAGACGCGTGCTGCTTCGTTGCGTTCTCTGGGCCGTCATCCTGACGGTTTCCGTGGCGTTTGCTCAAAACGTCCATCGCGAAATTGTTATTGAAGACGAGCGCGAGCCCGCGCCTCGATTTCACGCCAAGACGCTTGCCGGCGAACAGTTCAGCAACGACTCCACCAAAGGGAAGGTTGTTCTTTTTCAGTTCTGGACCACGTGGTGTCCCTACTGCAAGAGCGAAGAGGCTCTGGTAAACGACCTTACCGCGGAGTTCGCCGACAAGGGCTTGGTCGTGATTGCCGTTGATGCAGCTGAGTCCAAGAAGGTCGTGCAACAGTACTTGAAAGACCATCCCCGCAAGTGTCACATCGTGATGACCGGAGATACCAATCTGGCCGCCATGTATGCCGCGAACCGCTATCCCATCTATGTCGTCGTCGATCGCGATGGCAAGATCGTCGATACGCAACATGGAGCCGGTGGAGAGCGGGCGCTTCGCCGGTCGCTGGCCCGCGCCGGTCTGGAGTCCAAAGAGTCCGAGTAGTGGTCCGAGTAGTGTTTGGGCACAATAAAAGGCCGCCCGCAGGCGGCCTTCTGTCTTTCCAGTGAATGACCCAGCGAATGCGATCTAGTTGCTAATGCCCGCGCTCTGCGGTGGTTGCGGGATGGCTGCGGCTGCGGTGGCGGCTGCGGCTTCGTTCAGGATTCGATGGTGAATGGTGAATAGCGCCAGTTCCAGCCGGTCCGAAACACCAATCTTGTCGTAGACGTTGCGCAGGTAGTTCTTGATCACCTGCTCGGTCGTACCCAACTGGGTGGCGATTTCCTTGTTCTTGTATCCCTGAACGATGAGCGCCACGATGCGCAGTTCCTTGGCCGTCAAGCGGTCACGGACGCGAAGCCCGACCATATCGTTCTCGGTCAACTCGCTCGGCACCGCCATGTCCTGCACCCAGTTTTCGCCACGGGCGATCTTGCGGACACAGTCCACGAGCGCGGGACTGGTGACGTTGCGATAAACCACGCCATGGGCGCCCGCCGCCATGTAGCGCTGCGCGCTCTCGCCGGTGTCGGCGAGGACGACGACGCGGGTCTTGTTTTTGTTAGCAGCCGAGAGGACGGAATTGAAATCGGAGTGGAAACCTCCGGCAATGATCAGCACAGCGGCGCGAAATTTGTCGAGCGCCATGAACATCTGCTCGGCAGTTTGCGCCTGGGCTACAATGCGCATTTCGTCTTCTACGGCCAGCACCTTGGCGATGCCAGCGCGAAAAATCGCCTGATTGTCGGCCAGAATAAGCTTCAGCATGGATCGCACTCCCGGTTAACTGTTGCGAACGAATTCGTAAGAATCGATTACGCAAGCGACGCCCCGGCTTTCCCCGGGTTCGGTGCTGGCGTTGGGCTCATCGGTCCGCACCACGCGGCCGCGGCACTGAATTACAACATCGTCCTTGCCGCCCGTTACTTCCGGCGGCAGGGTGATCTCAAACTCTACTGGTGAGCCGACCTCGAGCGAAGCGTCGGCGCGGATGTACACGCCGGCAGCACTCAGATTACCGGTCACGCCGCTGGCGTCAGCCGCGGTATCTTCCTTATGAATCTTGATCGGCAATTGCAGCGGAAATCTTTTCCCGGTACGCGCTTCGGACACGACGCCTCCTCTGCTCTCGCTCTGCGGTTCAACCCAAAGCCAGGAAACCACGGAATTCCCAGCCCAAAGCCTGAGGAGCAGCTATCGGGGTTATATCACGGAAAATACCTCAAAAGAAGCCCAGATTACCTAAGTAATACCGGTAGGAAGTAGGTACGTCCTCGAGACCGCGGCCGGACGTGGCCCCAACATAGCGGCAATTCAGAGCATAATGCGGCATTTTTAGACTTGACACGTGCTGCAAACTGGCTGCGGAAAAGGTCGAATGCGATGATAGGCAGCCCCTGAAGGGCGTCTGCTTTCGAAAGGCTTTCGGCATCGCTGAAGCGCTGCCCTGATGCCGAAACCTGGTTTTTCAACAGCCCACCGGTGCTGGTGCGGCGCGCATTTGGCGGGCGAGCCGCCCGCCACTACACTTGTTGCCCTCAGACTTTAACCGAGTCACGGCGCTCGGCGGGCACGTAGCTTACGGCGGCGGTGCGATCCAGTTTGTCCCAGGCGAAGGGGCGGCCCTGGATGGCACGCTTCAGGGTCCGGAACAGAACCACAGAAAATACCTGGCGATAGGCGAAGCGCTGCAACCACACCTGGCTAAGCAGCCAGGCGTCTTCGCGGGCTTCGGGCCGGCGACGTTCCAAGGCGAAGGCGATCGCCGAGGCGATGAAATCGATCACTAGAAATGCGCCGAAGAAGATCAGCAGCCTCTGGAAGCTGGCCGGATCGTTCGATTCAGGATGAAAGTAATTCTGGACGAAATACCAAATCACGCCGGCTGCAAACATCAGGTCAATGAAGGGCGAGACCAGTGGAAGCAGAATCTGGAAGATGAGGATGTTGGGAAGCGCGACGAATCCCAAGGCGCCTTTGCGCGCGAAAACGCCGCGATGCTTAAAGACGGCTTGCAGAATTCCGAACGACCAGCGGAAGCGCTGCCGCATGAGCGCATTGGCATTCGTCGGAGCCTCGGTGAAAGCGAGCGCCATGTCTTCGTATTCGACGCGATATCCGTTGCGCAGCAACGCCATAGTGAGATCGGCGTCTTCGGCGACGGTATCCACATGGTAGCCTCCCGCTTCGCGAACCGCCTCGACACGCCACGCGCCGATCGCGCCCGGCACCACGCTCACCGCACCCATAGTGTTAAGCGCTCGCCGCTCGAAATTCTGGCTGGTGATGTATTCGAGCGCCTGCCAGCGCGTCCACAGGTTGACGCGGTTGCCGACTTTGGCATTACCGGCCACGGCTGCAACTTTCGGATTGAGGAAGTGCGGTACCATGCGGACGATCGCGTCCGAAGCGATGATGGTATCGGCGTCGATGCCGACGAAGATTTCCGCATCGCCGATGTGCTCGAGTCCAAAGTTAAGCGCCTCGGCCTTGCCGCCGTTGGGCTTGGTGAGAATCAATACCCTGCCGGCAGCTTCTTCGGCGGCAAACGCGCGGCGGGCAATTTCCAAAGTACGATCCTTGGAACCGTCGTCGATGACGATCACGCGCAGATTGGGATAGTCGGAATCGAGCGCCCCCTGGATCGTGCGTTCAATGACCATCTCCTCGTTATAAGCGGGAATGAGAACCGCGACCCGGGGCCGGTAGGCCGCAATCTGCTCGCGGGTTCCGTACACATGCGAGCGCAGGCGGTCATAGATGGCGAGGACGCCGACCGAAATCAGGCGCCCGGTCATCAGGATGTCGCCCAGGAAAAAAATAACCGTGATGGCCGTCATGGTTGCACTGGCGAGCCAGAAGCCGATCCAATTCAGCCGAGCGGACCAATACTGGTTGCCCGCGAGCGGAGGCATGACATCCGCTTTCGTTTTGCCCATCAACTGGTACACCGGGACGAACTCAAATCCGCGGGCACGGGCGCCGTCGATAATCAGAGGGAGCGCCAGCACGGTCCTTTCGCGGTTGCCGCCGCCATCGTGCAAGAGAATAATGTTGCCGCACTTCTGATCGTTCGGCTGGCAGGGCGGCAGATGGTTCAGCACGGCATCGGCGATTTCTTGCGGCGTGAGCGCAGGCACGTCGCTCCAGTCCTTGGGGTCGATCTTGTTGCCGATAGTGATGTATCCCATGCTTTGCGTGAGTTCGAGCGGCCGCACCTGGTCTTCAGTGTCGGGCTCTGCATCGACGGAGTATGGCGGACGAAACATCATGGTTCGAATGCCCAGGCGGCTGGCGAACAATTGCTCGGTCAGATTCAGTTCCACCTTCATGTAGGTGTTGCCAATCGAGCTGATGTCGGGGTGAGTAAAGGTATGGTTTCCGATTTCATGGCCTTCGCGGTAAATGCGCTCAGTCAAACCCCTGAAACTCTCAGCTTGGATTCCGATGAGAAAAAACGTCGCCGGCACATGTTCGCGTTTAAGGATGTCGAGAATTTTCGGTGTCCACTCCGGATCAGGACCGTCATCGAAGGTCATGGCGAGCCGGTTTTTACTGAAGCCATAGCGCGCCACACGATACGGCTCGGGCAGACTCTTGAAGGTTTCCTCGTCGACGAGTCCGGTCTGCTTGTCCAGTGACAGATCGCGCGCGCCGTTGGTAGGTCTCGCCTCGATGTGCAGAATTTCGCCGCTACCCTCCATGTCGACGTCCTGGCCTGGAGGGACGTCTTTCAATCGATCGAACTCATTGGCCTCGCCGGGCGTATCCCAAACACGCCACAGGGAGCGGTCTTCCGCGCCCAGCCTCCACAAGGCGAAGGTCTGGATGCCGAGCGTCTGAGCGGCACGCATCTCGTTCAATGCAGTCACCGCATCCAGGAACCAGACATCGTGGCGGAAGTTATCGTCGTCGAGGTAGCTGAAGTGCGGGTTGAGCGCGTCGCCGTCAAAATCAATGTCTTCTTCGGAATCGCGCGATCCGATCCAGGCCTCCTGCACGGAAACGCTCTTGTCCACCAGTCCCGGCGGCAATTTGCCTTTTTTCGGCCGCTCGACCCAGTCGTACCCGTAGTTGCCGATCGCGCAGATGAGCTTCTCTTTCGGAATCTCTTCGACGGCGGAATCAAGGTTGTCGAGGAACCAGTCCTGCGAAGCGACGGGGCCAGGGGTTCCGCCGGGAAAGTGCTCGTCATAGTTCATGATGACGACGCCATCCACGGGGGCCGAAATGGCCTTGTAATCATAATCCTCGTTGCGCACCTGGACACTTACGTACAGCTTCATCCCCTTGGCGTGCAGGTCGGACGAGAGTTCGTTCAGCAGAGCCACGTATCCAGGTTGCGCTTTTTTCGGGAACGATTCGAAATCGATCATCAACCCGCGGTAATGATCGGAGGCAAGAAAAAGTCCGATCTCGCGTCGAAACCTGGAGCGGGCCTCCTTATTGTTCAGGAAATCACCCACGCCCGAAACAAAGTCGGTGCCGTCAAAGTTCTGCACCACCGGAAACACTTCCATGTTGGTGCCTTCTGTCTTCAAAAACGGCATTACTTTGTCGTCGACCGGATGTACGGTTTGCCCGTGCACCACGTCGAACATCGTGTTCGTATCCGTATTCACGGCTTGCAGATGGCCGTCTGGACTGAGAACCTGCAGCCATGTCGGGAAGAGCAAGTCGATCTGGCGCGCATACTCGCGCAAGGAAGAGAAGCTGGCCGTGTCCCAGGAAACGTAGAAAGCGGCTCGCACCCCTTGCTGGGAGTTCAGTGTGAGTTGGGAAGGAGCCTTGCGGGGTTGGCGGCGGTGTCCGGCGCGGGCCAGAGTGGCTAGGCGGCGTTTCTCGCGCGCTTTCGCCTTTTCGTTTTCTTTCAGAGCGTGGTATGGACGCTTTTCTGTAAGCCAGGAAAGATCGGGCAGAGGGTCGCTGCGCAAGGCGCTGTAGATGAAAAAGACCACCAGGAAAGAAAAGGCCAGTGCGGCCGCGTCGAATACGCGGCGAATCCGCCTCCAGCGCGCTTGATTCGGATCGTAAAAAACCTGTCTCGCCATCTGGTTGTGGTTTCTACATCCTAAGGTGAGAGCCGCAGGGGGTCAAACCCAGTTCTCGGTTCTCAGTTCTCAGATTTCCTGCCGAGGCGGACCGGGGGGTTGCCTTCCGGGGGAGCCGCGATGAAAATCGCTTGATTCGCGATATATTCCCAACGTGCTTGCCCTGATCCGTCAACATCGCTGGCTTTTTCTGAGTACCACAATGGCCGCCCTGGCATTGCGACTATTTTTCTTCTTTTATTTCCCGACGGTCACGGATGACTCGCACATTTACGCTGACTTCGCCACTAACTGGCAGCAGCACGGCGTTTACGGCCAGACGCGAGGCGGCCAACCGGAGAAACAAATCGTGCCGGCCGACACGCGCCTGCCGGGATATCCCGCTTTTCTGGCTGGTATCTTCTGGCTATTTGGAGCCGGCAACTTCAAAGCGGTCATGCTGACGCAGATTCTGGTGGACCTGGCCACCTGCCTGATCGTTGCCGACCTTGCCCGCCGGACGGTTTCCGAACGCGCAGCGAGAATCACTTTTGTGCTCGCGGCTCTGTGTCCGTTCCTCGCGAACTACGCCGCTGCCGTGCTCACCGAAACTTTGGAGATTTTCTTTACCGCGCTCGCCTTCGATTGCGCGGCCGCGGCGCTGAATCGAATGCCGGAGGCTGGTGTAGAGAATCAGGCAGACACGGGCGCGCTCAACAGAACTTATGGCAAGCTCTGGGCCGCCACCGGAGCGGCGATTGCGGCCTGCATCCTACTGCGTCCGGATGGCGGCATCCTGCTGGCGGCGATCGCGCTTTATTTGGCGGTTTTGGCGTGGAGGCGTCGCGCCGGCAGAAAAAAAATGGCTGACATCCTAGTCGTAGGAATCATCGTCGTCGTAATTGCACTGGCGCCCCTCGCTCCCTGGACCATTCGCAATTTTCGCACGCTTCATCATTTCCAGCCGCTGGCTCCGCGTTACGCCAACGAGACGAATGAACTCGTCTCCCGAGGTTTCAACCGCTGGGTAAAAACCTGGATCGCCGACTACGCGTCGGTGGAAGAAATCTACTGGAATGTTCCCGGCGACAAGATTGACCCGGAGAAACTGCCATCGCGGGCCACGGATAATCCGGCGCAAAGGGACGAAACGCTGGCCGTCATCGCGGACTACAACCAGTCGCAGGACATGACGCCGGAACTGGATGCGCGCTTCGGCAACCTAGCCGCGGATCACATTCGCGCCCATCCCGTTCGCTACTACTTTCGACTGCCGCTGCTGCGCGTCGCGGACATGTGGCTGCGCCCGCGAACCGAGATCCTTCCTCCCGATGTGCGCTGGTGGAAATTTAATGACGACACGAAGCAGTCCGTCATCGCCGTCGGGTTCGGCTTGCTGAACCTGGTTTACGTCGCGGCAGCGCTGTTAACGCTCATTCGAGGGCGAGCCCGCAGGCCGTCAGGAATCCGCTGGGCCGGATTGCTGATCAGCTTCCTGCTGCTGCGCTCGGCATTTCTGGGAACGCTGGAAAATCCGGAACCGCGCTACACGCTGGAGTGCTATCCCGCCATTATTGTGCTGGCGTCGTCATTGTTCTCACGTAGAGACAGCCGCCCTCGGCTGTCCGGAGCCGAAGCCCAGGGCAAAGCACCGCACTCTGCCGAAGCCGTTTGACTTCGTTGCAAGGCCGACTGCTCGCGCAATTGAAATCCATGTGGTCCCGGACAGCCGAGGGCGGCTGTCTCTACGCAATTCTTCGCTGCTCAACGAGCCGGGGCTTTCGCCTTCTCTGCCCGAGCTCTCTCGATTCTTTCGTCCTCTGACCGCCCCAGCTGAGCGTAGGCATCCGCGAGAAACAAGTGCGCCTCCCGTGAGTCCGGCTCGACCGCGGCCGCCTTCTGCAGATTGGGCAAGGCTTCGGAAGGTTTGCCGAGCAACGACAGCAGCCGTCCACGTAGCAAATTCGCGCGGTAGTGATCGGGGCTGAGTCCAAGGCAAGTATCGAGATGCTCCATCGCTTCCGGCACGCGATCAATGCGAGCATAGACGGCCGCCAGCGAGAACTGAGCGTCCGCCCACTTCGGGGCCCGCACCACTGCCGCCTCAAACTGCGGGGCCGCGCCCTTCCAGTCGCCCGTCTCAAACAACGCGAGGCCGAGTTCATAGCGCCCCATGCCGTTGTCCGGAAGCAGTTGAGACGCTTTCTGGAGCGGAGGAATCGCCTCGGCGTAATTCTTCAGACGCGCCTGCGCCATTCCGTATTGCATGTTCGCGACGGGCATATTCGGCTCCTCCGCCAGCACGCGCTTCAGCAGCGGGACAGCCTCCTGATAGCGAGCATCCTCGACGTCGAACATCGCATCGTGCAGCAGGTTGGAAACTTCAATCTTGGTCTTGGGATCGACGCCGGTGAGCTTCTCGTCGTCGCGCGACTCCGCCGCATTGGAAGCGACGTAGCCGAGCGCTTGCAGCTTCTGCGTCTGCTCAGCATCGGGTTTGGCTAATTCGACTAGGGTCTGGCTCGTCTGCGACCGGAACACGTCCAGTTGGGCAGCAATCGTATCGGCGACGGCCTTGGATCCGCCCGCCAGGTTATGCGCGGCTTCGGGATCGATGGTTTGGTTATAGAGCTCGCGCTCCGGAGCGCGAATGTAGAGATACTTTCCGGAACGCAGGGCGCGCAAAGAACTCCAGCCAAAAGCGCGATGCGGATAGTCGGTCTCGGCGTAGGCAGACCGCTCTTCCTGCGCTGCCTCGGCGCGATGCGGATCTGGCGGCTTCATCATTGCTGATAGCGACTCCCCCTGCATTTCTTTCGGTACCGGCAGTCCGGCCTCCTGCAGAATGGTGGGCGCCACATCCACCAGACGTACACGCGCGTCGATCCGTTTGCCCGCGGCATGTGAGGCCGGCAATTTGAAGACCAGCGGCACGTGGAGTGTTTCGTCATAGAGAAAGATTCCGTGCGTATTCTCGCCGTGCGCGCCGAGCGATTCACCGTGGTCGGCCATCACCGCGATCAGCGTCTCGTCATAAAGACCGTGCTTGCGGATTTCGTCCAGCAGTTTGCCGACGGCAAAGTCGGCATAGGCAATTTCGCCGTCGTAAGGCTGCGAAGTGAATCTCGCCTTGAACGGTGGCGGCGGATCGTAAGGATCGTGAGCATCGTAAAGATGAATCCAAAGAAAGAACGGCCCGTTGGGCAACTGGCTGAGCCAGCCTAGCGCGTGATTCACTACGTCGCCTGCGCGACGCTCGACCGACTTGTAGCGGTCCATGCCGTGCCGGCGCAGATGAAAGCCGGCATCGTACACCTCGAATCCGCGGTCGAAGCCCGGCGCCGTCCCATCCAGCGGATCGAGAATCAGCGAGCCGACGAATGCTCCGGTGTGATAGCCCTGCGCGTGCAACAGATCGGGCAGATATGGAAGGTGCGGTGACAAAGGGATGCCAAAATCGTTGACCCGGTTGAACTGCGGATAAGTCCCAGTAAGGATTGTGGTATGCGACGCGGTGGTTATGGGAACGTGCGCGTAGGCGCGTGAGAAGGCTACACCTTGCTTGGCTATTGCATCGAGATTTGGCGTGAGTCCGCGTTTTGAGCCGAGGAATCCCATGCGATCGGCGCGGGTGGTGTCGAGGGTGATGAGGATGATGTTGGGATGGGCGGTATCGAGAGGAGCCGCAGCGGGTTTGCGAGGAGAACGAGGCGGCTGTGCCGCAAACCACACCTCAAGAATCAGCAGCACCGCCAGAACCCGAAATAACCGCATACGAAAAAGGGAGTCTAGCATAGCCAGACTCCCGCTTGGTTTTCACTAATAGGTTCAGAACTTAATCTTAAGGGCCAGGTTCATGTTTCTTGGTCCCCCTTGCGCGATCACCGGGTTGCCGGCGGCCACATCCGGCGTCTCCGCCAGTGTGCCAAACCCGCTGTCGTTTATGCCATTGTCGAAACTGAAGCGAGAGAAATTCGCCCGGTTCAGGACGTTGTACACCTCCCAACGCAGTTCCACCGTCACCCTTTCATTAATTTTGGTGTTCTTGGCCAGAGTCAAGTCCCACTGAGCCAGTCCCGGCGATATCAGGAAATTGCGCGGGGTGTTCCCGACCGTGCCGGCGTCCGGCGTGACGAAATTTGCCACCAGATATGCGTCCGGATCGCGTGTGTGATAGGTGATGGGACCACCGCCAAAGCTCCCCCGTATGGCAGTACCGGTCAATCCCTGCCCGGATGGATCACTGGTGCCGTTCTTAAAGACGCTGAACGGGTGGCCACTGAGTGCGGTGAAAATGGTGCTCAACTGCCAGCCTTTACCGGCCCACTTGCTCAGGTGCGGGATACCAGGAAGTTCGTAAACTCCGCTAACGTTGAAGTTGAGTCGCACGTCCTGGTCGCAAAGGCCACGGTTGTTCTGAAAGTTCGGATGGGCCAGTTCCGTGCTGCCCACCGGATTGTCATTGTTGATTTGCGGGTAATTGCCCTGGCCGCCGCGGTTCACCGAATTCAGGTCGAAACACTTGCTCCAGGTCAGGTTGTACGTCGTATCCAGCCCGCGCCAATTGCGCTGGTTGTACGACACTTGCATGCTGTCGTATTGAGAAGTGCCCGCATTAGTCGCGGTAATCACATGCCTGATATCCGGGAAAGCAGTCGCCAGCGGCCGAAAGGGGTCGCACTCTGTTTCCGTCGAGCAAACATGGATATTGCTAGGATCATCCGTAACCAGGCTGCCGATTGGCGACGCATTCGCGTCGTAATAGATAAGTAAATCTCGTCCACGCTGTCCCGAGTAGGTCACAGTGAGGACGTTGTTCCGGAACAGTTCGTCCTGAATGCTGAGATTGAAGTTGTGATAGCGAGGCGTCTTGAAGTTTCTGACGACCGAAAACGCATTAAACGGCGGCGCCCCGGCCGGATTGGCTCCATAAAGCGGCCCATTGGTCGTGGCGTCGAAGCAGAAGTAATCGCCGACATTCGCCACGGGATCGTAACAGGTCGCGCTTGGATCATTGGGAGTGAGACCGAGGTTACGCGGCCCCCCGCCCCCAACCGCATTCGCCACATCCGAATAGTGGGAGTCGTTAAAAAATGCCAGATTCGCCTGCGTGAACACTCCGGTCCGGGCATGGGAGAAGGAATAGGGAGCGGCCAGTGCCCCGAAATTGGCCACGTCGAATGATAATGAATAGCCACCTCGAACCGCCATTTTGCCGCTTCCCAGAACGTCCCAGGCAAAACCCACATGCGGCCCAAAATCGCCGTAATCCACGTTGTGAATTGCACCCACGTCTTTTCCCACTTTGAGAAAACCTT
>Ga0193751_1002370_pt1 | contig 11432 bp, 15 predicted proteins | sample L1c2metaG_FD_143050 | JGI IMG/M metagenome (GOLD analysis project Ga0193751, IMG submission 143050) | Soil microbial communities from a riparian zone of the East river system, Colorado, United States - L1c2 | ecosystem: Environmental > Terrestrial > Soil > Riparian zone | place: USA: East River... | reverse complement strand
CTGGCGGACTCGCAGACGCAGGAGCGGGTGCGACGGGACTACGTCGACGTCTACCGGGAGCTGAGGGCGGCCGGCTACACGGCGGTCGGCGAGTTCCACTACCTCGGGCTTGAGGAGGGGCGCGCCTGCCCGACGACCGAGGCGAACCTCGGCGACGGCTTCCTGCCCGTCGAGCGCCTCCTCCACCGCGGCATCGGGCTTTGCATCGGCTCGGACTCGAACGTGCGCATCGATCCGCTCGAGGAGCTGCGCGAGCTCGATGGCATCGCCCGGCGCCAGTCCGGCCGGCGGGACGTCTTCGCAGTGGACGACCTGTTCTGGATCGGCTCAGACTCCGGTGCCGCAGCGCTGGGGCTCGAGGTGTGGCCGGACGTCGCGGTCGACGTCGAGCATCCGCAGCTCGCGGGAGTGGAGGACTGGCGAAGCGCCCTCGTCGCCGGCTGCTCGGCCGACGTGCTCCTAGGCTGACTCGCGTTAGGTTCTCGTCTCAGCTATCGGTGGAGGTTCCGAGTGGACGAGCACGGCTTCACACACGAGCCGGACAAGGACGACGGGCTGTGGTCGACGGCGGAAGAGGAGCGCACGTTCCGTTCCGTCCGCGATCTCCTCATGGAGATGCGTGATCGCGGCTACGGGATCTACATCATGCCCGTGAAGGAAGGGATGTCGGCTGACAGGTTCGGCTCAGAGGAGACCTACGGCGTCGACGGCTGGGTGGTCGGCGAGCTCAGCCCGACCGGTGGACGGGACCTCGCTGTCGGGCCATGACTCGAACAGGTCGTGGACGCGGCTCGCGCGGCTGCGCAGTAAGCCGGAATCACAGTCGGGGCGGCCGGATTCGAACCGGCGACCTTTGGTCCCCCAGACCAACGCGCTAACCAGGCTGCGCCACGCCCCGGGGCGAGGACAACCGTAGCTCACCCGGGACCGCTCGACAGCGGTCGGGCGTATCCGAGGCATGCGCAAGCTCCTCGTCCTCACAGCCGTCACGAGCGCGCTCGTCCTGCCTGCTTCCGTGGCCGCAACCTCGGGTGGACGGCCGGTCGCGCTCGTCACAGCCGAGACCTCGAACGAGGTCCTCGCCGTCTCGCTCGGACCGCACGGCGGCCGCGTCCTGCGTCGCGTCCACCTCGTCGACCCGCTGATGATCGCCGCGGCTCCGTACGGGCCGGCGGTCGTCGTCAACCCATCCGGCATCGTGACCTTGCTGGCGTGGCACACGCTCCGCCCGATCAAGGTCTTCCACTCGTTCCGCGCGCCGAAGGTCGCTGCGGTCGCGCCGAGCAGGCTCTTCGCCTACGTCACGGACGAGCGCACAGGGGATCTGTCCGTAATCGATCTGGCGCACCGCAGGATCGTCGGCCGCGTCTTCGTCGGCCTGCGAGCGCATCACCTGGGCATTGGCTCCGATGGTCGTCGGATCTGGGTGGCTCTCGGCGAGACCGCAAGGACGATCGTCCGTCTCGATTCGTCGAACCCGCGCAAGCCGCGCGTGCTCGGTCGTTTCCGCCCCAGGTTCGGCGCGCACGACATCAGCTTCGCGCCCGACGGCCGGACGGTATGGGTCACCTCGCCGTCGCGTTCGGCGGTCTCGGGCTACTCGGTGGGCGGCACCCTCCTCTGGACTGCCGGAGCGGGTCGACCGCCGGGCCACGTCGCCTTCTCCGGCGGCAGCGCGCTCGTCCCGAGCGGCTACGGGTCCTTGCTCTCGGCGTTCACCTGGCGCAGTCCTTCTCGTGCGCCAGACAACGCGTTCGCGCCGTACGGCTCCTTCAACCTCGCCACGTACGGCGGTTTTGTGGTCACGACGTCCCTTTTCACGGGCCAGGTGACCGAGTACCGCGTCAGCAACCTCCACCGCCTCTGGACGGCGAAGGTCGCGCCAGCGGCGCGCTACGTCGCCATCTCACTCTGGCCGCGCTAGCCGAGCGCGACGTCCGTGACCGTCGCCTTCGGCGGGACCGTCAGGATGGACACTGAACGTGCCGGCGACCGGGCGGCAAGCACTTGCCCGCGCCGCGCCACCACGTAGCCGCCCGTCACGGCCACGGCCCGCCCCGGCACCCGGAACGAGCCGACCTGCAAGCCGTCGGTCGCGAAGATCCGGACGAGCGGCGGTGTTACGCCCAGCTCCGACGCCACGACGAGCCGGCCGCCCAGCCAGCCGAGCGCCTCGATGTCGCCGCCGGCGACTGTCTTACCACCCAGGATCGCCGAGCCGGGCGTCGCGACCGCCAGCGTCCTGCCTACCGGCGCAAACGCGAGCCGCGTGACCGGAGCGTGGGGCCCAAACACCCGGCGCTTTCTGTGCCCAAGGTCGTAGACGATGGCCTTCCCACCCGCGCCCACGTACGCGAAGGCGAGCGAGTCGGCGCGCCAGGAGGGCTGCACCGGGCGCACAGAACCGTCGATTGTGCTCTCGTGTTTGCCGTTCCCCCAGATCACGTGCAGTACGAAGTGACGCCCGGCGTGGACGACGTACGCGATCCGAATCGCATCCGGCGCCCAGGCGATGGCTATGACCCTTCCGCCGGCGGCCTGCGACCAAGGCCGGCGCCCGTCGGGCGCAAGGGCGACGAGCGACCTGCCAATGCCGGCCGCGACGAAGAGCGCGTGCGGCGAGAGCGTCGCGGCCGTCGCCCGCAGCCCCTGCAACCGGAAGCCGCCCTTCGTCACCACGGTGAGCCGCCCGTCGACGATCGCGGCGATGCCGTGCGCCCCCGCCGGCAGCGAAAGCTGCGTGGTCGTGGGCCGCTGCTTCGTCTTCGAGCCGAAGCTGACGTGGAGGGCTCCCGCAGCGGCGAGCGAGCCGGCGGCGACGGCGAGCAGGACGACCGCCGCCGCGAAGACGAGAACGGCCGTGCGAGCCCCGCGGCGGGGAGCTGCAACCGGCAGGAGCGCGTGCAAAGCCCGGTGCAGGGCCTCCTCCCCCGCTCCCACCTCAGGCTCCGGAGCCTCGGCGAGTAACCCCTCCAAGCGCCGCTCGAGCTCACTCGACATGCTCCACCTCCAGCGACTCGCGCAGCTGCTCGAGCGCGCGCGCGAGGCGCGAGTTGACGGTTCCGACGGGGAGGTCGAGCGCGTCCGCGATCTGCTTCGGCGTCATCCCGACTCCATAGCGCAGGACGACGACGACGCGCCGTTCGAGGGAGAGCTCCGCAACCGCCGTGAGCAGACTGCGGTCCCCCGCGGCATGCGGAGGAGCGAGATCTGGCGTGTCGGGCAATTCCTCATCCGAGAGGCGGCGCTCGGCGCGCAGGAGGTCGAGCGCTCGGTTGGCGACGATGCGGTGCAGCCACGGCCCGAACGGACGCCGCTCGTCGAAGCGGCCGAGCGCGGCGAACGCGCGCTCGAAGCCGTCCGCCGCCACGTCGTCCGCAAGCGAGCGCCGCCCGGTGATGGCGAACGCGGCGCGCCAAGCGTCGCGCCAGTAGCGGCGGAAGAGCGCGGCCGCGGCTTCTCGGTCGCCGTGTCGCGCCCTCCGTACGAGGTCCCGGTCACTCGGTTCACGCACCCCTTCGGAGTCTTGTACGAACGAGACGCGTTTGCGCGTCCCGCAACGGGAATACTCCCGCTATGACCGACTGGCAGGAGCAGGACGGCGCGCTCGTGCGGGAGTTCGAGCTCCCCTCGTTCCAGGAGGCGATCGACTTCGTCGTCCGGCTCGCCGACCTCGCGGAGAGCGAGAAGCACCATCCGGACATCGACATCCGGTACCGCCGCGTAACCGTCCGCTGGACGACACACTCCGAGGGCGGGATCACAGAGAAAGACCGGGAAATGGCGGGCCGGACGTCGTCGCTTGCCGCCGCGTAGGGCGCACCATCGCGGGTAGAACGTAAGACCTTGTCCGCGCCGGACACTAATCCCGACGTGAGCGCACTCGCAGCGGCCCCGGCTCTCGAGGAATGGCACCTCGACCTCCATACGGAGGGCACACGGCGCGACCAGGCCGTCGCGCGCCTACACGGGCTCCTCCTTCGGGCGGCCCGCTTCGAGGTGTTCCGGCGGGCCGGCTCTCTCCCCCAGCTCTCGCCTGTCGAGCTCGACGAGCTCGCGCAGGACGCCGCCGACGACGCCGCCGTCTCCGTTCTCCGTCGGCTCGGCGACTTCCGCGGCGAGAGCAGCTTCCGCACCTGGGCGTACAAGTTCGCGCTGCTCGAGGCGTCGGTGAAGGTGCGCCGGCGCGCCTGGCGGGGCCGCGAGGTAATGCTCGAGCCGGAGCAGTGGGAGAGCCTCGCCCACGCCGGGCGCGGGCCGGACGACGACGCGGAGAGCGCCGCCCTGCTCGAGGCCGTGCGCGACGGGATCCGTTCGGCGCTGACGCCGCGCCAGCGGCAGGTCCTCGTCGCGGTCGTACTCGAAGGCGTGCCCATCGACGTCCTCGCAGAGCGGCTTGGATCGAACCGGAACGCGCTCTACAAGGTGCTCCACGACGCGCGCCGGCGCCTGCGAAACCACGTCGTCGCGGCGGGATTCCCGGAGACAGACCAATGACCGGACGCGACCTCGACCCGACTCTCCTGCGCCTGCTCGGCGGCGACGAGCCGGAGCTCGACTGCGACGAGTGCTTCGCGCAGCTCGACCGCTTCGTCGAGCTCGAGCTCGACGGCGCTCCCGCCGACGTGCTCGTCCCCGGCCTGCGCGCCCACCTCGTCGGCTGTCCCGCGTGTGCGGAGGAACACGAAAGCCTGCGCGCGCTGCTCGAGCTCGATTCCGTCTCCTGAAAGAGGGCGAAACCATGCACACGACCAAGTACCTCATCGTCGGTGCCGGCATGACCGGCGACATGGCGTCGAAGGGCATCCGCGAGCACGACGCCGACGGCTCGATCACGATGATCGGGGCCGATCCGTACCCGCCGTACAAGCGCGGCCTGCTCACAAAAGGGCTGTGGCACGGAGCGTCGGAGGAGAAGCTCTGGCGCAAGCCGGCCGAAGGCGCCGAGCTCGTCACCGGCTGCCGCATCGTCTCGCTCGACCTCGGGGCTCACAAGGCGACGAGCGACGCCGGCGAGGAGTACGGGTGGGAGAAGCTGCTACTCGCCACCGGCGCCAAGCCGCGTCAGATTCCGGGCGCCGAAGGGGTCGTCTGGTATCGCACCCTCGACGACTACCACCGCGTGCGCAAGGTCGCTTGCGACGGCGCGCACGTGGCCGTGATCGGCGGCGGCTTCATCGGCTCGGAGCTTGCAGCCGGGCTGGTCGGCAACGGCTGCCGCGTCACGATGCTCTTCCCCGACCCTGGAATCGGACATCGCCTCTTCCCGGCCGGGCTCTCGGCCTCCGTCACCGACTACTACCGCGAGAAGGGGATCGAGGTGCTCACCGGCGAAACGGTCGAGACGGCCTCGGCCGACCGGGTCGAGACCGGCTCCGGCCGCACTATCGAGGCCGACGCGGTCGTCGCCGGGCTCGGCGTGATCCCGGACACCGAGCTGGCCGAGGCGGCGGGCCTCGAGGTCGACGACGGGATCGTCGTGGACGAGTACGGGCGCGTGCCGGGGCACGAGGACGTCTTCGCCGCCGGCGACGTCGCCCGCTTCCCGGTCCGTGCGCTCGGCATCTCGATGCGGATCGAGCACGAGGATCACGCGAATACGCACGGCCGCGTCGTCGGCGCGAACATGGCCGGCGCGGAGACTCCGTACGACCATCTGCCGTTCTTCTACTCCGACCTCTTCGACCTTGGCTACGAGGCGGTCGGGCTCGTCGACTCGCGGCTCGACGTGGTCGAGGACTGGCAGGAGCCGTACCGCAAGGGCGTCGTCACCTACGTCGAGGACGGCCGCCCTCGCGGCGTCCTGCTCTGGAACGTCTGGGACAAGGTCGACGCGGCTCGCGACGTCATTCGCACAGGCGAGGGAGCCCTTGTCGTCTAGCGCCCTCGCCCGCTCGCGCAAGCCGCGCCGCGGGACCGAGCTCGTGTGCGAGGGAGTCTTTCGGCCGCTCGCGCACCCGCTCGTCCTCGTGCTGGCACGCCTGCCCGTGCCTCCGCCGCTCGTGGTCGCCGCGACCGGCGCTGCCGGAGTCGTGGCCGCCGTCGAGCTCGGTCGCGGCTCGCTGCTCGCCGCCGCGTTGCTGGTCCAGTTGAAGACGCTGCTCGACAACTCGGACGGCCAGCTCGCGCGGCTCACCGCCCGCACGAGTGCCTTCGGGCGCTATCTCGACTCCGAGATCGACCTATTAGTGAACGCGGCGCTCTTCGCAGCGCTCGGCTGGACGACCGGGCAGGCGGCGCTCGCGCTCGCCGGGTTCCTGGCATTGACGAGCGTCCTCAGCCTCAACTTCAACGCCGAGCGGCTCGCGAGCCGAGGCGCGGTGAAGCCCGAGGCGGAGAGAGGCGCGACCGCGTTCCTGCGCCGCATCTACACCGTCGTCTACGGGCCGCAGGACCGGCTGGCGGAGTGGCTCGTCGCACGGCGCCCGTGGCTCACGTCGTCCGGCTCCCTGTCGCTGCTCGCAAACCTCGGCATGTCGACACAGCTCGTCGCGTTCGGGCTGCTGCTTGCGCTGGGACACCCACTCGTCTTCGCGTGGCTCGCGCTTGCGCAGCTCGCGGCGGTCGTGGTCGTGCTCCTGCCCCGGCGGGTGCCGCGGCGGCAGGAGGAGGTCGCATGAGCAACGTCTTCGAGTTTCCCGCCCATGAGCGCGAGAGCGCGCGGGACCTGTCGCCGGCGGAGTGGGCCAGGCTCGAGCGAAACGCCGCTGAGATCCTCGAGGCGCTCGGGCTCGACCTCGACACGCCGGGAACGCGCGAGACCCCACGGCGCTTCCTGCGAGCACTCTTCGACGCGACGGCCGGCTACGACGGCGATCCGAAGCTCCGGACCGTCTTCCCCGCGGAGCGGCCGGGGGGCGTCGACGGCCGTCACGCGCAGATCGTCGAAGGGCCGATCGGCTTCTACGCCCTCTGCGAGCACCACGCCCTGCCCTTCCACGGGCGCGCGCACGTCGGCTACGTCGCCGGGGACGAGATCCTCGGCATCTCGAAGCTCACGCGCTTGGTGCGGCTCTATGCGCGCCGCTTCACGGTGCAGGAGCGGCTCGCGGAGGAGATCGCGGATGGTCGTCGCGAGCTGGCGGGCTCGCGCGGGGTCGCGGTCAAGCTCGAGGCGGCGCACCTGTGCACCGCGATGCGCGGCGTCGAGGAGGAGGGCTCTGTGACGGTGACGACCGTCTGGCGTGGCCTTTACGACGAGGACGAGTCGCTGCGCTCGGAGTTCCTTACGCTGACCAGGTGATCGAACCGCTCACCGTCCTCGCCGAGAACGACGACCTGCCGCGGTGGGACGTCCCCGCGGAGCTCGCAACGCTGTACGGGGGCGCGATCGGCCTCGAGGAGCCCTGCGTCGTCGCGAACTTCGTGGAGTCGCTCGACGGCGTCGTGGCCGTGCCCGGGTTGCCGCGCTCGCACGCAGTCCTGGGGGACGAGAGCGAGGCGGACCGGTTCGTGCTCGCGCTCGTGCGCGCGTGCGCCGACGCGGTCCTCGTCGGCTCCGGCACGCTGCTCTCCTCACCGAAGGGGACGTGGCGGATCGACCGCGCCTATCCGCCGGCGGCCGAGGCGCTCGCCGAGCTTCGGGCCCGCCGGGGCCGCCCCGAGCAGCCTCTCGTCGCGCTCGTCACCGCCGGTGGCTCGTTCGACCCGGCTCATCCGGTGCTCGATGCGGGCGCGCTCGTTCTCACGACGGAGGAAGCCGCACCCCGCCTCCGTGAGGCCGTGCCCTCGGCGACGGAGGTAGTCGCCGTGAACGACGGTGGCACCGTCGACTTGGCGGCTGCCGTCGATGTGCTGCGCGACCGCGGCTGCGCAGTGATCCTCTCCGAAGGCGGCCCGAACCTCTTCGGGAAGCTGCTCGCCTCCCGGCTCGTGGATGAGCTCTTCCTCACCGTGTCGCCAGTCTTGGCCGGCCGCGCCGCTACCGCGCGCTTCGGCCTCGTCGAAGGTGGCGAGCTACTGCCTCAGACGCGGGTCGCCGGTGGCCTCCGCTCCGTGCGGACGCACGGCTCGCACCTTTTCCTCCGTTACGGGCTCGAGTGAGCTCAGCCTCGGAGCTGCCGGTAAAGGCGATCGATCACTTTCGGCATCGCCTCGAGTCGCTCGGTGATCACCCGGAGCCGGTACTCGCGGAAGTGCTCGGGCTCGACCTCGAGCGCCTTCGCGAGCGTGACCACGACGTCGTTCGACGGCACAGGGCGGTTTCCGTGCACGAGGTGGTTGAGATAGCCGGCGGAGAGCCCGGTGCGTCCCGCGAGCTGGCGGTACGTCACGCCGAGCTCGTCCATGAGCCGCTGCACGGTCTCGCCGAATCCGTCCTCGCTGAACCGTCGCCGCTTTGCCACTCCCTAGGCCTCCTTGCCGAGGTCGGCAACATCTAACCGTTTCTCGGCACCGCTTGCGCGGTCGCGCACGTCGACCTTGCCGTCCTCGAGGCTCTTTTCCCCCGCCGTGACGCGGATCGGGCAGCCGATGAGGTCGGCGTCGGCGAACTTCTCCCCCGCCCGCTGGTCACGGTCGTCGAGGAGGACGTCGAGCCCGGCCGCGGAGAGCGCCTCGGCCGCCTGCTCGGCGATCTCCTCCGCGCCCGCCAGCGCCACGACGTGCGCGTCGTACGGCGCGACCGACTTCGGCCAGACGATGCCGTTCTCATCGTGGCACTGCTCCACGATCGCGGCCATCGTCCGCCCGAGGCCGATCCCGTAGCTGCCCATCACCAGCGGCTTCTCCTTCCCGTCCTCGTCGAGAAACGTCGCGCCGAACGCGGCCGAGTGGAAGGTGCCGAGCTTGAAGATGTGCCCCAGCTCGATCGCCGTCTCGACGTGGAGCGTGCCGCCGCACAGCGGGCAGGCGTCGCCGTCCTTCGCCTGGCGGATGTCGGCGAAGGTCGGCTCGTAGTCGCGGCCGGCCTCGACCCCGCGCAGGTGGCGGTCGTCCTCGTTGGCGCCGGCGACGTACTGGCCCTTGCGGAGCGCCTCGTCGGCGATCACCTCGACGTCGACGCCGACAGGCCCGAGGGAGCCTCCTCCCGCCCCGAAGGCGCCGCGGATCTCCTCGTCTGTCGCCGGGCGGAAGGCGGCCTCGAAGAAGGTCTCGAGCTTCTCCGGGCTGAGCCGGTCGTCGCCCCGCACGAGCGCGAGCACGAGCCGCTCGCCCGTCACGACCGGGAGCGCCTTCACGGTTGCGGACTCGGCGATACCGAGGAAGGCCGCGAGCTCCTCGATCGTGCCGACGCCGGGCGTCTCCACGAGCTCGGGCGCGTCGAGCGGCGGAGGCAGCTCGGGCGGGCGGGGCGTGCCGCGTGCCGCTTCGGCGTCGGCGAAGTAGTCGCCGTTCTCGCAGCGCATCAACTCGTTCTCGCCGGATCCGGTCGGCGCGAGGAAGCCGAGCGAGCTCTTGCCGCCCATCACTCCGGACTCCGCCTCGGTCAGGTAAGCCTCCAAGCCGCAGCGCTCGAAGATCCGCGTGTACGCCTGCTCGTGGCGGTCGAAGGCCGCGTCGAGCCCCGCCTCGTCGGCGTCGAACGTGTACGAGTCCTTCATCACGAACTCACGGACTCGCAGGAGGCCGCCGCGCGGGCGCGGCTCGTCCCGGTCCTTCGTCGAGAAGTGGTACCAGACCTGGGGCAGTTGCTTGTAGGACTGGATCTCCCGCGCGAGGAACGTCATCGACTCCTCGTGCGTCCACGAGAGGACGAACGGGCGGCCGCCGCTATCAGTCAGGTGGAAGAGAATCGGGACGTCGATCCGGCCGGTCGTCTCCGATCGCGTCGATCTCCTCTCGGATGATCTGCTCGATCCGCATGTGCACGCGCCAACCGAGCGGCAGGAAGGCCCACAGGCCGGCGCCGATCTGGCGGATGAAGCCGCCGCGCACGAGCAGCTGGTGCGAGGCCGCCTCCGCGTCGGCAGGGGCTTCGCGCAGGGTCGGCAGGAAGAGCTTTGAGGCTCGGGCGATCATCGGCGTTGTCGCCCTAGGCTATTCGAGCGGGATGAGGGAGGCCTCGGCCATCGCCAACGCGGCCGGCTTCGCCATCTTGAGCCGCTTCGGCCGGTTCATCCCGTCGGCGATCCACTGGTCGATCTCCTCGAACAGCGTGTCGATCAGGACGTCCGACGGCACCTTCTTCAGGACACGGCCGTGGGCGTAGACGAAGCCGACGTCGCGGCCGCCCGCGATCCCGAAGTCGGCGTCGCCGGCCTCGCCGGGGCCGTTGACGGCGCAGCCGAGGACGGCGATCTCGAAGTGCTCGGAATAGGCGGCCTTGCGCACCTCGACCTCCTCCGCGAGCGTCTGCACGCCGACGTTGTCGCGGCCGCAGCTCGGGCAGGCGATCATCACGGGCCCCCGGTGGCGCAGCCCGAGCGCGGAGAGGATCTCCCAGGCCGTCTTGACCTCCTCCACCGGATCGGCGGTGAGGCTGACGCGGATCGTGTCGCCGATCCCGTCGACGAGCAACGCGCCCATTCCGACGGCGCTCTTGATCGAGCCGGAGAACGGCGTGCCCGCCTCGGTGACCCCGAGGTGGAGCGGGTACGGCACCTTCGCCGACAGCATCCGGTAGGCGCGGATCATCGTCGGCACGTGGCTCGACTTGACCGAGATCTTGAAGTCGTGGAAGTCGAGCTTCTCGAGCAGCCGCACTTCCTCGAGCGCCGCCTCGACGAGCGCCTCGGCCTGGTCGCGGTGCGCGAGGTCGGTCAGGTGCTTCGGCAGCGAGCCGGAGTTGGCTCCGATCCGCATCGGGATCCCCGCCTTCTTCGCGGCGTGCACGACCTGCTCGACCTTGTCGGGCCCGCCGATGTTGCCGGGGTTGATGCGTACGGCGGCGACGCCGCCCTCGATCGCCTTCAGCGCGAGCGACGCGTTGAAGTGGATGTCGGCGATCACCGGGAGCGGCGAGAGCCGCACGATCCTGGGCAGCGCGTCGGCGTCCTCGAGCTTCGGCACGGCAACGCGCACGACCTCGCAGCCGGCGGAGGCGAGCGCGGCGATCTGGGCCGTGGTCGCCTCCACGTCGTGCGTCTTCGTGAGCGTCATCGACTGGACGACGACGGGCGCGCCGCCACCGATCGTGACACCGCCGACCGAGATCTGCCGCTCGCTGGCCATCCGCGAGTCAGTCTAGCCCGGGCGCAGAGCTGCGCTCTTCGCCCGGAGGAAACGGGACTGCGCCGACCGGAGAGCGCGGTCTCCGGTCGGCTCCGTGCTTAAAGCCCAAGGGGCTGACGCAAGGTTCCGACCGCACTTCCGGCGCGAGCGCGCACACCCTGCGGGCGAGCGCACGAGGAAGCCCTCCCATCCAGAGCATCGAAAACCAAAACAGCACGAAGCGGGACGGAAACGACGCTTTCCGCCCCGCGCAGTTCCTTATCCCAGCGAGCGGCTGCGCAGCACCCGTGAGCTAGTGCGGCGCGTGGCCGGAGACGTCG
>Ga0193751_1002369_pt1 | contig 11433 bp, 12 predicted proteins | sample L1c2metaG_FD_143050 | JGI IMG/M metagenome (GOLD analysis project Ga0193751, IMG submission 143050) | Soil microbial communities from a riparian zone of the East river system, Colorado, United States - L1c2 | ecosystem: Environmental > Terrestrial > Soil > Riparian zone | place: USA: East River... | reverse complement strand
CACGGAGATTGCAGCGGAAAAAGCCGGGATCATTAAGCCTAACCGGCCCATTGTGTCCGCAGCCCAAATCCCGGAGGCACACGAAGTCATTCATGCTCGTGCGATGGCGTGCGATGCCCCGCTGACATTCGTCACAGAATCCTACAATGCTTCGCCGATCTCCTTGCGTGGTGCGTATCAAAAGCAAAACGCGGCCGTTGCCGTGGCGGCCGTCCACGCGGCTGGCATTGAAGCCAGCCATGCCGCCATCACGCGCGGGCTCGCCTCAGTCGAGTGGCCGGCACGTTTTCAACGTTGGGATGAAAGAACCATCATCGATGGCGCGCATAATCCGGCCGCGGCGCGGGTTCTGGCTGGCACCTGGAAAGAAGTCTTCGGAGAACAAAGCGCCACGCTCATCCTCGCCGTGCTCGACGACAAGGATATCGAAGGAATCATCAAAGCCCTCGCGCCAATCGCGAACGCTGTTCTTCTTCCATCAATCCGAAGTGAGCGTGCGCTCCTGCCGGAGGAACTCGCAAAAACCCTTTCGACCATCGCTCCAAAGCTCCACTACTCCATTTTCCCTTCTCTCGCCGAAGCACTGGAGCTGGCGCGGGCCAACCCCACTCCGACCCTGCTGACCGGCTCCCTCCATTTTGCCGGTGAAGCGCTCGCCCACCTGCGCGGCGAACCGGCCGCCTTTGAAGAGTGCACGCAGTAGGTAGGGGCGGTTCACCCGAACCGCCCGGGCGATTGAGGTCAATCGCCCCACCCTTCAATATTGGACGACACATAGGTCGTCCCTCCACGACGTCACCTAATCTTGCCGCGTCAATCCGGGTAGCGCACACGTCTCGTGTGCAGGCGATGGTGTCCCGCCATCGCGAACTTTGCCCGGAAAGATTGTTTCGGCGAGACGCCGAAACCAGCAGGCGAAAGGCGTGCGCTACCCGGAGGTAGTCTCGATCCGCGGAAATAGCGGCACCGGTGTGCCCAGTGTATGCCCATCCGGCAAACCGCCCCACTTTGCATCATTGAGCCGAAAGCGCTCTTCTTTCCCGCTCAATTCCATTCTCCAATTCAACTGATCGAAAATCACGTGGGCCGCCTTCGGGCACACAGGCGAAAGCAAAATCGCAATAATGCGAAGTACCTCAGCAAGGTGATAGAGGACGCGGCTTAATGCGTCCTGCTCTGCTTGCTTCGCCAACTTCCATGGTGCTGTTTGCTCGACAAATTGATTTGCCTCGGTCACGAGTCTTAAAATGACAGCCAGCGTTGCGGAAATATCATAATCATTCATTAAAGGCTCGAAGACACTGACAAAGTATTCAGCCCTCGGTTGCAGGCCATGATCGACCAAACGAAAGAGCTTCCCGTCTCTATACTTGGCAGCCATGTTCAGACTGCGGTTTAGAAGATTGCCTAACGAATTGGCAAGGTCGGTATTATACCGGGTTACCAGACGCTCTTCCAAAAAATCAGCGTCCCTCCCCGTCGCGATGTTACTCATCAAATAATAACGAAGTGCGTCAACGCCATACTTGTCCGCCAAAACATTCGGATCAATCACGTTCCCTTCGCTCTTGCTCATCTTCGCGCCGGAGATGTTCCAAAAACCATGGACGAACAACTGCGGCATCTCCACTTCGCTGAATCCGATGGCATGGAGCATGATCAACCAGTAAATGCCATGCGCCGGAATGAGAATGTCTTTGCCGATCACCTGCAGCGCCGGCCAGCGCTCCTGGAAGGTCGAGGGTTGATTTGTGAAGGTTGATTGACTGGCGTCGTAATCGGCAAAGCTGATGTAGTTCGTTAACGCGTCGAACCAGACATAGGTCACGAATTGCGGATCGAAGGGCAGCTCGATTCCCCAGTCGAGCCGCGATTTGGGACGCGAGATGCAAAGGTCGCCATCCAATCTCTCCACCGCGTTACGCAGCTCGACTTGCCGGAAGTCGGGAAGGACGGCGTCAGCCCGTCCCTTCAGATAATCGAGGAGCCATTGCTTATGCTGGCTCAGCTTGAAATAATAATTTTCTTCTTCGCGAAATTCGACCGATCCCCATTCCGGCCCGAACTCGCCATCGGGCCCTTTTTCCTTGTCAGTCAGGAACTGCTCCTGGCGCACTGAGTAAAAGCCAGCCTGCTTGTCCTTGTAAATTTGTCCCTCGTCGAAGAGACGCTGCAACATCCCGCGCACAACCCGCGTGTGTCGCTCGTCGATCGTCTCGGCCCACTCGTCATATCGCACATCAAGCTTTTTCCAGAGATCGACAAACTTTGCTGTTACGCCTTTGACGAACTCTGCCGGCGCCACCCCTTCGCGCGCGGCGGATTGCTGCACTTTCTGGCCATGCTGATCGACCCCGGTCAGAAAGAAAACCTTCTCCCCTTTCAGGCGATGATAACGTGCAATCACGTCGGCCAGCACCTTCTCGTAGGCGTGGCCAATGTGCGGCGCCGAATTGGTATAATCGATCGCCGTGGTAATGGAAAACGTCTTCGCCATTGGGCGAACAAGCTGGCGGACAGAGGGCGAGTTAGCAACTCGCGAAACGCGTGTGGAGGGACGAGCTCTGTCTCGTCCCCAATATTGGGAGCAGGCAGGGGCGGTTCACCCGAACCGCCCAGGCGATGGAGTCAATCGCCCCTACCTAGACACTCACGTCCGCCGCATGCGCAGGAACAACAACCACGCCGTGAATACGACTGCGACCAGATCCAACCACGTCGTGTAATTCCAGCGAAAGGTCATCTCCATCAAGGGGCTCGGCGGACGCGGTCCTTGCGGCACCAGACCAAGGAGGTTGAATAAAACGTCCACCACGATTCCAGCCATGACCATGCAGAGGAAAAACACGACTGTGATATACGTCGCCGTGCGGCGGCCATAATATTTGGCGAAGATGAGAATGAGCGGAAGGACGATCAGATCCGCAAAGATGAAAGAGATAACGCCTCCGAAGCTGATCCCGCTGCTCCAGAGATGAGCTGCCAACGGCAGATTACCGATCGAGCAAACAAAGCTGGCCATGGCGATGACCGGCCCGACCACGCAATTCTCAACCACCCGCAGCCATGGGGGGCCATTCTGTAAAAATAGCGCCTGCCACCAGTTAGGCGGTACCAGCGTGGCCAGAAATCCCGCGAGCAAGAACCCAATTGTAATCTCTTTCCAAAGCATCGACCAATCCGTGACGAAGGCGTCAGCGACTCGCGTCCACCTGGAACCAGACGTCATCGCACCGTGCTGATGGTGATGTTCGTCGCCGTGAACATCAGGATGCCCACAGCATCCTTCGTCCTCGTCCCCCTCCCCTTTCGCAATATGCTTCCGTGCATCCTCTTCAAGATCTTTCGGAAAGAGGAGCGGCGCGAGTAGCCAAAGAAGGCCGATGAGCACGAACGCGCCGATAAAATTGGCCAGCAGAAAACGCCAACCGAGCAGGAGCCAAAGCACCGCCCCCAGCTCGACAACAAGATTCGTCGAAGCGAACATGAAGGCGAGCGCGACGATCAGGGCGGCGCCTTGTTTGAAAGCGCTGCGGCCGGCCGCGGCTGCCGCATATGAGCAGGAGCTACTGGCTGCGCCAAAGAAAATCGCCAGACTCATGGAGCGCAGGTTGGTCCGGCCGAACTCCCGCGTCATTCGATCCTTGCTGACAAAAACCTGAAGCGCCCCGGAAATCGTAAAGCCAAGAACCAGCGCCCAGAATGTCTCCCACGCCATCACCGCCGCGTGATAGAGGCCCATCCACAAAAGCGTCATTTCATTAAACCCATTTCTGGCATCGCGTCGTGACTCATCAATGAAGGCCTGATCCGCAGGAACACCTGAAATCCGTAGCCAGGATCGTCGCCATAATAACGATCAAGACTGTCCGGCCGGCCATAGAGAGTGAACTGTCCACCGACTCCGACGTCCATGCCCTTGCCATGGGTAAAGTCGTGGACATATCCGAGCGAGTAACCGCTCACGCCGAAAATCCTGTTGAAATCCGAGCCGCGCAACACCAGCTCATGCCCCGATTTTTCCACGTACTCGAAGCGTCCGTAGACAGTTTCGCGCTTCCATTGAAAATCGGATTCGACCAGGAAGGACTGCGTCTTGCCTTCACCGGTCGTATCGTTTTGTCCCCACACAAACGAGTTCGACCAATTCGCGTCCGGCCCCATCCGGCGATCGTAGATAATCGACGCCGTGGTGCGATGCCGGTTCGCGTTCGGTTCCTGCGCCTCCGGACTCTTGATGTAACCGTGCGACACCTGGAGCGCGAGGTCGGGCGTCGGATTCCAGGAAAGCCGGCCACTGACCGAATCAAAGCGCGGTTGATCGAAGTCGTAACGATCTTCGTCCGGCTCGCGTCCAGTGAAAACACTTCCCTCCAGTTTCACGTTGCGCCAAACAGCGCCAAGCGTAGCCACGCCAAAGGTGACGTGCGTGGAATCCTGCCAGTGATGATCGATGGGCGCGTCCGGATTATCCATCGCGCTCATTCGATGCATGAACGTCGGCGGACCGAGCGCGGGCTCCCCCGGATAACCGAAATAAATATAGCTCGATAGATCGTGGCCGAACTTCTGTGAGTATGTGACTGACAACTCGTCGAACAGGTCGTGCGGATGCTGGCGGTCGTGCAAAGGCTGATCGTGCCATGTCTCGCCGCTTTGAAAGAGTAAGGGATAACCGCGACCGCCCTCCGTTAACGGATCGAGACTCATCATTCCGCGCAAGCCCAGCTGGGCGTTCTCGCTGAACGGATGTGAATACATGGCCATGACCCAGTTAGGCGCATCGATCCGATCGTCACCGCGATTGGTATTGACGTTCGTGTAACGCGGAAAGATTCCGCCATGGAGCATGAGCATGTCATCACCGAGCATAAACATCCGGCCGTACATGGGGGTCGAATCCGGCACCCAGCTGGTCCCCGAACTCTCACGACTCATCGGTTCCGCGATGTTGATCGAAGATGCCATGGTCATGTGCATGGCATGCTCGTGTTCCTGCGCTGGATGCGGTATCCCGGCCATACCTCCATGCTCCGACATCGTGTGACCGGCATGCGTCTGCTGGGGAGAAGACTTTGATTTGGGGGCGGCCTTCTCCTTGACCGGCACGAGCGTCATGCCGCATTGGGGGCATTCCCCCGGATGGTCCATGACCACCTCCGGATGCATGACGCACGTGTATTTCTGATGGGCCTGCGCTTTGGCCGGAGTTGGACTTTGCGCGACGGCGGAAATTGCACCAAGGGCGGCCCCCCCTGCTATTAGAAGGATGTAAAAGGTCTTCATAATTACGTAACTGGCAAAATTGTTGAAAGGAACAATGTAGGGCGGCGATGTTCGCCGCGCCTTTGGGGTTGGCGGCCGGGATGGCCGCCCTATATTCGGCCTCCGCGCCATCGTGGCACGGTCGAAGGCGACGATCGGCGAAGCTGCGCCGTTCGTTAGGCGACGGCGGGCGGAGCGTGGGACCGAAGGCTCCGCTGCAGGACCAATTCGGAAAAGGAAAAAGCGTGGGGCGGTCCGGTATCCAGGCAAAGAAGCGGCCGTTCATCCCATCCCGGCGCAAAAATACGGTCTTGATCGAAGAAAGATGTGGGCAGCAACACTGCGAAAAAGATTACCGGCTGCGGCAGCTTAAGCGCCATGGCCGCCAGATTCTTGCAGCAAAGCTGCGGGCCGCCCTCTTCTCTTGGTTTAGCCGGTAGACTCGTTTTACTCCCGTGCATCGGGCAGCAGCCGCTTTCTGAGACGACATGGGCTGGCGGCGAAATCGCCGCGTCGAGCATGCAATGATTCGAAATAACGAACCATGCCAGCATCGTAACGGTGCTGGTCAAAACACGCAGATTTCTGAAGAAACTAACCAGAGAACGGGAGCTTGCTCATTCCGGCCGGCTTTTTCAATCCTTTTTCTTTTTACTACCGGTCACGAGTAGAAACGGGAGCTACGATCGCTTCCGCACCGCCAAATTCGTAGGAGAAAAGCACAAAGGTAGCTACGGCCGGCGAGTCCGGTGTGATTCCAATCAATGGAGCGACACTGAGCCGCGTCTGGCGGGTCGGTTTCCAACTGAACGTTGGGCCTTTGGATGTAGCGCATGTCCGCCCCCGCTTCGAATTTTCCCTTCATCAATCCGTAAGTGGCGGACTGAGAGAGCTGAAACTCGCGCCCGGAATCGTGCGTCACATCCTGTTGCACGGAAATGTTGAGACCATAGCCGACACGATTATCGAACAAGGCTTGCCCGAAAAGCAGGCGCAGAGCGACTGCATCAGGCTGCTTACGAAGTTCCCCCCTTTTATCGCGGGCTGATTGCACGGATTTCCCAACCCCGAAAATATATTCCACAGAAATGGCCGGGTTCAGTGGAATTGCATTCCAGTTCGCGAGCGCATAACGACCCTCCAACGTGACGCTTGTTCCGTGACCGTTGCCGCCGAGAACTCCCAACTCGTTTTCAACGCCGAGTTCCAAACGATGCAAAAGACCGACGTCGATTTCCTGCGTCAGATCGTGCGCGGATTTACCGTGCCGCGGAAAATCCACTTCCCAATTCACGCCCGCGAACGCTTCATAAGGCGAGAGCACATACACGCTGGTGGTCGACGATGCACGATTTCGCTCCGCCCAGGCAGGCTGTCCGTACTCACCGAGCTCCGTAAATTCATTGTGCTCGGCGTCATCGGATTCGGCGTTAACGACGACGTTTGATTCACGCGCCTCTTCTTCGGCCGGAAGCGGTGTCTGCGAGACCGACAGAGCGCAAACCCACAAGAACCAGGGCAATCTTCGACGCAACACGCGCCGGACTTTGCCGAAGCATGACCTCACCGTCAACGCTGGAGGGACGAACTCGTCTCGTCCAACTTAGGCCACCCCCGTCGCATCCTCCATCACCACCACTGCCATGGCGTGATTATCCGTATGACTTAAAGTGATGAGCGCAGAAGTCACACCGCGGTTCGCGGCCAGCGCTTCCGCGCCGCCCGACAAAACCAAATACGGCTCGCCACTCGGCTTCTTCCGCACATCGATGTCGCGCCAGCCCATCGCCTTGCCAATGCCCGTGCCAAAAGCTTTCGAGACCGCTTCCTTGGCCGCGAAGCGAGCGGCCAGATGCCGCGCCGGGAATTTCATCGAGGTCGAATATTCAATCTCGCCATCCGTGAAAACCCGACGCAAAAATCGGTCGCCAAACCGATCCAGCGAATGCTGGATGCGCGCGCACTCCACCAGGTCAACCCCAATGCCAAGCACGCTCATGCGCGGTAATTCTGCATGGCACTGAGCATTTGATGAACGGCCGCCTGCAACCCGACGAAGACAGCGCGCGCCATGATGGCGTGACCGATATTCAGCTCCGTCAGATGCGGGATCTGATGGACGAGCGCGATATTGGTATAATTAATGCCGTGTCCCGCGTTCACCTGGAGATGAAGCTCTGACGCGCACCTCGCCGCTTCCTGCAGATTGTTTAACTCCTGTTTCACAATCTTCTCCGAAAACGCATTAGCCAGCTTGCCGGTGTGAAGTTCTACCATGTCGGCGCCTAGTTCGCCGGCGGTATCGATCTGCTCGAGCTGCGGATCGACGAACAGGCTGATGCGAATCCCGGCGGAGTGCAGACGACTGATGGTCGGCTCCAAAGCCTTGCGGTTCGCCACCACATCGAGACCCCCTTCCGTCGTAATCTCCTCGCGCTTTTCCGGCACCAGGCACACTTCGTCCGGCACGATGCGCAACGCGATATCGACGATCTCCGGCGTGTTGCCCATTTCCAGATTCAGCTTCGTGATCACGTTCGCGCGCAGCCGTTCAATATCGCGGTCCTGCATGTGCCGGCGATCCCCGCGCAAATGCGCCACGATCCCAAGTGCCCCGGCGCGTTCACAAATCGAGGCTGCGGTGATGATATCGGGTTCGGCATTTTTCGACTCGGGCATGGTCGCATAGCGGGCCTGCCGCAACGTTGCCACGTGATCAATGTTTACCCCTAAACGCAGGTCGCTCATTCCGTGGCGTCAATAGGAGCCAGACTCTCCCCCATCGCAAGGGAAGAACGGTTGCGCCCTTTGATCTCTTCTGTTGGTGGCCCCGGCAGGTGCCGGCTGCGGCTTGCATGGTGATCGCCGATTGGCCTGAACAGCTGATGCTGCTCATCTGTCCGAATTGATTGGAGGGACGACTTCCGTGTCGTCCCACTTTTTTCCGGACCAGGTAGGGGCGATTGATAGTGTCCTGATTGGGAACAGGGAAGCGGATCGCCCTCTCCCTACCCTCCCCCCCAAAGAGAGGAGGACGCGAGAGCGCCAGGTGAGGGTGCCTCCCGCTCTCGTTGCATCTTTTCAAATTAGGACACTGCCTTCCGCGCAACATCCCTTGCCAGCTACCCTCCAAAAAACTAAGATGGATGCTCGCTACCCTCCGGCGCTCTCCTTTCCTTCTTGTGAATCGCTTTTCTGAACGCCTCCAGTCCAATGGCCTAAATCTGCGACGCGTTAAACCGGAGATCCTCCAGGTCAACCTCGGCAAGCGCTGCAACCTCACCTGCACGCACTGTCATGTGAACGCCGGCCCGACTCGCGAAGAAGTGATGTCCCGCGAAACGATCGATCGCGTCATCGATTGGCTGGCCAGGACCGATATCCCGACCGTCGATATCACCGGCGGCGCTCCCGAGATGGTTCCGGACTTCCGTTATTTCATCGAACGCATTCGCATGCTCCGGCCTTCCCGACGCATCATCGACCGTTGCAATCTCACCATCTTGCTTGATCGCGCCCACGCGGGCCTGGCCGAATTCCTGGCCGCCAGGAAAGTGGAGATCGTCGCATCTCTTCCGTTTTATTCGCCGCGCAATGTCAGTCTGCAGCGCGGGGAAGGCGTTTTCGAAGCGAGTGTCGAAGCGCTGCGTCTGCTCAATCGCCTCGGCTACGGCGTGGCCGGCGACCTGCCGCTGCACCTTGTTTATAATCCGATCGGGATGGAAATGCCGGCCAGGCGCGAGAAACTGGAAGCCGACTTCAAGCAGACATTGGCGGCCAGGTTCGGAATTATTTTCAACCGACTCTACGTTATTACCAACGTACCGGTCGGACGTTTTGCCACGGTCCTGCGACTGAACAACATGCTCGATGCTTACATGGATTTGTTAATCAACGCCTTCAATCCGGCGGCGGTCGATGGCGTGATCTGTCGGGACTCGATCAATGTCGGTTGGCAGGGTGAAGTCTACGACTGCGACTTCAATCAGCAGCTTGGAATGCAATGGCGCAATGGACATCCGATATTCCTATGGGACGTCGATCCCGCCGCGATCGAAGAGCGCGAAATCATGAACGGCGATCACTGCTTTGCCTGCACCGCCGGCTGTCACGCCTGATTTGGCAGAGCGCCTCAACAGAGTGAGGCGACTACAGGCTCCCGCCCCTGTAGCCACGGCACTCTCTTCGCGTGCTCCGTATCCACAGCCTGGGACGCGACGAGCGGCATCCTCCACCTCACTCAATCGAGAACTCCACCCGCTCTTCTTCCCCACGCGCCTCGAGTTTGTTCCGCTCAATAATTCGCGCGCACGTATTCCAGCGCAGCAACGCATCATCATTGCCGGGGGGCCGCATCGTCTCAGCCCTGGCAAACCATTCCATCGCATCCTGAAATAAATCGTAGGCCTGATAACGGCAATCCGGCGTGTTCTGTGTCAGTTTCGTCTTGGCGCGACGTTCCGCCAGGATCCCATTGTAATAGGCCCGATCGTATTCGCCTTTGATGCGACTGAGCAATTCCTTCGCCTGCGTGTCGCTGACTCCATAACCCTTCGTAAATCGGTCGGTCACGGCGAGCAGCAGCGTGATGATCGCTTCCTGGTTTTCCGGATCGGCCTTCAGAACATCGAGACAAATGCTCTCCGCCTCGGCCGGCTCGTTCAGCAGCCGGTAGCGCATTGCTTTTTCGAGTGCGGCCGGAATGGCTTCTTTCGAGAGAGGCTTGAGGTCGGACATCGCTTCTTAGTTACAGGTTACAAAAGTTACATCGTTACAACCGTAGCGCGCAATCACTGGTTCTTCCCTTGTAACCTTGTAACGCTTTTAACGATTCAACAGTTTTCGCAGCCCCTTCCAAATCCAGCCAAACGGATCGTAGAACTCGTCGACCACTCTTTCTTTCAAGGGAATAATCGCATTGTCGGTAATCGTAATGTTCTCCGGACAAACCTTGGTGCAGCACTTCGTGATGTTGCAGTAACCGATCCCGTGCGCGTTGCGTAATTCCTCGACGCGATCTTCGGTGTCGAGCGGATGCATCTCCAGCGCGGCTGTGTAAACGTCCTGACAGAGAAAACATTCGATGCATTTCCGAAACTCCTGCACGCGATCGATGTCCTGCTGCTGCATGCGCCAGGTGCCGTCGGGGGCATCCGGCGGCCGTGGCTTAAATTTTTTGATCTTCTTTTTTACTTCGAAATTCCACGACACATCCGTAATCAAGTCCTTCAGAATCGGGAAAGCCTTCATCGGCTCAACCGTGATCGGCCGATCGAGCGGCAAATCGCTCATGCGCGTCATGCACATCAGTTTTGGCATCCCGTTCACTTCCGCAGAACACGATCCACACTTCCCCGCCTTGCAATTCCAGCGACAGGCGAGGTCGTTAGCCTGAGTGCGTTGAATGTCATGGACCGCGTCAAGGACGACCATCCCTTCGGAGATCTCGGTGTCGTAGCTGCGAAACTCGCCCCCGCTCGCCTCGCCCCGCCAGATTTTGAAGGTGGCTGTGGCCATTTAATGGCGAATTCCGGGTAGCGCGCGCGTCTTGCGTGCTGGCCATGACGTCCCCGTCATGGCGAACTTTCTCTTCTCAGATGCGATTGAAGGCGAGGCGCTCAGGAAATTCAAAGATTGTTGCGGCGAGACACCGCAACCAGCACGCGAGACGCGCGCGCTACCCGGACGTTTACCCTCCCGCCTTGTGTTCATCCCATCTCCTTGACCACGTCTTTTAAATACTGCGGCATTTCCGGGAGCGATTCCAGACGGATCTGCATCGACCCGTCCCCAGCTTTTGCGATCATTGTGTTTACCCTGGAGAATTGCTCGGACTTGTCCGGATAATCGTCGCGGAACTGAGCGCCCCGGCTCTCTTTTCGCAGCAGAGCCGCGCGCGTAATCGCCTCGGAAACGATGAGCAGATTCTTCAGATCCAGCGCGGTGTGCCAGCCCGGATTAAACTCGCGATGACCCGTGACACCGGCGTGATTGGTTCGCTCCCAGAATGTTTTCAAGTGCTCGAGGGCGGACTGCATTTCCGTTTCCGTGCGCACAATGCCAACGTTATCCTGCATCACCTCCTGCAAATCACGCTGCACCGCATATGGATTTTCACCGGCGCCGCGCTCAAATGGCAGGAGGGCTTCCCGCGCGACGGCTTCCACC
>Ga0193751_1002368_pt1 | contig 11435 bp, 16 predicted proteins | sample L1c2metaG_FD_143050 | JGI IMG/M metagenome (GOLD analysis project Ga0193751, IMG submission 143050) | Soil microbial communities from a riparian zone of the East river system, Colorado, United States - L1c2 | ecosystem: Environmental > Terrestrial > Soil > Riparian zone | place: USA: East River... | reverse complement strand
GACATGCGCTAATACTGGCATACGCTGGAATATGATTTGGCAAAGGCGAATGCACAACGGCTCTAGGAGTATGTAGAAGTGGACCAAGGACGATCGGCGCGGACCGTGCGGTCTCGCTGCGGCTACCGAATGTTCGCTAGTGCGCCGCCGTTCAGGGCGGTGGTGAAGGCGGACGCGGGAGTCCGCGCAGCGGGCGAGCGTGCCCTAGACCGGACGTTGCTGCTGCTTGATGTACTGCCCATAAGGCACCAGTACCGCGCGCGGCTCCCCGTTCTTGGTGATCACCGTCGGCTCGTTGAGGTAGAACGCAGCGTCGATCCGCCGCCCCAGGTCAGCCCGGATCTCGCGGATACTCATGCGTGTCTCGTCCACAGTGCCACACGGTACACCGATACTCGGGTGTACACTGTGGCTATGCAGGCTGACACCGCCCGGAAGTACCGGGCCTACCCCACCACCGAACAGGCCGACCGCCTGACCGGGTGGGGCCACACCTGCCGCGCCATCTGGAACGTCGCGCTGGAGCAGCGCCAATGGCTGTACGACCAACACCGGGTCACCCTCAACGCGATCGACCAGAGCCGCGAACTGACCGCCGCCCGAGCCGAGATCGAATGGCTCGCAGACCTACCCGCACAGGCGGGTCAACAGGTGTTGCGCCACCTCGACCAGGCGTACAAGAACTTCTGGAACCTCAATCACCCGGCCGCGTTCCCGACGCGGCGCAAACGCGGCGGCCGGCTGACTGTCAGCCTGCCCGGCCAGGCCATTGCTGTGCGTCGCCTGAACAAACGGTGGGGCGCGGTGCGTGTCCCCAAGCTCGGCGAGATCCGGCTCCGCTGGTCCCGCAACCTCGACGGCACGGTGCGGAACGTAACGATCAGCCGCGACGGCCTCGGCTGGCATGTGGCGTTCGGGATCGCGTCCGGGTGTGAACCGAAGACCACCCACGACCAGCCCGGCACACCTGTCGGGCTGGACCGTGGAGTGGTGTGCGCAGTCGCCGACTCTGACGGCGGCCTACACAACGCCGTGTTCATCAGCGACCGCGAGCTCGCCGCCAAGGTGGCGTTGGAGCGTCGCAGGGCACGGCAGGAGACCACCCGAAAAAGGGCCGTGGCCCGCACCTCGAACCGTGCCCGACTGGTCCACAACCGGCTAGCGAAGATCAGCGCCCGGACCGCGCGACGGCGAGTGGAGTTCGCCCAGCAGCTCGCCCACCGGGTCGCCGATACCCACGACCTGATCGTCATCGAGGCCTTACGGATCGGGAACATGACCCGGTCAGCGAAGGGCACCGTCGAGGCGCCGGGCCGTAACGTCGCTCAGAAGGCCGGACTCAACCGAGTGATCCTTGACAAGGGCTGGTACGGCTTCGAGTTGGCCCTGCGCAACCAGGCACGCCGTACCGGGTCAATGGTGATGCGGGTGCCAGCCGCATTCACGTCTCAACGATGCGCAGCCTGCGGGCATGTGGCGTCGGCATCGCGCGAAAGCCAAGCGCGGTTCCGGTGCGTCGCCTGCGGGCACATCGCGCACGCGGACGTGAACGCCGCGATCAACATTCGAGAGTTGGGAACCGCCGGATGGGCGGGGATCGGACGCATCAGACCTTCACCGAAGGCCGCGTCAACCATCCGAGGTGCGGCATGACCGCCCTTGGGAATCTCCGTCCTTCAGGGCGGGGAGGACGTCAAACCAGCACACGTGCTAGGTGCTCCCAGACCGGCCCGTAGACATTCTTCTGGCCCATCAGTTCGTCGACCTCAGCGAGGCTGACCCAGCGCACCTCGGCGAGCTCGTCCTCGTCGCCTACGAAGACGTCAGTTCCCTCGGCGGGAGTGCACGCCAGGTAGACCATCGTGCGCTGAGTCTTGGGGTGAACCCGCCGACCGATCTCCTGGTGGCCTGCGCGCACTCGCAGTCCGGTCTCTTCCTTCACCTCACGGATCGCGGCGTCGACCTGGCTTTCGCCCGGCTCGATCTCGCCAGCAATGAACGTCCAGGGAGGCCTGCCGTCGTTGCGCTTGCCGACGAGCACGCCTAGGTGGGACGTGACGATCGCGGCCACTACGGGCTGCTTCTCAGGCGTGCTGGCGGGGAGCGAGTCAGTCACAGTGGATCCCTCCAAGGTGGCGTGTCGTTGTTCGAGCTGGCGGCGGAGATCGTCTAAGTCCCAGCGGAAGTGGCCGCCGCCGGTGACGTAGGACGGGCGGACTCCGTACTTATGCACCCAGCGTTGCAGCGTTGTCGGGTTGACGTCGAGCGCCCGCGCAGCCTCTGTGGTTGTGAGGAAGTTGCGCTCTGTCACCGCGACAGCGTCGCACAGTCTGCCCGCACTTGTGGACGTACGCAGTGATCGCAGCGAACGCAGCAGCACGTGTCGAGCTGGATGGGACCTATTGTGCGCAGCGTTCATCTGCGTATGATTGCAGATGCAGCGTTTGCTGCGATAGAGATGGCGGCCCGTCGGGGTGAAAACCCCCCGCCCCCGGCGGGCGGCCACGACAACCGGGGAGTCCACCATGACCGTCACCGACCAGTGGGTCACCGGCGACGACGACGTGCAAATCACCGTCGGCGTCACCAGCGGCACGGTGTGTCTGGGCTTCGAGAACCTCGTCTCGGTCCTGCCCGACGGCACCGTGATCGCGGCGGATGGGTGGCTGTCGGACACCGACGTCGACCGGCTGCTCAGCGCGTTGCTGGCGGCGAAGTCCCAGCGCCGGCTGGCCGTGGCGTGAACGACACGCAACCCGTCACCGCCTCCCAGGTGTTCGCCTGGACCGTCGTCGATGACCTCCCTGTCCGGGTCGAGGTCAAGACGTGCCCGAAGTGTGGCGCGGTGACGTTCCCCCAGACCGAAGCCCTGCACGAGACGTGGCATAAACGGAACGGACGCGGGGAATGAGCAGCATCGCGGAAGTCAAGGCCACCCTGGCGAGCATCGACCAGGACATGCCCCGCCGGGAGCTGCAGGCGGTCGCGGCGACGTTCGACGAGCTAGCCCAGCGACTCAGCCTGGTCATGTGCAACACCGCCAGCCAGGACATGCTCGGCGCGGTCGCGCTGCTTAAGCACCTCGACGAGTCGTGCATGCTGATGCACCGCACGATGGGTGACGTCGTCCGCACGGTCGACTCGTATGCGGAGACGCTCTGATGGGCACCGCCTTGGACCGGGCTAGAGCAGCCCTGGTAAATGCTCGGGCGCTCGCGGTGGCGAACCGGGCCGGAAGAGCGCGGTGGAGCCAAGCCCAGTCGGTGGCCGATCTGTGCGAGCTGACCGCGCGCTGGTGCGAGGGCGAACTGGTCTACCACCCGAACGGCTACAACCTCGGACCCGACCCCGAGACGCTACTGATGGCCGGCGAACTGGCCGCGTTGAACCGGGCCGGGATGCTCACCTTCAACTCGCAGGCAGGCGAGTCCTACGACTACGGCGAGTGGGGATCGTGGGTGGCTGCGTTCACCGACGAGGCAACAGCCACTCGGATCCAGCAGGCAGCACCGCCGCACGTGCGCGTCTCGGTCTACGCACCCTCGGCCGGGAGGTGGCGGCAGCGGGTCTGGCCAGCCAGCGGACCGCCGCCCGGCGGAAACCCGGACCAGGTGTGGGAGCGCATGTCCCCGTCCGAGCGGGACGCCGAGTTCGGAGGCCTCGATGACGACCTCTATGACGAGGTCGCCCAGATGTGGCAGATCACCGTGGCGGACATCCGCCCCGGCGTCAACGACATGTGGTCGTGGCTCGTCCAGGCCGCCGGCCCAGACAGCGAAGGGAACCCAGCCGTGACCCGCTTCGTCCCGACCCGCTCGGGTAACGAGATCTGCTCCGAAGACTGGGCTGAGATGTTGACCGACCCCGACCATCAGGGCCACGACGTTGAGTTGCGGTTGCGGGCCGGTGAGGTCGGCGAGATGGGGTGTATCGACCCGACCTGCACTCAAGCGTCCGACCTAGACGGCGACGGGAGCCCCAGGGTGGGCAACTACAAGGACCGGATCCGAGCAGCCTGGAATGAGGTAGAGGAGACGGGCCAAGCCGCCGAGGCGGCCGACGCTGGCCCGAACGACGGGACCCGTTCGGTTGCCTACGAGGGGCAGCTGCGGGCGGGCGAGAACTTCTGGCGGGCGCTGGCCGGCAAGGACCCGAAGCCGGAACCCACAGAGCCCCCCGAGAAGAAGTACCGCACCGACGACACCTGCGGCCGATTCCGGGCGCCGGGCACCACCCCCAGCGGCGTAGGCCGCACCAACGAAGGAGCTAGCAGCATGAGCAGCATGAGCAGCATCGCCGAGATTCGCAGCGCCCTCGCCGGCGTGGCCGAAGGTCTGCCGCAGCGCCACATCCAGGAGGCGCGTGGCCTCATTCAGGAGAGCCTGCAGCAGCTACACGCGGAGATGGACGGCTCCAACAACGAAGAGATCACGTCGCAGATGCAGGTGTTGGCGCAGCAGGACGACATCCTGCAGGGCGTCCAGCAGGCGTTGGGCGGGGTCGTATCCGGTATCGAGTCGGGCGCGGCGCGGCTCTGATGCGCATCTTCGGGTGGGACTGGACGCTGCGGGATCCCCCGTTGCTGACCCGCGCCGACGTCGGACTCGGTGAGCACCTGGTGCCGACCGACGAGGCGCGGGCGCGAGTGTGGGCCGACGTGGACACATTGCGGGACGCTGTCGGCGAGCCCGTCCGGGAACGGGTGACGCGATGAAGTTCCGCATCCGCCCTCGGATCAACTTGGGCATCGTCCGGTTCAACTTCTCCGGCGCCCGGTTCACGTCGTGGTCATTCCATCCGTTCCCGACGTTCTCGTGGAACAGCCGGACACGGCAATGGCGATGGAACTCTCCCGGGCCCGGATGGGTAGAACTCGGCCGCACGAGGAAGCGGCGCCAATGACTGACCCCGCGACCTCTCGACCGGGGTTCTGGACATGGACCGGCATCGCCGTCGTAGGTGTCGCCTCGGCGGTGTTGAGCTTCGCTTCACTGCGCGACCTGGCGATCTCTTGCCGGGTGTCCCCGACGCTCGCACCACTGCTGCCGATCGTGATCGACGCCGGCCTCGCGCTGAACACTCGCGCCTGGCTCTCACGTCGTTCGAACTCCGATGCGGAGCGGTACGCCCGCAGGATGACATGGGCACTCCTGGGGCTAACCGTCGCGGCGAACGCCGGCCATCAGGGCATGGTCGCTCACGGGGTCACTCCACCGTGGCCCGTGGCCGTCCTGGTCGGAGCGATCGCCCCGACCGTCCTCGGCGCTGTGGTCCACCTGGCCACTCTCTTGGGACGTGTACAGGAACCTGTGCAGTTGGGCGTGGAGGTGCCCGATGCAATTGCACAGCGCAATCCCGAGCCTGCTCCCGAGCAGCCGACCCGGCAGGAGACATCCCCCCGCCCTGCCGGGTCGGTGTCGGAACCAGTCACGGCACCGAAGCCAGTGCGGAAGCCGTCTAGCGCCGAGAGACAGCGCCAGTACAGGGAACGGAAGAAGCAGGAAGCACTTGAAAGGAGTAGCGCGGATGCTGTGGCTGAGATGGCATTGGCGTGAGCTGTTTGCCGTTACGACGTGCACGGTGATGGCCTGGACGGTGTCACCGTGGTTCGCGTTGGCAGGCTTCGCCGTTACGGCGCAGTGGGTTCGCTACGAGCTCGCCAACCGTCCCGTAACACCTCCGCCGCCGGATGGCGACGATGCCCGCGTGAAGGCCGACCGGCCGGCATGAGTGACAACGACGAGCCGTCGGCTGAGCTGGCGAGCGTTACGCACCTGCCGGCCCGCAGGGATGACGGCGAGATCGTTGTGATGACGCGTGAGGAGTGGCAGCGGGCGGAACTGGCCCGTGTCGCCAAAGCACGTCACGAGGGCTACAAGGCTGACGTCATCGCCGTCACCCGCGTCACCAAGCAAGTCGTAACGCACCCACACACCGTGACGGCGTCACGTCTCGTCGCCCGCAACACGTGGTTCGTCGTAGCCGGGGCCGGGCTGCTGCTGAGCAAGGGACGTCGCCGCCGAGCCTTCCCGGACGTACAACTGAAAGCAGCTGCGGCGGCCGGGAGCGCCGACGACACGAAGTACTGGTTCGAGGCGTCTGAGCAGGCGAAGGACCGCCGCCACAAGCGCATCATGGACTGGCTGAAGGCCCCGCTGGAATGGCTGCGCGCGCTCGTCGTGTCTGGGCTCGGAGCCATGGGAATGCTGCTCGCGTTGGGCGTTATCGTCGCCTTGTACACCCGTGACGCGTCGTGGGTGTTCGCCCCGATAGTCGCAGTCGGGTCGGTGGTCGTGTTCGTCGTGACGACCGTGACGCTGCTCTACGGGGCACTCCTTATCGCCGCCCCGGCCATCGTCGTGCTGGCGTGCTGGCACCAGGGTCGCAAGGCCGACGTGACGCCCGGATGGTTGGCGCCAGCGAACCAGAAACGTGACGATGAGATCACGTCACAGCGTGTCGTCCTTGCCTTCCGCGAGCTCGGCATTGCCCCGTTACGGAAGGCCATCACCGAGATGGGTGACGGCGGTGCATTCATGCTGTCGTCAGTTGTGCGTGCTGGCTGTGGCGTTGAGGTGGACGTCACGCTGCCACCCATCGGAGTCAGCACCCTCGACGTCATCAACCGGCGCCGCAAACTTGCCGAGAACTTGGGGCGTCACGAACACGAGGTGTTCCCCACTGTCGCCCCGCAGGCTCGCACGGTGCGGGTGTGGGCCGCCGACAGTGGCGCTCTGGACGAACCCATCGGGCCGTCACCACTCGTCACCGACCCCGATCATCGGGGCGACTACCAGCGTGGGAAGGCGCCGTGGGGCGTCAACCTCCGTGGCGATCAGATCGAGGTCAGTCTGTATCAGCGTCACGTACTGGTAGTCGGCGCCTCCAACCAGGGCAAGTCGCGGGCGATGATCGCCCTGGCGCTCTACCTGGCACTCGACAAGCGGGTGGAGTTTCGTATCGCCGACTTGAAGGGCATCAATCCGAAGACGAAACGCTCCGACTGGGATCCGATGCGCGGTATCGCTACCGTGTTCATCGCCGGGCCGGCTGACGAGCACGTCATCGGGGCCACTGAGATGCTCGAGGCTGGCGTCGTCGAGATGAACCGCCGGATCACCGAGGGTGGCAATTGGGACACGCTGATCCTGATCGTGGACGAGGCGCAGGTGTCGTTCATGTGTCCCGCGAAAGACGACGCGGGACGCCCCTACGGCGGGGCGAAGAGCACATCCCGCTACTTCACCGCCTGCCGCTATCTGCAGAACCAGGGCCGCGCGGTGGATGTGCTGCTGTGGCAGGGCACCCAGAACCCCACCGATCAGAACCTGCCGGTGATCGTCCGCGAAGGCGCTCACCTGCGAATATGCACGGCGGTCGGGTCGGAGTCGCAAGCTGGGATGGCGCTCGGACCTAACGCGATGGCCGGCGGAGCGGCACCGCACAAGCTGCGACTGGGCCTCGACAAGGGCACTCTCGTGGTGGCTGGTGACGGCGCTCCGCTAGGCAACGGCGAGACGTCGGTGACGGTGCGGACCCACTACATCAACGAGGCTGACGCAGACGACTTGGGCGATCGGATCCGGGCGCTACGTGGGTCGGCGAAGGTGTGGGCGGACGCGGAGATCGTGCGTGACCTCATCGAGGACGTGCACGAGGAGATGCGCGACGACGAGAAGGTCCGGGCCTCGCACATGGCCGACCGGCTCCGTGAGGCCTACCCGAGTTACCGGCCGTACCGGGCGATGGACGGCGAGCGACTGGCGGCGCTACTACGCGAGAAACACGTCGAGGTACGCAAGGACCGAGGGCATCTGATGGTTCGGGCGGAACGCATCCTCCGGATTCTCGACGAAAGACAGGGTGTGGAGTGATCGACCAAACGCCGGCTCTCGGAAATGACGTCCCAAGGCCGATCTGCGCAGGGCGAACGGATACTCAGCCGGTCACCCTGGCGGCTGTTTCCGCAGCTCAGATGGGGTACGGTAGTGAAATGTCCGGCGTGGGGAACTCTCACCCTCTCACCCTGGAATCACCCTCTCCTGACGAGAGGATCAACCATCGTCCGACCAGCGATTTGCAAAGAATCAGCATTCCAGCCGGAGGTGGAACGCGCGACAAGGTGCGCACTGGTTGGTTGTCCTCGACCAACGCCGAGACCACTCAGCGGACCTACGAGTACGTCATCGCGGAGTTCTTCAGATGGTGCGACCGCAACGGTGTCGACCCGCTTGACCCGAAGCGTGTTGGGGTGGACACCTACCGGCAGCGACTACTGCGCCGTCACCAGAAGTCGACGGTGGCGAAGAAGTTGTCCGCGCTGTCATCGTTCTACGCCTACGGACTTCTCGAACACTCAGACCTGGTGCCCGACAACCCGGTGACTCGCGTGGTTCGGCCGCGCGTATCGCAGGAGTCCACCCGCGCGGGGCTCGACGCGGAGGAGACTCTCCGCCTACTCGCCGCCGCGTCCCTCGCTGGCCGTAAGGACGCAGCGGTCGTGCATCTACTGATTTGGTGCGGATTGCGCGTGGCCGAGCTCCGGAGCGCCCGCGTCGCAGATCTGGCGACTGAACGCGGCGAACGGACGCTGACCGTGACACGCAAGGGTGGCAAGCGGCAGCCCGTCGTCGTCCCCGAACCGGCTGCGCAGGCATTGGACGGCTACCTCGTCGACCGGACCGAGGGCAGGCTCGTCCTCGGTTGTCGAGGGATAGCGGTGTCACGTTACGAAGTGGCATTGATGGTGTCGCGGGCTGTCGTAGCGGCTGGCGTCACCGGCAAGCGCGTTACGCCGCACTCGATGCGTCACACCTTCGCCACCCTGACGCTGGACGCCGGCTCGGACATCCGCGAGGTACAGCGAGCACTCGGTCACGCACATCTGGACACGACGATGCGTTACGACCGATCCCGTAGCCGGGTGGATCGTTCTCCTGGCCTCGCCCTGGCCCGTCTGCTCGACGAGGGAGCATCGTGACCCGCGACAACCCCGCCAACCGTGGTGACCGCCCCGGTGGCCCCGGTGACCGACGTGCGCTCAACGGCCTGTGTGTCCTGTTCTTCGCCGCCGTTGTGGCGTGGGTGTTCTTTCCATGGCTGGGGACGGTATTCGCGTGGGTGCTCGGTGGGTGGCTGGTGGTGTTCGTGGGCGGGACCGCGGTGCTGCTCTTCGCCACCTGGTCGTCGAAGGACGTCCCGTCCCACCAGGTCGATACGAAGGTGCGGCCTTGACTTCCTCCCCACGCCTAAAGGCGGGGGATTCCCACCCTCACGGGGGGATCTTCCTGCTTCACCGGCGACAGCCCGTCGGTTGCCCGACTCGGTCTCACATCGCCTCTACAGGCAGCGACGACCAGCCCGGCCGCCGTATCGATGTTCTTCGCGGCGTTCTCGTCGCGCTGGTGGCGCGAGCCGCATCCGGGGCACGTCCAATGACGTGTCCCGAGGGAGAGGGTGGCGAGCAGGTGCCCGCACGAGCTGCACGTCTTCGAGCTGGGATACCAGCGGTTGACCGCCACGACGAGACGTCCGGTCCTTATCGCCTTGTACTCCAGCATCAATCGGAACTCGCCCCATCCGACGTCGCTGATCGCTTTGGCGAGGCAGTGGTTTCGGACCATCCCCGCGACGTTGAGGTCTTCGACACCGATCCGGTCGAACCTGTGCACCAGGTCGGTGCTGGTCTTATGCAGGAAGTCCCGGCGCGCCGCTCGGACTTTGGCGTGGGCACGCGCCACGCGTTGCTTGGCTTTGCCCCGGTTGTTCGAGCCGCGCTTGCAGCGGGCCATGCGCCGTTGGTAGCGGGCCAGGTTCCGCTCCCGCTTGGCAAGGTGCCGGGGGTTGGGGATGCGTTCGCCGGTGGAGAGGACCGCGAAGTCTTTCAACCCGACGTCGACACCGACGGTCTGACCGGTCGCCGGGAGCGGCGTGGGCTCGTCCACGTCCACGGCGAACGTCACGTACCAGCGTCCGTCCGGTTCGCGGGACACGATCACCATCGTCGGGTCGAGGGTGGCCAGGTCGATGTCGGGCCACGACCACGCCACCCGCAGCGGCGCGGACGTCTTGGCCAGCCACAAACCGTCCGGCTTGATGCGGAACGCAGACCGGGTGTAGTGCGCGGACTGCCGACTGTTCCGGGACTTGAACCGGGGGTACCGGCCGACCTTGCTGAAGAACGATTGGAACGCCGCGTGCTGATGCCGCAGCGCCTGCTGAAGCGGGACAGAGGACACCTCGCCGAGGAACGCCAGCTCGTCGGTCTTCTTCCATGTCGACAGAGCAGCGTCGGTCTCCCGGTACGGCGTGCTCTGTTGTTCGACGACGTAGCGCTTCTGTCGCGCGGCGAGGGTGCGGTTCCACACGACACGCACGCAGCCGAACGTGCGACGCAACAGCGCCGCCTGCTCGACGTCCGGGTAGGCCCGAACCTTGAACGCCGTCCTCACACCCGCAATCTTACACGACGCGGGCATGCGAGTAAGACACTCCCATTCCTCCCCATGCCTGAAGGCAGGGGCTTCCTGGGAGCTTCTCGGTGACGGCCGTGACTGCCGTCATCGCGGTGGTAGCGCTGTTCGTGGTCATCAAGTATGGGGTGGCGGTCGGCATCCTGGCGGGTGCGGTGGGGTGGCTAGGGCATAGCTACGCCAGACCGTGGGCGACGTGTTGGCTCTGCGGCGGGAAACCGCGCCATGGCGGGAAGACGTTCTCGGTCAGCTGTCGCGCTTGTGGAGCGACCGGTAAGCGTCGGCGGCTGGGTTCGCGGTTGCTGCGTGGCGGTCTTGGGAAGTTGTAGTCAACCTGCGAAGTTGGCAGAATGCGTGCCGTGGACTGCTAGTTTGGCTGCATAAAGTCTGCTACTGTTCTGCACATGGCACAGCGCCCCTCCACCCCCTTCCCGTCTCGCATCCCGATCCCCGACGACGACCAGGACACCTTCGCCCCGCCGCCCAGGCGCCAGTACCCGCTGCACGCCCGGGGTGAGCGCATCACCGGCACCCCGGTCAAGCGGGCGGTGCGAGGCCCGGCGTGCGAGGCCGACATGGACGTATTCCTCGACGGCGGCTCCGACATTTCGGCGGTGCAGGCGGCTGAGTCGCTTGTCGTCAACGCCATCGCCGGTGGAGTGCGGTTCCGGCTGCACCTGACCTGCGCGGCCCGGGCGAACCTGGCGACCGAGATCGAGCGGGCCAACGACGCGTACGCGAAGCAAGGGAGCAAGTGATGGGCAAGTACACCAACGCCGAGGTAGCTGCAGGGCTGCGGCAGCTCGCGGACCTGATCGACGCAACCCCGGGCATCCGGGTCGCCTACACCGACCTCCACGTCTGGTCCGTGGATGACCGGGAGGTCATGGCTGACCTGGCTCGGGCCGCGCTGGGAGCCGGCGCGATGATCGAGAAGAACATCACCGACACCATGTATAACCT
>Ga0193751_1002367_pt1 | contig 11437 bp, 7 predicted proteins | sample L1c2metaG_FD_143050 | JGI IMG/M metagenome (GOLD analysis project Ga0193751, IMG submission 143050) | Soil microbial communities from a riparian zone of the East river system, Colorado, United States - L1c2 | ecosystem: Environmental > Terrestrial > Soil > Riparian zone | place: USA: East River... | reverse complement strand
AGTCCCCGCCCCACGCGCGTTCTCCACATAGGACCGGAAAAGCTCCTCCGCTTCCGAGTCCACTAACGGGAGGTTCCATGAAGAAGCTGTTGGGGATGTTGCTGGGCGTCGCTGTGTTGGCGCTGCTGTTGGTGTTTAATTTCAAGGTGTGCCACGCCGCGCCGGCTGCGGCGCAAGAAAAAGAGAAGCCGGCCGACGATAACGCGACCGCGCTCACCATCTACAACCAGAATTTCTTTGTCGCCCGCGAGCACGTTCCGCTTGATCTGAAGCCAGGAGTGAACCAGGCGGAATACGCGGGAATCGCGGCGCATTTGGAACCGGATTCGGTCATCCTGCGCGATCCTAACGGGCGCGCCCTGCAGATTCTGGAACAGAACTATCGCAACGATCCGGTGTCGCCGGAGATGCTGCTTTCGTTCTACGAAGGTAAGACGATTGATTTTGTGGTGGGCAGAAACGCCGACGGCAGTGACGTCAAACAGCGAGGCAAGATCATCCGCAGCGGATACGTTTCGCCGAGTTACATCAAAGGCTATCCACAGACTGCTTCCTCGCAGCCCATCGTCGAGGTGGATGGCGTGTTGCGCTTCGGCTTGCCGGGTCAGCCGGTCTTCCCCGCGCTCAGCGCAGACTCCATCCTGAAGCCGACGTTGACCTGGCTGCTTCAGACTGACACGCCGGGTAAATTCAACGCCGAGATTTCCTACGTCAGCGGCGGAATGAACTGGCAATCCGACTACAACGTGGTGGTGCAAGACCAACCCGCCGGCAAGACCGACTTGCTCGACATGATTGGCTGGATCACGATGCGCAATTACAGCGGCAAGACCTTTGAGGATGCCCGCATCAAGCTGCTGGCTGGAGATGTGAGCAAAATCCAGGAAAGCACAGGTGCAAACCGTTTGTACGCCGGAGAAGCGAAAGCCATGGATATGGCAGCCATGGCCCCGGTCGTCCGCGAAAAGTCTTTCGACGAGTTCCATCTCTACACATTGCAGCGCCCAACCACTCTGCGCGACCAGGAAACGAAGCAGGTGGAATTCGTGCGCGCTACTAGTATTCGCGCCCAGCGGCTTTATATCTACGACGGCGCGCAAACTGTGCAGTACGGGTACTACAACATGGAACAAATCCGCCAGGACATGAACTACGGCACAGCTTCGAATCCGAAAGTGTGGGTAATGGAGGAATTCAAGAACGCAGAGACCAATCATCTCGGCATCCCTCTGCCCAAGGGCAAGCTGCGCTTTTATCGGCGCGATACTGATGGCCACCTGGAGTTCGTCGGCGAGAACGTGATTGACCACACGCCGAAAGACGAGACCATTCGGGTTTACACCGGCAACGCCTTCGATGTGACCGGCGAGCGCAAGCGCACCAGCTACCACGTGGATTCAAACCAGCACTGGATGGACGAGTCATTTGAAATCCGACTGCGCAATCATAAGAAGGAGGCGGTTGAGGTCCGCGCTGTCGAACACTTGTACCGCTGGACGAACTGGAAGCTGAGCGAGCAGTCTGCACCATCCCGAAAGACCGACGCGCAGACCATGGAGTTCCCGGTGACCATCGCGCCCAACGGAGAACAGGTGGTCACCTACACAGTTCACTATTCCTGGTAACCGAACCACGTAGGGGCGGGGTCTGTCCTGAGCGAAGTCGAAGGATGCCCTAACCCGCCCCACCAGCCCTCCGTCACTGGGCCGGCCCTCCTCTGCGTACTTCACGATTCTCTCTCCGGCGTGATAAAACACTCGCTTCCGCATGGGAACATTTTTCAGTCGCGAGCGTTTCGGAAAACCGCAGGTGCTCGCGGGTTTGCTGCTGCTGGTCTTCGTCGCGGAGTGTGCGTGGCTGGTGGCGCACACTGCTCCCAACCTGATCAGCCCGGATGATTTTGCGCGCGTCCAGGAAGGACTCGCGCAATGCCGTGGACGCGGTGTCGCCGGAACCCAAGCCATCCCGCGAGATGCTGTGCCCGAGTGGGTACAGGGGGGCAGCTATGATCCCGACCATTCGCCGCTGTGGTACTTGATCGGTGCAACTCCGGTAGCCATTTTCGGCGTCGCGCCTGACTCCTGGCTTTGGGTTTGGCTTACGCGGGCACCCTACGTCCTTTTCGGAGTCTTACTGGGGGCTTCAGTATGGTACGTTTCCCGACGCCTCTACGGAAACGCCGGGGGATACATCGCCCTGGCGCTCTATTGCTTTTCTCCAACGGTGGTGCGAAGCAGCACATTGTGGCTTGCGGGCGCGGACATCGCCGGAGCCTGGGGCACGTTCGGCGCGGTGTTCACCGCAATCGCGGTCTCTCACACACTCTATGCACCGCGGGAAGTTGTTCTGTGGAACTGGCGGCGAATTGTTTTGCTGGGAATTTCGCTGGCGCTTGCCGTGGGATCGCAGTTTTCACTGGTGCTGATGATTCCAGTGCTGTTGGTGTTCATGTTATATCTGGCCCCGGGACGAAGATCTGCCGCGCTGGTCATTCTCTGCGCCGCTTCCACGGTCGGGCTGGCTCTGTTGTTTACGGCGTACTTTTTTCATCCGGGAATCTTTTGGCAAAGCCTGAAACACGCACGACTGCTCAGCGGCAGCATGGCTGCCCTTGGAATGAAGGGAGCCTATCTGCAGATGCTGACAGAAGTAAGGGCCAGTGGTCCGGTGCTGGTGTTGCTGGTCCCGGCTGCTCTGGTCACTTTCATTCTCTGGCGTCGAAGCCGCTATTTCGGCAACTCTGCCCCCCTGCTGATGGCACTTCTCTTTCTGGCGCTGCGGGTCGCCTCGCCCCATGACCGGGACTCGGTCTTCGCCCTGATCGGAGTAGTTTTTCTGTTCGTTTTTGTGGCGGGCATTTTGGCAGATTTGCTGGAAACCCAGGCCCGGGAGCTGACCGCAGCGGTTTTGACCGGGCTTATTGCCGCAAACGCCCTGTGGAGCCTGATTAGACTGGCGGGAATCCGGTGACCTGGTGATCCCGTCACGACGATTTGACAAAATATCGCAACCCTTCCGGGTTTCCGGCGTTCTAAACTAATGAGGGGGTGCGTATGCGTACCCGAAGTTTCCCAAGAGTTCCGTTTTCCGCTCTCGTCGCAGTCGCGACTCTGGCGGCATCACTCTCTGCTGCAGGCCAGGGAAATGGCGTGCACTCGAACGGGTCTGGTACGACCATCCACGGCGTGCCTCCCAGTGTGACTTCATTTGGATTTGGCGGGCAACCGGGATTCCATGGCATGCCCGCCAGCGTGACTTCACTGAATTTCGGCAACCCGCCGCTTCGAATCAATCATGGGATCCATCAGGGTCCGTTTTTTGGACCGCGGCGCCACCGTGATCATGGTTTTGTCCGTCCCTTCTATAGCAACGTGATTGCTGTTCCCTATATTTATCCGGTGTACGTGGATTCTCCAGGTGTGGATGATTCGATGGAAGAAGAAGACTATCGCGGCGGGCCGACTATTTTTGACCGGCGCGGACCGCGGACGAGCGAATATGTGAGGACTGAGCGGAACGACTGGGATCGCGACCGGGACAGGGATGAAGCAGACTACCGTACGGCCGCGCCTTCACAACCTGCGCCACAGGCGGAAGTTGCGAATCAACCGCGTACCGTGCTGGTTTTCAAAGACGGCCACCAACGTGAGATCCTCAATTACGCGATTGTCGGATCTACGCTGTTCGATCTGAGCGACGGACTGACGCGAAAAGTCGCGCTGGCCGAGCTTGACCTTGCGGCCACGGTAAAGCAGAATGACGATCGCGGGGTGGATTTCCAACTACCTGCGAGCGCGAAGTTGTAGTCACCGAGTTGAACTGATGCCAATCGCCAAGCATCTCGCATTGTCGCTGATAGCTCTGGCGCTGGGCCCATCCAGCCTTCTTGCGCAAAATCACGCTCGCGGCCCGGGGCATGGACACGATGGCCCTGGAGGACGTCGCCCCGCAGTGGGAATCGCCTCCGGGGAAGGCATGCATCACCGGCCTTTCCGTCGGACTCCTTACTTCTACGGCGCACCGTACTTCTATTCCGATTACGATTCTTATGAACCGGAACAACCGGCACCGCCGCCTGCGGCGCCGCCCGCTCCGGTGCTGCCGGTAAAGACTGAGCCGCTGCCCGACCCGGTCCTGCTTGAGTTGCGCGGAAATCAATGGGTGAAGGTAACGACTTTCGGCGAGGCGTCTGCACCGGCGTTGGGTCCGGAATCCGCCGCACGAATACCCCTGCAAAAAGAAATGGCTCCCGCAATCTTGATTTATCGCGACGGCCACAGCGAAGAAGTCAGCAGCTATTCCATCATCGGCCCAGTGATGTACACCAAATCCGATTACTGGACCAGCGGCGAATGGACGCGGTCCATCCAGATTGCCGACCTCGATGTTCCCGCCACCCTCAAGCAAAACCAGCAGCGCGGAGTGAAGTTCGATTTGCCATCGGGCCCAGACGAAGTGATCATCCGGCCGTAGGTTCTGTCTCCAGCTTAGTTCGGGGACGCCAGCACGTCGTCGTAGTAGTTCAACATCGCCCGGCGCGGCGTGTCCTTTATGCCTTTCACCGGAACCTTGGCATCAGCCGAGGTGTTGCCAAGCAGGATGATCTGACCCAAGTTGACGATGCGACCATCCGAAAGTTCCAGATAGATAGGCACTAACATGCGGAACTTCTCGTCCACGCCGGATTGCGTAACCTTGAGCCCGAAGACCAGATCCCCGTCGGCGTTCTTGTCGAAACTTGATTCCAGCTTGTAAGTGGGTAACGCGGTGCCATAGACGTACTCGTCGAAGAACCAGTCCATCTTGCCATTCCCAATGCGCCGCATGTCCACCGTCATGTGCTTCTCGACCGTAGCCTTGAAGTCCTCGGTGGTGGCGGCACGACCGCTGAAGGTCTTGGTGAAGTCATGCATCGTCTCTTTGAAATTCTGGTCGCCAGTCTGGTTGCTGTACATCATCATGCGCAACATGTGTAGAATGTAGGCGCCCTTGGGGTAGATCAGGCGGCGGGTCACGTCAAACCCGGTCCTATCGTTGCTCATGCGATATCCCATGGTCAGCGGGCCCGCATCAATTGCCCGGAAGCCCATCTTGTTTCGCTCCAGCAAAAGGGTCCGTTCTTTGTCCCAGAAATCCAAGAACTCCTTATTGTTCTTTTCGATCAACTGAATGTACAGGGAAGCTGACATATCGGCGAACCCTTCACTCATCCATTGATCGCGATAGGAATTGAAGCCCACCTCATGCCCCCACCATTGGTGGGCGACCTCGTGAGGCGCAACTACTTTCCAGTAGCCGTAGTTATGAAACTCCATTCCGAGTTGCTCACGTATCGTGGTGTCGTACAGGTAACAGATCGGAAGCCAAACCAATCCCGGCCAGGATTGTCCGTAATTGCACGCCGTTTGCTGAGTTACAGCCAGGCGTTTGAATGGCGCTGGCCCGAAGTAATCCGAATAGAGTTGTACCGAAACTTCCGCCTCGGCCAAGGCCTTTTTGAGCATCGGCGTGGTACTCATGGTGCCCAGCGCAGCGTAGTACCGGGGCGATCCCGGCACATCGCCGTTCACCTTGCTCAGGAGCGCCTTCACATCATCGGGCGGCTCTTCGTTCGCATAAGCCTGGACCAAGTATTCCGGCGAGGTGAGCTTCGCTTCTTCCATTTTGAAGCGGCCAAAATTGAATCCTGCCGCCGGCTGCGGAACCGCGCTCTTCCAAACTGTGACGTTCTGGCCTCCGTCGTTGCTCTCGCTTACCAGCACGCCAGTGGCTGCCATCTTCATTCCCTTAGGAATTCGGAATGTCATGTCATAGTTGGTGAAGCTTCCGAATCCTGTTGCAGCGTTTGGATACCAGTCCTCTCGTGCAACCGGGTAATAATTGCCGCTGCCCTCATTGGTGACCGCGTCCTTTCCCTCATAAACCGTTGTGATCGTGTACTTCTCTCCGGCAGAAAGTGGCTTGGGAAGAATCACGGAAAAGTCAGCGTCATCATTCTTATCTTCCTGAATGAACGAAAGTGTTTGCTGCTTGTCATCCACCACGCTCTCCACGCGAAGCGTGCGCATCAAATCAAACGGGACTACCCGCAGACCCTCCACCAGTGAGATCAGGGTTGCAGTGGCTTTGCCATGCAAGTGGGCGTTCTTCTCGATGGTCGTATCCAGTTGCTGGTGATCGATGTGCACCAGCTGGTTCCGTTGTGAGCCGGTTGCCAATCCGTTCTTGTATTCGTCCGAAAAATGAAACGCGGCCCAAGTTCCCAACTTATTCTCGTCGTAAGTGAGGAATTCGACTTCCTCTGGAGCTACTGCGTGAATGAGACCTGGCGCACCGTGGGGGTCAATAGCGTAGATTTCTTTGCCGTTGTACTGCTTGCCGTGGACGAACGCGACGAAAAGCTTGCCCGGTTCAGTGCTAAGCACGTCCTGAAGTACCCGCGCGTCGAGATTGTATTTGAGCATGCGGTCGTGCCGCATGGCATGCAGACTATCGATCAAAAGACTCGCGTCGCAGCCGCCGGAAACCGGCTTACCGGCCTTCTTGATTTCATCGTAGGTCGAGTCGGTAAAACGGAGGACCAGGTGCTCGTATCTCTCAACGAATTCCTCGCTCTTGGTTAGAAGCTTCAGTGAAGCCCGCTCGATCGGAATTGGGGGATCGAGCACCATCGTACCGTCTCCCACGAAGACTGCACCCGTTACTTTTCCCTGCACCGCCGTCACAAAACACACGGTGCCCGACTGGAGATGGAACCTAGCTGCATCGCGCACCAATTCGAAGTTGTTGACAGCTACCGCTTCACCGCCCAGCCCGATGTTGCGCAGCTGCTGATAGATGGGGTCAGAGTTTGCTCCAGCGGGAGTCTCCGCCGGAGAAGCGAGCGCGAGAAAAGACACTATTACCAGGGTACCAATCAGGTCTGAAATTAAGCGCACCATAGCCTCCAACGGGGAAGGCGCTCATTCTGCATTACTTTGGGCGCAAGTTCAAGCGTCAATGGTGGTCCGGTGAACCAGGCATAAGGTCTAATCCCTCGCCCTAAGCAGCCCCGCTCCCAAAGCTACTAGTCCAGTCGCCAAGACCGCCGCGCCCACGTACGCAAGATAGATGAAGCCGTTCGGCGCAGTGGCGTGCGGCGAAAGCAGGGAAAAGAAGAATGCTGCCGGGAGAAATATCGCTGCCGACGGGATCGAGAAACGCACATACCATTTCCACCCTTCCGAGAGCCGAGCCTCATCTACATGGCGCAGAGCGACTAACGACAGCACTAGCAGAACCCCGGCGTGGGCATGGCCAGCACGAAACAGGTTCTGGCGAAGAGGATTGTCCATATATCCCGAACCGGGGGCTGATCAACTGAGTCAGAAGAAAGTAGCCTCCGTACAAGACTGTGGGAAGAATTACGAGCAGGATGCAGGCGAGGCGGCGGGATTCTTGGCTGATCATGATGCCCTCCTTCCAGATTGAACCGCTGTTGCAGGGTGAGATGGTGGGTATCGCTTCGGGTATCCAGAAGATTTAAGCGCGGCCTGTTCGTGATATAATTGCGTCAGTTAATCGTGCGTTAAGTTGCTTTAGTTACAGGTAGTTACAGCCCTCTCTACGTGGCGAGCGAACTGCATGCGCAGTGAATTTGAAAACTACGAGCTAGCAGCTAGAAGCTAGAAACTTCCTAATGGCAGACGATCAGAATCCCGAACTTCCCTTAACACCTCCTCCCGGCGATGGCGGCCCGGGCGCGGCCAATATTCAGCCGGTGAACATTGAAGAGGAGATGCGTCGGTCGTATCTCGATTACTCGATGTCGGTGATCATCGGCCGCGCGCTGCCTGACGTGCGTGACGGATTGAAGCCGGTGCACCGGCGGATTCTGTACACCATGCAGCAGATGGGTCTGCAGCCAAACCGCTCCACTCGCAAGTGCGCTCGAATCGTCGGCGAGGTTATGGGCAAGTACCATCCGCACGGCAATCTCGCGGTCTACGACGCATTAGTTCGTCTGGCTCAGCCGTTCGCCATGCGCTACCCGCTGGTGGATGGCCAGGGCAATTTCGGTTCGGTGGATGGAGATCCTCCGGCAGCCGACCGTTATACCGAAGCCAAACTCACTCGTGTAGCTTCCGCGCTATTAGAAGATCTCGACAAGGACACAGTTGACTTCCGTCCTAATTACGACGGCAACGAAGTCGAGCCGGACGTTCTTCCGACGCGAATCCCCAATTTGCTGGTGAATGGTTCCGACGGAATCGCGGTAGGCATGGCGACGAAAATTCCGCCGCACAACCTTACTGAAATTGTGGACGCGACCATCACGCTGGTGAACAATCCAGCGACCACACTGCCCGAAATTCTGACCATCGTTAAGGGTCCCGACTTTCCCACGGCAGCAATCATTCACGGCCGCAGCGGCATTATGGATGCCTACACCCACGGGCGCGGCCGCTTCATGATGCGCGCCAAGGCTGCGATTGAGACTTTCAGCAAGGATCGCGAAGCCATCATCGTCACCGAGATTCCCTACCAGGTGAATAAGGCGAAGCTGGTGGAGCGGATCGCTGACCTGGTGAACGATAAGACCATTGAAGATATTTCCGACATTCGCGACGAGAGCGATCGCGACGGCATGCGCATCGTCATTGAACTGAAGCGCGGCGCGGAACCTCAGATAATCCTGAACCAGCTCTTCAAGCACACCTCGATGCAGGAAGGTTTCAGCATGATCTTCCTGGCCGTGGTGAACGGCCAGCCCAAGGAAATGGGCCTGATTCAGGCAATCCAGCACTTTATTGATCATCGCGTGGATGTGGTGCGTCGTCGCACCGCCTACCTGTTGCAGAAAGCGAAAGACCGCGAGCACATTCTTGAAGGCTATCTCACCGCGCTCGATCATCTGGACAACGTAATCGCGATCATCCGCGGCAGCGCTAACCGGGCTGATGCCCGCGAAAACCTGGTCGCATATTTTGGCGGTAAGAAAATTGAGATCAACACTACCGGGCGCGCTCCCAAGCTTGATCCGGAGAAGCCGTTTACTACTATTCAGGCCGATGCCATCCTCGAACTGCAACTACACCGCTTGACCCGGCTTTCGATTGACGAAATCTCGAACGAACTGAAGCAGGTGCGGGAGAACATCACCGAGTTTGAATCCATTCTCGGCTCGGAAAAGAAGTTGCGTAAGGTAATCGTCACCGAGCTCGAGGAAATCAAGAAGCTTTATGGCGACGAGCGCCGCACACTCATCGAAGACGAAGCTGCGGAGATCAAACTGGAAGACCTGATCGCCGACGAGCAAACCGCAGTCACGGTCAGCCACAGTGGATACATGAAGCGCACCCCCATCTCCACTTACCGCCAGCAGCGGCGCGGAGGCCAGGGCCGCACCGGCATGAAGACCCGCGACGAGGATTTTGTTGAGCATCTGTTCATCGCCTCGACCCACGCTTACATCCTCATCTTCACTAACACCGGTCGCGTGTTCTGGCTGAAGGTGTATGAAATCCCCGACGTGGGCGCGGCCGGCAAAGGTAAGCACGTCGGCAACCTAGTCTCGCTGCAACCGGGCGAGACGGTACGCACCATGCTGGCGGTCCGTAATCTAGAAGAGGAAGGCAGGTTTATCTTCTTTGCTACCCGCAACGGGACCGTGAAGAAGACCGAGCTCAAAGACTTTTCCAATGTAATGTCGCGCGGGATCATCGCCATTGGGATTGATCAGGGCGACGAACTGGTGGGCGTGACTCTCACCGACGGCAGCCAGATCATTTTCCTCGCATCACACGATGGCCAGGCAATCCGCTTCGACGAGTCCGACGTCCGCCCGATGGGCCGTCCAGCCTACGGCGTTCGCGGCATGAATCTAGACAAAGACGATTACATTGTGGGCATGGCAACCACGCCGAAAGATCCGAAGAAGGCCGAAGCAGAAGCCGAGAAGGCCAAGGCAGAAGCTGGCGTGCCCGAGGCGACCGCTACGGACGCAACCATCCCAATCAAAGGCTCGTTGATTCTTTCCGTCACTGAAAACGGCTACGGCAAGCGCACTCCCGCGGACGAGTACCGACTGCAGGGACGCGGTGGTTCAGGCGTGATCAACGTCAAAACCACAGCCCGCAATGGCAAAGTCACCGGCATCTCGCAAGTATCGGAGAAATCCGAAGTCATGCTGATCAGCCAGTACGGCAAAATCATCCGCATCGAATCAAAAACCATCCGCGAATCGGGCCGATCGGCACAGGGCGTCCGCCTGCTGAATATGGAGCCGGGGGACAGGGTGGCGGCGGCGGTGGTGATTCCGCCGGACGAAGAACCGAACGCGAACGGTACGCTGATTCAGTAGCGACGGAAATAGTTCACAATCAGAAAGCTAGTCCACGAAGTTCAGGGAGGAACAGGATAGGCCAAGTTCCCGTTGAAATCCTTCCAACCGCGCACCTGCCTTTGGCATCTCCATATCTGCACAAATAACCTAAATCGGAGGTGTCAGATGAGATTACGTAAAGAGAAAGTTTTGTGGAATGTGCTGCTGGGAACTAGCGTGTACCTGCTGGATTCACTCAGGGGCCGGTTAAACGAAGGCATTGATGAACTGAGCGACCGTGCACGTGACACTTACGGCGAAGCGTCGCGGCGGGCGGGCCGGGCGGCGGAAGTGATCCGCGGTGAAGATCATCGCGGCATGAACCCTGCGGCTGCTCTGCTGGTCGGCGTAGGTGTGGGAGTCGGCGTGGCTATGCTGCTCGCCCCGGCCAGCGGCAAAGAAACCCGCAACGCCATCTCGAATCGGGCCCATGAGTTCGGCGGCCGTGTGCGCGATAAGTTCTCGGGCGAGAAGCGCGAGCCGGGAACCGGAACCTACGGCAGCTAACCGATGAACTGGAACAACCCATGTGGGTCGGACACTCTTGTCCGGCGGTTGTGCCTTAATTTTCTTGTCCGCAGAAAGAAGGTTCAAAGGCGCCAGAGAAGAGTGCCGACCCACGGGTATCTCGCCAGCTCTGATACATTTCTAAGTGATTGAGCCTGCCTTACTTCAGTCTCTGGAACGCCGTTTTATTGTTTTTCGCTGCCGTGCTCGGGGGCGCGCTCAACGCCGTCGCCGGGGGCGGGAGCTTCGTCGCTTTCCCAACGTTGCTGTTTACCGGAGTACCTGCTATTCCGGCGAACGCCACTAACACCATCGCGATGTGGACAGGGCTAACTTTCAGCGGAGGGGCCTTCCGGCATCATCTGAAAGTCGGGTGGGCGGCGCTCATATCTCTAGTTAGCGTCTCCGTCGCGGGCGGAGTCGCGGGAGCCTTGCTCCTGCTCCGCACCCCGGCGCACACTTTCCTGAGGATCCTGCCCTGGCTGATGTTGGTGGCCACTCTGCTGTTTATCTTCGGGCCCAAGTTCACGCGGGATCCTGTCCGGATCGCTTATAGCCAAAGCACTC
>Ga0193751_1002366_pt1 | contig 11438 bp, 7 predicted proteins | sample L1c2metaG_FD_143050 | JGI IMG/M metagenome (GOLD analysis project Ga0193751, IMG submission 143050) | Soil microbial communities from a riparian zone of the East river system, Colorado, United States - L1c2 | ecosystem: Environmental > Terrestrial > Soil > Riparian zone | place: USA: East River... | reverse complement strand
CATGGCTATCCGGTGTTTTGCGTTTCGCTCGCGGTGGAGCGCCTGGGACGACGGATCGCGGGAGTGATTTATGATCCGACTCGCGATGAGATGTTTGCCGCTGAACTGGGCAGTGGCGCTCGGCTCAACGAAAAAGCGATTCACGTGTCGGCTACTGCGACACTGGGGGAGTGTCTAGTCGCGACCGGTTTTCCTAGCCAAAAGCGGCACAAGAACCCGAATATTTATTTCTATCACCAGCTCACGTTGCGCACTCACGGGGTGAGGCGAGCGGGGTCGGCCGCGCTTGATCTGTGCAATGTCGCGTCGGGCCGGTTTGACGGCTTCTGGGAATTTAATCTCAATCCGTGGGATACGGCGGCGGGTGTGCTGATTGTCGAAGAAGCCGGTGGAAAGGTTACGGACTTTTCGGGGGGCGAATTCCAGATCGCAAGCCGCGAGACGCTGGCGTCGAATGGGCTGGTGCACGACGCGCTGATACATGAATTTCAGGAGATCCTCGCAGGCCGGGGGCTGGAAGAGTTGCCCAGTCCGGTTGTCTACGCGAGGGATCGAAGACTCTAGCGAGGGTCGGGCGTCCCCGCCCGACCGCCCAACCGCACTAGGACGGGCGAGGCGCCCGTCTCTCCACCGTCGTGGTGCAAGCGGTACAATTACTTACGTGATTTCGTCTCTGCTTGAACGCAAGATCGAAAAACGTCCTGAAAAGGTGCGGCTGCAGGGGCGCATTCTATTTCTCACCGAAGACCCGCAGTTGATCAAGAAGCAGCTGGCGGGCTCGGATCTTCCTTGGGACACGAAGAATCCCGCCAACAATCCCAAACTCCGCGACGACATTTCGACTGACGAGATCACCCCCGCGCACTGCTGTTTCTACTTTGATCGGACGCTCGGAGAGATCCCCTATGTGGGCTTGAGGTGCGGCGATGCGCTGCCGATTGGGCGCGGCGATGTGAAGAAGGGCGGCTTCGTGTGTTCGGTGAGCGGCAAGCGTCGGGGCAAGGGATCGAGTCGCGAGCAGTCGCCTTATGCGGAGATGTCTGCCGGGATTCAAGTTGCTATTGCCGAGAATATTGAGCGCATCTACAAGCAGAACTGCCAGAACCTGGGGTTGCTGACTTCCACTAACTTTGCTTTGATCGACCGGATTCGGGCCGGGGAAGAAATCGCGCTTAGTGAATTCACTGTTGGGGAAGATGAGATCACGAAGCAGGTGATTGAGTATGGGGGATTGTTTCCGTTCAATGTTGCGCGCATGCAGGGGAAGGTGTTTCTGCCAACGATCGAGACTCCGGCGCGGGCGATGACTTTGGCGGAGAAGATTTTTGCGGCGCACATGTTGCCGGCAGCATCGGAGACTGCCGAGTTTCGCTCGGCCGGACGGACGAATGCGGCTGTCCCTACGGGTGCGGTTAAGCCGGGTGACACTGGGTTCACTCGCGTTGATCTGCGGTTCAGCCACGAGTACGTCACGCCTATGGCTTCCATTTTTTACGAGCAGAACGTTGGTAAGAACGTTCCCGTGAACGATGCCTCTAGCATCCGATTCTTTCGTGATCATCTTACTTTCCTCGACGAAGTGATCTCCGATGAAAAGAAAAAGATGGGGCTGCTCGACTTGGCCACGCAACTCAAGCTGAAGCAGGAGGATTTCGCGAAACAACAGGGAATCAAGCTGCACGGCGAACTTGCCGACCGTAAGGGCTCGGAGGGCATCTGCCACTCGGTGATGCTGGAAACCTATGCGCTGCCGGGGCAGGTGAATGTTGGGTCCGATTCGCACACGCCGCATGTCGGCGCCATCGGATGCATCGCCTTTGGCATCGGGACGACGGACGTGTTCAACTCCTGGATTACGAAAGACGTTCGCGTCAAGGTGCCGGAGTCGGTGAAGATCGTGATTCGGGGTAAGCGGCATCCGAACGTCACGGCGAAAGATTTTATCCTGAAGATTCTTTCACTCGATTATGTGCGCAGCGGCAAGGCGTTGGCGAAAGTGATGGAGTACGCGGGGGAAGCGGTGGAGGCGCTCTCCGTGGACGAGCGGGCCACCATGACGAATATGGCGGCCGAAATTGGAGGCTTTACGGGCATTGTGGCTCCGGATGAGAAGGTGGTCGAATTTCTGATCGAGCGCCGGGGCATGAAGCGCGCGGAAATCGAGAAGATGATCGAAGGCCTGGAGAGCGATCCGAACGCCGAATACGCGCAGGTGATCGAACTGGACGCGGCTGAGATCACGCCTATGGTCGCGACTCCGGGCGATCCGGGCAATGGCAAGTACATCCGCGAACTCAACGCTCGCGTGCCGATTGAAATCGCTTATGGTGGAACCTGCACGGCAGGGAAGAACGAAGACATGGACATGTACGCGTCGGTTCTCGCCGATGCGCTGAAGCAGGGCAGGCGAGTTTCGAAAAATGTCGAGTTCTGGATCCAGTTCGGTTCCCAGGAAACGCGCGAGTATTCGAAGCGGAAAGGCTACATCGAGATTTTCGAGAAAGCCGGCGCGCGCGTCATCGAGCCTAGTTGTGGGGCTTGCATCAATGCGGGGCCGGGAGTATCGACGCGTCCCGAGCAGATTGTGATCAGCGCTCAGAACCGAAATTTCCCCGGACGCAGCGGGCCGGGACAGCTGTACCTGGCGTCGCCGCTGACCGTGGCAGCCAGCGCCGTGGCTGGGTACATTGTCGAGTATGAGCCCTCGAACGCGAGCGATTTGATATTGGCCTAGCGATCCCGGTGTACAATGTACGCTAGGGTACATTCAAACGAACGCTTCCAATCTTATAGGCGCCAGGTGAACCCGCCGCCTTGGCGTTGTCCATTGCGTTGCTCTTCCAAGCACGCGGCAAAACCGCGCTCTGCCGAATCACGAGAAATAAAACCATGAAAATTCTTCTCTATAACCCCGACAACGGTGTGACCCGTAATTTCATGCCACATCTGTGGATGTTTCTGCTGCAGGCGCTCACTCCCTCTGGCCATGAAGTGCTGCTGGTGGATGGCAACGCGCAACCCATGGACGAGGCGGGGATCGCGCAGTTTGTGCGCGACAACAATATTGGATTGGTCGGCATCGGCGCCATGACCAGAATGATTGCCAAGGCGTATCGCATGGCGGATGCGGTTCGGGCCACGGGAGTTCCGGTGGTGATGGGCGGACCGCACGTGACCGAGATGGCCGACGAGGCGCTCGGTCGAGATGGCGGGCCGCGCCACGCCGATGCGGTTGCCCTGGGGGAAGCCGATGCGACCTGGCCGCGGATTGTCGAAGACGCGGCCCGTGGCCAGCTTAAGGATGTGTATGCACCGGTGGATGCCTTTGGTCAGGAGAGCAAGCCTTCGCTGAAGGAATATCCGGTGATTCCTTGGCAGTCGATCGATCTCAAGCAGTTCAACCTGGTGCCTAAGGCGGCGACCGGATTGTTGCAGAAAATCGGAGAAGGCTGGGGATCGTTTCGAATTATTCCGGTTGAATCGGGACGAGGATGCCCGTACGGCTGCGAGTTCTGCACCGTGACTGGATTTTTTGGCGACTCGATTCGCTTCCGGACGAATGAGAGTGTCGTCAACGAACTCCTGTTGTTGAAGGCGCGCGCCCGTACCGAAAAGGGGCAGATGGCGGTCTTCTTTATCGACGATAATTTCGCCATCAACATCAAGCGGACGAAGTCGCTGCTGCGCGACATTATTGCGGCCGGCGCGCAGTGCCACTGGGTGGCGCAGATCTCCGCTAATTTATTGCGCGACGAAGAACTGGTGGACCTGATTGCGGATTCAGGAGGCAAGTGGATCTTTATCGGCATGGAGTCCATCGACCCGGCCAATCTGAAGGACGTGAATAAAGGATTCAACAAGCCGGGCGAGTATGCGGCGGTGCTGGAGCGGCTGGCGCAACGCAATGTGTACGCCATCACGTCATTTATTTTTGGCATGGACAATGACACGGTCGGAGCCGCCGAGCGAACTCTCGAACAAGTTCGGACCTGGCCGCCGGGGCTGCCGATTTTTGGATTGCTGACTCCTTTGCCCGCAACGCCGCTTTACAAGCGGCTGGAGAAGGCCGGGAGGCTGACGCGGCCCAAGCACTGGCAGGAATTTATCCCGTTTGCGATGGCCCATACGCCCTTGAAGATGACCATCGATGAAGCTCATGCCGAAGTGAATTATGGCTGGGCACAGGCATACAGTCCGGAGGCGCTGGCGCATGCGGTTGAGTCGCTGAACGATCAGCCCCTCGGCTATCGCATCAACATCTTCATTGCGCGAATCTGTTTCCGCGGCATCTATTTCCCCATGATGGGAAAAATGGCGTGGGTGAAGGTGATTGCGCAGAATCGGCGAACCATCTTCAAGCTTGTAAGGGAAGGGTTCAAGGCTGGTGCCTGGCAGGGCGCGCCCGCGCGGATTCCTGCCATCCCCGTGCCGCAGGCGGAGGCGGGCGAAGCTATGGCGCAAGGAGCAGAGGGTTGAGCTATTGATTGCTGGCAACGACCGCGGATCTATAGTCTGAATCTGGATACTCTGAATCTGGATACGAGGTCACCGATGATAGCTTCTCCTCTTTCCGGGAACATCCTTGGTTCAGCCGGCGACGCGTTTGTTATCGCCGAGTGGCAGGACGCAGGCGGTCCTGCTGAACCACCCCGGCTTATCGCACCACTGCATGTGCACCATCGCGACGACGAAGCCTGGTATGTCCTTGAAGGAACCCTTCGCGTTCTAGTGGGAAAGGCCGAGGTCGAGGCTCACGCCGGCTCGGGTGTGTTCGTGCCGCGGGGAACGGCGCACACCTATTGGAATCCGGGGCCCGGACCAGTCCGGTATCTGCTCGTCATGACCTCGAATATTTACTCCTTGATTAAGGAAATCCACGCGATGGAAAGCCGAACTCCCGTGGCCCTTCGAGCGGTATTTGGGAAATACGATTCCGATCTTCTGGACCAGTAACGCGCAAACTGCACGACCGCTCCCGGGGCGGCAGCAGACGGGCGATCGCGTTGCCCGTCAATCGAAAGTCGCTTATACTCCTTTCGGCCGTGGAAAGCTGCGGCTCAGCGCTGCTGCCTGTACCGATAGCTGGGTTCTTGCTAAAATGAGTTGCATCACCATCACCCTTCGTGCGCCCGAGGAGCATGAGACTTTATGACCTACGTAATTGCCGAGCCCTGCATCGGAACCAAAGATACTGCGTGTGTTGACTCTTGTCCGGTGGATTGCATTCATCCCAAGAAGGACTCGGAGAAGTTCGGGACCGAGGAGATGCTGTATATCGATCCGGTGGAGTGCATCGACTGCGGCGCCTGCGTTCCGGTGTGTCCGGTCTCGGCCATCTTCGCCCTCGACGACCTTCCGGAAAAGTGGAAAGAGTATACAGAGCGGAATGCGAAGTACTTCGGGCGGTGAGGCAGCTTTCAGCCGTCAGCCGTCAGCCATCAGCAAAACCGCTTCTGCGGTCAGCATCAAAGCTGGATGAGGCGCACGCCGCTAAGGCCTGCGCCTTTTTTCTTTGTGCCGCCCATAGAGTTTAAGGACTTCCGATTCTAACTGATGGCTGAAGGCTGACGGCTGACAGCTCCTTCCATTACAATCATTTATTAACCTGTTGACCCTCCATGGCGCTGAAGGAGTCGGAAGCGATCGTTCTGCGCACGTATCCGCTGCGTGAGTCGGACCTGCTGGTTACGCTCTTTACCCGCATGGAAGGCAAGGTGAAAGGCGTGGCGCGCGCGGCGATGAAGTCGAGACGCCGCTTTGGAGGCGCGCTTGAGCCGCTCACGTATGTGCGGGCGTTTTACGACGACCGCGAGCGGCAGGAACTGGCGCGGCTTGATTCTTGTGAAGTGATCGAGTCGCCGATGTCAGGCGAGGTTGGTTATCCGCGGGCGGTGGCTCTCGCACATGTTGGTGAGTTGCTGGATGAATTGATGCCCGACCGCGAGGCGAGCGACGCGGTTTTTCGGTTGAGTCTGGCGGTTTTGCAGGAGCTGCGCGGCCCGGTGTTGTGGATGCCGCTGACGTATTTTGAGTTGTGGATGACGCGGCTCATGGGATTTCTGCCGGAGTTTTCGGAGTGCGTTATCTGTGGACGGTCATTCGATGACAGTCGCGACCGCAGCCGGGCGTTCTATCACGCGCTCGCCGACGGCTTGATGTGCCTGGACGATAAGCGCGTGGCGTCGTCGGAACTTTCGTCCGAGTCGAGAAAGATTGCGGCCCAGATGCTGCGGTCGCGCGTTTCGGAGTTTTCCGGGATTGATTGGCCGAAAGCGGTGTGTGCGGACTTGCGCAAGTTTCTTCTCCAGATTCTGGAGCGGCACATCGAGAAGAAGCTGGTGACGGCGGGAATGCTGGAGAAAATCGGCGGTTAGCCGTTAGCATTTAGCTCTTAGCTTGTGGCCTGAGGGTTTTGAGCTAAGAGCTAAAGGCTAATAGCCGGACTCATCACGTGAATTCATCCAAGCCCAATTCGCTGACCTTCCAAGAACTCATCCTCAAGCTCCAGACTTTTTATGCCGAGCGCGGAGCGGTCATCCAGCAACCCTACGATGTCGAAGTCGGTGCTGGCACCATGGCACCGGAGACATTCCTCCGCGTGCTTGGGCCGAATCCTTATAAGGTTGCTTACGTTCAGCCTTCGCGGCGGCCGGCTGATGGGCGTTACGGGGAGAATCCCAACCGGCTGTTCAAGCACTTGCAGTTGCAGGTGATCCTGAAGCCGCCGCCGGAGAACGTGCAGGAACTTTATCTGGAATCGCTCGGCGCAATTGGGATTGATCTGCGGCAGCACGACATTAAGTTCGAAGAAGATAACTGGGAGTCTCCAACGCTCGGCGCGTGGGGCATCGGGTGGCAGGTCATGCTCGATGGACTCGAGGTTACGCAGTTCACTTATTTTCAGCAGTGTGGCGGCGTCGACCTCGACCCGATTTCTGCCGAACTCACCTACGGCCTGGAGCGGCTGTGCGCTTTTCTGCAGGATGTCGATTCAATTTACGACATCGTATGGGCGCGCGATCCGGAGACGGGCAGGGAAGTGAAGTATGGAGACGTGCGCCTGGCCGACGAGCAGCAGTTCTCGGTGTACAACTTTGAAATGGCGGATGTGCAGAGCACTTGGAAGCATTTCGAACTCTGCGAGGCCGAGTGCAAGAAGCTTATCGACCGCTATGCGGCCTTGAGTAGGGATAAGAGCGAAGAAGATGGCATCGCGCGCGAGAAGTCGCGTTTTCCTTTGCTGAGCGCCTACGATCTGTGCCTGAAATGCTCGCACTACTTCAATATTCTCGATGCGAGGGGCGCGATTTCGGTGACCGAGCGCGTCGGCGTGATCGCGCGGGTGCGGGCGTTAGCCTTGGGGATCGCCAAGGCCTGGATGGACCAGCAGTACTCATCGGGGGAAAAACCGGAGAGCAATGACCATGCTTCTAAGGCCGGAGCTAAGGAAAAACGCGGCAAGCTTGCTCCGGTGGGATGAGTGCTTACCACAGGGGGCACAGAGGTTCACAGGGGTTCACAGGGGAAAATCTTTCTTGCCCTCCGAAACTCTGTTTGTGAGCCAGCGCTTTTACTTTGCTGTAATTTTGAGACCATAGACTGATCGCCTGATGTCTGACTTTTTACTTGAAATCGGATGTGAAGAGATCCCGGCGAGGATGATTGACGCCGCGTCTCGCGAGCTGCGCGAACGCTTGAACACGCTGTTACACCGCGAGTGCCTCGAACCAGCCGGAGCGATTTCGTATCTCGACACGCCGCGCCGGTTGGCCGTTCTGGCTTTCGGCATTCCAGCTTCGCAGCCAGACATTACCGAGCAGGTGAACGGCCCCTCCGCGCAGATCGCATATAAGGATGGGCAGCCGACGCCGGCAGCGCATGCGTTTGCCAAGAAAGTCGGCGTGGATGTGGGGAAGCTGGAGAAAGTCAGCACTCCGAAGGGTGAATACCTGACGGCCACGGTTACGCGGAAAGGCCGCACCGCCGCCGAAATTCTCGCGGAGACTCTCCCCAAAGAAATCTCCGCGATCTACTGGCCCAAGAACATGTACTGGCGAAAGCGCGGGGAAGTGTTCGTTCGTCCGGTGCGCTGGCTGGTGGCGATGCTCGACGAGCAGGTCGTCCCGCTGGAATTGTTCGGGCTCCGCGCGGGCAAGATTTCTCGCGGACACCGCACCATCTTTGGAGAGTCGGGCAGCGGGCCCGTCGCTATCTCCAAGCCCAGCGCCTATGTCGAAGCTTTGCGCGGCGCGAAGGTTCTTGGCGCGGTGGAGCGCGAGCAGGTGATCCGCAAGGCGCTTGACTCGGCTACTCGCACCATACCCGGCGCACGCTGGCGCGAAGACAAGTCGCTCGTCGCGACTGTTGTCAACCTGACGGAATTTCCCTCAGCCATCCTCGGCAGCTTCGATCCCGAGTTTCTTGATTTGCCGGAAGAGGTGCTGGTCACAGTGATGCGCGACCACCAGAAATATTTCGCCATCGAAGATGCGAATGGAAAACTGCTGCCACATTTCCTGGCGGTGCTGAACACGGCTGCCGACTCGGACGGGTTGATCCGCCACGGCAACGAACGTGTGTTGCGTGCCCGCTTCAACGATGCCCGCTTTTTCTGGCAAACCGACCAGAAGCAGACCCTCCGCCAGCGCGTCGAATTGTTGCGCAACGTTACGTTTCAAAAGGATCTGGGCAGCTACTACGACAAAACGCTGCGCGTGCAACGCATGGCGAGTTGGCTAGCCGAGACGGTGAAACAGAACGGCATGGCAGTTCGACCCGGTGTGGTTCATAAGGCCGCGCTGCTGTCCAAGACCGATCTGACCACGGAACTGGTCAAGGAATTCACGGAACTGCAGGGAATTGTCGGCGGTCTTTATGCGCGAGTGCAGCAACTCGACGAGGACATGAAGCCCGACGTGCAGTTGGAAGTTTCGCGGGCCATCTACGATCATTACAAGCCCGAATCGATGGAGGACAGCGCTCCCGCGACGGTTGAGGGAGCAGTTCTCTCGATCGCCGACAAGTCCGATTCGATTGCGGGGATGTTCGCGCTCGGGCTGATTCCCAGCGGATCGAAGGATCCGTTCGCGCTACGCCGCCAGGCGAACGGGATTGTGAAGACGATCGCCGAGCATAAGCTGCCGTTCCGTCTCTCGGAACTGATGGCCGATGCGCGCACACGCTATCACGGGTCCGAGGCGGAGAAGAAGTTCTCCAATGCCGCGTACACCGAATCGGTGCGCGGCTTCTTCCGCGAGCGCCTCGAGTTCTACTTGAAGGATGCGCGCGGCTACGCGTATGACGTGGTCAGCGCCGTGCTTGCTGTCGATTCCGACGATGTGGTGGACGCCGCCGCCCGTGCCGAGGCCGTGAGCAAAGTGCGGGGCTCGGCGGATTTCGAGTCGATTTCGAGCGCCTTCAAGCGTATGAAGAATATTCTTCGCCAGGCTGCTGAAAAGACTAAGGTTATCGCCATGCGTGTCGATCCTGCTGGGCTGCAGGAAGAGTCGGAGAAAGAGCTGGCCGCGTTGATCCCGCAGACCGTGGCGACCGTTGAGAAATTGCGTGCGGCGCGCGACTATGAGGGGGCGATGCTCGAGATCGCAAAGCTGCGTCCCGCAATTGATAAGTTTTTCGACAAGGTCATGGTCATGGTTGACGATGAGCATCTTCGAGCCAATCGCCTGGCTCTGTTGCAGACCGTGGTCAAGGAATTCTCGACGATCGCGGACTTTTCCGAGATCGTGACCGAAGGCAAGGAATCTACGAAATAGCATCTACCAAATAATAATAAGGATAAGGAACCCAATGGCAACGACGACTCTCCCTGATACCGGCATCATCGAAGCGAAATCCGCCGAAGCGAAACCCGCGATCACGAAACCTGCAACCACACAATATGTTTACTTCTTCGGCGGTGGCAAGGCCGACGGCAACGGGAAGATGAAGGACGTTCTCGGAGGCAAAGGCGCTGGGCTCGCGGAGATGACGAATGCCGGGCTCCCGGTGCCTCCGGGCTTCACCATCCAGACCGAGGCTTGTCGCGAATACATGCGCCACAACGCGGTGTCGAAAGAAGTGGACCGCCAGATGGAAGAAGCGCTGGGCAAGCTCGAGAGTCTTCAGGGGCAGAAGCTGGGCAAGGGTGAAAACCCTCTGCTGGTGAGCGTGCGTTCGGGCGCGAAGTTCTCGATGCCGGGCATGATGGACACGATCCTCAACCTCGGGCTGAACGACCAAAGCGTCGAAGCCCTCGCCCGCCGCACGAACAATCCACGCTTTGCTTATGACTCCTATCGCCGTCTGATTCAGATGTTCGGCAACGTCGTGCTGGACATCGAGAAACCGGTGTTCGACGAGATTTTCGACGCCAAGAAAAAACAGAAGAAAACCAAATTTGATACGGGCCTCGATGCCAAGGCGCTGCAAGAGGTGATCGCGGAGTACAAGAAAGCCGTCAAGAAGCACGCCCATCGCGACTTCCCGCAGGACGCGCACGAACAGCTGGTGATGGCGCGCGATGCCGTGTTCCGCTCATGGCAGAACGATCGCGCCAAGACCTATCGCCGCCTTAACAACATCGATGACATGCTCGGCACTGCCGTCAACGTGCAGGCCATGGTCTTTGGCAACCTTGGTGAGACCAGCGGCACGGGCGTCGGCTTCACGCGCAATCCCTCAACCGGCGCGAAAGAGTTCTACGGAGAATTTCTGCTGAACGCGCAAGGCGAGGACGTGGTCTCGGGCGTGCGTACTCCGGTTGAAATCCGCGAACTCGAAAAGATCATGCCCGATGTCTTCAAGCAACTCCGCAAAATCACCACTCGGCTGGAAAACCATTACAAAGACATGCAGGACTTCGAGTTCACGATTCAGGACCGCAAACTCTACATGTTGCAAACGCGCAACGGCAAACGCGCCGGCCTGGCGGCAGTGCGAATCGCCATCGAGATGGTGGAAGAGGGCCTGATCACGAAAGAAGAAGCGATTTTCCGGCCGGAACCTGACCAGCTTGTTTATTTTGTGGTTCCGCGGTTGGATGAGAAAGATGTGAAACTTGAGAACGTGCTGGCGAAAGGGTTGCCTGCGTCTCCGGGTGGCGCGGTGGGCCAGATCGCTTTTACCGCAGAGGATGCGGTGAAGATGGCGGGCCACGGCACCGAGAAGAATCCGGTGATTCTAGTGCGCGCGGAAACCTCGCCGGAAGATATTGAAGGCATGGTATCGGCCGCCGGAATTCTGACGTCTCGTGGCGGCATGACGAGCCACGCAGCAGTGGTCACGCGGGGCATGGGGAAGTCTTGCGTTGCGGGCGCGCAGGAAATTGATGTGGACGAGAAGAAGAGCGAGATGCGCGTGAAAGGGCAGGTTTTCAAGGAGGGCGACTGGATTTCGCTTGATGGATCCACTGGGCGCGTGATCAAGGGCAAAGTCAAAAC
>Ga0193751_1002365_pt1 | contig 11440 bp, 7 predicted proteins | sample L1c2metaG_FD_143050 | JGI IMG/M metagenome (GOLD analysis project Ga0193751, IMG submission 143050) | Soil microbial communities from a riparian zone of the East river system, Colorado, United States - L1c2 | ecosystem: Environmental > Terrestrial > Soil > Riparian zone | place: USA: East River... | reverse complement strand
GCCCTTATATTAGTCGAAGACGAAGTCACCTCCGGTGAGTGGACTTTGAAGACCTTGTCCGACGGATCGCAGAAAAAATATACCGAGAACGAGTTGCTGGAGTATCTGCGAGAGACCAAGTCGGCCGCGCAACAGGGGACTTAGGTATCAAAGTATTTTTCAGGAGATAAAAGTCTTGCTGGATTTTCTGGGCAATTTGAAGAGAACACACTACTGCGGCGAGTTGCGCGCCAAAGATGCCGGCCACGATGTAATCGTGATGGGATGGGTCGCGCGCAGGCGCGATCTGGGCAATTTGCTGTTTCTGGATGTTCGCGATCGCTCGGGAATTGTGCAGGTGGTTTTTAATAAAGAAACGCACCCGGAAGCCCATGCCAAGGCGGAACACGCACGCTCGGAATTTGTGGTCGCTGTCGAAGGTAAAGTGATCCAGCGGCAGAAATCCAATCCGGAACTCGCCACCGGCGAAGTTGAGATTGTGGCTTCACGCCTGCACATTTTAAATACTGCCAAGACCCCGCCGTTTCAAATTGAAGACGACATCAATGCCGCCGAGGAGACTCGGCTGCGTTATCGCTACCTCGATCTGCGCCGGCCGCGTCCTCATCGCAACCTGGCCCTGCGCCACAAAATATTTCTGGAAATCCGCCGCACCATGGACGAATTGGGCTTTCTTGAAATAGAAACGCCAGTGCTAACCCGCTCCACGCCCGAAGGTGCTCGCGACTATCTCGTTCCCAGCCGCGTGCATCACGGCCAGTTTTACGCCTTGCCGCAATCGCCGCAAATTTTTAAGCAGATTCTGATGATCGGCGGACTGGACCGCTATTTTCAAATCGTGAAGTGTTTTCGCGATGAGGATTTGCGCGCTGACCGCCAGCCGGAGTTCACGCAACTGGACGTGGAAATGTCCTTTCCACGCCAGGAAGATATTTTTAACGTGATCGAAACTGTGATGGTACGCGCTTGCGCGGTAGCAGGAGTCAAGGCCGTAGCGCCCTTTCCTCACATGCTTTATAAGGACGCCGTTCGCAAATATGGCAGCGACAAGCCCGACCTGCGTTTTGGCATGGAACTCCATGAGGTCACCGAAGCTTTTCCCGCCGAAGCGAAGTCGAAATTGCAGATTGAAGGCAATGTTTTTGCCTTCGCGGCTCCCGGCGCCGCTGGATATTCGCGCAAACAATTGGATGAGCTGACGGATAAGGCCAAAGCCGCAGGCGCGCGCGGCGCTTATTTTGTTAAGGTCGCCGCGGAAGGCGCGACCTCCACCGTCGAGAAACTGATCGGCGTCGAAAACGTAAAGAAAATCGCCGAACTCTGCGCCGCGAAAACCGGCGACCTGATCGTGGCGGTCTCCGCGAAAGAAGAAATCAAAGGCACGGAAGCGGCCGCGCTGGTGGCCGGGCAATTGCGCTTGCAGCTTGGCGAAGCGCTTGGCGTCATCGACAAGAGTCAGTGGAAATTTTTGTGGCTCACCGGCTTCCCGCTTTTCGAGTGGAGCAATTCCGATAAAACGTGGGTGAGCGCGCAACACCCCTTTACTGGAATTGTCGACGAGGACCTGGACAAACTTGAATCCGCGCCATGGGAAGTGCGCTCCAAGGGCTACGACTTGGTTTTGAATGGCGTCGAACTCGGTTCCGGCAGCATCCGAATCCACCGTCAGGACGTGCAGGAGCGCTTGTTTAAGGCGCTCGGTCTTACCGAGGAGCAGCTGCGGCGACGCTTCGGTTTTTTTCTAGACGCACTCACCTACGGCACGCCGCCGCATGGCGGCATCGCGCTCGGTCTAGATCGCGTAGTGATGCTGCTCGCAGGCGAAAAGTCCATTCGCGAAGTAATCGCCTTCGGCAAGACCACTGCGGCGGTTGATTTGATGGCGGAATCGCCGAGCGAAGTCGACAACGAACAACTCGATCAACTCGGGATTCGCATCATCGAAAGCCGCTCATGATAAATCGCAAAACCTTTACCAGGAGCCGCTGAAACATTTTATGTCGCGAATACGCATATTGGCGGAGGCGGTAGCGAATAAAATCGCCGCGGGCGAAGTTGTCGAGCGGCCCGCCTCGGTGGTGAAGGAGTTGCTCGAAAACGCGCTGGACGCGGGCGCCAGCACCATTCGCGTGGAGACGGAATCGGGGGGAAGGCGCATGATTCGCGTGATCGACGACGGGCACGGCATGACCCACGACGATGCGCTGCTGGCCTTCGAACGGCATGCCACCAGCAAATTGCGCAACGCCGATGACTTGCTCTCCATCGCCACTCTAGGATTTCGTGGTGAAGCCCTGCCGACCATTGCGGCGGTGTCCAGGCTAACACTCGAAACACGTGACGCCGCGGAAGCGGAAGGCACGCGCGTTGAGTTCGCCGGCGGCAAATTGCTCGGCGTGAAACCTGCCGGACTGGCGGCGGGAACTACCATCAGTGTCGCCGATCTTTTTTACAGCGTTCCGGCTCGTAGAAAATTTCTAAAATCCGACACCACCGAGCTAGGCCACATCGCGTCGCTGGTGACGCACTACGCACTCGCAAATCCCGGCAAGCATTTCGTCCTGACCACGCCGACGCAGGAAATCATCAATTGCTCTCCAGTAGAAAAATTGGCCGAACGCGTATATCAGCTTTTTGGCAAGCAAGCGCTCGACGAACTGGCGGAGATTCCTTCCGCGACCTCGGGATTTCGTTCTGCAATCACCGAGCCCGCGCTGGAACCCGAAGAAGAAAAATCCACGTTGACGGTCAGCGGTTTCTCTTCGCGCCCTGAAGTGCAACGCGCCAATCGCAATGGAATTTATGTTTTCGTGAATCGCCGGCTCGTGCGTGACCGCCTGATCCTGCACGCAATTCATGAAGCCTATCGCAACATTTTGCCCGCCGGAGTTTTTCCCGCGACGCTGTTATTTCTGGATATGCCCTATGACGAGGTGGACGTGAATGTGCACCCCGCGAAGATCGAGGTGCGCTTCCGGCGTCCGCAATTCGTTCATGATTTTACGCGCGACACCATTCGTCAGACGTTGACAGGTACGCGCGCAATCGCAAGTTTCGCGACGGCAGCGGGCGGCCCGCAGCCGATGCGAACGCCAGGCGCGGGCGTGGGAATCTCAATGGCGGCAACGACGGCGGAATTTTCTGTGCGTGAGCAGGGAATTGGCGGCGGCGCCGGACCATCTGGAATTCCGCGCGCCATCATTCCGGCGTCGGAAGATTTCGGCGTGGGTTCAGGCGTTGGCTCGGACGGCGGTTTTGATTTAACTTCTGCGCCGCTCAGGCCCATCGAGCAGCGATTGGCATTCGGACAGGGCGGCTTCTCCACCGAGCCAGGATCGACGCGCGGAGCAGCCGTTGGAAATTGGGCCGCGAACCTGGCGGGCCCGAATGGCGATGCGCCAGCCAGCCTGCCAAGGCCTGATCAGATTTCCGATTTGAAACCGTTGGGTCAAGTGAGCTCGAGTTTTATCGTGGCCGTAAATGGCGGCGGCCTGTGGCTCGTCGATCAGCACGTCGCCCATGAGCGCGTGCTATTCGAGCAACACTTATCGGCGCGCCGCGCCGGAAAAATCGAAGCGCAACGCATGCTGATGCCTATGGTCATCGAACTGGCGCCGCGACAAATTGTAATCTACGAAAAAATCGCGGAAGAACTGGCCGCCAATGGATTTGAAGTCGAACCGATGGGCCCAAGAAGTGTCGCCATCCAGGCGGTCCCTGCAGGAATTGTCGCGAGCGATGCGGAAAAATTGCTCACGGAAATTCTCGATGGAATTGAGCGCGAAAACGCGGCCATTTCGATTGAAACGCTGCAAGCCAAGATCGCCGCTTCCACCGCCTGCCACGCGGCCATCAAGGTAAACATGCCGTTGGATCAAACCAAAATGGAATGGCTGCTGGCGGAACTTGCGAAAACGGATTGTCCCATGAGCTGTCCGCATGGACGGCCGGTGGTGCTGCGATACTCGGTGAAGGAAATCGAGCGCGCATTTCAAAGGATATGACATTCCATCGCACGAATATTTTAAACGTGCGCCGAACCGCACAAACAAACAATTGACGACGCGAGGTGAACGCGACGAATGACCGACACGCAGAAGACCGCCGTTATTTTTGGAGTGGCCAACAAGCGCAGCATCGCGTGGGCCATCGCGCAGAAATTGCAGCAGGCTGGATGGCGGCTGGCTGTCACCTACCAAAACGAGCGCCTGGCGCAAGAAGCCAAGGGCTTGATCGACGAGCTTCCGGAAGCCACGGGATTCATGTGCGACGTCTCCCACGATGAGCAGATCGCGAAATTGTTTGAATCACTAAAAGAAAAATACGGCGCGCTGCAGGGCGTCGTGCATAGCGTGGCCTTTGCGCCTGCCGCGGAACTGAGCGGCGAATTTCTGAACACCACCCGCGAAGGCTTTCGCATTGCCCACGACGTCAGCGTGTATTCACTGATTGCCGTGGCACGCGAAGCCGCTCCCTTGATGACCCACGGAGGCGGCATCGTAACCATGACCTATTTCGGTGCGGAAAAAGTAGTTCCCAAATATAACGTGATGGGCGTGGCCAAGGCCGCGCTGGAAGCCAGCGTGCGCTATCTTGCCAATGATCTGGGAGCACAAAATATTCGCGTCAATGCCATTTCCGCGGGACCTATCAAAACGCTTGCGGCGCGCGGAATTTCAGGTTTGGGCGACATGCTGAAGTCCCATGCTGAGCGCGCTCCGCTGAAACGCAATGTCGATCCGGCCGAAGTCGGCGCAACAGCCGCGTTTTTGCTATCCGACGCTGCTTCTGGAATTACGGGCGAGACAATTTACGTCGATTGCGGTTATAACATCATGGGCTATTGAACGCCCATTTTTACAATTGCGAATCCCGGCAATCAAATGTTCATAATCAGCGGCTCTCACATGAAACGCGGCATCGCGGTGACCGCGTTTCCCACCACATGCAAAAACTAACCATCGCCATTGATGGGCCGGCGGGCTCAGGCAAAAGCAGCTTGGCCCGCCGCGTGGCCAGCATGCTGGGTTATTTGTACATGGATAGCGGCGCGATGTACCGTGCCGTGGCGCTGAAAGCGTTGCGTCGAGGAATATCGCTTAGCGATGAACGGGCACTTTGCGCAATCGCCCGCGAAACGCACGTGGAGTTGAAGCGGCCGAGCCCGGCGCAGGAAGCGGCCGGCGCCAAGAACCGCGTTTTTCTCGACGGCGTCGAAGTGACCGACGATATTCGCACCGAAGAAGTCGCGCAAGCGGCTTCGCGATTGGCAACCATCCAGGAAGTCCGCCAAATACTGGTCGCTGAGCAACAGCGCGCCGGGGCCGGCGGTGGCATCGTGATGGAAGGACGCGACATCGGCACCGTGGTTTTTCCCAACGCCGAGCTCAAGATCTTTCTGGATGCTTCTCCCGAAGTGCGCGCCGAACGGCGCTGGAAAGAACATCAGGAGAAGGGCGACAAAATTTCGCTGCGGGAAGTAGTCGAAGAAGTTCGCGAGCGCGACCGGCGCGATCGCGAGAGAAAAGTGTCGCCACTGGTTCGCGCCGCGGACGCGTGCTGGTTGACAATACCGCCATGGGCATTGAAGAAACCGCGCGGATAATCGTGATGCTGGTGAAAGAGCGCGAGACTAGGGCCGCAAAGGCGGGGACGACTGCATGATACGAGTACTAACGATGTTCGCGCTAAGCGTCGGCGGCGGATTGCTGGCCATGCCGGTAGTGTTGTTAGCGCAAAGCGCGGCAAACGAAAAGAACGGCGCTGAATCCAGACGCGACAACGATGCCAGTCGAAAATTTCGCGGTTACCTCGAAGAAGACTGGAAGCGCTGGATGGTGGAATATCCCGAACAGGCCACGGCCGCGGGTTTTCCAGGCCAGAACCGCCGGTGGCGTGACGATTCACCCGCCGGAATCGAAGCGCGTAAGAAACATCTGCATGAGAGTGCCGCTGCGTTGAAAGAATTTTCACGTGACTCCCTTCCGCACGCCGAGCAGATTAATTACGATTTGTATTCCGATTTGCTGAACACCGCGGAAGAAGGGCTGCAGTATGGCGATGACCCACTGCCGTCCCGCAATGTAGTGCCGCAGAATCTCTGGATGCCGATAAATCAGATGAGCGGTGTCCAACAAGAGGCCGCGGACACCATTTCCACCATGCCCAACAGGTCGGTGGCCGACTATGAAGACATTTTGGCAAGGCTCGAGGCGCTACCGGTTTTAGTCGAACAAGAACAAGCCTTGCTGGAAGAAGGTTTGAAGCGCGGATATTCGCCGCCCAAGCTGATACTGCGCGATGTTCCCAAGCAAATCGCCGAACTCATCCCCGCCGACCCGCTGGCCAGCGCTTTGCTGGAGCCTTTCAAAACTTTTCCAGTGGAAATCCCCGAGCACGAACGCACGCGGCTGACCGACCGCGCGAAAGAAATTTATAGCGCACGCTTGGTTCCCGCCTTTCAGAAATTGCACGACTACATCGCGTCCAGTTATTTGCCGGCTTGCCGTGAATCGATCGCGGCTACGGCGCTGCCCAAAGGAGCCGAAGCTTACGCGTTTCACGTGCGTTGGCAGACTACGACAAATTTGACACCGCAACAAATTCACGAAATTGGGCTGTCTGAAGTGAAGCGCATTCGAGCTGAAATGGATAAGGTAATCGCTTCAACGAATTTTAAAGGCACCTTCCATGAATTCACCGAATTCTTGCGCAACGATCCGCGCTTTTATTTTGATAAGCCCGAGGACCTGGTCAACGGCTACCGTATCATCGCCAAGAAAATCGATCCGGAGCTGGCACACTTGTTCGGCAAATTGCCGCGATTGCCCTACGGCGTGACGCCCATACCGGATTTCAAGGCGCCTTCGCAAACCACTGCACTACCAGGCGGGCGCGCCCAGCGTTGGCCGGCCGGGCTACTACTTCGTTAACACCTACAAGCTGTGCGCGCGTCCGAAATGGGAGATGGAAGCGCTCTCGCTGCACGAATCGGTGCCTGGTCATCATTTGCAGATTTCACTGGCGCAGGAAATGGAAAACGTTCCTGAATTTCGCAAGCACACAGGGTACTCGGCTTTTGTGGAGGGCTGGGCGCTGTACTGCGAAAGCTTGGGCGAAGAACTGGGAATGTACAAGGATCCCTTTTCAAAATTTGGCCAGCTCAGTTATGAAATGTGGCGCGCGGTGCGCCTGGTGGTGGACACCGGAATGCACGCGCAAGGCTGGACGCGCGATCAAGCCATCCAATTTTTTAAAGACAACACCGGCAAAACCGATCAGGACATCACCGTGGAAGTCGATCGCTACATCGTATGGCCGGGACAGTCGCTGGCGTACAAGCTAGGCCAACTAAAAATCCGCGAGTTGCGCACGCAAGCAGAGAAGCGCCAAGCCGCGAAATTCAACGTCCGCGCGTTTCACGATGCCGTGCTGGAAAATGGCGCCCTGCCCCTCAACGTGCTAACCGCACACATGGAAAACTGGATGGCAGCTACGCCAAATTAGCGATACCTGAATTGGTCGTGGTAGACGAAACTGCGCGGCGGCGCGGAAACGGTGTTCGAAATTATTTCGCGCCAAACTACGTAGGTGCGGACATCGACCCGAGGAACTCAGAGTTGGACTTGGTTTTGGTCAGCCGGCTCAGCAACAACTCCATGGCTTCCACGGTGGATAGCGGGCTGAGCACCTTGCGCAGCACCCAGATGCGGCTAAGTTCCTCCGGCGGAAGCAGAATTTCATCCTTACGCGTACCGGAGCGCTGAATATCAATAGCCGGGAAGACGCGCTTGTCAGACAACCGGCGATCAAGATTGATTTCCATGTTGCCGGTGCCCTTAAACTCTTCGAAGATGACGTCATCCATGCGGCTGCCGGTGTCGATCAATGCGGTGGCAATGATGGTAAGCGAGCCGCCTTCTTCGACGTGGCGCGCGGCGGCAAAGAAACGGCGCGGACGCTGCAGGGCGTTGGCGTCAATACCGCCGGATAGCACTTTGCCTGACGGTGGTGTCACCGCGTTGTAAGCGCGCGCGAGACGCGTCACGCTGTCCAAGAGAACAACTACATCGCGCTTGTGTTCCACCAGCCGCTTGGCTTTTTCCAAAACCATTTCCGCAACTTGAATATGCCGCTGTGGCGCTTCGTCGAAAGTCGAGCTGATCACTTCGCCTTTTACCGTGCGCTGCATGTCCGTGACTTCTTCCGGGCGTTCATCAATGAGCAGCACGATGAGCGCGACTTCCGGGTGGTTCACGGTGATGGAATTAGCCATGGATTGCAGCATCATGGTTTTCCCCGTGCGCGGAGGAGCGACGATCAAACCGCGCTGGCCCTTGCCTACCGGGCACAGCAGGTCCAGCACACGCCCGGTCATATTTTCCTTGGTCGTTTCCATTTTCAGCCGGCCCTGCGGATAAAGCGGCGTGAGGTTATCGAAGAAAATTTTGTTGCGCGCGACTTCCGGATCTTCGAAATTTACGGCTTCCACTTTAATCAATGCGAAGTAGCGCTCGCCGTCCTTGGGAGGACGGACCTGGCCAGAGACCGTATCCCCGGTGCGAAGATCGAACTTGCGAATCTGCGACGGCGAAACGTAAATATCGTCCGGGCCCGGAAGATAGTTGTATTCCGGCGCGCGCAGAAAGCCGAATCCGTCGGGCAGGCATTCAAGCACGCCTTCGGAGAAGATCAAGCCGTTCTTTTCTGTTTGTGCGCGGAGGATCTGGAAAATCAGCTCCTGCTTGCGCATGCCGCTGGCGCCCGGAATGTTCAGTTCCTTGGCGATCTTGGCGAGGTCGGTAATATTTTTTTCTTTGAGCTCGGCAAGGCTAATGCTCATCTGATTGCTTCCTTCGACGCTTGTTTCTTTCATATGTCCTTAACTTTTATGGGTGAAAATTGACCTAGAAAAATCCGGATTGTTTACGAGGTGGCGCACAAACTGGCAAAAACACGGCTCTCGGCCAGGGAGGCAAACCAGACTATCTTCAACCGGAAGCGCTACTTAACCAGGATCACAGTTCGCGAAAGCCCGAACGCGGACCGCAGTCCACTGGCGCTTTTAGTTGGTCAAACTTGTGTCTTTCTCAGCACCGGCCACGAATGGTTCAGCCACGGGTGCAACTGCGGGATGCTCAATCGGCACAATCAGCCGTTCAAGAGCGACTTGCAAAACTTCGTCCATGGTTTCTACAAATCGGATCGTCAAACTGGAGAGGATCTCCTGCGGTATTTCCGCCAAGTCTTTCTCATTGTCCTTCGGAAGCAGTACCGTACGCAAGCCCATTCGATGTGCCGCAAGAAGTTTTTCTTTCACCCCGCCGATGGGAAGAACTTTTCCCCGCAGGGTGATTTCGCCGGTCATGGTGACATCACGGCGCACCGGAATACGCGTCAAAGCGCTGACGATGGAATTGCAGATAGTGATCCCCGCGGACGGCCCATCCTTGGGTATGGCGCCCTCGGGCACGTGTACGTGAATATCGATGTTGCGATAAAAATCCTTCGGCAGCCCGAAAGAAGCGGAACGGGAGCGAATGTAGCTCATCGCCGCTTGCGCCGATTCCTGCATAACATCGCCAAGTTTGCCGGTAAGCGTGAGGCGCCCTTTGCCTTCCATCAAGGTAGCTTCCGTGGTGAGAACGGTGCCACCCACTTCCGTCCACGCGAGCCCGGTAGTGAGACCAATCTCGTTCTGTTTTTCCAGCCAGAATTCGCGATATTTCAAAACGCCGAGATAATCGTTAACGTTGGCGGGCACGATTTCCGCTTTTACTCCCGCCTTCGGACCCTCGGTGACCACCTTGCGCGCCATTTTGCGGGAAATATTTTGAATTTCGCGCTCCAGATTTCGCACTCCAGCTTCCTGAGTGTAGTGCCGGATGATGTGTAGCAGCCCGTCGTCGGTAAACGACAGATTATTTTCCTGTAGACCGGTGGCCTCGCGCTGCCGCTTAACAAGAAAGCGCTTGGCGATCTGAAGTTTTTCCTGCTCGGTATAGCCCGGGATGCGCAGAATTTCCATGCGATCCTGCAAAGGCTGAGGAATGGTGTGGAGCACGTTGGCGGTGCAAACGAACATTACTTTCGAAAGATCGTATTCCACGTCCAGATAGTGATCGGTGAAGGCGTTATTCAGTTCCGGATCGAGCACTTCCATAAGCGCCGCGGAAGGATCGCCGCGGAAATCAGTGGACATTTTGTCCACCTCATCGAGAACGAAAATCGGGTTGATCGTGCCGGCCTTCTTCATCATCTGGATGATCTGGCCAGGCAGGGCGCCGATATAGGTGCGCCGGTGGCCGCGAATTTCAGCCTCATCGCGAACGCCGCCCAATGAAACACGCACGAATTTGCGTCCGGTAGCGTGACCGATGGACATCGCCAGCGAGGTTTTGCCAACGCCCGGAGGCCCAACGAAGCAGAGAATCGAGCCTTTGGGATTCTTGACCAACTGGCGGACCGCCAGGAACTCCAGAATGCGATCCTTTATTTTCTCGAGGCCGTAATGTTCCTCATTGAGAATTTTTTCCGCGGCCAGAATGTCGCGTATTTCTTTGGATTTTTTCTTCCACGGCACCGCCAGCAGCCAATCGAGATAGTTGCGGCTGACAGTAGATTCCGCGGACATCGGCGGCATCAGTTCCAGGCGTTTCAACTCCTGGATGGCCTTTTCATGCACGTCCTTGGACATGCCGGCGGTATCGATTTTTTTCTTTAGCTCGTCGATCTCGCTTTTCTCACCGCGGCCAAGTTCTTTCTGAATAGCTTTGAGCTTTTCGTTGAGGTAGTACTCTTTTTGTGCGCGCTCCATCTGCCGCTTCACGCGGGTGTTGATATTGCGATCGACGTTCAACTTTTCAAGTTCGATCTCCAGGATGTCGCCGATGCGGTTCAGCCGCTCCACGGGATCAACGGTCTCCAGCAAATCCTGTTTTTCGTCCACCGGCAATTGCAAGTTGGCGGCAATGGTGTCGGACAATCGCGAAGGGTCATCGACGCGCGCGGCGGCGATCATGGTGTCGTAATTCAGGCTTTGCGAAAGCTTGATGAACTGTTCGTACAGCCCGGTAATCTTCTGAACGATCTGTTCCACTTGCGGCGACGGCTCGACGCGAGCATTCAGCAGCCGAACGGTCGCCCGGAAAAACCCTTCTTCCGCGGTAATGCTGATGGAGCGCGCGCGCTCCACGCCTTCCACCAGAACTTTTATATTTCCGTCGGGCAGCTTTACGCTCTGCACGATATTCGCAAGCGTTCCTACCGCGTAAATCTCTTCAGGCTTGGGATCGTCCACCGAAGCGTCGTGCTGCGTAGAAAGAAAAATCTTCTTGTCGCCCGCCAGTGCTTCTTCAAGCGCACGGACGCTGGCTTCCCGGCCGACGATGAACGGCGTCATCTGCTGCGGAAAGATGACCATATCGCGCACCGGCATCAT
>Ga0193751_1002364_pt1 | contig 11440 bp, 12 predicted proteins | sample L1c2metaG_FD_143050 | JGI IMG/M metagenome (GOLD analysis project Ga0193751, IMG submission 143050) | Soil microbial communities from a riparian zone of the East river system, Colorado, United States - L1c2 | ecosystem: Environmental > Terrestrial > Soil > Riparian zone | place: USA: East River... | reverse complement strand
ATAGATATGAATCGAAGCGCTTCCCATCCGCAGAAAAGCATTGGTGTCATGATTTTGTCGCAGGGCTTGCAGTACGATGGCCGGCGCGCTCGCCATCAACGGCTGAAGGGTGGTCGTTACAGCGATGGGATGGCCTTGCGGATCATAGACGGCTAGTCCTGCCAGGTGTTCGCGGTTGGCGAACTGCTGGACGGTGCGTTGCAGCGTATGTTGAGCGTCGCGGTCCAGATCGCGTTCGACGTTCCTTCCGAGACTCTCCCCCAATACCTCGGCGCGCCGCTGCAAGTCTCTTCGCAGGCTGCGGTTCAGCACCAGAACCTGATAATAGGAAGAGCAGAGCGATACCAGTGTCACGCCAAGAATGAGCGAGACGATCAGTCGAGCGCTCAGTAATCGCATCTGACACGTCCTCCGAGCCGCGATTCAGTGGGCGGCACACGACAGACATCACGAGCAAGACGCTGCTCCAAGGATTCCGACTACTGCCAGGACAAGAGCCTTCAGACATTTGCGACGCGGTCTCGAAGACCGCGTCATTAGGATGATGGCACTGAATGGAGGGCTAATGCCGAAGCCATCGACTCGAAGGGACGCAAACCTTTGCGTTCGTCGCTTCTCAGCCAAGCAACTAGCCTCTATCTGAGGACACAAACATGAAAAGAGTTGCACAACGCTTGCCAAAAGGTAAGCCATTTATTTTCATACAATTGGCTCGCAATCTCCGGAAGAAACACGATGTAATTCTTTCCCAGGAAAACCATTTGTCTGGCCATCTGAGTCAGGCTCCTTTTGCCGAATCAACTCCACCATAAGGTCGTCAGGGAATCGGCCGGCAATGAAAGATCGGCGACCTTGCTCCCCAGTTTCAGTGCTGCAGTTCTCGCCGGCCCGGAGTTGGTCACCACAAGAACTTTCTGTCCGCCGGGATTCTCGAAGGCGACTTGCTCCACACCCTCGATCTGGCAAACGGATTCGAACCTCTTCGCGCCCCGCCGGACATGGCGCGAGAAGTGCGCAAACGCCCAATACTGGCCACTGCGAGTGATTTCCTTCGTCTGAGAATGGATCGTCACCATCCCGCCGCATGGAAACGGTCCAATATTCGGACGTCCTTTCTCATCGAGCGCCAGATTCCATCCGCTAAGCGCCTGGCACCAGTGACGAACCGCCTCCGTGAACGTCTTTCCCCACTTCGCCCAGTCCGTCCCATAGTCGGGCGATGTGTAGTCCGGCCCACCCTCGGTCCAGTAAAGCTGTGCATCGGGATGAGCCTCATGCACCTTGTCCATCATATCCGGTGTTCCCACATATCCGTGGAATGCAACCGCATTGCAATATTTACGGAGTCCCTCGTCGTCAAGTTCGCAGATGGCTCGGCCCCACAGGTTGTAGTTGTGGTCGAGAATCCATATTTTCGTGGAGAGCCCACTCTGCTGTAGCAACGGACCCAGGTGGTTTTTGACGAAGCCGATTTCGTATTCCTGCCCAAACAGGCACGCCGGCATTCTGCCGTCCTGATCCGTGTCCACCTCGTTCTGCACCGTGATCGCCTGCACCGGCACACCCGCCGCGGCGTAAGCCTGCAGAAATTTTAGAAAGTATTGTGCATAGGGCCCGAAGTAACGCTGGCGAATCGAACCGCCCAGCATCGATCCTCCAGCCTTCATCCATCCCGGAGGGCTCCACGGCGAAGAGAACAAGAACAAATCTGGACTCGCCTTTCGCGCCAGCCGCAGCATCGGCAGAACGTTGGTTTCATCGTGCGCGATCGAAAATCTCTTCATCTCAGGATCGGGCTCACCTTCGTCGTAACTGAACATCTCGGTCGAATAGTCGCTGGATCCAATGCAAGTGCGGCAAACATTCAGCCCCATTTCCGACGGATGAAAGAGTTCATGAAACAACTCTTCGCGGGCCGGCGCCGGAAGCTGGTTGAACGTGTAGCAGGCGGCGTCGGTAAAGGCAGCGCCGAACCCGAGCATCTCCTGGAATTTCTTGCTGGGGTCAAGAACAATCATATTCTCCGCAGTCGCGGCGGCGCTTCGCCAGGTCAAACTTCCCGCTGAAGCGTAGCGGAGCTTGCCGCTGGTCACGCGAACCATGATGTCTCCGGCCGGCGGTGCCGCGGAAGATGTCAATGCGGAGGACAAATTGGCAGTCGCGGTTGCGGTCAATCCCGCTGCCGATAATCGCAAGAAGTTTCGTCTGGTTTGTTCGCTGGACACGGCATTCTCCTGGCACGAATCGTTTCATTGTGAGTATAGTGCGTGAGTATAGTTCGAACGGTCGACAATTTCATGGGGGCAACTTCACACATGGCGGGGGGTTGGGCTCTTCAGTGCTTTTTTGAAGGCGTCATCCCGAAACCCGGCGCACTTCAGCTGGGTGAGGGATCTCGCGTGAGAGTTCTCGTACGCTTCGGCTCGATGCGCGCAAGATCCTTCCCTCCGCCTGAAAAGCGGCAGGATGACGCCGATATGAAGGTGATACCGTCAAGCTCAAGCTGCACCGCGATCAGTTCTACAGGAGCATCAATGATATCTACATGGCAGCGTCTTGTTTTGTTAATAATCATTCTATTGGCTGGACCCTGCGTGGGAGCGCAGGGGATCGCTCCGCCAGCTGCAACTCCGCCTCCTTCCTGGAAACTGACCTGGAGCGACGATTTCAACGGGTCGAACGGCTCCGCGGTCGACCCGTCCAAGTGGGTGTCAGAAACCGGTGGCGGAGGCTGGGGCAATAACGAACTGGAGTATTACACCAACCGTCTTCAAAATGCCTCGCAGCAAAACGGCAATCTAATCATCAAGGTATTGCAAGAAAAATACACCGGAGCAGACGGTGTCAGCAGAAACCACACCTCCGCTCGCCTGAAGACCCAAGGCAAGTTTTCCCAGGCCTACGGACGCTTCGAAGCACGCATCAAGATTCCCCGTGGCCAGGGGATCTGGCCCGCTTTCTGGATGCTGGGCGATGACATCGACAAACCCGGCTGGCCCGCCTGCGGCGAGATCGACATCATGGAAAACATCGGCAAAGAGCCGTCGCTGGTTCACGGCACGATTCACGGCCCGGGATATTCCGGCGCGAACGGCATCGGCTCTCCCTACGCACTTCCCAACGATCAGCGCTTTGCCGACGACTTTCATGTCTTCGCGGTCGAGTGGGAACCGAAGACGATTCGTTTCTATGTCGATGATCGTCTTTACGCAACCCGCACGCCTGCCGACCTGCCTCAGGGATCAAAATGGGTCTATGATCATCCATTTTTCATATTGCTCAACGTCGCGGTTGGCGGTGGCTGGCCCGGAAATCCCGACACGTCTACCGTTTTCCCGCAAACGATGCTGGTGGACTATGTGCGCGTCTATGACCGCGCAAGTTCGCAGACTACCGGCCATTGACTCCCACATCATTCCGTCAGATAAAATCGGAGGCTTACTATTCGCAAACGAAGGAGTAACGCATGAGCAAGGTTCGGGTCCTGGCAGGTACTCGCAAAGGCGCATTCATTCTTACCGCAGACGGCAAACGGCAAAACTGGGAAGTCAGCGGCCCGCATTTTGCCGGATGGGAACTGTATCACCTCAAGGGATCGCCAGCCGATCCCAACCGCATCTACGCTTCGCAGACCAGCGGTTGGTTCGGACAGATCATTCAGCGCTCCGACGACGGCGGCAAAACCTGGCACCAGCCCGGAACTCCTCCCGGCCAGGAGCCCGCTCCCGGACCGCCCAAAGCCGTGAGCAACAAATTCGTGTACGACACGTCCCCCGAAACCGGCGCGCCTCTGACGACACACCAGTTCTACGACGGCACGCAGCATCCCTGGGAGTTCAAGCGCGTCTGGCATCTCGAACCGTCGCTCACCGATCCCAACACCGTCTACGCCGGAATCGAAGACGCCGCTCTGTTTCGCTCCACCGATGGCGGCGAGAACTGGCACGAACTGGCCGGCCTACGCGGTCACGGCACCGGCCCCAAGTGGCAGCCCGGCGCTGGAGGCATGTGCCTGCACACCATCATTTTCGATCCCAGCAATCCGGACCGCATCTATATCGCGATCTCCGCCGCGGGGGCTTTCCGTACCGACGACGGCGGCAAGAGCTGGAAGCCAATCAATAAGGGCCTATATTCGCAATACATCCCTAACCCGACGGCCGAGATCGGCCACTGCGTTCATCACGTCGCAATGAATCCGTCGCGCCCAGGTGTGCTGTTCATGCAGAAACACTGGCACGTGATGCGTTCCGACAATGCCGGCGACGACTGGAAAAAAATTAGCGGAAATCTTCCGACCGACTTCGGCTTCGTCATCGACATTCATTCGCATGAGCCGGAGACAATTTACGTTGTCCCCATCAAGAGCGATGGCGAGCACTACGTCCACGAAGGCAAGTTGCGCGTCTTCCGCAGCCGCACCGGCGGTAACGAGTGGGAGGCGCTGACCAAAGGCCTGCCGCAAAAAGACTGCTACGTCAACGTGCTGCGCGACGCCATGGCCGTGGATACGCTCGACAAGTGCGGCGTCTATTTCGGCACCACCGGCGGCCAGGTCTATTGCTCCGCCGATGCAGGAGATAGTTGGAACCCAATCGTCCGCGACCTTCCGGCAGTGCTGTCGGTAGAAGTCCAGACGCTGGCGTGAGCTCGTGAGCTGAAGATAAGAAGCAGGCAGAGAAAACCCGCCGGGTGCCCCACCCTTGTCGCGCTTTTAGCGGCTAGAGCCTGCCCTGAGCGATGTCGAAGGGGTGGGGATTTTGACGTTGCCGCTTATGCGAATGCAGGCGTAGGACAAGTTCAGCAGGAGCAAGATGAAATTAATTGTGATGGCAGTTGCATATTCGTTATTGCTGACAACCATCGCAGCAGCTCAGGAAAAGCCCGCCCCCAAGTCAAATGCGAGCGAACCCGTTCTCGAAGCCAAGGTCCGAAAAGTTTGGGAAGATTTCAAAAACAAAAATAAAGAGTCCCTCGGAGCTGCACTCGCCGACAACTTCCGCATGTTTGAAGAGGGCACAAGCGGGTTCGGTGACAAAAAGACCGACATCGCCACGGTGGACGAGTTAGAACTCGTCAGTTACACACTCAAGGATTTCACGGTGAAATCCCTTGGACCTCGCGCCGCGCTGGTCACCTATGTGGCGCACTATGAAAGTAAATCCGGCGGCCAGATCGCAAAGGCAGACAGTGTCTTCGGCGAAGTCTGGACCCACGAGGGCAATGACTGGAAGGCGCTTGACCTCCAGGAAACCTACATCCAGGGAACCGCGGTGAAGTAATCGAAGTTGGCTGGGCGACGCGGCGGCATTAACCGCCAGAGTCGCATCGAAATGAACACATGATTCGAGTCGAACTGCCGCAACATCTTCGCACCCTGGCCCACGTCGACCGCGAAGTAACGCTCGACATCGACGGTCCCGTCACGCAGCGTTCGATTCTCGATGCGCTCGAGGCCCGCTATCCCATGCTGCGCGGCACTATCCGCGAGCACGGCACGCAACAGCGGCGCGCGTTCTTGCGCTTCTTTGCCTGCGAGGAAGATCTATCCCACGAATCGCCGGACTCTCCGCTGCCCGACGCAGTTGCGTCCGGGAAAGAGCCTTTCCTCATCATCGGAGCGATAGCCGGCGGCTAGCATGCAGTCGCGCGAACCCGCTGCCAGGAATCGAAGTGCCTGCGTGATAGGATTCTGCAGTGGCCATCACCGATACTAGCCGCGCAGCGAGCGAGGTCCAACTTCAGGTTCAACGGGCGATGTCTGGCGAACAACGCCTTCTTCTGGCCTTTGAGATGAGCGAATTCGCGCGGGATTTGGCCAGGGCCGGGATGCGACGTGACCATCCCGAGTGGGACGAAGCTCAGGTTAGTCGAGAGTTGCTGAGACTCGCTTTCCTGCCCGCCCTCTTGCCAGCGCGCTTGCGATGAATATCCCAACTGTCCTGCGAAGAATCGCTGTAGGAAGGATTGGATAAGTCCTATTTGGGAAAATGGATGTCCGAATTAGGCTTGAAGGATCAATGGATTGTTGCCAGAAGTGCAGCTGGCCTGCCCGAGACAGCTTGTTGATGTCAAGACTACTTTTGGAGTATTCCACGTCCTCGAAAGTAGACATTCCTTCCACAGCCTAACCAATTGAAACTGCAGTGGCGCAGAAATCGTAATCTTACAATTCAATGACTTGGAGCAAATTCACTTTGCCTTTTTTGCACAGTGTTCCTGCAGGAACATCCAGCGTTTTCCGGGATTCTATCCCGCGGGTTCCGGCGCGAATGATTGAGGGAGCGGCGGTTGCGATGGGGGTGGATAGAGCAACAGACTGAGTGGCCGATATCGCGGCGCGAAAAAATAAATCGCATACGCGGGAAAGAACACAATCGCGGGAACCGCAATCAGCGACATCAAGAAGAAAAATGCGGCCAGGAGAATGCATCCCACCACTACGGCCATGGTGATCGTAAAAACATTCCACGTCAGGCCGGCGGATTTCCCGGTTATTACCGCAATAATCCCCAAGCCCGTGGCGGGAATTGCCACGATCAAAATCAAAATTATCGAGATGATGCCGATCACAATACCCGCGCCAATGGCCAAAACGATTTTCATTCCAATGTAGGCGGCATAGCCCGCTTGTTCGGTTTGGATTATCCGCCACAAGCGCCGCCAACCTTCAATAGCGCTGATATTCTCCAGTGCCATTTGCGGCACCACGAAATCCTTGGTCAACACGTGAACCACAGCAACGATCACAAAGAAAATGAATACCAGGAAAAACACCACGATCCCGGTGAGCACCAGTGCCGCTACATGTTCGCGAGGCGGGTTAAACCATCCCATCGCGAGAGCGAAAGCAGCGGGGATTCCCAGCAACACCGCCATGCCCAGGAGAGTTGCCAGCATCAACCCTAACTGCCACCAAAAATACTTCCACGCCGGACTTTGCCTGCGGCTCCAACCTTGGCGAATGTGACACTCTTTCGCGAGCACGCTGTCGAATAGGATGAACCGCATCACGCTGCTCACGTACGTCATCACAATGATAAAAACGAGCCCGGCGACGACTAGAACGGCGATCAGTCCGCCTAGAATTGCGGGGTCGATTTTCGGAAAGTCTTGTTGCAAGAAATGGCGCGACGCTCCCGTCTGACGTGGGAAGCTGGTAGGAAAGTTGAAGCTTCCACTAGAGCCCATCTCTCCCGCGAGCAAGCCGACGACCGCCAGTCGAACCCACTGCCCGAAACGAAAGGGTTGAAAGAGTTGCCCTCGGGTGTGCTGGAACGCGAGCGTGATTGTGTCTACCGCAGAGATTGGCAAAATGTACCTCCGCGAAATACTTCTGAAGCAAGGTACTGCGAAGTGTAAAGCGGAGCAAATTAAATCTTTAGTTAGGTTTCAGTTTCGCTTCGTTTTGCTGGACAGCCGGGGCGGCTGTCGCTACGTGGTTTGTTACTCATATCGCAGGGCTTCGACGGGATCGAGCTTTGACGCCCGCATGGCCGGGACCAGGCCGCTGATCACGCCCACGATCAGCAACACGGCGGTGGAGAGAATGACGGTCATGATGGAAATCCGCAGGTGAATGTCACCCTGACCCGAATCGTCTTCGAACAGCGGTCCCATCATAGGCAAGGTGCCGACCGACCAGGCGATAAGATACGACAGCAATACCCCAATGGCCCCGCCAATCAGCATGATGAGAAGAGTCTCGGCCAGAAATTGCAGCTTGATGTGACCCTTGCGCGCTCCCAGAGCGCGCCTTAGGCCGATCTCACGAATGCGTTCATCCACCGATACGAGCATGATGTTCATCACGCCGACGCCTCCGATCCCGAGGGTCAAGGTGCCAATGAACGTTAACAGCACTTGCAACCCGATGGTCAGCGCATCGATGACCGGACGAAATTCATCGCGGCCGAACATCTGGAATGCCTTAGGATCGGTAGGCGAAAAATTCTGCCGCGTCGCCACTGCCGCGAGCACTTGCGCCATTGCTTTTTTTTCGAACTGCGGAGCCACAGGTTCAAACACCATGACCGCGGCGTAGCGCGTGTTCCACAAATCGCCAGCCGTGGAATAGGGAATCCACGATGACTCGTCGTCGCTGGAAAAATAATTGCTGAGCTGAATCTTCCGAGCCATGACTCCGATCACCGTGAAGCGTACGCCCGAGACCTGCACCGTCTCGCCGACTGCCGGGCGTCCGCTGAATAATTCTTCTCTTAGCCGGCCGCCGAGAAAGATGACGCGCCGGCGTTCCAATTCGTCCTCGGCATTAATCCAGCGGCCTTCCAACGGAACTTCATTGCGCATCTCGCCATATTCTGGGCACACTCCTCGCACCGGTGCGGTCCCAACCATGCGATCGCCATAAGCAATGCCTGGGCGGCGGACGGTCTCGAGACACACGTGTTTCACGAGTGGAGCGGTCGCCTTCACCATGTCGAGATCGGCCTGCTCGAGGACGACTTTCTTTCCGGCGCGCTGGCCGCCCGGCTGCTCGCTGGTTTGCTGCGGCCAGCAGATGACTACGCTCTTGCCGAACGCGTCAAAGCCATGCACCAGCACGCTACGAAAGCTGCTGCCATAGGCGATCAACAGCGTGACGGTCGCAATTCCCCAGACGATACCCAGCATGGTGAGGAAGCTGCGGGTAACATTGCGCTTCAACGCGATCCAGGCTTCGAGAATGATTTCAATCAGCATACTGAGACAAGGTTTCAGAGTTTCAAGGTTTCAAAGTTTCAGGGTTCAGAAGTTCAAGGCTCACGGTTTGGAAAACCTTGGAACCTTGAAACGTTGAAACTCTGAAACTTTATTATTATTTTTTCTACCCTCCGGCCTCATAGCGCAGGGCCTCAATTGGATCGATCGATGCAGCTCTGCGCGCGGGATATAACGCCGCTCCTATGGCGATCAGTCCCAGCAGCGCGGCGGCAATCAAACCGGAACTCCAGCTCGGAATGAGGCCAGCAAAAAAGTCGGGCATGGGCAACATGTTCACCAGAGCGCAAAATCCAAATGCGATGCCCAGACCGATTCCTCCGCTCAATAGAGCGATGATCAGGGCCTCGATAAAAAATTGCCGCAGGATCGTGCTCGCGGGAGCGCCAATCGCCTTGCGCACGCCGATCTCGCGGGTCCGCTCGCGCACTGCCACCAGCATTACGTTCATGACGCCAATCCCGCCCAGGACGAGCGTCACAATGCCGACCGCTCCCAGAAAGAATTTCATCCCGTCGGTCATCGTCTTGAACGCCTGCGCTTCCTGCACCGTATCCCAGATGGGACACGCTTCCTTGTCGCTTGGATCGTAACGATGCATGCGCGCCAGCGCCCCCCGCACTTCGTGCTTGCAGGCGGTATGTTGATCGACCGATTTCGGCGTCACCAGGAGTTGATCGAATGTGGAGTTGGTTCCAGGAGGTTTGTCAGGAAAATCGCGGCGCATCGCGGCAAAGGGCACGAACACTTTGTTCACGTCCCAGCCGTCATAGCTGGAATCCTGCTTCTTCTTTGCCATTACGCCAATTACGGTGTAGGGAAAGTCATTCAAATAGATCGTGTCGCCCACGGGATTGCGCCCGGGAAACAATTGTTTGGCCGCATCGGAACCGAGAAATGCCACGCGCCGGGCTTCGCGCATATCATCCCAGTCGTAGAATCGTCCCGCCCCCACGTCGAGGCTGCGAATGTAGCCAAACTGCGGATACGATCCGGTCACCGTGAAAGCTGCATTGTTGAAATTGGAGTGGGTGCGGACGGTATCCTGCTCAAGTTCGGGAATGGCGTACTCGCAATCCGGCGAGTCGGATTGCACCACCGCGACGTCCGCATCTTCCCAGTGCACGACGCGTCCAGCATGTGTTCCACCGGCCTGCAGGCTGGTACGCCCGTGGAAGACGATCATAACGTCTTTGCCCAGATTTCGCGCTTGCACTTCCTGACCTTTGCGCAAGCCCTCGCCGGCCGCGACCATGAGCACGATTGAGACGATGCCCCAGGCAATTCCAAACATGGTTAGAAATGCGCGGAGCTTGTGCGACCAGAGGGTTCGCAGAACGTCGAAAATGAGATCGCGCACCGTCATGTCACAGGTTGGACGCAGCCGAGAAGAGAAAGTAACCCCCGGCTGGCCTGATGTTAGATACGCAACCGGAAGGGATTTTGTTGCCGAAAAAAGGTGGAACCGGACACGATATGACTAAGTTAGGGCTCTATTTGAGGTGAGAGAGGCGAGATCATCAAGTTTTATGTGGGACATTCTTTTCCATGGTAAATAGCGGAGTTTTGAATAAATCGTGCGGCCCTTCCCCGGTTCGACGGAATCCAAATTTTTCATAGAACTGGATCGCCGCGGTCAGGAATGGTGTGGTGCTGAAAAATATCCGGCGGCAACCTTGGTCCGAAGCCCATTTCTCAACTTGCTCGAGCAATCGAGCGCCGACGCCAAAACCTCTCGCGCAGGGCAGAACGGCCATGCCTCGCATGTAGAGCGCGTCGCCTTTCAATACGGCCACTACGGTTCCGCAGACCTTGTCTTCGCGGCATGCCAGCCACACAGGGCCTTCCCGCATACGAACGAGAATCTGTTCTGCGTTCAGAATGGTGGCGGCAAAGCCTTGCCGCGTGTAGAGCGCCTCGAACTCCACAAAGGATTCGTAGAGCACCTTCGCAAGCGCAAGCGCATCCTGGCATATCGCCTGGCGAATTTGAATTTCAATTTCCGGTGACGCCCGCATTCCCGCGTCCTCAGCGTCGCGTCGCTACACTTTCACGACGACCGTACCAACTCTCTCCAGCCACCCATCGAATTGGTGGAGTGCCAGTTCACACTGCAAGCGATGCCGTTCCTTGCGATCGCGAATTCTTGTTCCCAACGGAGGAAGGAGATCAAACGTGATATTCGCCGGCTGAAAGTTCTTTGCATCGGCGTGGGTCACATAGTGAGCCAGCGATCCAAAGGCAGAAGCGCGGGGCGCTGCGACCATGGGGCTTTCGGTAGCCAGCGCGGCAGCCTGCATTCCCCCTAGCAGGCCAGTTGCGATCGATTCCACGTACCCTTCCACGCCGCAAATTTGTCCCGCGAAGAATACGAGCGGGTGCGCCTTCATCTGCAAGGTTTCGTTTAACAGAGTTGGAGCGTTGATGTACGTGTTTCGGTGGATTTGTCCGTAACGCAGAAAGCGCGCATTCTCCAAACCCGGAATCAGCCGCAGCACGCGGGCCTGCTCGCCAAACTTCAAATGATTCTGAAATCCGACCAGATTGTAGGAGTCAGCCCGCAAGTTTTCCTGGCGAAGCTGCACTACCGCGTAGGGCATTTTGCCGGTGCGCGGATCGATTAGGCCGACCGGCTTCATCGGACCGAAGCGAAGAGTATCGCGGCCGCGACGAGCGATCTCCTCGATGGGCAGACAACTTTCGAAGTAATTCAACTTCT
>Ga0193751_1002363_pt1 | contig 11442 bp, 23 predicted proteins | sample L1c2metaG_FD_143050 | JGI IMG/M metagenome (GOLD analysis project Ga0193751, IMG submission 143050) | Soil microbial communities from a riparian zone of the East river system, Colorado, United States - L1c2 | ecosystem: Environmental > Terrestrial > Soil > Riparian zone | place: USA: East River... | reverse complement strand
GCCACTAAATAGCTGTCCCAGAGCGGCAGGAGTTTCGTAGTCCTTTTCGTGCATTCCCCGAACTTTGAAGTGACGGAGGATGGTTTTGGCACTCTCGCTTAAGTCTACCATTTTGGGCGCCCATAATGAAGTGGTCCTTGGGGCTGATTCATAATGGCTCGCCTTCCTTGTCGGTCAGGTCTAATTCTACCTCAAACTAGGACATTCCGTTTTTTATTTATGCAACAGCTCCGGCAGCTTGGCAAAATCGACTGCAATCCTGTGCGCTTCGTCGCGCGTTAGCAACTTCGCCGCCGCTCGCCGCCCGGGCTCCTCCTCGAAATGGACAAATGCCAATTTCTGACCGGCGCTATCGCGCACGACAAAGCATGCCTCCAATTCTTTGGACGGACCAGGGCGGCGTGAATTGGCGCTCAGTCATTGCGGCTGCCTCACCGCAATCCCTGGTGCACGACCAGCCATAACCACTCTGTGACAGCGTAGAGAACAACAGCGCCGAGCATGGTGACGCCGATCACGATGGTCGAAAGCAGCAGGGTCTGCCGAAGCGGTCTGTTTGCTTGGGGCGTGAACATTTTTCGATCAGCAGCGGCGCCTCACTGCGGCAGACATGGCACGCGCTCAAGCTGCAACGCCAAGCGTAGCGACACGACCACGTTGTCGATGCTACCGCCTCGCGCTGCGGCGGCGAGCTGATCGGCAACGTGGCGCCAAATGCGCTGCTCTCGGCGCTCTGCCGGCAAATGACGCGCGATCAGCTCGCGCACGTCGGCGAGCGTCTTTAGCGTCATGACAGTCGGGATTTTCAGGGGCCGCGGTAACGGCCGCAACCAATTCGGGCGGGACAACGCGATACTCCTACGCGAGAGCAACTAGCCCCGTGGGGCGGGCGGCGACACATAAGGGTTAGGCTGTGGTGCCGGTCGGTATCCCGGGGCGCAACGCTGTTCAGCTAATTTTGCCAGATACTCCTGACGGCTCTTGAGTGCGTCGGCCTCAGTTCCGGCGGCGCCCTTGGCGTCCATCGCGAACCATACGGGAAAGAACACAAGTCCACCCTGTCCCTTCCGAAAATTCGATCCGTCTGGATTCGTAGCCTGAGCCAGAATCATCGCATCATCCGGGCCGATGTTTGCGATCCTGCACGTGCTCTGGATCTTCGTTGTCGACATTTTCAAGTCGCGACGCAGGCTGGAAGCCGAGAACCTGTTTCTTCATCATCAGCTTAACATCGCGTTGAGGCGAGCGCCCCCTCGGCTTCGGCTGTACGGCAGTGATCGGGCGTTGTTGGTATGGATGACGCGGATTTGGCCCGGTCTGCTCGACATATCCCGGGTCGTGAAGCCGGAAACTATCTTGCGATGGCATCGCTCCGGCTTCAAAGCGTTTTGGCGCTGGAAATCCCGAAATAGGGCAGGGCGGCCAAAGGTCGATCGTGAGCTGCGCGATCTCATCCGACGGATGAGCAAAGAGAATCCGCTCTGGGGTGCGCCCCGGATCCATGGCGAATTGCTGATGCTGGGGTTCGAAGTCGCCCAGTCGACGGTCTCCAAATACATGGTGCAGGGTCGGAGGCCGCCTTCGCAATCCTGGAGGACGTTTCTTCGAAACCACATGGAGGTGACCGCTGCTATTGATATGTGCGTGGTCCCGACGCTGACCTTTGAGCGATTGTTCGCGTTTCTGGTCCTGAGCCACGGGCGGCGACAGTTGCTGTGGTTTGAGGTCACGCGACGTCCGACAGCCGAGTGGCTGGCCCGACAGATCACTGAGGCCTTCCCCTGGACATCGGCGCCGAGCTGTCTGGTGCGCGATAATGACGCTGCCTATGGACATGTCTTTACATCCCGGCTGAGAGCCATGGGTATTCGTGACCGCCCGATCTCGCCTAGATCGCCCTGGCAAAACGGGTATGCGGAACGCCTGATCGGCACTGTGCGCCGCGAGTGCCTGGATCGGATGCTGATCTTTGGCGAGGCGCACCTGAGGCGAATTCTGAGCATGTACGCCATCTACTATAATGAATCGCGCACGCACCTATCACTGCACAAGGATGCGCCCCTGCATCGAGCAATCCAACGGTCTGGTACCGTCGTTGCTGTGCCCGTCTTGGGTGGACTGCATCATCGCTACGCGCGGATATGATTTTCGGAAAGGACAGAACGTAAGCGATGGGAATGCAGGACATCATAACGACAAAGCTGGTCGCGGCTTTCGCGCCCGAAAGTCTGCATGTCGAAGACGAATCCCATTTGCATGCGGGGCATGCCGGGCACCGGCCCGGCGGCGAAACGCACTTTCGCGTTTATATTGTATCGAGCGCGTTCCGCGGGAAGGGCCGACTCGAAAGCCACCGCATGATTAACACCGGCGCTAGCAAAAGAACTCAAAAGCCGCGTCCATGCGCTAGCCATTCATGCGGCGGCGCCCTGAGAAACCAAGTGAGCTATTGCTCGATCGGGACTGAGCGGCGTTGTTTGGCTGTGGTTTTATCTTCTCGGCCCGCTTCAATCGCCGCAAAATGGAAGATCAGCGCCGGCAGGTGCCAGCAGGAACCGCAATCACGATCCGATTACTATCGAGCCGTTCGCAGCCGCCGCGCAAGATTCATTGGGGAAGACTTGTGGAAATCCCCGCACAAGCGCCGCTAAGACTCATCTTGAAGACTCATCTTGACCGCGAACTCGTCACATTTCCGTGTGGCTATTCAGTCCGGTCGAATCGCCTCAATGGGCGACACAGGGGTGCAATCAATGAACAAGCCGCTAAGCTCCGCCGAGATCGGCAGATCATCAGAAACCGAGATCGAGAGAGATATCCACGAATTGGCGCGTGGTAGCGTTGCCTTGCGCCGAACCGAGAATGGCGATGACGAAATTTCGGGTGACAGTCTCGGCACATTAATACGCCGGATGTCCGAAACGTCGACGCGCGAAATCGAAAATCTCGTCAGCGAGCTTCAGACGTTGCGCAAGAAACTACAGAACGATGGCAATCGCATTCAACGCGACATTGCGGAATACACAGACCTAAGCCAACAGCTGATGCGATTGACCACGATCATCTCCGAAAGTGTGAAAAAACTCCCGGACACTTCGGGCATGCGTCAATAGGCACACAGACTGTCACCTGGTGCTTGGCCGAAAGAGGGCAGGCATGAGAAGGAAGCGGCAGCTAGGCGCGCGACCGATGCCCAAGTGCTTGAGGATGCCGAGCGCCTAATCGCCGCCTGGAACGAGCGCCAAGCCAAGCGCATGCCGATGCTGGGTAGTGGGTCAGTTTGAATTATGGCGGGTTTCCCGAATTAACTCGCTATTCGTGCTGATAAAGCGCATCGTGGTTCCATCACCGGCAGAGAACACGGATAACGAACCTTCGGGCGTCGGCGACCGAGAGACCGAGGTGCTCCCGCCTAATACGGCTAGAGGAGCGCGATCATGCCAATTCGCCCATTCCTTTCCGGTCAAGCGTTTAGTCCCGAGACGATTCGCGATATGTCGCTCGTCTTCGAGAACGTGTGCGAGGCGATGGGATTCAAAGACGACCGAAGACCCGGCCACAACGATTGTCGCTCAGAAGGTCATTGAGCTGGTAGAGCGCGACGTCCGCGACGTGGTCACTCTCTACACGATGACATTGCGAGAGTTCAGCTTTGACGAATAGCCACCTGGCTTTTTCGCGAAGTTCAACCAAGCAACAGATTCGTTCCTAGCGGGGGGCTATTGGTTCGTCTGGGTCCGCTGCCCGGCTTGCCGCACCACAAACGCGATCGACCTGCGCACGCTCGACCGTCACCGCGATGCGGCGTGACCAGTCTCATCCCGGCGTTATCGTGCCGCTCATGTCGGCCGAATGCGCCTTTCGCCGAGCTGATGCGCTTGTCGCGCACCAGCATCGCCGATGAAATGCGGATTGAGCATACGCGGCAAGTGTTTAGGGAACGGCCCTAAGGACGCGGCCGCCTGCGCGCTTCGGTGATCCTCGACTTAATGCGAGCCGGCTTAAACGGTGGCTTTCGTCCTGTGCCGTCGCAATCTGAACACGGCGGTGGGTAGTGTCTCAGTTTGAATTTTGTCCGACTTTACATTTTGGTAAAACCGGCATTCGTAAGCTTGATGGTATTGTTTTCGCCGATCTCCAGCCAACCGTTTTGAACTGCGTATTCGAGGCCAGCCTGAAATTCTGCTGCCCCCCCACCGGCTTGTCGGAAGGCAAAGTTGACCTGCTCAGCCATAAGCACGTCATCTGGACGACTGTTAAGGAACGCAAAAATTGCTAAAATAGCGCGCGCCGACTCTTCGGGCGTCGGTAATGTAGCCATGGGTCATAAACTCCTCGTTGGGAAGGGTAGATAGTGCCTAGAGGCCCCCGAGGCGAGAAACGACCCGCCGATGTGATTGGCGCGGCCGTCATGGTCGCCAAGATCGCGATGCCTGAACAGCCCGAGCGGTAGAGCGAGCCTAGCCGTTTTTGACACGATGCACCGATCACGTCAGCGGGGCGCTTCTCGCTTTTGGGGCCGCGGGACATCACAGTCATCCTCGCTAAAGCTAGCAGAGCATGCTGGACATCTGTACGGGCCAGAGCTCTCAGCCTTAGTTCCAAATTTGGTGCCGCATTGCGGGCACTTCACTACACGAGTGTCGTGGTGGTCGTCGTGGTCGTCGTGGGACATGCACGGAAAGATAAAGCGACAACCGCCAATCAGCAATGATCGTCAAGCGAGGAAAAGTTCAAACTGATACACCGCCCATAATCCCCAGGGCGGGTACGCTCACGCAACGACATGCGCGTTTAATAGGAATTGAAATCCAAAGAGTCGAGTCAGTGTGGCCCCGACCTTCGGGGCTGGGGGCTGTCGAGGGGGTTCGGGGCCACGGGCACGGCCGGGTTATTGCCAGCCGGCCTATTGTGCCAACAAACCCGAGTTCGCATCGTTGCACGGCGCACGGTGCGGCAATCAAGTGCGACCGTGGCTTTCTAGGCCGAGCAACAAGTCCGGCAGCTTGGCGATATTGACTGCGATCCAGATTTTTAGGCTGAACCCTTCGGCGGCGCTTGCTGAAGCACATCAAGGCCAAGCTGCTCACGCTTCTTGGCAACATCGGCTGCTAGGGTCTCGGACAGCCCCGTAACTCTTTGGCCGCGCATTGGCTCGGGCATATTGGCTAAGGTGGTTGCTAGCAGCTCCCATAAAGCGGCGGCGAGGATATCAAGGTCGGCCCTGGTTCTTAGTTCGCCCACACCGGCGGCTTTCTGAAGCCGATCAAGCAGGGCGACAACGCGGGGACCAAACTCCTCCATGTACTTCGCATCATCGCTAGTCATCAGATCATCCTCCCTCGTTTGGATCATTTACGGGCATTCGGCCCTAATAGATCGGGCAGCTTGGCGATATTGCTGACGATCCTTCGCGCCTCGTCGCGTGTGAGCAGCTTGGCTGCCGGATCTCCGCCCCGGCTCACTCTCATAATAAATGTAGCTCAGCGCCTGACCATTGGCGTCACGCACGATGAAACAGTTTGGCGTTACTTCAGCAGTCCACGGCGGTGGGAAGCGACGTTCGGGCATTCGATCCTGTTGTGGTATTAGGTGGTCATGTCTGAGGGTGAAGCTCGGCACTCGAAGCCGCGGAGCGCGAGCTGGTCCCTATCGAGGCGGAAGCACACGCCGAAAGGGACTGGATCCTTGCTGATGCCAGAAAGCGCAGTGACGAGATTTTGGAACGCACCAAGGTTCTTGATGCGCACTTCAAGTCAACCATGGACAAGATTGCGAGTGGCTGAACTATTTTTGCTCTAAACAGGAGCGTGGCCCGCTTTCGCTTCATTGGTTTCTCCAGGCGCCGCGGCGTGAATGGCGAGCGCATGGACGCGGCTTTTCAGTTCTTTTGCCAGGGCCGCGTTGATCATGCGGTGGCGTTCGAGCCGGCTCTTTCCGCGGAATGCATTCGACACGATATACAGGCGAAAGTGCGTTTCGCCTCCGGGCCGGTGCCCGGCATGCCCCGCATGCAAATGGGATTCGTCTTCGACGTGCAGGTTCTCGGGCGCGAAAGCCGCAACCAGTTTTGTCGTGATGATGTCTTGCATTCCCATTTTGCTTAAGTCCGGTCCCGGCGACGCTAACCATGCCGGATGGGCAACAATAAAACGTTAGTCCTAGGCGTGGCGGGCTTTTTTGTTCGCTCAACTATAAGTAAGCAAAAGCGGCGCGCGCCCTGATAAACGATTGGCTGAAAAGGCACTCCACGCAAAAGCCAAATTCAAACTGACGCTCCGGTCGTCGCCACAAAAAAGGACTCCAAGCAGGGCAACGGCTATCCCTTAGGTCACAGACTCGGTTTAGCTTCTTTAATGGCCCGTACGCTCCCCCCGCGGCCCTTCCAATTACCGCCCCTTTCTTCTTCGAGAGCGAAACAGCCGGGCTGATGTTCGTCCGGCACCGCTGGCCGCAAAGTTTCCCTTGGTGGCTTTTTTGTCGGTTTCCGCGTGAGGATGCAGCCGCAGACTATGAATGCGGCTATGATCGACCAGAAAATCCAAAGTTGCATCTGCTGCATTGTGGTGTTCTCCGTCGCCCAACACCACTACGAGCCATTATAAGACGTTCTGCGTATCAAGTCTTGCGCAACGGCTCCGGCAGTTTTGCGGCGAATCCCGTGCATGGTGGGGGGCGCGGCTGGCTAGGCTCGCTTTCGCCTTGATTGCCTCAACTCACCAATCGTCTGCGCGATTCACCTCATGTACTGGCACGCCCGCCTTGACCGCGCGCCTGACCATGTCTTTCGTTCCGCCGGCGCCCGGAAACGCCACAACCAGATCGGGCTTGCCTTCGTCGAGCATCCGCTGATTGCGCAATGGGCCAGCTTTCTTGCCGAGTTCGTCCCACTCGCCCTGCGGGACCTCATACGGCTCGCGTGGGACGCCCCTGCGCGACGCCCAAGCATCAGCCATCCTGTCAGCGCCGCGCGCGTTACCGTGGATCAGCACCGTGAAGAACTTTTCGGTGTGCAGCCGATCCAGGGCGCTGATCATCAGCCCCACATCGTCGAAGTCGCGACCGCCACAGACCAGAACTCTCATCTCCCCAGCCCCAGGGCAATTCTCAATATCAGTATAAATGCTAGGGCCCGAAATGCACGCTTACGAGCGCGATCTCCACTTAATTCTGACGTAGCGCTCTGGTCGCTTTACGGCTCCGCCCTGACCGGACAGCTTGGCGATATTGGTCGCGATACGCCGCGCCTCATCGCGAGGTTATTGATTTTACTCAGTCTCGCGGCTTCGATATTATCGCACTTGCTCCGGAGATTTCCTCCCGGGGTTCCCCGAACTTAAAGGGCCGCCAAATGGCGGCCTTCTCTTTGCTTTCCGTTCTGTTCAAGATTGCAACAGCTCCGGCGGCTTTGCGATATTGCGCGAGTGCTGGGGGACAAGCCCGACTGACACGGCATAACGCCGGGCCCGGCCTGGATCAGTCAGGTGTGCAGATGGCTCAATGACGAATAAAAAAGCCACAACCCCAGACAGACCCATTCCATTACGCCAACCACGGTCAGAATCTTAAAAATATCTTCATGATCTGCCATGAGATCACCTAGCTCACTTATCGTAAATCTTCCTGCGTGGTTCAATAATGAATAACCAAAAGCAAATGCCAGACAGAGGTATCACGGCGAGCGCTATTAAAAATGTTTCCATAACCTACGTTCCAAGAGATATGTCATTGTGCCTATTCCTCTCGCGGCGCGACTGCTCAAACTGCTCACAATCGACAATAAATGCAGGGGGCCTGTTTTGAGCTTACAACCCTTCCCCGCACGATCTCAGGAACAGCATGGACGGGGCGCCCCTGTTGCGTTCAAACAGATGCAATTTATTTCGGCGCGCAATGAATCATCAAAACAGGCCAGTACCGAGGCGGCCTATGGGAGGAAAGCCATGAACTGGTTTAGCCGGACAACATCGATAGCGGGCATGCAAGTTTCCAATTGGATACTCGTTATAGTGGCTGTCGTCGTACTCTGGGTCATCTACTCAGCATTCATTCACTGAAACACGCAGCCGATTCTTCGACAGACCACGGCGGCGGGAAGCGGCGTGAAGTCACTGCGCCCCCCGTTAAGGCGCTCCAAACATTTTAGAATGGATGGTCTGCCATCCTGTGTCACTTGGAGCCAAGTCCTTTCCGTAACGATACCTAGAGCAATCGCCGCCCATTCATCCGCTTTTTGTTTTGCCTCAGCCTCAGTGGCGGCAACGAAGCGTATGGAATCATAGTCCACAAGACCGCCACTTCTCATGTGGCACAGCGCGGCGACGTATTCAGCCGAGGCGGGGGTTTTGGGCATAGGGCTTTTCATCATGACCGGCTTTGCCGCCTGCGGGCCTCGCCTGTGCGTTCCGGAAGCAGGCAGCCTTTCGGGTGATCGGGTGACTTGTTCGCTTGCACCTGAAGCAACACTGTGAGGGGCGCGTCCTTCAACGCCACCGAGCAAAAACAGCGCGCTCACCTCCCGGTGGCCTGGGCCACCTTAGGATCGTCGAACGCGTTCACAGGCGAGCGATCGATGATTGGAACGCCAGGCAGCGCCTCGTGATCCAGGAGCACATTAAGAAGCCACTGGCCGAAGAAGTACTGTTCGGCCGCCTCAAGTCGGGCGGTCACGTGCGCGTCATCGTCGTCACCGACGAGGCGGGCCAGCAAGCTCGGCTTCGACTATCCCGACGGACCGGTGACGCCGCGGGCGGACAAGCTGCCCGAACCGCGCCGCGCCAAGAAGCGCCGGTCCACATCACGCCGCAAGCCGTACGGGCCGCGCGGCGACGACACGCCGCCGCGCCGCGGGACGGTCCCAAACGTACCGCTCGTCAAGGTGTGACCGTCATTTGACCCGCCCACGCCGGCGCAATTCGTGCGCGAACCAAGTGGCGAGGGTGGGTAGCACCACGGCGGCACCGAGGAACAACGGCACCGCACCCAAGCGCATGTCAGACAACCTGAGTACCGATGGTTGCCATCGGCAGGCACCGCGATATATACGGTCAATCCGTGAACATGGTCTTCTACTTGGGAGAGTCCGGAGCTAGCCCGATTCAACCGTTGCGGCCAGCTATCAGCGCGCCTCCCGTCATCCTCCAATCGGCTCTCGATTTTGTCGATCTTGCCGATCTCAAACACCGCGCGCTGGAACTGTCATGACGGCACAAATCGAGGCAGTCGATTTCTTTGCATTCGACAACAGCTACGCCCGCCTGCCGGACCGATTCTTCGCGCGGCTTCGGCCCACTCCCGTCGCCGCGCCCCGTCTAGTCCGGCTGAACAAGAAACTCGCCTGGCATCTCGAGCTCGATCCGGGAAAGCTTGCCGCACCGGAGGGTGTTGAGATCCTCGCAGGCAACCGGGTGCCCAAGAGAGGCGAGCCGCTCGCCACGGCTTATGCCGGCCACCAGTTCGGGACTTTCGTACCTCAACTCGGTGACGGACGTGCCATTCTTCTCGGCGAGGTGATCGATCGCGACGGCGCGCGCCGCGACATCCAGCTCAAGGGGTCTGGCCCAACGCCGTTTTCCCGGCAGGGCGACGGACGCGCGGCGCTCGGGCCTGTCCTGCGCGAATACATCGTCAGCGAGGCGATGGCGGCGCTCGGGGTTCCGACGACCCGAGCACTCGCCGCTGTGACGACCGGCGAGCCGGTTTGGCGCGAGACGCCTTTGCCCGGCGCGGTACTGACCCGCGTCGCGTCGAGCCACATCCGTGTCGGCACCTTCGAGTTCTTCGCGGCGCAAGGGGATTTGGATGCGATCCGGCGCCTCGCTGATCACGTCATCGCGCGGCATTACCCAGAGGCGGTTGACGCCGCGAACCGGTACCGCACCCTCCTCGACTTGGTGATCTCGCGCCAGGCGGCGCTTATAGCGAAGTGGCAGCTCGTCGGCTTCATTCATGGCGTCATGAACACCGACAACATGTCGATGGCGGGCGAGACCATTGACTACGGTCCCTGCGCCTTCATGGACGTCTATCACCCAGAGACGGTCTACAGCTCCATCGATAGCATGGGGCGCTACGCTTACGGCAACCAGCCGCGCATCGCGCAGTGGAACCTCGCCCGTCTGGCGGAGACGCTCTTACCGCTGCTTGCAGAGGACAAGGACGCTGCCGTTAAAGAGGCGCAAGAGGCAATCGACGCGTTCGCCACCGGCTTCGAGACGGCCTACGCCGCGGGCCTCAGCCGCAAGCTCGGCCTGTTCCAACCGCGGCCGGACGATCTGTCCCTAGCACAAGACCTCCTCGAGCGCATGGCCCGCAACGGCGCCGATTTCACCTTGATCTTCCGCCGGCTGTGCGACGCGGCTGCCAGCCCCGACGGCGACGCGGGTGTGCGCAGCCTGTTTACCGATCCGAGCTCCTTCGACGATTGGGCGGCGAGATGGCGCCACCGGCTTGCAGACGAAGGTGGAGAGGCGAACGAGCGCCGGACGGCGATGCGTGCGGCTAACCCTGCTTTCATCCCGCGCAACCATCTGGTGGAGGAGGCGATCTCTGCAGCCGTGAACGATGAGTATTTCGCGCCCTTCGACAGTCTGCTGACAGTGCTCTCCATGCCTTACGAGGATCAACCGGCCTTCGGTCGCTACGTCGATCCGCCGCGGCCCGATCAAGTCGTGCACCAAACGTTTTGCGGCACTTGACCAAGGAAAGGCAAGCTCGACGCCGGCATCTTTTCGGGAGACACTACTGCGCTGGATGGGAGCGCGGCGTGAAGCTGACGTCGTCAACCTGGGTTATGTCCGCCTTGGGGTCGATCGCGATCGCTGCGCGCCGGGCGAGTGCATCAGGTGACCCTCAATGGGCCGAAACGCTCTTGACGCATTCCGCAGTAGATCAACAGGCGCCGAGTGGCCGACATCGCCGAGACTGAGGATACCGATCAATTATTGCCACAAGCCCCCGAGTATTCACGCGCGTTGAACCAATCGACAATGCAGATCTGGCGATGGCCAACGTCACTGAACTTGAACCAGCTGCCGAAAATAGAAATCCACGCGCAGCGACCGCCGTTCACCGCACCCGGTATTTGCTCGCGTAGTGCTTGCCGAGAATCTTGCGAATCTGCTCGGTAAGTCGCTTGTTACCAGTCGCCCGCGGGCTTGTTGCGGAGCTTTTGTGGCTTTGGCAAATCCGCTCTTAGGTTCTGCTTCCTCGGTACCCGCATCGCCATAAGTTCACGAATCCAGCATTAATTGGTCGCGCTTGTGTCGGACGTTTCATGGCTAATGAGAATACCGCCCAACTCGGCATGCGATTGCAAGTCATTGAGTGGGTGTCGTGCGTCACAGCAAAATCGGCGGGCCGACGTCTGAGATGGGTCGATTTTGTTGCAGAAGTCGGTGATGACAGGTGCGTGGCGACCGGCGCGAACTTCTTTAAGTAGTC
>Ga0193751_1002362_pt1 | contig 11447 bp, 10 predicted proteins | sample L1c2metaG_FD_143050 | JGI IMG/M metagenome (GOLD analysis project Ga0193751, IMG submission 143050) | Soil microbial communities from a riparian zone of the East river system, Colorado, United States - L1c2 | ecosystem: Environmental > Terrestrial > Soil > Riparian zone | place: USA: East River... | reverse complement strand
TGCGTAGCATGGGGAAACGGCACGTATGGGGGCGGAAATTTGTAGGACGTGGGCTATACTGGCTAGCTTTCGAAAATTGGTGGGCATGGGAGACGAATGTCGCTTCGCAATCGAGTGGCGCTGGTGACTGGGGGCAGTCGCGGGATCGGGCGCGGAATCGCGACGCGGCTGGGGCAGAATGGCGCGCGCATAGCAATCGCGTACCGTTCGAACAAGGCGGCGGCGCAGCAGACGCTGCGGCAAATTCAAGCGGTGGGCGTGGAATGCGTGGCGGTGGAGACGGATATTTCGGATCCGGCACGCGCGGGTCAGTTGGTGAAGACGGTGGTGGAGCGTTTTGGGCGGCTGGATATCGTGGTCAATAACGTGGGGGATTTTCGCTGGGGCACGGTATCGGAGAGTTCACTGGAAGACTGGCACGGGATTTTTACTTCAAATTTATTCACGGCGCTTTATGTGTGCCGGGCGGTGCTACCGCACATGCGCAAAGGCCGCTGGGGACGAATTATAAATTTGGGCGCGGTAGGGGCGGAACGGGCGTTTGGGCAGGCGAAGATTTCTGCTTACGCGGCGGCCAAGGCGGCGGTGGTGGCATTGTCGCGTTCACTGGCGTTGGAAGAAGCGAAAAACGGAATTACGGTTAACGTGGTGAACCCTTCGAGCATTGATGAGAATGAATTGACGCTGAGCGAGGCGCGCAGCATGCGGGATGCGCGGTTTCCCATTGGGCGCCCGCCTACAGTCCAAGATGTTGCCGCGACGGTGGCGTTCTTTGCATCCGAAGAAGCTGAATACGTCACGGGACAGGTGATGAATGTCAGCGGCGGGTGGATGCTCTAGCCGCGTAATGAAGTAAATCAATCATGAAAGCACTTACCGCAGCCGAAATGCGCGAGGTCGATCGACAGACCACGGCGCGCTTTGGTATTCCCGGATTACAACTGATGGAGTCCGCGGGGCAGCAGGTTTGTGAGGTGATGCTGCGATGGATCGGCGCGCGTGCGCCGGAATCGCGGCGTGACTTGAAGATTTCGATCTTGTGCGGGAAGGGGAACAATGGCGGAGATGGATTGGTGGTAGCGCGTCATTTGAAGGTGACGGGAATCGAGCCGGGAGTTTATTTTTTTGGGGATCCGACGAAATTGACGGGCGATGCGGGCGAGAATTTTCAGCGGTGGCGTAGTGCGGGCGGCACCGTGAATGTGGTGAACAGCGAGACTGAGTGGGAAAAAGCTAGCGGTGCGATCGCCGGCTCCGACGTGATTGTGGATGCCTTGCTGGGGACCGGATTGCGCGGGGAGGTCACGGGGCTGACGGGCAAAGCTATTACGGCGGTGAATGAATTATCGAAGAATGCCACGGCGGCACGTCCCAGCCTAATTATTTCCGTGGATATGCCTTCGGGATTGCCTTCCGATGGGGAAGCGGCGAAGGGCCCGGTTTTGCGCGCGCACCAGACGGTGACGTTCACGGCGCCAAAAATTGGGCAACTCATCAGTGCTGATGCGGCGTGCACTGGGGCGCTGGAGGTGCGGCAGATCGGTTCGCCGGCGGAGTTGGTGGAAGAGTTGGGGCATGGCGAGTTGCGATGGGCTTCGGCGGAAGAGTTCGCGGAGTTGCCGTTGGTACGGGCGGCGGATTCGAACAAGGGGACCTTTGGTCATGTGCTGCTGGTGGCCGGGGCGCTGGGGAAGAGCGGAGCGGCGGTGCTTGGCGGCCGAATGGCGGTGCGAGCGGGCGCGGGACTGGTGACGATTGCCACGCCCGCGGTGGTTCTGCCGGTGGTGGCCGCGGCGCAAGCGGAATATATGACCGTGCCGCTGCAGGCGACGCGCGCGGGGACGATGGCGCTGAAAAATGTGCAGGCTGGGCGCTGGATAAAAATTGAAAAAGGGAAGAGCGTACTGGCGATTGGCCCGGGGTTGGGGACTGAAGCGCAAACGCAGCAATGCATTCGAACGATGGTGCGCTCCACAGAGCTGCCGGTGATTCTGGATGCCGATGGATTGAATGTGTTTGACGGGCGCGCCGACGAGTTGGCGCAGCGGAAGAGCAAATTTTTGGCGGTTACGCCTCATCCTGGCGAGATGGCGCGGCTGCTGGGCAAATCGATACGCGACGTGCAGGGTGATCGGTTGAAGGCCGCGCGACAAGCGGCCAGGCGATGGAACGCGCATGTGATTTTGAAAGGCTTTCACACGCTGATTGCGGCACCGGATGGAGCTGTTTTTGTAAATACCACGGGGAATGCCGGGCTGGCAAAGGGCGGCACCGGGGACGTGCTTACGGGACTTTTGGCCGCGCTTACGGCGCAGTTCAAAACCACGGAGTGGCTGCGTGTGCTGGCGCTCGGCGTGTATTTGCATGGGTTGGCTGCGGACATCGGAGTGACGAGAATGGATGCGTCGGGATTGATTGCTGATGATGTGATTTCGCTGATTCCCGAGGCGCGCATGAAACTTCTACAGGAGCTGCAAAAGATTGGCTGAAGAAGTGATTACGCGTTCGGCGGAAGAAACGACGAGTTGGGGGCGGCAATTTGCCGCGCGATTGCAGGCTCCGATTGTGGTGCTGCTTTCGGGTGAACTGGGCAGCGGGAAAACGACGCTGACGAAGGGAATTGTTTCTGGACTGGGAGCGGCGAGCGAGGAGGAGGTCACCAGTCCGACGTTCACGTTGGTGCATGTTTATGGGCAGGCGCAGCGGGCCGTGAGCAAGGTGTATCACGTGGACCTTTATCGCATTGAGAATTTTCATGACTTCGAAACATTGGGGATGGAAGATGTTTTCGAGCAGCCTGGGGTGTTGATCGTGGAGTGGGCGGAGCGGTTTCCGCTCAAGTCTCCGTGGCCGCAAATACGGGTGCGACTCGAACACCTGGACGGGGACAGGCGGCGGTTGACGGTAATTACCGAGGCTGCTGCTTATTTGTAGCTAACTCTCTCGCTACGCGTAAATCCCACTTTCTTGCGGTGCCGGGCCGTGGGGCTAGACTGGAAGCAGTCCCTTCTGGTGGGAGTGCATGGCCAACGTGTCCCTAATGCCCGTTGCGACGGAAGCGGCGCGAACGGAGCTCAAACGATACAACGTTACCCTGCCGATGGGGTCGATATCCATCGGGGTGGATAACATTCACCACGATGTTTTCCTGAGTCCGAAATTCGCGCAGGCGGCGCGTGATTATTTGTTTGACCTGGTTCGCCAGAACACCAAGGCGGCGTATTTTCCGGGAATTGAGCTGCGAGCCACTCGGGGACCGGATAGCGCTGCATACCGCAAGCTGCTGGTGGAATTGCTGCAAAGCGCGTTGACACAGGCGAAATATCACAAAAATATTGAGATGGACCTGCTGTTCCGGTTGACGCTGCTGAAATTCCTGATGGGGGAACTGGGCAATCAATTCGCAAATGTGATCCTGGAGGTGAAGGCGTGGATCCGCCAGCGTGGCGAACACTTTGAACGCGGCCAACAAGCGCACGTTATTAAAGCGCGGCTGTCGGAATTGCAATCGGCGCGCCGGTCGGTGATTCGAACCGTCGGGCAGCAGGTCGTGCAGATCCACATGGATGTGGAAGACAATGTGATTTCGAAGGCGCGTCGAGCGCTGTTCGGGGATGATTTCGCGCCGCTGTACGAGGTATTGAAGAACCGGCTGATTTTTCTGGACGGCGGGAAAGACGATACATACTTTTTGGATCACTACGTTCTTTTGGGGAACTATACCCGGGACCCGGACCGCTTCGAGAGTATCGATACGCTGTTCCTGGAACTGCTGGGGAATGCCGGGCTGACTATTGAACAGAATCCGGCGCACGTGGAAGCGAAACAGGAACTTGAAGAACTTTTACGGCAAGAGCAAACGACACGGAATGATTTGAGTGGTCTCGAATTGCAAGCTGGAGCGCTGCGAAAAAAGCTAGAGCGTGGCGACGGATTTATGACCAAGTTGCTTGGTTCCGCCGATCCCTCGGACTTGCGAGCGTCTCTGACCGATGTTGAGTCGCGGTTGAAACACCAGGAAGGGAAGTTGGAGCAAATGGCTCCCAAAATCGATGCGGCGAGGCAGAAGGTTGATTTCTGGGATAAGGAATTTCAGGGGGATCTGGGCGATTACCTGAACAACCCAGACAATGCCAAATTGCTGTTCGATGCATCTGGCGCGCGGGAGGCAGATGCCGCGGAACGAACGCGGCTGCTCGCGAAGCTGGTGAGCCGGTTGGAAGAGCGGGACATTCTTTATCAGATTTTGGCGGGGTACGAGATTCGATCGCTGGCAGCGGACTACAGCCCGCCGGTGCATTTGCAGCAACTGCGCAAGGCAGTGGTCTCGAAGGAAGAATTGAAGCGCGTGGAGCAGGTACTGAAACATGTTCCGGCGCGGAAGCTTTCGCTGAAGCCGATCGAGGATCTGTCCAGGAAAATACATCGCTACTCGCGGGAAGAAGTGCAGGCGCTGGTGCTGAAATTTGCAGGAGATTTTATGCGCTTGCGGCGGGACCTGCGGAATGCAGAGCATTTGACGACCTGCATGGAGCGCATTCACCCGGTAACTACCGAACAGATACGGGAATTATCGCGGTTGAATAACAAGCTGTACGAATGCGTGCTGCAAGAGGAAGAAAAACCCAAGCAGGACCATGTGGTTTCGCATGTGATCATTAAAGCGGATGTGCGCGGATCGACGAAAATGACGCAGGATTTGTTGGCACGCGGATTGAGTCCGGCTTCGCACTTCAGCTTGAACCTGCACGAGCCGGTGAAAAAACTGTTGGATCGTTATGGGGCGAAAAAAGTATTCATTGAAGGCGACGCGATTGTGCTGGCGATATTCGAAACGGAAGCGACGCTGACTTATGCGCGGGCGGTGGCCAAGGCGTGCATTCTGTCGAGGCAGATTTTATCGGTGTGCGGCACGTACAACGACCGGGCGGCTGAGAATGATTTGCCGGCTATCGAGCTTGGCGTGGGAGTAGCGTATCAGGGATCGGCGCCGACGTACTGGACGGATGGGGATTCGAAAATAATGATTTCGAAGGCGCTGAATCTGTCCGACCGATTGTCGGGATGCGCGAAGCTGGCGAAGCGGCTCCTCACGAATCAAACTTCAGATTTTTCGTTATTTCAATTTTTAACAGCGTTGGAAGGGGCGTCCTCTGAAGAGCTGGATGAATTTCTGGTGCGTTACAACATGAATGGGATCGAGCTGAACGATGAAGGATTTCAGAAGCTGAGCGAGGAAATATCGCTGGATTCGATCGAGACCAAGCTGGATATGCCGTGGGGAAAAGAGAATGTGACGCTGTTTTTTGGGGAAGTGCCGATGGGGGAGTCCGTGGAATTGCTGGTGCTGCGCAAGGGATTCGCGCGGCAGCTATTGGTGGATGGAAAAGTGGGTGAAGTGTCGTCGCATCCTTATTATGAGGTGTGCACCAGCGCGGGCCTGTATGAACTGGTTGCGGCATTGATACGCAGCCAGCAGGTGGCGACGGTCGGGAATTGAACGGAGAGCGGTTGCCGTTGAAGTGAATTTCTTCCTTCGGTAGCAAACACCAGCAAAACATTTTAGAAAGCTGTCGGCGGCGTGGCAGCCACACAGTAGAATGTGCCATGTCTTTGGCCGATGTTTATCGGGTAGTAGCTGCGGTCGCGACGCAAAGCGTTGCGCATGACGTTCGTCATTGGATCGCGCAACTTGGTGGTGTGGGACTAATACCTCTCGGACTGTTGGACGCTTCGCTGGTGCCGATCCCCGGCAGCATGGATGTGCTGACCATCGTGCTGGCGGCGCGGGATTCGAAGCTGTGGTTTTACTACGCGGGGATGGCGACCCTGGGTTCGGTGGTCGGGGCGCTGGTGACGTTCCGATTGGCGCGCAAAGGCGGGAGAGAAACATTAAAGAGGAAAGTTTCGGCGGCGCGAGCGGAAAGGATCATAGAAATTTTCTCGCGCTGGGGATTCTGGTCGATTGCGATAGCGGCATTGCTGCCGCCGCCGGTGCCGATGGTGCCCTTCGTGATTGCGGCGGGAGCGACACAGTATTCGACGCAGAAATTTCTGGCGGCGCTGACGCTGGGGCGGATAATTCGGTATAGCTTGCTCGCGTTGCTCGCGGCCCGGTATGGCAGGCAAATTATAAATTTCATCGCCCATCCCGCGCATCCGTATTGGTATGTGGCTTTTGGAGTGGCGGTCATTGCGGGGGTGATTACATTTGTGATGATGTCGGCGAGAAAAAAGAAACGGGCGCACGCTTAGAGTTGGTTCCGGCCGCATTGTCTTCATGAAGGAGACATCCGCACCCTTTGAAATTCACCAAGGGTGCCGCACCCCTCTGGTTAGCGGACGGATGGCTGGGTGATAAATCTGTTCGGCCCATTCGTGGGTTTAAATCAAGAGAAGATCCCCAGAGTGCGTCACGCCCGTTTCCACCGACCGTGTCAACGCGAATGGCTTGGCAAGTAGACCGGACGCCCGATGGTGGTGGTCTATACTTCATGAGGAGGCGAAAATGGTCCGGTGACTGTCGCGGCCTTCAAAGCCGCCGATTCGGCCCTTCGCGGATCGAATGGTGGGTTCGACTCCCACACGCCTCCGCCAACTATTTGTTTGCAAAGCACTTGTTGTCTTCTTGACTCCAATTCAGCGGGATCACCCGGCTCGCCCTTTGAAGCGTCACGCGATTGACTGCGGCAAACCGAAAGAGTAGGTTTCAAGCCATCCACACGTATCCTTGGCTCCGAATCAAATCTTTAGCGTGGACGTTACTACCACTATGTGGTATAAACACGGAGTGGTATTTATTGAATCCAGAGTCTTTACTAGCCGCTTGTTAGCTTTAGCTGGTGTGAACTCTGATGCTGTCTTAGCTCAGATACAAAACGATCTTATCGAAAATCCAGAGCGTGGTGTGATGCCACCCAGTTTATGCGGGATACGTAAGGAACGGGCCTTAAATCCGGGGCGTGGCAAAGGAAAAGGAGGCGGCTTTCGATATTTATATCTATACCTGAAGGCAAAACGCCACATTCATCTTTTGTTCCTTCTGGATAAGGATGAGCAAACGTACTTAACACAAGAGCAGCGTAAACAGATCAGGGTGCTAGTAAAGCAGCTCAAGGGAAATTAAGGAGTTGGAAATGGCTAAGAAACGTAAACTCAATTTATTCGATGATCTGCATGGGTCATTGCAGGATGCAATAGCTTATGAGAGTGGAGAGGTTGTAAACCTTCGAGTAGTGGAATTACCGGAACCGCCACGAAGGCTCAAACCAAACGAAATTCGTCGCATCCGGCAAATGCTCCATGCCACACAGACATTGTTCGCTACATTTTTGAATGTCAGCCCCAACACGATTAGAAGTTGGGAGCAAGGGACGAGACGACCACAAGGAGCGGACTTAAAACTTCTGGCGATTGCGCGAAAGAATCCGCGAATACTCCTGGAAGCCTAGGGCAACAAAGATTTCGGAGAGAAGCGCTCACCCTTTGGGCAAGGAGGCTACCCGCCGAAGCGGTGGAGCTGCCGTTGCAAGCGGCAATGGTGCCTCTGTCCTTCTGGTCCCTACGGTGATAATCTTTTTTGTAGCCGGTCTCCATTTATCTTGTGCTTCAAAGCACCTTGATTATTGGGAGCTAACGCATCCCGCGGAGACCGGCCTTCTTATCCCACTTTATAAGCCGCATCACCACACCTTGATGATTGAGGTTCCGTTTAACGCATTCCTAAAGATGTATCCTTGACGCGAGGTTATTTTCACGACAGAGTGTTCTCCGCTTCAGCTTTTCCTCGTTATCGCACTTGAAGTGATTCAGCTGATTGCCTGATGGTATCGTCGCCGTCGTCGGTGAGATTCGTTGATAGCTCCAGAAAAAAACATTTCGAGCATGCTAACCGGCAGCAATCGTTTTACGGCAATCATTCTGGCGGGGAGTGCGATATATCTGTACGTTAACGTGTTTACGTTTTGGGGAGTTCCTTTCCTTCTCGGTGGTGATCAAGTCTATTTCTGGACGTACGGTTTGCGGATGCTGCATGGCGAGCGCATCTATCAAGATTTTTTTACCATGCATCCGCCCGGTACCGGCTTGTTTTATTCCACTTTGTTCGCGCTGTTTGGGGAACAGGTGTGGGTCACCAACTTAGCGGTGCTCGTGCTTGGAGTGCTTTTGTGCTGGCTGTGCTTCCGAATTGCGAGCCAGATTATGGAGGAGCATCTGGCGTTGCTGGCCACCTGGCTGTTCCTGGTGCTGGTATACGGCAAAATGCTAAATGGAACACATCACTGGTTCAGTGTTTTGGCAGTTATGGGAGCAGTGGCCGCAATTTTGCCGGGCGCGACGTTTTGGCGAATCGTACTCGCGGGATCACTCCTGGGTGCGGCTTCTTTTTTTACGCAGACGCGCGGACCGTTTGCGCTGATGGGCTTCGCCGCATTTCTTGTGTGGGACTGGCGCCTTCTGAAAGGACAGTGGCGAGAACTTCTGACGCGTCAGATCCTGTTGTTGGTTTCGTTTGCAGGGACGCTGACCTTGCTTAGTTCGTACTTCATCGCAACAACAGGATTAGGGACGCTCTGGTATTTTCAAATCACTTACGTACGGCAGAATTTAGCGAGAACTGGTTCGTTCGGACTGCCTGGACCTTTGTCATGGTATTTGCTGATTGACGTGCCGTATTTGTGCATTTACGTCGCGTTGCCCATTGCTTATTCAGTTGCGCTTTGCAGATGTTGGCGCGGCCCTGCCACAAGAAAGACGCGGGCGGTGATGTTGTTGGGGCTGGTCGGTTTTTGTTTGTTAACGGAAGTGGCTTTGAATGTGAACTGGGTGCGCGTGTTTGTGGTATCGATGCCGGGGATTGTCCTGTTGGTTTGGATGGTGGCCGAAAGCCGAAGAGCGCGGCGTTATGTGGTGCCGATAGCGTGGGTCGTACTGGTGTCCCTCGGTCTGACACAAATGTGGGTAAGACATGCTCATGCTGAGGTCATAGCTGAACTGCCTGGTGGAAGAGTTGCGCTGCGGCGGGAGGCATTTGAAAAGTTAAATTGGTTAGCTCAGCGGACGAAGCCAGGAGCCTTTTTTTTTCAGGCTGCATGGACCAGCTTTTATCTTCCTTTAAGATTGCGCAACCCGGCATTCCTGGATTTACTGGAAAGCAGCGCCCTAACCAGTCCTGAATACGTTCAATTAACTATTCAACAATTGGAAGCTAAACGCGTGCGCTACGTTCTTTGGCCACCGCGACTGAACGCCGCAGCTGCGGACTCCTCCTATGGCCAGAATCAATACCACCTCGGGCCGTTTCGCGACTATCTCCACGAACATTACCATCTGGCGTTTCGCTTCTCGGACAGTGAAGAAATGTGGGAGAGGAATTCACCTGCAGGTTGACCTCGGTTGTACTTCTAAAGTCTTAGCAGATCATTGTGGCGAAAGCTTTGTGCTTTGATTGTGATATAAACCTTCATCTATTTCTGACCGAAAAAGCTGAGGCAGATATTTTTATCTCCAGATCGGAATTTATTTTTGCACTGCACATTACACTTCAGGAGCCTCACTCGCATGACCATTCGGATGGCGTTTTTGTTTTTATTGATGGCGACGAACGCAATTGCTCAGCAATCTTCTGGCAATGCCAGCCGCAATGCCAGTATTGATCCTGAGCACAACTTTTTTACTCAACCCGTTAAAGGTCCGATCACCGACGTGAGCGAGCCGGTCAAAGGCTCCGACATTCCGCTACATCTGATTTATGTGGAGACCGTGGACGGCCTATACGCGCCGATCGGCCTGAGAAAGCCGCCGGGCGACGGCCCGTTCCCGATCATTTTATTTGCGCACATGAATGGCGGGCTGGGCGTGCCGTGGATTCGCGAATGGACGCAGAACGGTGATTGGACTCTCGAACAATTCCTCAAGGCCGGTTACGCGGTGGCCTGGACGCGCTACCGCGCCGAAGTGAAGGAAGGCTACGGCACACCTCTCGTCGAAGGGAAGCAGGAAGGCCGCCAGATTTTCAATCGCGGTCCGTTCGAATATGAAGACGCGATTTCGATTATCAAGTTCGTGAAAACTCTTCCGTATGTCGATCCGAACCGAGTCGGGTATCTGGGTCTCAGCCACGGCGGCGAGATGCTTATGAAGATCGCGTCTGAGTATGACGGGCTTCGCGCGGGCATTGCGTCCGAGCCGGCCTCGATCGATTTTCTTGCGAGAAAACCTCAGCCCCGCGATCCCAACGCGCCGCCTCCTCCGGAGACTATGAAAGAGAACACCGAAGAGATGCAGCGTAAAGCTGTGGAAGAATTGCGTGGGCGCATCGATATGACTGTGGCGATGTCACGCATAAACGCCATCAAGACGCCTATTTTCGTTCAGGGACGCGATCGCGACCACCATCAGGATATTTTCAGACTTAATTACGAGCTTCTACGCGAGGCCGGCAAAGATGTGCAGTGGAAGTCATACGATGATGACGAACATGGATTCGTCTTCGTCAAGCGCGATCCGGACGGAGTGTACCGGCCGAATGCCGTGCAATTTCAAATTGTGAAGGACTCGATTGCGTATTTCGATCGCTACATGAAGACACCGTAGAGCATTTATCGTGCGTTTGGTGCAGCGCAGGTGAGATTAATGCTGCTGTAAGCTCCCTCGCAAATCTGCAACTCAAAGTTATAAAAGAAGATGTTGGTAGGGGCGGTGGGGATCGAAACAACTGCGATTCAAACTAAGCGCTGTGCTTTGACGACGTTGCACCGCACACGCTCCTTCTAATCATTACGTTCCGTTACGTCGCTCAGGCGCAATTGGCGTGCGCGTATTTAACTGCGCCAGTGGAAGAAACGGTGAGAGTTTATGATTGACTTAGTTTGGGCGTTGGGCTTTTACGACAGACACCATAAGCCCTGTGGCGAGTATCGCTGCTAGTTCGAAACACACGGCCACGAGACCAGAACGAAAAACGACGAAAGATACTATGCCCATTATATAAAGAGAGACGACGAAAAGCGTGCCAAGTACAGCGGTTTCTTTGTGAGTCTTCATCTTGCAGCCTGGCAGTTGTGCCCGTCTGATAATGCCACCACTTCCTGCGGAGACCAAATTGAGTCACTACCGAAAGTTTCTACAAATAGACTGCGACGATTAGAATGCGCTATGGTCACCATTCAAGAGAAGATTGATAGAGCTAGCCAATTCGGATTACAGCTTGAACAACTTGTGCTCCAGAGAGGCCAAATCGGTTGTTCCAACATTCGCGATGTACTGTTACTCGCACACTGGTCCCTCATTTTCGACTACGACAAAGGCATTATGGTTCTTCCTAGCTACCAATCTTCTCACCAAACACTTCAAGCTTACTGACGAAGACAAAAGAGCCAATGATTTGTATGTGGAGTGGGGTAATTCCTGAAGGTCTAAGGGAAACAGCTCTTGGTCGAAGGAAG
>Ga0193751_1002361_pt1 | contig 11451 bp, 14 predicted proteins | sample L1c2metaG_FD_143050 | JGI IMG/M metagenome (GOLD analysis project Ga0193751, IMG submission 143050) | Soil microbial communities from a riparian zone of the East river system, Colorado, United States - L1c2 | ecosystem: Environmental > Terrestrial > Soil > Riparian zone | place: USA: East River... | reverse complement strand
TGGCGGCTTTTATTGGCGCCGTCCTGCTGAGCATCGTGAGTTCGGTGCTGCAATGGCTGGTGATACCGAGACGCAACGCTAGCTAGAAGTCTTGCCGGGGTGCCGGGGCCGAGCTGCGCTCGGCTTGGACGGGCGAGACGCCCGTCCCCACACGAGCCTTGCTTGTTGTCACAGAGCTGAGCGAAAGGTTGCGAAAACACGGTTCACCTGCTGCTCGGTTGCGTCGAGCGATCCGGAGTTGTCGATTACGAAGTCCGCAGCCTTGATTTTCTCTTCGTCGGGGATCTGCGCGGCCATCCTGCGAGCTACTTCGGCTCGGGCGGCGTCTTCGGAAATTCCAAGGCGGCGGGCGAAGCGCTGAATGCGCTGTTCGGGATGGCAAGTCACGACGATTAAACGGTCGAAACGGCTGGCGGCGCCCGATTCGAGGATCAGGGCAGCTTCGACGATGGCGATGGCCTTCGGATCGCGCCGGGCGATTTCTTCCATCCATTTATTTTCGTGCTCGATCACGGCAGGATGGACAATTTCGTTGAGTTCCTTGACGCGCGGGGGCGCACCGCCGGGTGTGCCGAACGCGGCTTCGGCCAGCCGGGGACGGTTGATGCTTCCGTCGGGATTCAGGATTTCGCGGCCGAAGCGGCGGACGACTTCCTCATAGACGGCGCGACCGGGCTGCATGAGCGAGTGCGCGACGGCATCGGCCTGAATCAGGTGCGCTCCGAGTTTGACAAATATTTCGCCGACGACTGATTTGCCGCTCGCGATGCCGCCGGTGAGGCCGAGTTTTAGCAATGGGGAAAATTCCGTCGTTAGTCGTTAGTCGGTGGTCGTTCGCGGTTTGTGTTTAGTCATTCGCTTCGTCGTTCGCCCGGAGGCATTTTCGAGTGCCTCACAAGCTCCTAAGCCCGGCTCAACTCGGGATGTCTCAATCCGCGCCGCAGCATTGCCGCTTTTACCGTGTTGGCCATCAGCATGGCGATGGTTAGCGGGCCGATGCCTCCGGGGACGGGCGTGATCGCTCCGGCGATTTCGGCTACCTCGGGGTGGACATCACCAACCAGGGTTGAGCCTTTGGTCAAAAAGCTTTCTTCGCGCTTTTTGTTTCCGAGGAAGAAGCGGTCAAACTCTTTTCGGTCAGTGATCTTGTTGATACCGACATCGATCACCGTGGCTCCGGGCTTGACGTAGTCGCGGGTGACCATCCCGGCGCGGCCGATCGCCGCCACCAGGATATCGGCGCGGCGGCAGACTTCGGGCAGATCGCGCGTCTTCGAGTGGCAAACGGTGACGGTCGCGTTCTGATTCAGCAGCAGCACGGCAACCGGCTTGCCGACAATGTCGCTGCGCCCGACGACCACGGCTTCCTGTCCGGCAACCGGAATCGCGCTGCGCTTCAGAATTTCCATGACACCGGCCGGGGTGCAGGGCACGAGGCCGGGACGCTGGGTGGAAAGGTAGCCCACGTTCATGGGATGGAAGCCGTCCACGTCTTTGGCGGGATCGACCGCCAGCAGGATTTTCTTGGCATCAACGTGCGCGGGCAGCGGCAACTGCACCAGGATGCCGTCGATTTCGTCGCGGCGGTTCAGGTCGGCGATCAGCGCGAGCAGTTCTTCGGTGGTCGCGCTTTCGGGGGGCGTGTGTTGTTCGCTGTAGAGGCCGACTTCCTCCGAGCTCTTCACCTTGCCGCGAACGTAGACCTCGGATGCGGGGTTGTGCCCGACCAGCACCACGGCGAGCCCGGGACGCAGGCCCGATAATGCCAGGGTTTTTGCCTGGGCGGCGACTTCCGCGCGGATTTCAGCGGCTATTTTGGTACCGTCAAGAATCCTGGCTGCCATCCCACCTCGCTGCGGCGTGCAGTGAATTGAAAGGCGATTCTATCGCATTGGTATCCCGATAGATGCTCATTCTCGGGGGGTTGCCACGATAGAATCACCGCGGAGTTCTTAACCAAAGAGGACACAGGGGATCACGGGGAATCACATGGAGGTGGAGCCTCTCTGGTCATTGAACTGACGCTAGACGCATTTCGGGCTATTCTGCCCGCTGTACAATAGAGTCTCTATGATTTCGCAGGATCTGCTTGACATGCTGGTCTGCCCGGTTTGCAAGAAGCCGGTGGTCCTGAATGCGAACGGGGAAAGTCTGAAATGCGGCGAATGCCGCCGTGTGTACCCCATTCAGGACAACATCCCGATCATGCTGGTGGACGCCGCCAAGATCGACGCGGCCTGAAACCGGAGCTGCCAGACCACCCGACCCAGCTCCCCCGACAAAGTTCGGTTTCCCGACCCCGAAACGACACTTAGTGTCACTCTGGCGACAGATGCCACTGTTTTGTCTTCCGTCCGCCTGCGGGTAACATCCGCGCAACCTTTTGCAGAATTTGGGGTTCTAAGAGCTAGAGGTCCTCACAGGGGATACGTGGTGATGTACCAAAGTTACGGCATTTCGATTGCATGTAACGAAGCAGGTTGCCGATGAATCTAATTGAGCAACGGTAAGGGGGGTCCAAGGTGAGAATGGCCATGAAAGAAAGATTTACAGTAACGGAATTGTGCGCCTTGCGAAACGACCTGGTCCAGGGCGGTATGGTGGATTCCCGCGAAGCAGCCGAACTGCTTCAGGTTTTTTTAATGGGGCGCGGCTATGGCGTTTCGCAGCAGGCTGCGATTGACGCCGCGGGCCGGGTGGAAATGGCAGGCTGCTCTCTGCCGGTGCTGGAGCGTGAACTGGAAGGGCTCGCATGGGTGATGTGAAGTTTTTCGTCATAATTGAAGCTACCGAAATTGAACGAGGTTAATGGGAAACTGATCTAGCTCAACTCAGCGATTGACAGTTTTTCAATACGAAGCGCCGGGCATAATCGCCCGGCCTTTTGTTTTTTGGGGATGGAGAGCCGGGCGCCCCCGCCCGGCGGACGGGCGAGACGCCCGTCCCTCCACCGGTTTACGGTATTAGAGGTCCTCAACCGCCTTTTGCAGTGCCCGCGCGATTTCCTCGGGATCGCTTTCGGGCCCGAACTGCATTGGCTTGCCGATGCGCACCTGAATTTTTCCTGGCGCAGCAAACTTCTTCCCGGCGTTCTTGATTTCAAACAAACCATCAATCCGCATCGGAAGAATGGGGATGCGCAGATTGTTTGCGAGCAAGCCGACTCCGGTGCGGAACGGGCGGAGGTTCCCGTCTTCGGTGTGCTTTCCCTCGGGAAAGACAAGCACGCTGTAGCCGCGATCGACCGCCTCTCCGGCGTAGGCAAAGCTTTTTCGGAAGCCGGACTGGCGCGGCAGCGGGAACAGGTTCAGCAGGGCGACACCGAGCGTCCACTGCACGCGGTCGTAAATACGTTTGAACCAGACGCGATCCGGACCGGGCGAGCGCAACTTTTCGAGCGCCTCGCCGCCGGTGGCGGTCGCCAGTCTGTGGCGGATGCGCGCAGGAAGCACCGTCTGGATGAAGCCGACATCGACATCGGCAACATGGTTCGAGATGGCAAGCAGCGGCCCGCGAACACCCCGCAGGTTCTCACGTCCGGTCACGCGGGGCCATCCCAAGAGAAACACCGCCGGGCGCACCAGGAGATAATTTGACGCGAGGCGCAGCCACATAGTTGGCCAGCGAAGAGCCCAGCGGGGATAGTGAAATCCGGGATCATGTAGCTTGCGTTGAGTACCTCGTTCGCTCTGCAGCAATTTTTCCAAATCGCCCACCGTCGCTGCATTCGCGAAGTCCCTTTCACTCAGGTCGACCTGGTAGCGGTCTTCGAGGGCACTGAGGAGTTCGACGCGTTCGAGGGAGCTCAGCCCCAAGCCGCTTTCGAGGTTTGCGTCTGGCGTCAGGTTCTGCATGTTCTGAATGCTGCGGCCAGTGATTCGCGTCAGCAGTTCGGACAGCGGACTGGCGGCGTTCGCGAGCGCTTGTCCGCGGAGGCCCGCTTCAACCGCATCGCGAATCACTTTGCGGCGCGGTTTCTGCGTGGAACTGCGGGGGAAATCTTCCTCGGGCCAGACGAACAAGGCGCGCATGCGCTGATATTCGGCCAGCGTTTCGTTGGCGCGCTGCACGATTGCCTTCACGTCAACGGTCTTCTTATCGCCTGCCTTGCCATAGCCTGCCTGAGCGTTGGAATTGCGGTCGCGCAGAATCAGCACGGCACAGGGCTCGGCATTTCCGCCGCGCTCCAGCCCGACGACCACGCAATCCCGAACTTCTTTCTGGCCTCGTAACGCGGCTTCAAGGTCCTCGGGATAAATGTTCATGCCCGCGGGGGTGACGATCACTTCTTTTTTGCGGCCCTTGAAAAAAAGATTGCCTTGCTCATCGAGCGCGCCCAAGTCTCCGGTACGATACCAGCCATCATCTTCCGAACGCGCCACCGGTTGCAGATCGCGGCCGTTCCAGTAGCCGCTGGCGACGCCGCTGCCGCGCACGAGAATTTCTCCGTCGTCCGCCAGCTTTATTTCGCGCCCCGGCAGGACCTTGCCGATGGAACCGCGGCTGGTATGGAAAGGGTGATTCAGGCTGATCAGCGAAGTCGTTTCGGTCAATCCGTATCCCTGGACCACGGCGTATCCCAGGCGATGCCAGAATTCTTCGGTCTCGCGATCGAGGGCGGCGCCGCCGCTGATTATGGCCCAGAACTTCCATCCCAACTGGCGGCGCAGGTCGCGGAAGGTCCACCAGCGGCGGAGAAAGTGCTGGCTTTCGGCAGCGGCGTAGCGGGCGGAAAAATTCTTGCTGGCACCGCTATTTAAGCCTCCATCGAGATCGCGTTCGATCTTCTGCTTCAGCGACTCGATCATGCGCGGAACGGCTACCAGCACCGAAACGCGTTCCCGGCGGATCGTCGTCATGACTTCCGTCGGGTTGAATGTGTTTTCGAACACGACGGTCGCGCCCAGCAGCGGTGGAAGAAAAATCCCCAGGAATTGGCCGAAGACGTGGCTCAACGGCAGCAGGTTCAGGAAGCGGATCGGATGCACCAGCCGCTCGTACTTCAGATATTTTCTGATTTCAGCTTCGATCGGTGCAAGGTTGCCGACCACGTTGGAGTGGGTGAGCACCACTCCCTTGGGCTCGGCGGTGGTGCCGGACGTGAAAACGATTTCGAGTGGATCGGAAGGCTGAATCTGAACTGGACGAAAGCGCTCGGCTTGGCGTTCTGCGACTGCGGCCTCGAGATCGACTGGATCGATGGCTACGATTTCCTCCGCAAGCCCGTCAAAAATCGGAGCCCGCTGACGCGGACACAACACCAGCTTCGTGCGCACCTGCGTGCTGATCCGGCGAGCAAAATCAGGGCTGGCGGCATCGTCGATGGGAACTGCAATTACCCCGCAAAGTGCGCATCCGAGAAACGCCGCCACCCACTCGGCACAGTTCGGACTCCACAACAACACCGCATCGCCCTTGGCGATATTGCGTGCCTCTAGCTCGCGGGCAAACTGATACGCCACTGCGGCGACGCGCTGGTAGCTCCAACGCTCGCGCCGGTATCCGCGCGGAAACACGTAGGCCAGGTCGCCGCCCCAGCGCTCGAAATCGCCCAGCGAATCCAGCACACTTGCCCGCACACCCTGTTTAGTAGCACAATTCCCAGAACTTTACCGCAAGACTGGGGCAATGAAGAGACTTCAGCTATTTCGGATGATACTGGCTCTGGCACTGAGTGTCATCGCCTGCCAGCCGTCCCGCGACACGAGTGCACCAGAGCCGACCTTTCGGACCAACACCGGTTACATCAAAGATATACTCTCTTCCCCACGCGACCTCAGCCAGGACGAGGCTGCCGGCGGACACATTCTTCGCAAGCATGTTGGGCAGACCGATGAACAACTGCGCGAGCGACTAGAGCAGGAACGCCACATCACCGGCGCGTCGACTTACACCGACCGCGCGACTGCTGAGCATGCAGTGGGGGCGGCGATTGCACAATCGCAGGGGCGAATCCAGAGTTGGCTCAATCGCTCGGGTGGACATCCCAATCTGGTTCTAGACTACGATAGCGAGGATCCGATCGGCCGCACCATGAATCGTGGCGAGAACCAGTCGCGTCCGTGCACGCACGCGCTGGTCGTTCTTAAATACGACCTGAAATACACCGGGCCCAACAAGTACTATGTCTTGACTTCTTATCCGGAGTGCCGCTAATGAACTCGAAACTGGAAATCACCGCCGCCAACTTTCCCGCGCTGCATACGTTCCTGCGGGGCTACTTCCATGAAGATGTCGCCGACGAGTACGGAACTCCTCCGGAAGCGGCCGATCAGTTTTGCGACGATGCCGAGACCGACGAGCGCATTCCAGTTGCACGGGAGTGGCAGCAGGTCGTGGAACTGACGGGAACACAGCCCGCCCCTCTGAATGCGGCATTGAAGAAACTGGGCAGCGCTATTCGGCTGACTGAAGAGGAGATTCCGCAGGTGGCGGCGATCTTCGCGCGTTGCCTGGCAGTCAGACCGCACCGCCGGGTCGCCAACGAGTGATGGCCGGGTGTGGAGCCGGGCGCGGGCGCGGCGACAGGTTCGTATCAGGGTATCGCTTTAGCGATACCGCTCCTTCTCAAAATCAAATGCCCCTTCAGGGGCTGCTTACGGTTCCCGGCCCACGCCCAGCGCGTCGGCTACGCGATTGATGTAGTTGAACCAGGACGCAATTAGCGTGATCTGCAGGATGGCCTGATCCTCGAAGCCTGCGGCCCGTAATTTCTCGTGATCGTCTTTCCAGACTTTGGTCGCGTCTTTGGTGAGTTTCACGACGTAATCGATCATCACGCGCTCCTGCGGCGTGATGGGCGCAGTGGTGTAATCGCGTTCCAGCGCTTCGACCAGTTCCTTATCCAGAGTGACGCGACGCAGAAACTCTGCGTGGGACTCGATTCAATACACGCACCGGTTGGTCACCGAGACCATGGTCGCAATCATCTCGTGATGACGCCTCTGGAGCGGCAGGTCGGGAGACAGCAGCGCGCCGTAGGTCGAGAACGCATGGTGAAGCGCCTGCGGAATCAAAGAGTGCGAGGCTACGATCTGGGAGCCGCCGCCTTCGGCGGGATGGATCGGAACGGCATACTCCTGCGGATAGAGCGCCTTCTGCCCCTCCATCGCCTGCCGCAGTTCTGCGTCAGCTTCCGATAACGGAATGGTACGAATCCAGGTCATGGTTTCGGGGTGCCCTCCACACCCTACACGCTGGCCGCCGCAGTTGCCAATAGTTGGAAAATGCTACGCGCTCAACTAGATTTTATCGCGGCGCCTCTTACGCAATCAGCGCCCGGTGCTGGTAGCATTACTTTGAGTCGCGACAGAATGCAGGAGGGCTCGGATGCCGCAAGATACCCTGACGATTACCGACAACCGCACCGGGAAAAACTACACCGTTCCGGTCGAAAACGGAACCATCCGCGCGATGGATCTGCGCCAGATCAAAACCGGCCCCGACGATTTCGGCTTGATGACGTATGACCCCGCCTTCATGAATACCGCTTCCTGCCGGAGCGCCATCACCTACATTGACGGCGATAAAGGAATCCTGCGCTACCGCGGTTATCCCATTGATGTTCTCGCCGAGCACTGTACGTATCTCGAAGTTGCCTACTTGCTTCTGTTCGGCGAACTACCCAAAGCGAATGAATTGAAGAGTTGGGTGCATGACATCACGCACCACACTATGCTGCATGAAACCACGAAGAAGTTCATGGAAGGTTTCCGCGACAACGCGCACCCGATGGCGATGCTGGTGAGCACGGTAGCGGCGCTCTCGACGGTGTATCCCGATTCCAAGCATATCCAAGATCCCGAGAACCGGCTGCTGCAGATCAAGCGCCTGATCGGCAAGATGCCCTCCATCGCGGCCATGTCGTATCGCCACATTTCCGGATTACCGTACATCTACCCTGACAACGACCTCACCTATGCCGAAAACTTCATGAACATGCTGTGGAAGATGGTCGAGCCGAAGTATGTTGCGAATCCTGTGATTGCGCGAGCGCTCGACATCCTTTTTATTTTGCACGCCGACCACGAGCAGAACTGCAGCACGAACGCCATGCGCGCAGTGGGTAGTTCCCACAGCGACCCCTACCTGGCCACAGCCTCGGCCGCCGCCGCGCTTTCCGGCCCGTTGCACGGCGGGGCTAACGAAGAAGTGCTGCACATGCTGGACGAGATCGGTTCCAAGGACAACGTCCCCGCCTACATCAAGAAGATCAAGGAAGGCAAAGGCAGGCTGATGGGTTTCGGGCACCGCGTTTACAAGAACTACGATCCGCGCGCCAAAATCATCAAGTGGGCCGCCGACCGCGTGTTCGAGGTTACCGGACGCAATGCCAAGCTTGAGATTGCTCTCGAGTTGGAGCGCATCGCGCTCGAAGACGAGTATTTCGTGCAGCGCAAGCTCTATCCAAATGTGGATTTCTACTCCGGCATCATGTATCAGGCGATGGGCTTCAAGCCCGAGATGTTTACCGTACTGTTCGCGATTCCGCGCACCATCGGCTGGCTGTCGCAATGGCAGGAAATGCTGACCGATCCCGAACAGAAGATCGCGCGCCCGCGGCAGGTCTGGATTGGGCATGAGACGCGGGAGTTTGTGGCGATCGAGAAGCGGTGAAGCCAGAGTCAAATTACGGAAGCGAAAGACGCCTCTCTTGCGTCGAGTTCACTCTTTCGGGTGTCCTCGTCCCCGAGGTGGGCCGCGATCCAATCGCCGCACACTCCTCGAAGCGTGCGGTAAGAGCATAGAGTGCCCGGCAAACGCGTCCGCTCTAGACGCCGGAAGTTGCCAAGACCGGCTTGCGTCCTAACTTTACTGCCAACTCTTCGGCGTCATTCACCTTGATGCCTGATCCTAGTGCAATTTCCCGTTCCCGTTCGCGAAGCCGCGCCATGAGCGCCTCATCGAACAAGCTGGTAGGCATTAACTTAAGACCGCATCCGCCAGAAATCACATTCCTGTCCACACAAATCTCCAAGGTGTCACCTTCATCGATTCGAAGCAACTCCAAAAGCTGCTCAGGCAACGTAATTTGCCGCCTTGCTGCAATCTTGATTCTGAAAGTCTCGTGCGTTGAAACCATTGCGTCTCCTCATAATTAATTGTTTGTTGTGAAACTTGTCTTGCGCGCTTAGGCGGCAGCGTCCTTTTTTTTGCTGCTAGGCGCGGCCACATTCCTTCGCTGTTCGCGGACGCTGAGTCTGGACTCTTGTGTGTATCGCTTCAATTCAGACGTAAGGTCCTGCAGCCGCTCGACAGTAATTCGCTTGACGGTAATTCGCTTGCCCTCTGCCATCTCTTTTTCGCGCTGCCCCAGCTTGGTCAGCAATTCATCGGTAAACAAACTTTTCATAGATGTTAGACTCCTCAGCTTATATCAGCCATTCCGTAGCGCGGAGTATCCGCGCTACGTATATCAGATGCATATAGCAGTCCGCTAGATTCCCCAAAGAATTGGATAGGCCCAATGTACTACAGCGTTGAGGTCGGTCTGTAACCTAATGTCACAAATGGGGTTACCGAAGTCACGACTACATGTTTATAGTCTTTTGCAAGGCTCGAGTCAAACAAAAAATCGCGCACATTTGTGGAAATCCTGTGGTTATCGTCAGACAATCAGAAAATCGTTGATTCTGCTGCCCTGAAAACTGACCCGATTACGCACCCCTTGTCAGACCCCAGGGAATCGGCTCTACAGCGAGGATATGAATCTCTTCTGCGGATTGAGAGATTATTGAGGTACCTGGGCGGCTCGGGTACACAACTGTCCAAAGCACCCTGTACTCAATCTCGGGGAGTCTTGCAGCCCAGTATTTCCCTTTCTGCTCCCACCGCCCCCCAACCTCGGAATCGTCATATTTTTCCTGCAGAAGCTCCAGAAATTCGCCAACAACTTTTCTCACGGTACCAGAGAAGCCATCCCAGTCATCCGCAAACTGGGCATAGAACGTGAAGGGGGGCAAGCTGCGATAACCTATGTAGGGCTGCTTTTCGGGCTTTGTCATTTCTCTCTCCGGTGCGGCTTTAGATTTGCTTTTTGACGATCTCGACTATTCTCCCTGCCAACAAGAAACCGAATCCGACGCAAAGCACTATCGTGCCCAACAGCGCCCGACCTGATGACCGCCTCACATAGGCGTATTCGACTCCGTCATGGTCTTTCGCCACAATCCCTTTGATTTTCATCCTGATCTTCTGAAGTTCCCGAGCCTCAACTACTTTGGTCATCTTCTGGACCTCGGTCCGTTGGGCGGCCTCATGGATCGCGTCAAATGCGAGCAACACGCCGGCCATGACAGTAATTATGTCTCCTGTTAGGCCAAGCCAAGGTGCAAGGGCACTGTCGATCTCGAGCACGGCTATTACACCTCAAGTCACGTCCGAGAATCATCACAGAACAAGTCCCGACTTCTGGGGGCGAGATCCGATTCAGAGACGTTCAAGCGACCTAAATACAAAGGGGCCCGGAGGAAGGGAAGACCAAAACCGCTAAACAAGCAACGAAGATTAGCAGGAAGAGTCTTGCACGTCAACAAGCTATTGACAGTGTGGCACCACAACATGAGAAGTTCCTCTTGAAACCCAGTCGAAAGTTACGGGTCGATGCGGTCGGGCGGAACCACCAGAGGAGTTAGGGATAGGCCAAGGACCGAATAGCGGCTAGGTGTTGTACGAAGTGTGACCAGCAGACGCGGAACAAATACGGGCCAAACCTCGGGCGCGACAACCTAACCCCATTCGCACGTCAAGATACCTGAGCTATTCTCTCGGTTCCCAATGCCAGAATGAAAAGCCCCGCCCTCTCTCATTTCAGGCTAGCCCCCGGCGATTGCCCCAATGATGATAAACGGTTCCTTCCCCGACACCACCGCATCGGGGAGTGGGGCATCCGGCGGCTCATGGGACAGATCCTCCTCGCAGGCGAAGAAGCGCAAGAATGGCCGGCGCTGTTGCGTGACTTGATCGCGGATCGTCCCGCGCAGCATCGGATAGCGAGCCTCGAGCGCGTCGAGGACCGACCGCAGCGTGACCGGGCCGTCGAGCTCAAGTTCTACTTCACTGCCGACGTGCGCCAGCGTTCGGAGATGTTGCGGAATTATGACTCTGATCACGCTGGCATCCCATTTCGACCGTAATGAGCAACGTGTCTAGACCGTTGGAATAAGTATTTCGGTGACCAACTGCTCTTCCGGTGTTGTTCTTGGATCGTTGGCGTAATGTTCAATGCAGTAGTCATCTCGAAGCTTTATTTTTCTCTCGGAGACAATCTCGAAAACGCGACCACTCGCTTGCGGTAAGTTTGAATAAGATCCGGTCAAAACAAAACGACTGTACTTGCCGCCTTCGAATTTTGCATATTCAAGGCCCGCGGGTAACTTTACCGGCTCTGCCGCGAGCGAGACGCCTGCGCGATATATCTTAGGCTGCACTTTGTAGAGGCTCAGGTATCCC
>Ga0193751_1002360_pt1 | contig 11456 bp, 10 predicted proteins | sample L1c2metaG_FD_143050 | JGI IMG/M metagenome (GOLD analysis project Ga0193751, IMG submission 143050) | Soil microbial communities from a riparian zone of the East river system, Colorado, United States - L1c2 | ecosystem: Environmental > Terrestrial > Soil > Riparian zone | place: USA: East River... | reverse complement strand
AGACAGCTTCGAGGTCGTGAAGTGACGCGGGCTAAGACCGGCGATCTCGTCGCCATTTACGCCGATGAGTCCTGCATTGGGAACGGCCGCGACGGAGACAACCCGGGCGGCGCCGGCGGACTGATCGAATGGCTCCATCCGAAATCGAACGAGGTGACCCGTTGCGATTACTGGATCTCCGAGCCTTCCACCACCAACAACCGAATGGCTCTGCGCTCGGTGATCGAGGCGTTCCGCGCCATCTCCCGGAACGGGAATTCCTATCGGGTCCTTTTCACCAGCGACTCCAAGTACATCGTGGAGGGAATGACCTCATGGGTTCCTAATTGGATTACTCGGGGCTGGAGGAGAAAGGGCGGAGCCATAGAAAATCTCGCGCTGTGGAAGGAAGCCGTTTCAGCCGCATCGTCCCATGAGTGTCAGTGGAAATGGGTTAGAGGTCACAACGGTCAGCCGCAGAACGAGTACGCGAACTTTCTGGCGACGCGCGCAGCGGCGGAACAGACAAACTCAGGTGGCTTGCGGCAGTCCGAGTTCACTGCGTGGATCACGGAGCACGGTGAAGGTCCGCTTCGCTTGAAGGAAACAGCTCCCTTCCCCGATCTTCACACTTTCCAGCCGAGTAAACGCGCATGGACGATCTAGACCGCCTGTTCCAGCGACTCGTGCACAACATCAGAAACGGCCACGTCGAATATCTGAGCGTGCCGTTCACCGTGCAGGAGCTCTACGATACTCTCGTTCCGTACCGGCACTATCGCCGTGATCTGGGCATCGAGACCAACCAGGACTATGAGGCGGCGTTAACGCGTCTGCTTTCAGGCGAGAAGGAGTACATTCGCGCCGATCAGTCCATGCAGGACCGGCTCAAGAAGGAGCTCGCGTCAACTCATCCCGACCTCGGTGCATTCCGTGATTACGCCGAGACGCGCATCTCGCTCGTTCCGGCCGCCGTTCAGAATCTTGGGGTTGCGATTCCGGCGCAGAATGCGGGCGGATATTCGGTCGGCGCCAAAATCGGCACCGCGCAGGGAGGGAACGGATCCCCGTCTGGCGGAGAAGGCACGAGCTTCTCCGTTCCGGCCCTGTCGACTATGGAAGCGTCGCAAGGATGTCGGTTCTGCGGCGGCACGCTTCCCGAGGGCAGAGCAGTGATTTATTGCCCGCACTGCGGACAGAATCTCGCAGCCAAGCATTGCGAAGGATGCGGAGCCGAGTTGGATCCGGTTTGGAAGTTTTGCGTCAACTGCGGAAAAAAAACGTGACCCCTCCAGCAACGGGCGTCGTGTTTCTTTCAGCCCTTCGAACCCCTTTCGGCACCTTCGGCGGCAAGCTCAAGGATTTTTCGCCGGTCGACCTCGCGGTCCACGCATCGAAAGCGGCAATCGCGCGTGGGGGAATTGAAGCGACGGATATCGACCAGACGATTTTCGGGAACGTCCTCTACACAACCAGCGATTCGATCTACTTCGCGCGGCACGTCTCTCTAAAGTCCGGCTGTCGTCAGGAAACTTCAGCTCTCACCTTGAATCGACTCTGCGGCTCCGGATTTCAGGCGGTAGTGAGCGGCGCGCAGGAGATCATTCTTGGCGACGCACGCGTCTGCCTCGTCGGGGGAGCGGAGTCGATGTCGCAGGCACCACACGTCACCCGCGGCATTCGCTGGGGCACGCCACTCGGCAGAGGACCGGTAATGGAAGATGTTCTGTGGGAGGGACTCACCGATTCGTACGTTGGACTCGGGATGGCGGAGACCGCGGAGAATCTCGCCGAGCGATACAAGCTCGATCGCGGCTGCGTCGACGAGTTCGCTCTAAGATCACAGCAGCTGTCCAAGGCTGCGTGGGAAAACGGAGTCTTCAAGGATGAAGTCATCCCCGTTCCGCTCCCGAGCTCGAAGAGCGGAAAGGTGGAAGAGCTGGCGAAGGACGAGCACATGCGGCCCGACACTTCCGCCGAGAAGCTCGCAGCGCTCAAGCCTGTATTTCGAAAGGGTGGCGTGGTTACAGCCGGCAACGCGTCAGGAATTGGTGACGGTGCCGGTGCGATGGTCATTGCGAGCGAAAAATTCGCGCGCGAGCGCGGCCTCGCCGCCATCGGTCGGCTTGTTTCGTGGGGAGTTGCAGGCGTGGATCCGGCGGTGATGGGCATTGGGCCAGTCCCAGCTTCGAAAGCTGCGCTCGCGAAAGCTGGACTTTCGATGGACGACATGGATCTCATCGAAGTGAACGAAGCATTCGCCGCGCAGACCTGCGCCGTCGAGCGCGAGCTGTCGCTGCCGCGCGAACGCCTGAACGTCCACGGCGGGGCCATTGCGTTGAGCCACCCGCTTGCAGCGTCGGGAGCGAGAATCACGGCCCATCTACTGCATGCACTGCGTGCCCAGGGAAAACGCTATGGACTGGGCACCGCGTGCATCGGCGGCGGTCAGGGCATAGCGCTGGTGGTTGAAGCCATACATTAGACAGCGCTCGACAGGGCAAACGAGGAATACATGACGCAGCTTCGACGGACATTCGCGATTGTCTGCATCGGCGGCATTTTGGCAGCCTGCGCATCGGTAGGGGGAGGCGGCGGCGGGACCGCGACCAATGGAATCCCGGGCACACCGGGCCAGAACGCCGGCGCGCCGAACGCGATCTGGCCTGTAAAGACCCGTGAGCACGTAGACCTCTGGCTACACGGGTTCGCTTTGCTGCAGGAAGACACAACGTTCGTTCCGTTTTTCAGGCGTGGCTACAGCACCAACATGATCGTCCTGAAAAACCGGGCGAACGTCGTAACCCAGCTCGATGCGAATCGGGACAAACTTCGTGCTCGGCTCGCAGCCAACCCACAATTGATCAACGCCCAGTTCGTTCCGCTGTCCTTCGCGTCGTGGGCCGACTTGAGCCAGGCGGTAGATATCTTCACCCGCGCAAATGGAGACCCTCGGGCCGCGTCTTCCCAGCAGCAGGCGAGCGCAATTGCGTTTCTTGCCGCCTACTTTCCGACGTCAGCCGATCGCGACTGGCTCCGACTCTTCGTGCAGTCGTTGAGCGACGAGAGCACCAAGTTCTATCACTCGTACTGGACCGAGCAGCAGCGCGAAAAGAGCAACGTCCTCGAGCTGGTCGACACACTGTGGCAGCGGACGTATCGCCCAAGGATGCAGCGCTTCCTCAACAACACTCAGCAAGCCGCCGGTGACGTTCTGCTCTCGCTTCCCCTCGACGGCGAAGGGAGATCCCTTACTAACGGAAAGCAATCGAACGTCTTCACGGTCACATTCCCAGACCGCCCGAACGACGCGGCACAGGCGATCTACGTAATCGCTCACGAGGCGGCGTCGGGCATCGCGGCCACGGCGGTGACTGACAACATCACCCCGGAGCAACGTCGTACTGGTGTGGGCGAGCGCTACCAGAGCGCGGGGGCGGTTCGCGGTGGCGCGCTGTTGTTGCAGCGTACTTCTCCCGAGCTCGCCGATGGGTACATGCGCTACTACCTCGCGTCAGTGAACAGAGCGCCGGGCGCGAACGTGCAAGCGACCTTCGTGGCGACCTTTACGTTGCCCGACACCATCCGTGACGCGCTCACCCGCCAACTCGACGTCGTACTCGGAGGGATTTAAGCAGATATAATTCTGCATGGCCGATGAGAAGTCTTCGCTCCCCGCTAGACAGACGCTGCTCGACAGGCAAGCCCTCGAGCGAGTTCTGGCTCGAGCCGCCGAGCTGCAGGGAGCTGGCGCAATGCCGGACTCTACCGATCTTATCAGCGAGAGCCAGCTCCGGGACATAGCAAACGAAGTTGGACTGAGCCCCTCCACGCTGAATCAGGCGCTCGCGGAAGAGAGAACACGCATTAACGTCCCGGAAGAGCGCGGACTCGTCGCGCAGATCGCCGGCGCTGGATACGCCACCGCTACACGAACGATTCCCGGAACCGCGCGCGATGTGCTCGCCACGATCGATGCGTGGATGCAGCGCGAAGAGTGCTTACAGGTACAGCGCCGCTTTGCGGATCGCATAACGTGGGAGCCGCAGCGTGGCCTATTCGGCAAAATCAGACGTACCGTCAATCTCAGCGGCCGAAGCTACTACTTGGTCGATGCAAGACAGGTATCGGCGACGGTGATGCCGGTAGATGAAAGTCGTGTCGTCGTACGACTCGACGCCGACATCCATCAGAGTCGCGCTCGTCGCGTCGGTCTCGGAGGTTTGCTCGTCGGTGCAGGTGGCGTGTCGGGCGGCCTTCTCGGGCTAGGACTCGTTATCGCGCATCTTCCGCTGCTCATCGCAGCCGGTGCTGCCGTCCTGCCAGTTGCCGCCGGAACTGCCGGAGCCTACACGCTGGCTCGCAGTCATCGAACGGTATTGTCGAGCGTGCAGCTCGCGCTCGAACAGGTTCTCGATCGGCTGGAGCACGGTGAATTCACGAGGCCTGGTCTTCTCGGAACCATAGCGGCTCGTCAACGTTTATCGCGCTGAGTTCATGGAAATACTTAGTCACGGAGCCGCCGCATGAAAGAGATCAAGAAAGTCGCTGTGCTCGGCGGCGGACTGATGGGAAGCGGAATCGCTCAGGTCTCGGCCGGAGCGGGATTTCCAACTACGGTGCGCGAGGTGTCGGAGCAGCTTTGCGCGAAAAGCCGTCAGTCGATCGAGAAGTCTCTTGCCAAAGGAATCGAGCGCGGCAAAACCACCGAAGCGCAGCGCGACACGGCGCTCGAGAACCTGAAATTCCTTACCAATCTCGATGCGCTTTCCGACTCCGATATCTTCATCGAAGCCGTCGTTGAAGATCTCGAAGTCAAGAACTCCCTATGGTCCCAGCTCAATAAAATCGCCAAACCGGGGGCGATCTTCGCCTCCAACACTTCCAGCCTCACGATCATCGCGATGGCGGCTGCGAGCGGACGACCCGACAGAATGCTCGGCCTGCATTTCTTCAATCCAGTCCCCCTGATGAAGCTGGTAGAGGTCGTGCGCACGATCACCACCTCCGAAGCCACCGAGCAGCTCGCGATCGATTTCGTGCGGGCCCTCGGCAAGGAGCCCATCAGGGCGAAAGACAGCTCCGGGTTCGTCGTCAATCTGCTTCTGATCCCTTACATGCTCGACGCGATCAATGCGCTCGAGTCGAACGTTGCCTCCATTGAGGACATCGACAAGGGAATGCAGTTGGGCGCCGGCCACCCGATGGGGCCCTTCGTGCTTCTCGACTTCGTCGGGCTCGATACCGCGTACAAGATCGCCGAGATCATGTTCACTGAGTATCGCGACAAGCGCTACGCTCCGCCGCCGCTGCTGAGGCGAATGGTCCTCGCAGGAATGCTCGGCAAGAAATCCGGCAAAGGATTCTACGACTACTCGGAGAACCCTCCGCGACCAAGTAGCCTGGGGCTGTGATGCCCGCGTTGGCAAAGGACAGCGCTGCTCGGTGACTCCCCCGGGATTTCGCGGAACCTTTCGCGAGGATGACATCGCGCGCGCGATGTATTCGGAAGCCGCAGGGATCGGTCGCGCAATTCCTTCAGCGGTAGCAGTTCCCATCGACGCCGAGGATGTCGTCTGGCTCGTGAAATGGGCGGCTGAGACCAAAACCGCTCTCATTCCAAGAGGATCTGGAAGCAGCATGTCGGGCGGCGCGATCGGAAAGGGAGTCATCGTCGATCTCTCGAGAATCAACCACCTCCAAAGAATTGACGAGCGGGCGCGGGCAGTTTGGGCTGAACCGGGCGTTCTGTGGTCGACGCTCGATATCGCGGCGCGGCGACGCCGTCTCCGTCTGCCGGTCGATCCGTCGAGCGGACCATTCTGTACACTTGGAGGAATGGCCTCAACGAACGCTTCCGGCGCTCACACTCTCCTGTACGGATCCACTCGAGTCTGGGTGAATGCGCTCGATTGCGTCTTCAGCGATGGGAATCGGGAGGTCATCACTCGAGGAGAGAGCCCACCAAGGCGAGTTGACGCAGTAGCGCGGTTTCTGCGCGACGCGCACGGTGAGATCGTCGCGATGGACAAGCGTCGGGCGATCCGTCACGAGGGCGTTCGGAAAGAGTCGTCCGGCTACGCGGTCCACGAATACTCGACGAAAGCCGATCTCGTCGATCTGCTCGTCGGCAGTGAAGGCACGCTGGCGATCATTGTCGGAATTCAGTTCTGTCTCTCGCCACTGCCTGCGGCAACCAGCAGCGTGCTCGGATCTTTTGGAAGCCTGGAGGGGGCCACCGCCGCTGCCATGAAAGCAGTCGCGACAGGAGCGAGCGCTTGTGAGCTGCTCGACAGAACATTTCTCGCTTATGCCGCGAGCGCTCCGAGCTCGGACCAGGTTTTGCGCGAGCGGATGGAAGGCGCGGCTGCAATTCTGCTTGCTGAAGTCGAGGGCGGAAGTCCTGCGGAGGCCGCGACGGCAGCCGAGAACCTTGCCGCGATGTTCAAGGAGGCTGGCGCGAATATCGTCGACGTAGCCCTCACGCCGGAGAGAGAACACGATCTCTGGGAGCTGCGGCACGCCGCTAGTCCCATCCTGGCCGCGCTCGATCACTCGACTTCGATGCAGTTCATAGAAGACGGCGCCGTCCCATTGGCAAAGTTGCCAGACTACGTCCAGGGTGTGAGGCAGGCGCTCTCCGATCGCGGCGTGAGTGGAGTGATCTTCGGCCACGCGGGAGATGCGCACGTGCACGTGAATCCACTCGTGGACGTCAGGCAGCCAGATTGGCGGGAAAAGGTCAATGGCTTGCTCGACGACGTCGTCAAGCTCACTGCGAGACTTGGTGGAACATTGACCGGTGAGCACGGTGACGGCCGCCTTCGCACTCCGTTGCTGGATCGCGTCTGGAACAAGGACGCCCTGCGAGCCTTCGCGCTGGTGAAAAAAGCTTTTGACCCTCAGGGCATCTTGAACCCCGGAGTAAAAGTCGCCTTGCCAAACCAGAAGCCGATCGAGGACATCAAGTACGATCCTTCTCTCCCACCGCTCCCGGCCGAAGCTCGGGCTGCGCTCGACAGCATGGTTGCTACGAGGACCTACGATCAATTTCGGCTGTCGTTGATCGGCAGTCCATCTTAGCTTTCTGCCGCTTGCCCGCCCTCACATTCCACCGCGAAATCCTTTGATCTACACCGACCCTCGCCTCAGTCTTCTCGCGCGCCCTGCTTTCATCGAGCCCGACCACCTCCGCGTGCACTGGCTCGGCGACAGCACCGACGGAGAGAAGCTGGCCGAGTTCGCGGGCCGGCTTTGCTATATGAGCCAGAAGAACCCGGCGAGCCGAGTGACGAGGGACTACCTCGAGAACATCAAGAAGCAGGGTCACGGCTCCGTGTTGGAGCACGCGAATTATTCTCTGCTTCTCGAGGGAGTGAGTCGCTCTCTGACCCACGAGCTCGTTCGCCACCGGGCGGGATTTGCCTATAGCCAGTTGAGCCAGCGTTACGTCGACGAGTCGGAAGCGAACTTCGTGGTTCCTCCTGCCATCCTCGGCGACGAGCCGCTGGAGAAGGAGTGGCGAGGCCAGATCGAAGAGGCGCAGCGAAGCTACGTTCGCCTCGTCGAGCACCTCATGGAGCGATATGGCTGGGTAGCCGACAAAGTCCACCGCCGCAAGATGGCCCGCGAGGCGGCAAGAGGAGTTCTACCGAATTCCACCGAGACGAAAATCGTCGTCACTGCCAATGCCCGGGCGTGGCGGACGATGCTGGAGCTTCGCTCGAGCGAAGGGGCCGAGCTCGAAATCCGCCGCTGCGCAGTGGCGATCATCAAACTGCTCTCTCGAGAGAGTCCGGCTTTTTTCTCGGACTTCGAGATCTACCAGGCCGACGATCGGCGCGAGGCGGCTCGAATCGTCTATCACAAGGTCTGAAAAAATTTCTCCGCGAGCTCAGAAAAAATCTTTTAGCCGAAAAAGTTTTTTTCAGAGAAGCGGAATAATTATTGCGCCACATCCTTCGCGTTTATATACTCGTGACCATGAATAGATCGCGTGAGTTTTCGTAGGTGTCGATGACTCTTATCGGTCTCGCCTACAATCAAAAACCCGAGCCATCAGAGCTCGCCAGCCCTCTCTCTCAGGGCGGCCGTCAGGAAGACGGGGAGCTTTCGCGTCCCGATGAAGAGCCTCCAAGTAGAATCGCCGGCCTCTCCGTCGCGCAGCTAATCGCCCGAGACGAATTCGCCGAGTGGGACAGCCCCACCACGATTGGAGCGGTAGAATCAGCCCTGTCGAAGCTCGGAAAAGTCGTCCGCCTCGAGGCAAATGAAGATTTTCCCGAGCGCCTTCGCCAGACAAAACCGGATATCGTCTTCAACATCGCCGAGGGATTTCACGGAGTGAATCGTGAGGCCCACGTTCCGGCGATTTGCGAGTTCTATGGAATTCCCTATTCAGGAAGCGATCCCTTCACGCTCTCTCTGTGCCTCGACAAGGCGCGGACCAAGGAAACCCTGACCTTCCACGGGATTCCGACGCCGCGCTTCGCGGTGGTCGAGAAGATCGAGGAGCTCCGCGCCGTGGCCGAGCAGCTTTCTCGCCCTCTCTTCGTGAAGCCGCTCCACGAGGGCTCGTCGAAAGGAATCACGGACGGCAACGTCTGCTTCGACGACGCGCATCTCCTCGCGCAGACCGAATTTCTTCTCGAGTGCTACCGCCAACCGGTTCTCGTCGAGGAGTATTTGCCCGGAGACGAGTTCACTTGCGGTGTCCTGGGGAACGGCGAGGGGGCCGTCGTGCTGCCGCTCGTCGGAATGAATTTCGACACGCTGCCAGAGGGCGCTCTGCCCATCTACAGCTTCGATGCAAAGTTCGTTTGGGATCGGCCAGAGAATCCGCTCGACATTTTTCAGTGTCCCGCCCGTATCAGCAGCACACTTCAGGCGTCTATTGAGCGAGTTACGCTCGACGCGTTCCGTGTGCTCGGTTGTAAAGATTGGGCGCGGATAGATGTGCGGCTCGATGCCGCGGGTGTGCCGAACGTTCTCGAAGTGAATCCACTGCCCGGGATTCTCCCTGACCCAGCCGACAACTCGTGTCTTCCGAAAGCAGCGCGAGCGGCAGGAATCGGGTACGACGAATTGATTCAGAGCTGTTTGAAGTACGCCGCCGCGCGACAGGGAGTAAGGCTCACATCCGCCGCGCCGTCGAGCGCTGCTCCAGGTGAGCGTGCGCTCGCCGCGAGCGGATTGAGCTGACCGTAGCAAACAGGAGGAACGCGCCATGAAAATAGCGTTGCTGTTCGACGGACTCTCCGCCCTCGGCAAGGCGCCAGAGGTGCAACTGCTCGATTCCATCGAGGCAGTGGAGACTGCTCTGCTCGACTGGGCGACGGAGGTCGTGCGCGTTCCCGTCACCAACGACGGCCGCTGGATCGAGCGCGTCCGCAAGGGAAAGTTCGATCTCGTCTTCAACCTCTGCGAAGGCATCGACGGCGAGGCGGTCTACGAGTCGATGGTGATCTCGGTGCTGGAGCTGCTCGGGGTTCCATTCACGGGAAGCGGTAGCTGGACGACCGCGCTCACCCTCAGAAAGAATCTCGTCAACGCCGTGCTCGATCGTACCGGCCTTCCGGTTCCGCGCTGGGCGCACGTTCGCCGCGGCGATGAAATCACGAGCGTCGGCTTCCCGGCCATATGCAAGCCAGTGGCTGAAGACGCGTCGGTCGGAATCGAGCAGCGGTCGGTGGTGAGGAGCATGCGCGCTCTCACAGCGCGGATCGAGGCGATGCTCGAAGGCTGGGACGAAGTTCTCGTCCAGCGCTTCATCGATGGCCGCGAGGTCAACGTCGGCATCCTCGGCGACGAGGTAATGCCGATCGCCGAAATCGATTTCGCGGGAATGCCCAAGGGCATGTGGCACATCGTCTCTTATCGCTCCAAGTGGGAAACCGGCAGCGATGAAGATCTCGGCGCCAAGCCGAATTGCCCCGCCCACCTGTCGGAGGATCTCGCCAATGAGCTGGCGGTGATCTCCCGCGCTGCCTGGAACGTCGTAGGTGGCGAAGGATACGGTCGCTGCGATTTCCGCATCGACCAATCGGGCCGGCCGTGGCTGCTCGAAGTGAACGCAAACCCCGATATCTCTCCGACGGCTGGTCTCGCCCGCATGGCGGGAGTGGCGACGATTGGATACTCGCAGCTGATCCGCCGCATCTGCGATCACGCGCTGGCAAAACGCGGCGAAAATTACGCCGACCGCTGGGCACATACGCTCCGGCTGTCGGGACTTGGTTGAAGATTTTTCCGATCATCAACAGCGCCCCTAGCGGGGCCGGAGTGGTACACGCATGAGCGATTGGCAACAGATCATAAAGGATCAGAGCATAGCGACTCTCGACAAGCTGGCCGAGAAGTTCGGCCCCGAGAACATCGACGTCGAAGCTCTCAAGCCTGCATTCGACAACTTCCAGATGCGAATCACTCCTGCTGCGCTCGAGCAGATAAAGGAAGTGGGCGATCCGATGTGGCAGCAGTACATCCCGACCGTCGAGGAGCTCGACGTCGTGGACGGCGTGATCGACTCCCTCGACGAAGACGGAGATTCGCCGGTACCGAACATCACCCACCGCTATCCCGACCGCGCGCTCTTTCTCGTGAGCCCGATCTGCGCTTCCTATTGCCGGTTCTGCACTCGCCGTCGTAAGGTCGGCGACCCGGAGAAGATTCCGCTCAATCAGTACGACTCCGCGTTCCAGTACCTCCGTGAGCACACGGAAATCCGCGACGTGATCATGAGCGGCGGCGACCCGATGATGTTGAGCGATCGGAGACTGGAGTATCTCTTCCAGCAGCTGCGCGCGATTCCGCACATCGAGATCATCCGCCTCGGAAGTCGAATCACGTCTCACCTTCCGGAGCGGATCACCCCGGAATTCTGCGAGATGGTGCAGAAGTATCATCCCATCTTCATGAACACCCACTTCAATCACCCGAGCGAGCTGACGCCGGCCGCTGTCGCCTCACTCGACCGCCTGTCGAGGGCCGGAGTCTCGCTCGGCTGCCAGACGGTGCTGCTCAAGGGCGTGAACGACGACCCGAAGGTGATGATGAAGCTGATGCACGAGCTGCTAAAGGCGCGCGTGCGTCCCTACTACCTATATATGGCGGACCAGGTGGCGGGCGGTGAGCATTTCCGGACGACGGTTCAGAAGGGGCTCGAGATCATGCAGGCGCTGCGCGGATGGACGTCTGGTCTGGCGGTGCCGCAGTTCGTGATCGACTCTCCCGGTGGCGGAGGAAAGGTGCCGCTGCTCCCCGAGTACCTCGAGTCGATGAATGACGATGAAGTGGTCTTCAGGAACTACGAGGGCAAGCGGTTTACTTACAAGCAGCCCCGTCAGGTTCCTCCGGCCGAGACCGATGTGGAGCGCGCGGCGGAGCTCAACGTTGTTCCGATCGGACGGAAGAAATCAGCAGCGCCGAAGCGCGCCAAGAGAAGGCGCGCGGCGGGAGAGTAACCACTCGCAGGATGG
>Ga0193751_1002359_pt1 | contig 11459 bp, 11 predicted proteins | sample L1c2metaG_FD_143050 | JGI IMG/M metagenome (GOLD analysis project Ga0193751, IMG submission 143050) | Soil microbial communities from a riparian zone of the East river system, Colorado, United States - L1c2 | ecosystem: Environmental > Terrestrial > Soil > Riparian zone | place: USA: East River... | reverse complement strand
GCGCTCGGCACCATGAATTTTGTCCGCACGCTCGTCGCCACGATCATGATCGCGGCATTTGGCGCCATCGTGCTGGCCAAGGTGCCGCTAGGTGCGCCGCGCGGCACGCTGACGCAAAGCTTTCTCGACGGTGCGTCGTTGACGGCCTTCAGTATCGTCTTTCTCGCCATTGCCGGGGTGCTGGCGATCTCGTTTGTCGCGCTTTATCTGCTCGAGGAAAAGCCACTGGCGGAGGCGGACTCGGCGTCGCGGGGCTAAACCAAAAATTCGGTCTGGCTGACCTCGTCGCAATTAATCCGTCCGTCGCTACGGAAGCGGATATCAATTAATCGAGTCGGCGACGAATCGTGGGCTCTCGCTCGATTTCGCTGATTTCATTGAAGAAATTAGTTTGGCTTCGTTCTGCCAAAATCGAGCGAGGACTCCCCCGCTTTGCTGGTACTGCGGGCATTCAAACACTCTTTTGCTTGCTGATCGCCATGTGCATTTCGTGAAGATAAACGGCACTGCCAGAGCCATTGCCGAATTTGGCCCGTTCACGTATTCCCGTTCACGTATTTGTGAATAACGTGACTAAGCAACTGTTTTTGCGATGAATCGTATTCAATCTTAAGTTGTAGAAATAATCTGTACAATCCGAAGCATACCGGTCCAAGTGTTTGAGACCCTGTGGCCCCCTTTGTGGGGCCGCTGCTTTTCATTTCAAGGCGTCAATCGACGCCGGCGCGGCTGGGAGCTCTGCTATGTCCAATAGTAAAGAAAACAACTCCGTCCTCAGCAACAATCAGGTCGACGTTCACGTGCGGAGCGCTATGGCTCGCGGCGAGCAAACAGAACTGCCGCCGGTCGAGGAGCGCAGCGCTGGCACGCTTCCAGCGCGAATTCCCACCGCGCCAGCGATCGCCCCGGCGGCCGTAGCCACCGTGCACGACCCGAACAGGAACCTTCCTGTCCCCCAGACCTACTCGCGCGCTCTGGTCAGAGTGGAATTGCCCGACAAGATCGTCCAACTCGTGTCGCCTGAATTGCTACCAGCAGTGCGGAGCGTCTTTCGATACCCGCCGATTACCGCCGGGCAGTCGATCGAGGACTACTTCGACCTCGCTGAAGCCGCCATTCTCGAATACAGGGTGCACGGTTATTCGGAACTCGGCTTACTGAAACAGATCGTCGATGAAGATTGGAAGATCATGACCTTCAGCCGCGTTCAAATCGCACTGTTAAGCGCCGAAATCGCTGAGGGCATTCTTAGCCAGTTGTGCGATGTTGACCCGAAGGCTGGAAATCTTGAAGAAAAAGATCAAAAAAACTCTCAGGCGCCATCTCGAGTCGGGCAATGGCGGCGCATTGTGTTTGCTGCAGTCTCAGGCGACGAAGCGATGCGTAATTTGATTGAAAAACAGGGCGGCTATGTGGGCTTCGACGCCTTTGCTGCGCGGCACATGTTAGAGGACATTCGCAGTCACATTTTCGCAGACAACGTAATGAATGCCGCGGTCCAGCGAAAACTCCGCGCGATTCGCGATCTCGAAAAGCAGCGCGAGGCAAGATATCGCAGAATCGAAACGAACAAACTAACTGCGCGAGATGTGAAAGCCCTACGCGGAGCGTTGCCCATTGGCGAGTGGGTGCTATTCCAAGGTATGCGCCCTAGCACGAGCTCACCGACTGGTGATGCGGATCAATTAACCGGCACTTCGGTCAAAGCTCCGGACACGACCGGCGAAGTAAAAGGTTGAGGAGAGACCTCTGACCTCGCAAGCCAAAATCTTGGCGAATCGCAAAAACGCGTTGCGCAGTACTGGGCCGAGCACCGCTGCAGGTAAGGCTCGGTCGCGGCGCAACGCGCTGAAACACGGCCTTGCTGTGCCCATAGATCGGGACGATTCTTTGCGGCGCGAGGTCGACACACAAACGACTGAACTCGCGCGGTTGCTTGGCCAGCCGCGCGAGTTTGTACGCTCGCTCGCGCAGCAAGAAATCGAGGCACTGCGGGTTGCGGCTATGCGTTCTGATGTACTTAATCGGTATATGGAGCCGAATACCGAAACTGGTGATTTTCCTCTCGACGACAAGAGACGCACGAATAGAGCGGCGGCCGAGACCCTTGTAAAACTAATGGCCTTAGAGCGTTATGAGCGGCGAGCTCTGTCGACACTGCGAAGGATGCTGCGCAAGCTCGACAAAAGCTAAAGTTTAGCGTCACTTTGTAAAACGTAAGGCTGCGTGATGTTAGGAGCCGTTCTGATCATGTCTGAGGTCTGATATGTCGGACTGTCCTCAAGCTTGCGCGAAGCTGGATGAAGAAACAATTCTTGCTGAGCACGTGCTGGCCATTCGAAAACTTCAGCGTAGCGTGATTGGTGACATTGTCGAGATCGGGCGTCGGCTTTGCGAGTGCAAAACTATTGTCGGACATGGAAATTGGCTTCCGTGGCTTAAGCGCGAATTTAGCTTGAGCCAACGGACCGCTCGAAATTTTATGAATGCCTACAGATTTGTGCGGGATAAATCGGCAAACGTTTCCGGTTTGAAGATCGAAGCGAGTTCGCTCTATCTGATCGCGTCGCCCAGCACTTCAGAAGTGGCGCGAACTGAAGTGTTGCGGGAGGCGACTGTCCACGCCCTGTCGCGGGCAGAAGTCAAAACTATCGTGGAACGAGATAGGCGATCATCGATCGCGCCAGGCGGCCCTGAAACTCGGATAACGACCCGCGGAGCCATCGCCGGATTAGGTTGGGGTGAATTTGCGGCGCTGCCCTTGCCGGAACAAGCAAAAATTCTTGAGCTTCATAAGACTGCGTCAGGGAGCGTCGATCTTGCCATTCGCGACGCGCAAACGCGGCTCGCATGGAAGCCGGCTTATCGAAAGCTTCAAGAAGCGTTGGACGCAACACAGGACGCAGCAAGAGCTCCAGTCAAAAAAATAGTCGCTGCAATTCCTCGAACGGATAAAACAGGTGTGTTAAGTCGTCTTGAAAGAGCAAGGAATTTCCTTGAAGAATTGAGTAGGAAACTTAGAGCATATGATGAGGCACCGCGGGCTTCTCACGATGACAAAGAGAGGCTAAACCGAATTCTGAGCGCCTCGCGCAAAAAATTCGGTCGAGCCATTCAGGCGCAAAACCTGGAAGCCATTTGGTCGAAATTGAATCCCGCACAGATTTCACTGTTACAGAGCGGCGCTTATGGTCCGGTGATCAAAGCGGCCACCGAACGGTTGATCAAAAAAACGCCAACGGAAGCTTAAGGTCAAACCCAAACGCGGTTGGGCGCAGGGAGTTGCAGCTCGATCTAAGCGCGGTGGCTTGCTTTGCAAAGCAATCATTGGCTGATTGCCATGTATACGATCGAGCTCAATTTGAGCTTAGTGAGATTGTTCCGTGGGAGCTCGTTATTGACCGCCAACCGCGCAGACGGATCCGCCGTGCAAGTAAATTCAAACCGAGCTCAAACGTATATAGATATAGAGGAGCGGTCGAGTTTCGGTGGCAGGGCTGTTTTGCAACGGCTCTTCACAGCGATGCTTGGGTTCAGCTCATTAGTACCGTTTGATAAAGCGCACATAGTTTCCGCCAGCTTCTGTTGCCCAAAGGCGATGGGGTTTTGCGATGCCGTACGCTTCCGCGGATACCGCTGCCAAACGCGTGAGTCGCCGCTCTTTTATCGGCGGCTCGGATGCCAGGATCATCATGGGAAGTGATGAGCAGGCGCTGATCCGGTTGTGGCGGGAGAAGAGAGGCGAGATCGAGCCGGAGGACCTGTCGGGTAATTTGATCGTTCAGCTAGGCATTGTGACCGAGGATCTGAACCGGCGCTGGTACGAGGCCACGACCGGGCAGGTGATCACCGACGTCCAGCGGCGCATACGGCACCCGGTCATCCGCTGGATGGGGGCCACTTTGGATGGCCGTGTCCAGGGCAGCGACGCGGTGTTCGAGGCCAAGTTCATGCTGCCGTGGTCGTTCTCGGAGGAGGGGGCGGCCCAAAAGTACATGCCGCAGCTGCAACATAATATGTGGGTGGTCGCGGCACGCACCGCGGTGCTCTCCGTGATCACCGGGGGTGGAAAATGGGTCGAGATTCTGGCCCATGCCGATCCGCTCTATCAGCATCTGATCGTGACCGCCGAGCGCAAGTTCTGGCGCTGTGTCGAGAGCGGCGAACCGCCCCAACTGTTCGGCGTCGAACCGCCCCAGCCGCGGCTTGAGGCGGTCCGCTTCGTGGATATGAGTTCATCCAATGCCTGGGCCGAGTTCGCCGGCATCTTCGCCCGGACCCGATCGGCCTATCTCGAGCATGAGCAGGCCAAGACCGAACTCAAAAGCCTGATGCCGGAGGACGCCAAGGAGGCGATCGGCCATGGCCTGCGCGCCAAGCGATCCAAATCCGGCGCCGTCAGCTTTGATCTTCTGTCTCCGAGCACGGAGGCGAGCCATGCAGCGCTCTAGCCCATCGATCGCCGCGCTCGCCACGGCGCTGGCCAAAGCGCAGATCGAGCTTGCCAATCCGGAGAAGTCGCTGACCGGGACGATCGAGCCGCAAGGGAAGGGGAGTGCACGCCAGTTTCGCTATGCGCCGCTCTCCAGCGGGCTTGAGATCGTGCGCAAGACTCTCGGCCAGCATGAGATCGCCACCGTGCAGACTACCGCCGTCGACCCGGCGTCCGGCATCGTCAATCTGACCACCGTGCTCGCGCATTCTTCAGGCGAATGGATCGCCTCCGATTGGCCGGTCTGTCCGATTGCTGAGACTGCCACGCCGCATCGCATGGGCGCGGCGCTAACCTATGCTCGCCGCTATGCTTTGTTCACCTTGGTCGGTATTGCCGGCGAGGATGATCTCGACGCGCCGGATCTCGCTACGCCGACCATAGACGAATCATCTACCGCAAAACCAAAACTCGACAGGAGGACTGGCGGCAACGGCGGTTACCAGACGGCGCAGGATGGCACGGCAGCACGAATTGGCGCAATAAAAAGGAGCCACTCTGCCGTTCCGCAGCCCGAGCTTTCCGCTGCTGCATCCGCTGACCTAAGAAACGTATTGCTTGGCGAGATCGAGCATCTCAATTCGGCTGAGAATGCCGCCTTGTGGGCGCAGCGAAGCTTGATCGCCAAGAACCGGCTCGTGGCAGCCGACACCCAGTGTATCGAGCAATCGTTCCAGACAATATTGGCAAGCTTTGCCACGGCGAGGAGCGATGCGAACGGGCCAGTTGGCACGAACTCGAAGAGGAGCTGCCAACCACAAATCGAGAAAAGTGCGTTGCCATTCCCTGAACCGCGCCGCATCCGTGATCATGAGCACATCAGACACGTAATCAAGCAGGCCTGTCTGATCTGCGGACGACGTCCGTCGGATGCCCATCATCTGCGTTTTGCACAGCTTCGTGGACTTGGGCGTAAGGTGAGCGATGAATTTACGGTGCCGCTATGCCGGACGCACCATCGCGAGGTCCATCGTCGCGGCGATGAGGTAGCTTGGTGGCAGAAATCAGGAGTCGATCCGCTTGCCGCGGCACGCAAGCTATGGGTCGACAATCACCCGCGGCGGAACGATCAGCCAATCGGAAATGATCAGACCGCTCTGAGTGCAATTTGTTCTCAACAGCGTTCTACCAAGCGAACAGGACGAGCTGCGAGGGTCACGGCAATGACCCGCCGATCGAGAAATAGTTCATGAGCTCACTTAGCGAGACCGCAGTCATCCGTCCCAGAGCGTCCGGCAGGACGGCAGCAAAGATCGGAACAGAGAAATCACGTCGACGCGGCAAAGCCATGCGGCACGGCCTTGTAACGGAGACTGTCCTCCAAAATTTCGAGGATTCGGTAGACTACAAAGCGTTCGAGATGGCCGTCACGGCGGATTTTGACGCGCAGACCGCGGTTGAACGCGAACTCGTTCTTCGGCTCGCCAGCGTGTTATGGCGGTTGCGGCGCGCGAATTCAATCGAAACGGCTCTCATGCAAATGCAGATTAATTTAGACGCCGACGCGCTCGGCCAATGGGGCGGACCACCTTTACTTCAAGTCGAACTCGATGACTTGAAGGCCGCTCCGCAGCATCCACCGTTCAAGCGCAAACATGCCGACGCGATCGGCGCACAGCTTGCCATGAGATTTTTATTACTGGCATACCTCGATAGCGGCGCATTTGATCGTCTAATTCGTTACGAGATGGCGCTGTCCCGCGAAGTGGGAGATCTCCTGGAGAGACTACGCCGGCTGCGCCGTTCTCGAAATGGGTAATCATCACGATGCGGCTCTCGTGTTGACAGTTCAGGTGACAAAGACGGTTCCCTCGTAAAATCATGTCCGGAGAGAGAGAGAAATCGCGGCTTGTTGTCCCCTTTACGCCCAGGCTAAAGCCGCGGAGAATGGCCGGCGTGGGGGAAAGTGGTGCGTAACGACACGGTTCTGGAGACGGAAGATCTCTGCAAGGACTTTGCCGGGTTTGTCGCGGTGCGCTCCGTCAATCTGCGCGTCGCACGCGGCAGCATTCACGCCATGATCGGCCCCAACGGCGCCGGCAAGACCACCTGCTTCAACCTTTTGAGCAAGTTTCTCACCCCCTCGCGCGGCCGCATCATGTTCGACGGCCGCGATATCACCGCGCTCAGGCCGGCTGACGTGGCACGGCTCGGCATGGTGCGCTCATTTCAGATTTCCGCGGTGTTTCCCCACCTGACCGTGCTCGAGAATGTACGCATCGCGCTACAGCGCCGCCGCGGCGGCTCGTTCGATTTTTGGCGCTCCAAGGGCGTGCTGCATGCGCTTGATGCTCGCGCACATGCGCTCATCGCCGACGTCGGGCTATCGGCCTATCCCGATGTGTTGGCGGTCGAGCTGCCCTATGGTCACAAGCGAGCGCTCGAAATCGCGACCACGCTGGCGCTCGATCCGCAACTTTTGCTACTAGACGAGCCGACCGCCGGAATGGGCCATGACGATATCGGCCGCATCAGCACGCTGATCAAATCGGTGGCCGCCACGCGCACGGTTTTGATGGTCGAGCACAATCTCAGCGTGGTCGCCGATCTGTGCGACCGCATCACCGTGCTCACCCGCGGCCAGATTCTGGCCGAAGGCGACTATCAAACAGTATCCGCCGATCCGGCAGTGCGCGAAGCCTATTTGGGAACCGGCCATGCTTGAGAAAAATCATGCCTGAAAAAAATCCGGGCGGGCCGGCCGCGATGTTGGCAGTGAAGGATCTGGAGGCCTGGTACGGCGAGTCGCACATTCTTCATGGCGTTACCTTCCAGGTGCGCGCCGGTGAGGTCGTGACGCTGTTGGGACGCAACGGCGTCGGCAAGACGACGACGCTCAAAGCGATAATGGGCATCGTCGACCAGCGCAAAGGCTCGGTGCGCTTGGAGGGTCGCGAACTGATCGGCCTGCCGTCGGATGCGATCGCGCGCGCCGGCATCGCCTTCTGCCCCGAGGAGCGCGGCATTTTTGCCAGCCTCGATGTGCGCGAAAATCTGTTCCTGCCGCCGCAAGTGCGCCCCGGCGGGTTGGACACCGATCGCATCTTCGCGCTGTTCCCCAATCTGCGCGAACGGCTCAAGAGCCAAGGCACCAAACTGTCGGGGGGCGAACAGCAGATGCTGGCGATCGCCCGCATCCTGCGCACCGGGGCGCGGCTATTGCTACTGGACGAACCGACCGAGGGCCTCGCCCCGGTGATCATCCAGCAAATCCGCGAGACCGTCGCTATGCTCAAGGCGCAGGGCTTTACCGTGCTGCTGGTTGAGCAGAATTTTCAGTTCGCCGCCACGGTAGCCGACCGGCATTACATCATGGAACATGGCCGCGTGGTCGACGAATTCTCGACGCCCGAACTAAAGGCGAATATGGAAAAGCTGCACGACTATCTCGGAGTTTGATATAGGCTGAAACGGGGCCGGAAGGTCGCATCGAGGGTCAAAACTCATTGATTTGCGCGGCCGCGACGCTGGGCATTTCGGCTGCTGGCTAGGCGAGAGGAGCGATGTGATCTATACGATCATGAGCGACGAATAACGACGCCAGCAGCCGAAATGCCCGCGTCCTTTCAGGTTGCGGCGAAAATCGCCGCCGGGTTCGTCGAAGGGCTCGACCGTATGGCTGATACGCTCTTCGCCCTTCTCCTGCCCGACGAGCGATTTTGGCTGCAACGTGGCTCGCGGAAATAATGAATTTTGACCCTAAGGGAGGTTACTTATGAGAGTAGCAGCAAGTCTGGTCTTTGCGGCCGCCGCTTTGTTCGGCACCGCCGCGCAGGCCCAGGTCAATGTCAAGATCGGCGTCATGAACGACATGTCGAGCCTGTACGCCGATATTAGCGGACCGGGCGCTATCACCGCCGCCAAAATGGCGGTCGAGGATTTCAACCCCGCCGCACACGGCATGAAGGTCGAGATCGTCAGTGCCGACCATCAGAACAAGCCCGACATCGGCGCCAGTATTGTGCGGCAATGGTACGACGCTGAAGGCGTCGACGTCGTCGTCGACGTGCCAACATCGAGCGTGGCGCTGGCGGTCACCGATATCGCACGCGAGAAGAACAAGGTGTTCCTGGTTTCCGGCGCAGCGAGTTCCGATCTGACCGGGCCCAAATGTTCGCCCAATACCGTGCATTGGACCTACGACACTTGGATGCTCGCCAACGGAACCGGCAAGGCGCTGGTGAAGACCGGCGGCGACACCTGGTTCTTCTTAACTTCCGATTACGCCTTTGGTCACGCGCTCGAGCGCGATACCGCGGCCGCGGTCACGGCCGCCGGCGGCAAAGTGCTCGGCGCCGTGAAGCATCCGCTGAACACGCAGGACTTCTCCTCGTTCCTGCTCCAGGCACAAGCGTCCAAGGCAAAAGTCATCGGGCTCGCTAATGCCGGCGGCGATACCATCAACGCGATCAAGCAAGGCGCCGAGTTCGGCATCGCGGCCGGCGGGCAGCAATTTGCCGGGCTCCTTGTCTTCGTCACCGACGTCAATGCGCTCGGATTAAAGACCGCGCAGGGCCTGGTCCTGACCGAGACCTGGTACTGGGACATGAACGACGCCAATCGCGCTTGGACCAAGCGCTGGCAGGCCGAGCGGGCCGGAAAATTCCCCTCGATGGTCCACGCGGGCGTCTATGCGGAGACCTTGCATTATCTCAAATCGGTCGCGGCACTCAAAAGCGCCGCCGACGGCAAAGCCGTCGTGGCCCAGATGAAAGCGTTGCCGACCGAGGATTCGTTGTTCGGCAAAGGCTATATCCGCGCCGATGGCCGCAAGATCCATCCCGCTTATCTGCTCCAGGTGAAGAAGCCCGAAGAGTCGAAATATCCGGGCGACGTTTACACCGTCCGCGCCACCATACCGGCGGAAGAGGCCTTCCGCCCGCTGAAGGACGGCAATTGCCCGATGGTCACCAACTGATGCCTCTTGCCTCTCCCCGCCTCGTGCGGGGAGAGGCTTTTTCTGTTCATTCCCTATGTTCGAGATCTTCGGTGTTCCATCGCAGGCTCTGTTCGGCCAGCTGTTGCTCGGCCTGATCAATGGTTCATTCTATGCGCTGTTGAGCCTCGGCCTTGCCGTCATTTTCGGCATGCTCAACATCATCAATTTCAGCCACGGCGCGCAGTACATGATGGGCGCGTTCGCCGCCTTCATCCTCTTGCGCTATACCGGCATCGGCTACTGGCCGGCGCTGATCATCGTGCCGATTGTGGTTGGCGCTACCGGGGTCGTCATCGAATGGCTGTTCTTGAAGCGCTTGCAGAAGCTCGACCATCTGTATGGGCTGATCCTCACCTTCGGCTTGGCGCTGATCATCGAAGGCCTGTTCCGTAATTATTACGGCTCGTCCGGTCAGCCCTATGGCGTGCCGGAATCGCTGCAAGGCGGCCGCAATCTCGGCTTCATGTTTCTTCCCAATTACCGCGCCTGGGTGATCGCCTTCTCGCTGTTCGTTTGTATCGGCACCTGGTACGGAATCGAGCGCACGCGGCTCGGCTCGTATTTGCGCGCTGCCACCGAAAATCCGGCGCTGGTCCGCGCCTTCGGCATCAATGTGCCGCGCATGGTGACGCTGACTTACGGCTTCGGCGTCGGCCTCGCCGGACTGGCCGGCGTGATGGCGGCGCCAATCTATAATGTCTCGCCGCAGATGGGCTCGGATATCATCATCGTGGTGTTCGCGGTGGTGGTGATCGGCGGCATGGGTTCGATCATGGGCGCGATCGTCACCGGCTTTGCGCTCGGCATTGTCGAGGGGCTGACCAAAGTGTTCTTCCCGGAGGCGTCAAACACGGTGATCTTCGTGATCATGATTATCGTGCTGCTGATCCGCCCGGCGGGACTGTTCGGACGGAGCGCGTGATGGCAACGCTTGCCGCGGCAGCGCCGGTTCGGCGCGAAACGGAATGGAGCGTCGCCGTCGCCGGCGCCGCGCTGGTGGTATTTCTGACCGCCGCGCCCTTTGTGCTCTACCCGGTCTTTGTCATGAAGGCGCTGTGCTTTGCGCTATTCGCCTGCGCCTTCAATCTTCTGATCGGCTATGTCGGCTTGGTCTCGTTCGGCCACGCACTGTATTTCGGCTGGGCAAGTTATCTGGCGGCCTATTCGGCCAAGGTCTGGGGATTGCCGCCGGAATTGGCCGTGCTCTGCGGCACCGCGACCGGGCTGGTGCTCGGGCTGATCGCCGGCGTCGTCGCCATCCGCCGCCAGGGCATTTACTTCGCCATGATCACGCTGGCGCTGGCGCAGATGATGTATCTGGTGGCGCTGCGGGCCCCAATGACCGGCGGCGAAGACGGCATCCAAGGCGTGCCGCGCGGATGGCTGTTCGGCGCATTCGATCTCAACAATGAAACGACGATGTACGCCTTTGTTGCCGTCGTCGTGCTCGCCGCATTTTTCCTGATCTATCGCATCATCAATTCGCCGTTCGGCGAAGTTCTCAAGGCGATCCGCGAAAACGAACAACGCGCGATCTCGCTGGGTTACAAGACCGACGACTACAAGCTGGTCGCGTTCGTGCTGTCGGCGACGTTGGCGGGCTTGGCCGGGTCGCTGAAAGCCCTGGTGTTCCAGCTTGCCTCGCTGACCGACGTCCATTGGACCATGTCGGGAGAGGTCGTGCTGATGACGCTGGTCGGCGGACTTGGCACAATCTTCGGCCCGATCGTCGGCGCCTTTTTGATCGTGGCCTTGGAAAACTACCTAGCGCCGTTCGGCCAATGGGTACTGGTCATCCAGGGCGCGGTCTTCGTCATCTGCGTTCTCTCGTTCCGCCGCGGCATCGTCGGCGAGTTGGCGGCGCGCTTGCGCGTGCGGCTGTGACTTCAGCGGATTTGATCGACCCCACAGGAGGACAGTCATGGGTGCGGAAGCGCGCTTGAAAGAGCTCGGCATTGTGCTGCCGGAACTGCAGAAGCCGGTCGCCAATTATCTGCCCTATCGCCTCGTCGGAAACGTCCTCTATCT
>Ga0193751_1002358_pt1 | contig 11460 bp, 9 predicted proteins | sample L1c2metaG_FD_143050 | JGI IMG/M metagenome (GOLD analysis project Ga0193751, IMG submission 143050) | Soil microbial communities from a riparian zone of the East river system, Colorado, United States - L1c2 | ecosystem: Environmental > Terrestrial > Soil > Riparian zone | place: USA: East River... | reverse complement strand
CTGGCGAGAAGTTCAAGACCAATACGCTGATCATCGGGCAGAAGGCCGCTGCTGCCGATCCCGCAAACTATGAGGATCCGGCGGGGGCCTTCTCCGCTGAGGATAATTCTATACCTGCGCTGATGCGGCGCGGCGTTGTTTTCATGTGCTGTCACAATGCCATTTGGGAACAGGCAGCCGCCCTCATGAAGGCCGGCCTCAATCCTGACAAGCTCTCTCATGCCTCGCTCGCGGCCGAATTGACCAACCATCTGGTGGATGGCGTCATTCTAATCCCCGGAGCGGGCGCCACGATGCTCGAGTTGCAGCAGGTCGGCTTTCACTACGCAACGTAAGGAAAATCATCATGTCCATCCTTACGCTCGACGGCACGGCGGCGACCGCCAACCCAGCCGCCCAACGCAGCAAGGCGGACGCCCTGCGCATCGCCGCGCTCGCGCTGCTTTCTATCCGCTTCATTCAAGGGTTCATCTACTGGGGCGGCGGTTCGCGCCGCTTCATCTACGCCCCCGCCAAACTCGATCCGAACGCGGCGAGCTGGATGGCTAACAAATTTCAGTCGGCGATGCCGGGCGCCTTGCTCGGAACCGACCATGTCATCGCCTTTCTGTTGCATCATTTCTATCTTCTCTATGCAGGGCTGATCCTGTTCAGCGCGGCCGAGCTGATCGCAGGACTGTTCCTGATGACGGGCTTTCTCACGCGGGCCGCGGCGGCGGTCTCGATCGGCCTCTCGGTCGTGCTGATGCTGATGTTCGGGTGGCAGGGTGCGACGTGTATCGATGAATGGACAATGGCGGCCTGCAATCTGGCGATCGGCGCCACACTGATGCTTGGCGGCAGCGGCGCGTTCTCGTTCGACAACGCGCTGCTGGCGCGCCATCCGGCGCTCGCCGAACGCGGCTGGTTCCGCTGGATGTCCGGAGCCCTGCCGCTTCCGATGCAAAGCGCCACTTTCCAGAAACTGGCGCTGGCGGTGTTTGCGGCGACTGTGGTCTTCAATGTCGCTACCTACAACTATTATCGCGGCTCGGTGATCACGCCGTTTCATGGCGGCCCGGTCAGCCCCAGCAAGCATCATCTCGATCTGACGGATGGTGTCCTGCTCCCGAACGGCGCTGTGCGTTTCCATGCCTATCTCGATGGCGGCACACCGGAGGCGCCTTCCAACGTGATGACTGCGGTGCTCAAGTCCAATGACGGCGCCGTGCTCGAGCAATGGGACGGTACGGCATTGAGCCACCTGCCGGCTTCCGCTGTTGCCAACGAGTTCGACTACAACCGCTTTGCACCCGGTCCATTCGGGCTGCGGGCGCAGATGGGAGCGATGGCGACGATCATGCTGCCCGCCGCGAGCGGCGCTGATACCGGCCGCCTCCATAACGCGGTGACGTTGCAGTTACGCACCGTCAACGGCAATACGTTTAACGTTGCCGTCAGGCTAGGGTGAGGTCGAAGGAGCGGGGCGTTTGCGCTCGCGGCTTCATGCGCCGAGGTGACGCGGAAGAAAGATCGTTTACGACGCTTTCGAGAAGTGATGCTGCAAAAACCCCATAGCGGCGAGCAGACCGTAATGGCGGCGGAACGCATCGTTCCGCTGGACCACGCGCGCACCTTTATCACGTTGTTGGTGGTGCTGCACCACTCCGTCGTCAACTACACCTGGTTCGGCAATGGCGACAGGATGCGCTGGCTCGGATTCGATCTGGTCGTGCTGTTCAATGACAGTTTCTTCATGGCCTGCATGTTTTTCATTTCTGGATTGTTCGTTCGTGACAGCCTGGCGCGCAGGGGATCCGCAAACTTCCTGGCCAACCGTGCCTGGCGATTGGGCGTGCCGTTTTTGATCTCGATCTTCGTCGTGACGCCGATCGCCTATTATCCGAGCTTTCTGCGCTATCATCTGAGAGGGACGACTGATTTCAATTTCTTCCATTTCTGGTGGCACATGATGACGATCGGTCCCTGGCCGTCGGGGTCGGCGTGGTTCCTGTGGGTGTTGCTGGCGCTCGATGCGATCGCCGCGCTAACGTGGGCGGCGGCGCCCCGGGTGATCGGGGTGATTGGGCAACGCATTTATGCCACGCGCGACCGGCCGATGACTGCCTTCGTCGCGTTCCTGATCTTCTCGACCCTGGTCTATCTGCCGATGCACCTGATCTTTGGCGATTCATCCTGGCTGGAGCCGGGCCACTATCCGTTTCCGATTCAGACCAGCCGCATCCTGCTCTACGCCGGATATTTTTTTACCGGCGTCGGTGTCGGTGCGGTCAGCTTGAGAAGGGGGATGCTTGCGGAGAATGGGGCGCTGGCAAAGCGCTGGACGGTGTGGCTCGGCTTTGCGTCTGCCTTCTATGGCGCAATCCTGCTTCTGGTCTATGCGCATCACAATTGGCTGGCGGATTTCAATTCACCGCCGCTTTGGTGGCGCACGGCCTATGCTCTCGCCTTCGCAATGTTCAGCGCGGCGATGACGTTCACGGTCCCTGCGGTCTTCCTGCGCTTTGCGCGATCGTCGCTTTGGCTGCTCGACACGATGCGGCCCTCGGCATATGGCATCTATCTCCTGCACTTCATTTTCCTGATCTGGCTGCAATACATCGTTTACGATCCAGCCTTCCCGGCGTTCGTCAAATTCGCGATCGTGTTATCAGGCACGCTTTCGATAAGCTGGGCGCTCACCGTCCTGTTGCGACAAATTCCCGTCGTAGCGCGGACGATCTAGTGCTCGTTTCTGGACCATCTGGATCGGATTGCCGGAATGCAATAACGTCGCTCCGTCCACTTGATCGATCAGGCCAACGAATGTCTCCGCGCAACGTCGCGTCAACCCGGCCCTTTGCCACACGGTTCGCCGCCGTCGTCGCCGCGGTTTCGTTCGCAGTCCCCGTGTCGGCCGCCGCTGCCGAGCTTGGGCCGCCGCCGCACGCCGAGCTGTCGCGCGAAAAGCTTTCAGCCATCGACGTTTTTCTCAATGACGAAATCGCCTCCGGCAAAATTCCCGGCGCCATCGTGCTGATCCAGCACCACGGCCAGCCGGTTTATTTCAAATGCTTCGGCAAGCGTGACGCTGAAACGGGGACGCCGATGACGGCGGACACCATCTTCCCAATCCATTCGGTGACCAAGACCATCACCAGCGTCGCGGTGATGATGCTGGTCGATCAGGGCAAGATCGCGCTCGACGATTCCGTCAGCAAATACATTCCCTCTTTCGCGGGCATGAAGGTCGGCGTCGAGAGAAAGGACGATACCGGCCGGCCGGTGCTCGACCTGGTGCCGCCGCGCCGGCCCCTCAACATCGAGGATCTGCTGCTGCACACCTCGGGCATCACCTACGGTTTCTATGGCGAAGGGCTGGTCAAGGCCGCTTATGCTGGGATTTACCTCGGCGATTTCGACAATGCCGAATTCGTCGAGCGACTGGCGAAGCTGCCGCTGGCCGAGCAGCCGCACACGTTGTGGGATTACGGGCATTCGACCGACGTTCTCGGCCGCGTCATCGAGGTCGTGTCCGGCCAGTCGCTCTATCAATACGAGAAGGCGCATCTGCTCGATCCGCTCGGCATGACCACCACGAAATTCTTTCTGATCGATCCCGCCGAGCGGGCGCGCTACGCCCAGCCGCTGGCCAAAGACCGTCACGTCGAGCGAAACTCGCTTGACGTCACGCGATGGGAATCCGGCGGCGGCGGCATGGTCTCGACGATCTCCGATTTCGCGCGCTACGCGCAGATGCTGTTGAACGGCGGGACGCTGGACGGCAAGATCTATCTCAGGCCTTCGACATTCGCCGCGATGACATCGGACCATATTGGGCCGGGGTCGGGGGTTGCGCGCAACTATTTCTATTACCCCGGCGACGGTTTCGGATTTGGTTATGGCTTCGGCATCCGCACCGATCCCGGCAATGCGGTGCCGCCGCCGCCAGGCTCGCTCGGGGAGATCAAATGGGACGGCGCCACCGGTGTCTACTTTGTGGTCGACCCCGCCCAGGACATGTTTTTCGTTGTGATGGAAAACTCCCCATCGGGGCGCATGCACGTTCAGGTAACGCTGAAGAAGATCATTTACGACGCGTTCGGAAAATGATCGAACTGGCCGCTGATCGGCCCTTGCGTGGAACGAAATCGATGCTGCGGAAACCGGACCAAAGCGGTCAGGCCATGATGGCGCCGGTGCGCATCGTAGCGCTCGATCGCGCGCGGACGTTCGTCACGCTCCTGGTGCTGCTTCACCACTCCGTCATCAATTATACCTGGTTCGGCAACGGCGATCGGATGCGCTGGCTCGGCTTCGACCTGGTCGTGCTGTTCAACGACAGCTTCTTCATGGCCTTCATGTTCTTCATCTCCGGGCTGTTCGTCCGCAACAGCCTTGCGCGCAAGGGATCGGCGATCTTCCTGCGCCAGCGTACGTGGCGGCTCGGCGTGCCGTTCCTGATATCCATCTTCGTGCTGATGCCGATCGCGTATTATCCGACATTCCTGCGTTACCACTTGCCGGGAACGATGGATTTCAACTTCCTGCATTTCTGGTGGCACACGCTCACCGTCGGACCATGGCCCTCAGGTCCGGCGTGGTTCCTGTGGGTGCTGCTGGCGCTCGACGTGATGGCCGCCGCGCTGTGGTGGATTGCGCCCGGAATGATCGACGCACTGGGCCGACTGATTTACGCCGCGCGCGACCGGCCGATGACGGTGTTCGGGGTATTCGCGATCGTCTCGATAACGGCCTATCTGCCGATGCACCTGGCGTTCGGTGACATCAGTTGGCTGGAATGGGACGGATTCCCGCTTCCGATCCAGACCAGCCGTATCCTGCTTTATACAGCCTCCTTCTTTGCCGGCGTCGGCGTCGGCGCAGTCAACCTCAGGGCCGGCCTGCTAGCGGAGAATGGCGAACTCGCGAAACGCTGGCCCGTCTGGCTCGCCTTTGCGCTTGTGTTCTACGTCGCGATTCTTGTTCTCGTCTACGCTCACCACAACTGGGTGGCGGATTTCGGTTCACCGCCGCTATCGTGGAAGGCGAGTTACGGCCTCGCCTTTGCGAGCTACAGCGCCGCCATGGCGTTCACGGTATCGGCAATCTTCCTGCGCTTTGCCGAATCCGGCTGGCGCCTGCTCGATGCGCTGCGGCCTTCCGCCTACGGCGTCTTTCTCTTGCATTATATCTTCATCATCTGGTTGCAATACGCCGTCTACGACTATTCGCTTCCGGCGGTCGTCAAATTTGCCGCCGTATTCGCCGGCACGCTTTCGATGAGTTGGGGACTCACCGTGATGTTGCGAAAGATTCCCGCCGTGACGCGGATGATTTGAGCCCAATTCTCTGTTTAGAGGTTCGAGCCGTCGTTGCGAGCCAACGGGTCGCGCGAATGCGCGCCCGATGACAGGCTCCGCGAAGCAATCCCGCTCTCAGCGAAACGAGTGTGGATCGCTTCGTCGCTTGCGCTCCTCGCAATGACGGTAAGCCGGCATCACGGCTTCAGGATCAGCTTCTGCACGCGCCAGTTCAGCAGTTCCGCGGCGTAGATCACGTTCTCCGATGGACATGCCATCGCGTGAATCCAGCCAAACTGTTTCAGTTGCTTGCCCGACTGGCCGAGCATGCCGAGCACCTTGCCATCGAGCGTGAGCTTGTAGATGCGGCCCGGCCATGCGTCCGAGCTGTACAGCACCTGATTGGGCGGCGGCGTGATGCAGAGCGACCACGGCGACCCCGGCGCGAAGGTGCCGCCTGCCATCATCGCCTCGTCGGGTATCTTGCCGATCGCGGGCTTGGCATCCGGCGGCACCGGCACGTCGATGGTGAACTGGCGCAGGAATTTTCCGTCGCTGTCGAACACCTGTATCCGCCGGTTGCCGCGATCGGCGACATAGACGTTGCCCTTGGCGTCGGTCGCGATCGAGTGCGGGGTATTGAACTGACCGGGCTCCTTGCCGCGCTCGCCCCATGATTTTAGCCAGTTGCCGTTCTTGTCCACCTTGGCGATGCGCGAGTTGATATAGCCATCGCTGATGAAGGTGTTGCCGGCCTGGTCCCAGGCCACGTCGGTAACTTGACGAAAGCGGCCATCCTCGGCCGGCAGCGGCGGCTTCGGATGTTTTAACGGCCCGGTCTCTTCATCGGACGCCTCCTGCTTGCGGCCGAACACCATGACAACGTGGCCCTCGGGATCGAATTTGATCACCATGTCGGAGCCTTTGTCGGTCACCCAGATGTTGTCGGCGGGATCGACCTTGATGGTATGGGAGAATGACCAGGCATAGAGGTTCTTGCCGATTTCGCGGATGAACTGGCCTTTCGCATCGAATTCCAGCACCTGGGCCGCCGCCGCGGCGAAAGCCGGCCCGGTGGTGTTGCCGCGCGACAATACGAACACGTGGCCCTTGGAATTGAGCGACACGCCGGATACTTCGCCGAAATACATGTTGACTGGCAGCCGGAGCGGATTGGGCACGGAGTCGAAGGCGATCGAGGGCACCGCCTGCTGCGCCAGGGCCGATGGCCCGATCAACAGCAATAGTCCGATCCACCAGTTCTTCATGTTGTCCCCCCAAACGCCCCGGTTGCTTTTGTGCTTGCAGGCGCGATGCTAGTCTATCGCTGTTCCCGGCGTCCATCGCCAGCACGCGCGTCCCGTGTCATGACCATCCGTCGCCCGGCGCATAGCGCTGCGCAGGAAGGCATGATCTGCTACTGCGTTCTCGAAAGGCCGGCCGCAAGCGAATGCACATGCCATTTCAACGCAACACGAAAACAAAGCCCGTTCTGTTCGCGCTTGCAGCATTGTTGCTCCCCGCATTTTGGGCGGACGATGCCTGGGCCCTGTATCCGGACCGGATCGTCAGGATCGTCGTCCCCCTGGCGCCTGGCGGCGGGACCGACTTGATTGCGCGCACGCTGGCGCAGGAGATGGCAAAGGCTCTCGGCGCCTCGGTCATTATCGAGAACAAGCCGGGAGCGGGGACCATCATCGGCACCCAGGCCGTCGCGGCCAGCGAGCCGGATGGCTATACGCTGCTAATGGGGACGTTTGCGAACGCGGCCAATCCAAGCCTGAATGCGAAACTGCCCTACGATGCGCATCAAGATTTTGCCCCGGTCGCGCTGATCGCGCGCTCCTTCAACATCGTCGTGGTCAATCCCAAATCCCCTTTTCGATCGATTGCGGACCTGATCGCGGCGGCGAAAGCCGAACCCGATAAATTGTCCTACGGGACGTACGGCATCGGCACGTCGGCGCATCTGGCGGGCGAACTGTTCAAGAGCCTGGCCCGGGTCAACCTGACGACGGTGCCCTACAAGGGCTCAGCACCTGCTATCACCGACCTGATCGGCGGCCAGATCCAGGTGATGTTTACCACCGTGGCAAGCGCAGCTTCCCTGATAGAAGGTGGACAACTGCGCGCGCTCGCCGTGACGTCGGCGGTGCGTTCGCCGGCATTCCCGCAATTGCCCACGGTGGCGGAGGCCGGCGTCCCCGGCTACGCTGTGGAGAGCTGGTATGGCCTGTTCGCGCCGGCCAAAACGCCGGCCGATACGATCGACCGCCTCAACAAGTCGGCCGCATTGGCGGTTCAATCGGAGGCGTTCAAACGGCTCGCCGTGAACGAGGGCCTCGTCATGGTCGCCGGTCCCCCGCAAGAGCTCGAGCGATATTTTCGCGGCGAGGAAGCGCGCTGGCGCCAGGTGATCCAGGACGCCGGGATCAGAGACGAGTAATGACTATGGCCACGCGGCGGCGATCCAAGGTTCGCCCATCCTTCAGGAATATTCGCTGATGGCTGGGGTTGCAGGGGAAGCATCCGCAGCGCGCCGGGCCGTTGCACCATTCTTCGAGGCACCAACAAAACTGCTTGTTCGGCAAGCATCTGGGGAAATAGCCTGTCGACCGAACGACGAGAAAATTCAAGCTCAATTCGAACCAGGGAGGAATACAATGTCCGACATGATACAGCGCACGCTTGCCGCTGCCAGTTTCGCCTTGATCTGCATGGCTTTGCCGGCGTCGGCACAGGAAACCGTCCGCATCCGCGGCACCATCGAACGGGTCGAAGGTCCTGTCTACGTGGTCAAGAACCGTGACGGCGCGGAACTGAAACTGACGGTGACCGACAATCCGCTATTCGTCGCCATCGTCAAATCGACGATGGCCGACATCAAGCCGGGCATGTTCGTCGGCTCGACTGGAACGTCGCAACCCGACGGCAGCCAAAAGGCCATCGAGGTGCACATCTTCCCGGAATCGATGCGGGGCACCGGCGAAGGCCACTACGACTGGGATCTCAAGCCGCAGACCAAGATGACCAACGCCAATGTCGAGCAGACCGTCGCCGGCGTCGACGGACCGATACTGTCGGTCAAGTACAAGGATGGCGAGAAGAAGCTGCTTGTGACTCCGGAGACCGCGGTTGTTACCTATGTCGCCGGTAACAAGGACGACCTCAAGCCGGGGACCAAGATTTTCGTCGCGGCCGCGAAGAAGCAGCCCGACGGAACCATGCAAACCCCGCGCATTACCTACGGCAAAGACGGGCTGGTGCCCCCGATGTGATGCAGCTGCTGGCGCCGCGGCGAGAGATTGCCCGCGGCGCCGGCGCTGCTCGGATTTCCGTTTTTCTATTGGTGTCAGCTGGCATGGGTGCCGATCAGTTCGCTGCTGATCTGGCTGCTCGGCTGGGCCGCTGGAATCCTCTGGGGATCGTGGATGGCGTGGAGCAACGGCCTGAAGCCGCTCGCGACCATCGCCTCGGCGGCGCCAGTTATGTATTTTAATGTCGGGCTCGGCGCGCTGATCCTCAATATCGCCGTCGCGGCGATAACGACGCTCGTCGTCTGGTGGGTCTCGCCCGACTGGCGCGGCGTTACTGCTCCATCCTGATATTGGCGGCTTTCGCGACTGCGCCCCAGCGCGCGATGTCGGCAGCCAGAATCTTCGAGAATTCTTCCGACGAATTGCCGACCGACTCGATGCCGAGCGGCTTGAGCCGCGCGATCACATCCGGCAATCGCGCGATTCCCATCAGTTTGCCCTCCAGCTTTTTGACGATTCCAGGCGGCGTCGCCTTTGGCGCGAAGATGCCGCTCCACAATACCGCGTCGACGTCGGCGCCGGCCTCCTTCAGCGTCGGCACCTCCGGGAAGTCTTCCATCCGCTTCGATGCCGCGACCGCAAGCGCACGCGCCGTCCCGCTCTTGACCTGGCTTGTCACCGGACCAGCATCCGCAATGGTCGTGGTGACCTGGCCCGAAATCACCGCCAGCACCGACTCGTTGGCGCTTTTGTAGGGAATGACCTGCATCGGTGCGCCGGTCTTTTGCTTGAACAGTTCGGTCACCAGCTGGAACGAGGCCGACGAACTGGCATAATTCGTCTTGTCCGGATTGGCCTTGGCGTAAGCCACCAGCTCCGCCACCGATTTGATCGGGGAGGCCGCGGCTACGATCACGATCAGCGGAAACGAGCCGAGCTCGGAGACCGGGACAAAATCCTTGACGGCGTCATAGGGCAGCTTGGCGTAGACGGCGGGATTGATCGATATGCCGCTGGCGCTCATCAGCAGCGTGTAGCCGTCGGGCGGAGATTTCGCGACATATTCCGTCGCCACGATTGCGCCGCCGCCCGGCTTGTTTTCGACGATCACAGGCTGGCCGAGACTTTCGGATAATTTCTGTCCGAAAATGCGCGCGATGATGTCGTTGCCGCCGCCCGCCGCGAAGCCAACGATGAGGTGGATCGGTCGCGTCGGATATTTTGCCGGGTCTTCCTGGGCGGAAGCGGGCGCAATCGCGCCCGCCATCAACGCGACAAACCCAAGGTACCTGGCTATCCGGGAATATCGGTTCCGCGTTCCCATTGCAGTTGACCTCTTGTCAGGATTCAAAGCCGCGTGATGTGAACGTGCAGCACAGCGGCCTTGCCGTCATCCAGCGCAGCCAGGCAACGGTCGATCGCGGCGGCGAGATCATCCGGCTCGCGCACGCATTCGCCATGCGCGCCGAACGCGCGTCCCACCGCGGAGAAATCCCGCTGCTCGCCCTGACGGCCCGACATAAGCCGCGATTGAAACTGGTCGGTTTCGGCCGCAGTGCCCTTCGGATAAACCCGCTGCACCGCGGATTTCACCGCCTGCCAGCCGCCATTGTCGAGCACGACCGTCAGAACATGAATCTGATATCGCTGCGCCACCGCATAGACGCTGTCGGGCGAGGAGAAATGAAAACCGCCGTCGCCGATCACCTGCACGATGCGGCGATCCGGTTGCGCCAGTTTCAATCCCAGTGCCATGCCGCCGCTGAATCCAAGTCCGCCGCCGGCCAGACCAACATAGCTCTGCGGCTTGGTGCGCGTGATGTGCTCCTGCAGAACAGGTCCGTTGCGGATCGCCTCGTTGATGACGATATCGTCCTGCGACAATTTTCCGTTCAGTGTCGCGAATACGAAGGCCGGACTGAGCGCGCCCGAGACGCCTCTATTGGTGGTTGCGGCAGCACGGCGTTTTGCGATTTGCTCGCGCGCGTCGCTCCAGCTTGCGATGCGCGCGGCCACGCGCCGGCGATAGGCATCATCGGCGCGCGATTCAACGACGTCGAGCAGCTGTTGCAATACGACGGCGCAATCGCCCTGGATTCGCATATCGGTCGGAAATCCCCACATCGGGAAATCCGACTTCAAGGGATCGCTGTCGATCTGGATCCATTTGATCGTCCCGGCACGCCCGGCATATTGCGGAATATACGGCACATCGGAATCAAGCAGCAGGCCGAGGTCGGCGGTCTCCAGCAAGGGCAGGGGATCGAAGCCGGCGAAGCATGGCGAATCCTGCGGAATATTGAGGTCGATCGAATTGAATTCCGCGACCCGGATGCCGCAGGTCCGCGCCAAGTGCTCCAGCAGCGCGACCGCTTGCGGTTTGCGGCCGAGATAGGCGGTCAGCGCAATCGGATTTTCCGCCGCCATCAATGCCTGCGCGATGGCGTCGACCCGCGCCGGCTCGATTCCGCTTGCGTGCACGCTGCCGTAGCGCGCGGGCGGATAGGCCGGCATGTCAGCATCGCCCCATTGCTCCGCCAGCGTCTCGCGCGGCAGCATCATGTAGACGGGGCCGGGCGGATCGCTTTGCGCAAACGCGCTGGCGCGGGCGAGCGCCTCCTTCACCACGATGCCCGAGGGCAGCGAATATTCCCATTTGACGTAGGGCCTGACGATGCTGGCGATGTCGAACGGGTCCTGCACGAAATGCACATAGGTGTCCCGCGAACCCGTCAGTTCGCCGTGCAAGGTGTAGGGCGCGCGTCCGGCAAACAGCATCACCGGCAAGCGATAGCGAAACAGGTTCTGGATCGCCATGCAGGCATTCGCGGTGCCGGCATCGACATGCACGAAAACCGCCTGGCCTCGCCCGGTCGCCAGCGCGTAGCCGCCGGCCATGTGTACCGCCACGACCTCGTGCG
>Ga0193751_1002357_pt1 | contig 11465 bp, 11 predicted proteins | sample L1c2metaG_FD_143050 | JGI IMG/M metagenome (GOLD analysis project Ga0193751, IMG submission 143050) | Soil microbial communities from a riparian zone of the East river system, Colorado, United States - L1c2 | ecosystem: Environmental > Terrestrial > Soil > Riparian zone | place: USA: East River... | reverse complement strand
TGAAGGCGCTCGAACAGCTGCTCAAACGCTGATCCACGATGTGCAATCATCGGCTGCATCATGGCGGCCAGGATTTCTTGTCTAACCTCAGTTGGACCGGGAAGAAAAAAGGTGCCGAATGGCTTGTTCGTGCTCATTCAAGTACAAGGGCTCGGAGTTGGTCAAAATTCTCGATTACATAATCGGCGCGCTCAACGACGGGATCGCGCTTCATGAAGCCGGTGAACGCGGCGAAACCGTCTACGACCGGCCTGATCTCGCAGTCCGTCATCCCATCGCCAACTGCTAATACCGGACCCTTCAGGTCCATCTCCTTTACCGTCGCTCGCTTTCCGTTTTGGCGAGTCATTAGAGAGCGCTCATCGAATCCCGTGTATTCGCCGTCTCTGCCAAAGAATACAGAAACAGCGTGAACCCGTTCTTCACGAACTCCCAGCTCTTTGGCAAGAGGCAGGATGGCCTCACGCAACCCGCCGCTGACCATTACAAGCTCGACATCGTTCTCGCGAAGTTCGGCGAGCGCTTCCCGTGCGCCTATCGCCACGCGATCGATGTAGACAGCGCTCAGTGCCTGAATCTCGGACAGAGTCGGCTTCACTAAACTCATCCTCTCTCTGTAAACCGCATCGATCGGAATAAGTCCATCCATGGCCCGAGCAGTCAGGGAATTGCTCCATGCTTCAACTTCAGCACCACGCAGCGAAGCGAGCCAATCGATTCCTTCCACGCCGCTCAAAGTTGAATCCACGTCCAGAACGACCGAGTTGAATCGAGTCACAGAATGTTGCCAGGCGCAAGAATGCCGAGTGGGTCGAGCTCACGCTTTACCGCTGTCATCATCGATATCTGGAGTGGATTCATCTGCAGTGGGAGCCATCGACGCTTGATCTTGCCGATGCCGTGTTCCGCCGCAACCGTACCGCCGAGTGACAGAACGTGTCTCAGGGTTCGCTCAACCACCTCTTCTATAGTAGTGAGCTCTCGCGCGTCACGAGCGATGAAATTCTGATGAGGGTGACCATTGCCGGCATGTCCGTAAATCACCGGCGCTTCGAGCCCACGCTCTGCTGCAAATGACCGAGCAGCCTGAATTGCTTGCTCCAGCTTTCGGTAAGGAACGGCCCAATCGGTGCCGACCTTCCTGCCTCCTGCGCCACGATGTTTTCCCCCTCTTTCGTTCATCGTGGAGGGAATGCTGTGCCGAATTCTCCGCGCTTCTCTCAGTCTTGCCTCACCATCGAACACCAGTGGCTCGAAGTCCGAAGCAATCGACTCTATCAACTCGAGCCAACGGACAAGAGTTGAGTCGAGATCGTCATTGATTTCCTCTTCGACGTACACCATCGCTCCGGCATCCTGCGGTATGGCCGCGCCAGGGGCGCTGTGCCGGGCAATTTCCAGCGCCAGCTCATCGAAGTATTCAATGCATCGTGGGGAGACCGATGCCGCTTCCCGACTGGCAATCACGAATTGCAGGGCTTCGCCTTCCTCCCTGAACAGCGTTGCGAGTCCTACTACACGCTCGGGCAAAGGAAGCAGGCCAAGCTCCGCCTCCACGATGATTCCCAAAGTCCCTTCACTCCCGACGAACCAGTCAATCGGATCGTGCGCAAACGCGTACCCGACAGTGTTTTTCTCGAGGTCCGATCTGCGGAATTCGACCAGCTCTCCACTCGCCATAACTACCTTGAGTGCACGCACGTGCTTTCGGGTCGCGCCGTATTTGAAAGTGCGCGCTCCTGAAGCGTTGCACGCGATCGCACCACCGATGGTCGACTCTTCCTCACTCGTGGGATCTGGTGCGAACAGCAACCCGGCTGCTGCCACCGTCTTCTTTATGTCAGCGACGATTGCGCCTGGACCGACCCTGACTGTCCTGGATTTGATGTCGAAATCGCTGATCTGATTCAGAGATCGAAGGGAGAGCAGCATTCCATTGTCCGTGATCGATGCGCCCGTGGTGCTAGTCTGCGCGCCGGCGGATGTCACGGGAGTCCTCTCGGTGGCGGCCTTTTTCACGAGCTCGATCACGTCGTCGATCGTCTCAGGCCGCGCTACCAGGTCCGGAATCAGCTGAAGACCGGATGAATCGGCTTCGTATGCTTGCCGTATGGCTCGGTCGCTGCTTACGTCCGTGCTCACCCTGAATGAAAGCAGACGACGGCAGCAGACAGAACGTCCGGCAGCCGAAGCAGCGACTCCCGGATGGTTTCACTCACGTCTCCGTCGACTGAAACGGCAGCCAGCGCCTGACCTCCTTGAGCGAGTCGCGCCTGATGATATTCGGCGATGTTCACGCCTGCTTCACCAAGCAGTGTTCCGACTCGTCCGATCACCCCGGGAACATCATGATTCGTGAGAATCAACAATGTATCCCTGGGTTGGATGTCTACGTGGAAAGCGCCGATTCGAGTTAATCTTGGAGCGGCACCGGGCTGTGCGGTGCCTGCGACTGCAATTTCCTGCATTCCCCCACTTAATCGCACTTCAATTCCGTGAGGATTATCCTGGGCGGGGGTTTCCGTGGTCGATAGCTCGATACCGCGTGATTCTGCGACAGAGCGAGCGTTGATGAGATTGAGACGCTCCTGTTCTACGGTTCCCTCCAGAACGCCGCGCGCGGCCGCTGCCACGAGCGCACTTCTCGCCCCGACTAAAGCTGATCCGGCGCGGACATCCACGCGCTGTACGGCTCGCGTTCCCTGCGTGGCAAGGATTGCCCTGCCGACCGCTGCAGCTCTCCGGGCGAGTGTAAGCGCTGGCTCGACCTCGGCCCATTGGCCTCCTACATCGGCGACGTTGATGGAGCGAGAAAGCTCGCCACTCAGCAACGCATCGCGCACGGCAATGCACACATCCACCGCGACGTTACGCTGCGCCTCCGTGGTCGACGCGCCGATATGCGGAGTGAGCACGACATCTGGCCGCTTCCGGAGCGGATGATCTGCCGCCAACGGCTCCTTCTCATAAGCATCGATTACTGCTCCAAGGAGATGTCTGCTTTCGAGCGCTTCTATCAGCGCCTCTTCGTCGACAATCCCTCCTCGAGCCATGTTGACCACTATTGATCTCTGGGGGAGCCTTGCGAGCTGGCGGCGCCCGATCATCCCGGTGGTCTCGTCGGTAAGAGGCGTGTGCACAGTGACCACGTTCGATTGCTCGAGCAGGGAGTCGAGCGAGGTCGTTTCCTGAACTCGCAGTGCCTCAAAGCGTGTTTGAGCGATGTACGGGTCGTACGCAAAAACATTCATTCCGAACGCTCTCGCCCTTGTTGCGATCTCCCCACCTATCCGCCCCAAGCCGACAATTCCGAGCGCCTTGTCTTTGAGCTCGGAGCCCAGCAGGGCCGATCTGTCCCATCTTCCGGCATGCATCGAGCTGTCGGCACGCGATATGTGCCGGAGAAGCGAGATCACTGCGCCGAAGAACAGCTCTGCAACCGCGATGGTGTTCCCTGCCGGGGCGTTGATCACCGCAACCCCAAGCGATGTCGCGGTATCGAGCGCAATATTGTCCACGCCCACACCAGCGCGACCAATTACCTTGAGGCGGCGGCCTTTCGCGAGTAGCTCCGCGGAGATACGCGTCGCGCTCCGACCAATAATGGCGTCGTAGTCACCAATCCGGGCGAGAAGCTCGTCCTTGGGAAGTGTTGGCACTTCGTCGACGACGAGCTCGGGCTCAGCCAAGAGAAGTGCGACACCTTCGGCATCGATCTCATCGGTGACGAGAACGCGATAAGTCACTGTTCCTAAGCCGGTTTTGAGCGGGACGGGAGGAAGCTCAATATCGCTTGACCGAGCTTGGCGCCACAAGCGACCAGAAAGCCTCTATCGTTCGGTCCAGGTTTTCCACGTGCCCTCGTCAGCTCCGACCGCAAGCTGGTTTGCATTTCGTACCAGGGGAATTCTCAACAGCAGTGGCTCCTCGGAGAGCTTCTGGAGCCAGCGATCGTCCGAAAGTTGCGCATAGCGAAGTCCAAGTTCTTCAAATCGTTTGGAATCTTTGTCAACGAGCAGCATTACGCCAAATTTCTGCGCAAATCTCCGTAACTCCCCGAGAGATGCAGGTTTCTCCATCAAATCGACGAAATGAGTCTTGATCCTCCGTTCCGAGAAAAAGCGAAGAGCTTTACGGGTGTCCGCGCTTTTTCTGATCCCAAAGATCTGTACTTCCAAGACTGGCCCCTCCATGTCTTCCCGGGAATTCGCTGGCAGGCGCCATCGATCCTTCCGCTCCCGATCTATGGCGCGTGACATAATCTATTCGCCTGCCTGGTGGATTCCCGGCGGTCATCTGCAAACTCTGTGGGGAAAGCTTTTTCGGAGACAGGAGCGGGCGCCGACAGTCTTGGAGCGTTGGGATACGCCGGACGGTGATTTTCTGGAGATACATCGGCTGGCCGCGGAGCGCGACGCTCCGCGAGTATTGTTGCTCCACGGACTCGAAGGCACCGTGCGCTCCCACTACGCACAAGCTCTGCTCAATGAGGCCGCCAGAAGAGGGTGGGGAGCCGACCTCCTGATCTTTCGTTCTTGCGGCTCCGAGCTGAACCGCACTCGACGGTTCTATCACTCCGGTGAAACCGGCGATGTCGGGTTCGTCCTCGACAGAGTATTGGACGAGTTCCCGGCGTCCCCGCTCGCGCTTGCGGGCGTATCTCTCGGTGGGAACGTGTTGCTGAAATTTCTCGGGGAGCGGGGTGAAGACCTTCCTTCCCAGCTCAAGGCTGCCGCCGCTGTTTCGGTCCCATTTGACCTTGCGCGCTCATCCAGGCGGATCAATCGCGGATTCTCGAGGTTCTATCAGCGATTCTTTCTGAACTCGCTTCGGAAAAAGGCGGAGGAAAAAGCAAGGCGGTTTCCCGATCTTGCCCCTCAGGGGAGGATAGCCGCTCTAAGGACTCTGGAGGATTTCGACGATCTGATCACAGGTCCGTTGCATGGATTTCGGGATGCTCAGGACTACTACGCTCGTTCGAGCTCACTACCCTATTTGAAAAACATTAAACTCACGACGCTACTATTTAGTGCGTTAGACGATCCCATGCTTCCTGCTGAAGTCCTCGATGAAGTTCGCGAGGCGGCCAGCGACAACCCCGCACTCGAGGTTGATTTCGTTGAGAGAGGCGGCCACGCCGGTTTTATCACTGGCTCGCTACCGTGGCGCCCGTTTTATTATGCGGAGCACCGGGTTGGAGAGTTCTTCGCTCAGCAGTTTGATCTGTCCGGCACCTGAAGCTTTGGCCTTCAAATAGTGAGGAAGACATGAGAATTCGAAATTACACCGCTAGAATCTGGGTGACATTTTCACTCGCAGCCCTGGCGTGTACGGCCAACAAGATGGTGCCGACGACCGATTCACATGCCGGGGCTGATCACGCCTCGCCATCTACGTCAACAACGATCGCAGCTGCTTCTCAAATGCAGGGACTGCCACCGGATGCTGCTGGAGCGCTTTCCCGTCTCGGCAGCTCACCCCGACATGGAGAATGGGTGACTATTCGCACTGGCGGCGGAGACAGCCTGCGAACATGGGTGGTTTACCCGGAAAGGAGCACGAAAGCACCTGTTATCCTCGTCGTACACGAGGTGTACGGATTGTCTTCCTGGGTCCGGAGCGTGGCAGACCAGCTGGCAGCCGACGGATTTATCGCGATCGCGCCGGATCTGCTCGACCCAGCATGGGTTCAGCGACAACTCGACGCCGTCGCACAGTACGGAATGTCGTTACCCGCGGCACAGAAAAAGTACGGCATCGTCGGCTTCTGCTGGGGCGGGGGAGTCTCGTTCGCGCACGCTGTCCATTCTCCGTCTCTTGGCGCGTCCGTGGTTTACTACGGAGTGTCACCGGCGAAAGCCGACCTCGAATCGGTTCGTGCGCCCGTCCTTGGGCTATATGGCGGCAGTGATGCCCGCGTAGATGCTACGATCCCGCCGGCAGACTCGGCTCTTCGAGCTCTTGGTAGAACCTACGAGCACAACATCTACCCAGGTGCCGGACACGGATTTCTGAGACAGCAGAGCGGGATGTATGGAGCTAACATGATTGCCACGCGAGCGGCGTGGCCCGCAACCGTTGCGTGGTTCAGAAAATACCTGGAATCATGAGCGCTACTCGCATCAGCTCTAATCTGGATACGTGCCCGAGCGAGTGACGATCCTGCGCATAGTTTTTCTCGCGTCGTTCATTGGTGGGTTGTTGCTGGCAGTATTCGCCATGCTTCACGGCGTTGAGCACGCGCGGAGAAACCGCTCGAGGGCGCCTTCTCCGTTCTTCAACCTGCCGGCGATTGCCGCGTTCGTGGTAGGCTTCGGAGCAGCTGGCTATCCACTTGTCTCCCGCACTCGCTTACCCTCGTGGGCCATACTACTGATCGCTATCGCGAGCGGTGGACTCGCCATCAGCGGAATGATCACGCTTCTCGCACGATGGGCACTACGCGCGGGCCCTTCTTCCGGGCACATTGATGAGATCCAGGGTCAGCTCGCAGTGGTTACCCAGGAAATCGCACCCAGCGGTGCCGGTGAAATTGCCTACGAGCATTTGGGCCGGCAACTTCGAGTTCCCGCCCGCGCGTTGAGCGAAAGATCATTGTCCGTCGGTGCGGAGGTCGTGATCGACAGAATCGAGAGCGGCATTGCCTTCGTCGAAGAGTGGTCCGTCGTCGAACAGCGCCTCTAGCTTCGCCCTGTCTTTACACCCCGCGCAAAGAGCGTCAGCCACTCCGGCCAGTTTCCGCTCAGATCGAAGAAGTCGTCGAAGTAAACGAGACCACTTTGCTCGAGATCGTCGATCAACTCCGGTAGGATATCGTCCGACGGGAGTGGGCCCAACACGACCAGGCCCTCCTCAACCCGAAATTCATCGGCGGTAAGATTGTACCGCTCATCAATTGCGCTACGCGTTATCCCGCTACGCTCGAAGGCACTCTGACGGATGAGGATGACCGCATGACCGTGAGCAAGCTCCAGCGCCATGATTTATGTTCGATTAGAGACTAACTGCGTCGGGTTTTCGTCGCGATGCTTATCTTTAATGTATGTCCCAGTCGAAGGATTTCGAGGCCGAGTTCGATGTGGTTGTCATCGGGGCCGGTCACGCCGGAACTGAAGCCGCGGTTGCGGCAGCTCGTCTGGGTTCCCGTGCAGGGCTCATCACTAGCGCGCTCGAAATGATCGGCCAGATGTCATGCAACCCTGCGATCGGTGGGATTGCGAAAGGAACCGTCGTACGCGAAGTGGACGCGCTGGGCGGGATAATGGGAAGAGCCACGGATCTCGCTATGCTCCAGTTCCGCATGCTCAATCGGAGCAAGGGTCCAGCGGTATGGGCTCCACGTGCTCAGTGCGACCGTGGGCTCTATCGACGCGCAGTAAGGTCCCTCCTCGAGGAGCATCAAACCCTGCGTACCGTGCAGGGGACCGTCGCGCGGCTTTTGCTTGACCAGGACGAGGCACGTGTACTCGGCGTCGAGACCCTCGAAGGAAGACGCTTTGGTGCACGAGCGGTCGTTATCACTACCGGCACTTTCCTCCGCGGACGAATCCATATTGGCACTGAAACCCACCTTTCCGGCGGCCGCGCTGGTGAAAACGCAACTACTCATCTTGCCGAACAACTGGAACAGGCAGGACTTACTGTTGCCCGGTTCAAGACCGGAACTCCGCCGCGCATCGATGGACGCTCTGTCGATTTCTCCCAGTTGGAGCGACAGGAAAGCGAGATCGAGCAGTTCGACTACTCGTGGTCTCATTTCTGGCGCTCGAAACGCCAAAACGGATCGGTCACGAGGCATCCCGAACAAATGCCGTGCTGGATCACTTTCCTCGAGGCGGAAGGCAAGCAGATAATCAAGGAGAACATCGCCAAATCCGCGATGTACGGTGGTGCGATCTCTTCGCGCGGCCCTCGATACTGTCCATCCGTAGAGGACAAGATTGTAAAATTTCCTGACGCGGAGCGGCATCAGATCTTTCTCGAGCCCGAGGGACACGATACCTCCGAGCTATATGTGAACGGCTTATCGACTTCCCTTCCCGCACCTGTACAGCTCGAGATTCTGCGATCTATCCGCGGATTGTCGAATGTCGCAATGAACCGTGCGGGCTACGCGATCGAATACGATTACTATCCGCCGACTCAGCTTGATCCTTCGCTTCAGGTAAAAGCCATACGCGGGCTCTATTTCGCCGGACAGATCAACGGCACCACCGGGTATGAGGAGGCTGCCGGGCAGGGAGTTGTTGCCGGGTTGAACGCAGCGCTTTCGACGCAAAACCGGAAGCCACTCACTCTTGGCAGAGAGACTTCCTACATAGGAGTTCTCGTTGACGATCTGGTTACACGCGGCGTCGACGAGCCGTACAGGCTATTCACTTCGCGCTCCGAGTTCAGGCTGACAGTCCGTCAGGACAATGGGCTGCGACGCTTGGGTAGTATCGGACTCGGGCTTGATCTTTATTCTGCCCTAGAGCAGGAAATCATCGGCACGCGACTGCATCATGAGGATTCAGCCCTTCGACTGGCAGAAACGACGAGCATACAGCCGCGGGAAGCCGCGGCAATTCTGTCAGCTGCTGGAAGCTCTGAGCTCCTGCAGCCCGTTAGAATCGTCGAAGTGGCGCGCCGTCAGGATGTTTCGCTTCGGGCTTTGCTCGATGCAGTAGGGCAGGGTGCCGATCTCGACGACGAGGCGCTCGTCACCGCGGATCTGGAAATTAAATACGCCGGCTACTTCGAGCGCGAGAGAGCGCAAGCCGATCGTATGCGCCGTATGGGCGACTTCTCTCTCGATGATGATCTCGAGTACGGTGATATGCAGTCACTGTCGACGGAAGCGAGGCAAAAGCTCTCGAATCTGAGACCGCTCTCCCTCGCTCAGGCTTCGCGAATTCCTGGTGTAAGCCCCAGTGATCTGCAGAATCTCGTCATCGAGGTCGAACGCCGCCGACGACTTGCTGCTACGCGATAACTTCCAGCCGAGTCGAGCTCCACTGTATCAGCAGCACAGCGGAAGCGATGAGGATGCCGCCCACCAGCGTAGTTAGGGTTAGCTGATTTCCGAGCACCGCCACACCCAGCATTGCGGTGAAGAAAGGCTCGACAGTCGCAATTATGGCGGTTCTCACCGGCCCGAGAACTGATAGACCTTTTATCAGAGCGGAAAATGCAATCACGGTCGATACCAGTGCGAGCAGGAAAATGTTCGACCATACTGGCACACCTGTAGGCAGATCGAGCTGGCGTGAAAAGAGTGCGGCGATGACAAAAGTGACCGCTGCACCCACAATCAGTAGAAAAGCGGAAACCAAAGCCGGTATCCCCTGCTGAAGGTGCTCGAGTGAGGGCAGGTATGCCGAGTAGAGTAGCGCGGAGGCGAGAGCGAGTACGACTCCAGTAAGATTCAGCTTGTCGGTAGAGGGCGCCCCCACCATTACCGCGACGCCCACCAGAGCCAGAGTCAGCGCGACTGCGCGCATTGACGTCAGTCTTTCGGTTCGGCGCATTGCCGCCAGGAATGCGACCCACGCGGGATACGTATAAAAGAGGAAAGCCAGCGGACCAACGGGTATGTATTCGAGTGCGTGCAGGCTGAGGTAAGTGATTAGCGCCTGCCCGAATCCGCCGATCAACAGAAGCTGCACGAGACGTTGCCTAGGGATCGATCCGAGCTGCCTGACGCCGATGATGGGGAGAAGCAGAGCCGCACCCACCACATAACGCCACGCCATCGCGGTGAGGAGCGGAACTCCGGCTCCTGTGATCAGAACAGTGAGCACGGAGATCGACCCGAAGCTTAGCGCGGACACCACGATCAGCACTGTGGCGCGACCGATCGAAGTGTCCGGGGATTTCATCGCAACAATGTAGCGTTGGCTAACAATCGTGGCCATTTTTCCCATGTAGTTCTCTCAGCACGGCATTCTCCAGGACAGATCTCGCGTGACGTCACCGACAATCACCGACCAGGCCGTCCCTGTTCCAAAGAGTTCGGAGGAAGAATTCAAGGATCTTGGTTTCGGAACCGAGGTCGCGCGAGGCGCACGCAAGCGATTATTGAATCGCGATGGAACCTTCAACGTAGCCCGCGAAGGCCTGAATCCACTTTCCGCACTGAGCCTTTACCACTGGCTGCTCATTATATCGTGGACGAAGTTACTCGGCTTCATCACAGCATCTTACGTCGCTGTCAACGCACTGTTCGCGTTTGCGTTCCTGCTGTGTGGGCCGGACGCGCTTCAGTCCGCCACCGGGAGCTTCGCGGGCCACCCATTCTATCGCGCGTTCTTCTTCAGCGTCGATACGTTCGCGACAATCGGATATGGGAACATCATCCCGGTTGGAATCGCCGCGAATACTCTTGTAACGATCGAGGCGCTGCTGAACATTCTCGGGATAGCGCTCGCGACAGGCGTGATTTTCAGCAGATTCTCCCGGCCTTCTGCAAGAATTGTTTATAGCCGTAATGCGATCGTCGCTCCATATCGCGACAAGACCGCTCTCGAGTTCAGAATTGCGAATGGGAGAAGCAGTCAGCTCATCGAGGTTCAGATTCAGGTCATCCTCACCAAGCTCGAGAAGGTCGACGGGACGAGCGTACGGAAATTTTACGACCTGAATCTGGAGCGTCAGCGCGTTGTTTTCTTCACCCTCAGCTGGACGGTCGTCCATCCGATCGACCCAAGCAGTCCCATTTGGGGGCTTACGAACAAGGATCTTCTCGACGCGGACGCGGAGGTCCTGATTCTTCTCACCGGAACCGATGAGACCCTTTCGCAGACCGTGCACTCGCGATCCTCATACAAGGCGGACGAAATTGTGTGGGGCGCAAAATTCGCGAACATGTTCATGCGGACCGAGGCTGCCGGAATCATCGGCATGAATCTGGGCAGGATTCACGAAATCGAGACTGTTTATACCTGAAGGCTCGATGTGCAAGCTTGCTGGACGTTCACGTCTTACTCAGTACCCCTTCATCTTTGAGAACTGAAATGAAACATGCCGCAAGACTCCTAGCGTGGATGGTACTATTGGCGCCACTAACGCTACATGGTCAGGACACTCGAGCGACAGGTGAGCCAATACCGCAGATTGCTGTTATTGGGAGAGGAGAAATCAAAATCTCCCCGGATCGTGCTACCATACAGATCAGTGTGCAGACCCGGGCACCTACGGCCGCAGCCGCAGCCGCCGACAATGCAAATAAGCAGCAATCAGTGATGGTGGCGTTGCGAGCTCTGGGTCTTGGAAACGATCAGCTGTCCACGATCAATTACAACGTCTATCCTGAACAGCGTTACGAGCAGGGGAAGGAACCGGTGATTGTCGCGTACAATGTCACCAACACGATTCTTGTCGATGTTCGAAAGTTGAGTCAGGTGGGACCGGTTATCGACGCAGCACTTTCGCATGGAGCGAACATGATCACGTCGCTCCAGTTCTATGCTTCAAACACCGAGACG
>Ga0193751_1002356_pt1 | contig 11467 bp, 11 predicted proteins | sample L1c2metaG_FD_143050 | JGI IMG/M metagenome (GOLD analysis project Ga0193751, IMG submission 143050) | Soil microbial communities from a riparian zone of the East river system, Colorado, United States - L1c2 | ecosystem: Environmental > Terrestrial > Soil > Riparian zone | place: USA: East River... | reverse complement strand
AATCACGGGCGAAAGCGTTTCTGTCCTGACGGATATGGCCCTGGAATCGACGCACATCGATGAGGCTGCCGCGGAAAAGGCCGTGGAGAGCGCACGCGCCGCCATGAAAGAAGACGGTAGCCCCGAACACCTGGCCGCGATCCAGGCAACGCTCTCCAAAGCACTCGCCCAATTGCACGTCAAGCGGCGCAAGCATAGCTGAGGAATCGCACGCGGTGCGTGAGGTAGAGGCGCTCGCCGCGGCGAGCGCCCGTCTATTGCAGATTCAGTGTGCGCCGCGGCGGACACCGCTATATCGTTCTTGCGTAGTTCAGGTGCTGCTGATTCGTTAGTCCTATTCGCGTGGAAATTCCTTCAACTCTTGGCATCATCGCCGGTAACGGCGCCTATCCGCGCCTTGTCGCAGAGGCCGCGCGTTCCGCCGGTGTTAAAACGATTTGCGCGGTCGCCTTCGAAAAAGAAACCGACGCCGCACTCGCAGACAGGGTCGATCGGATCGAATGGTTGCGGGTTGGTCAGCTCAGTCGACTGCTTAATTTTTTCCGCGATCAGGGAATTCACCATGCCATGATGGCGGGCCAGATCGCGCCGAAGAACCTGTTCGATCTGCGCCCGGACTGGAAGGCGCTCCTGCTGCTCGCGAAACTGAAGCGGCGAAATGCAGCAACGATTTTCGCGGCCATCGCCGGTGAACTTGCCGAGATCGGCATCGAGCTTCTCCCGGCTACGACGTTTCTACATGATCACGTCGCTGTTGTTGGACTCATTGCCGGACCAAAACTATCGCATCGTCAGGAGGAAGACGTCGCGTTCGGGTGGAACATCGCCAAGGAAATCGCGCGGCTCGATATTGGTCAAACCGTGGTGGTGAAGAATGGAACGGTGCTGGCGGTCGAAGGATTCGATGGAACGAATGAAACTCTGCAACGCGGGGGGAAGCTCGCGGGCAAGGGAGCAATCGTGGTCAAGGTGGCCAAAACGAATCAAGATATGCGCTTCGATGTCCCGGTGATCGGAAGCGAAACCGTGCGGATTGGGGCGGCGTCGAAGGTGCGCGTCATTGCCGTGGAAGCGGGTCGCACTCTGCTTCTCGAAAAAGGAGAGCTCATCGAGGTGGCGAATGACCTGAATATTTCCATCGTCGGTCTTCGCGCCTGACGCTCTATGTTCCTTGGAGGGCGTCGCGCCGTCGGCGTCCAAATATTAGGGACACGACGGCGCGTGTCCCTCCAGTTTCGGAACGGAGTTGCAATCAGTCCCCTCAAATCTAAAGTCTGGGATTCTAACGGGGTCTTAGCTCAGTTGGTAGAGCGCCTCAATGGCATTGAGGAGGTCAGGGGTTCGAACCCCCTAGGCTCCATTTTGCCTAGCAAAATGGACGGAGGATGAGAACCCCCTTGGGGGTTTACCGGTGGGCGCGTTCCGCGCAGGCTAAAAAAGCGAAGCTCAACATACCGGAGGCGAGCCCGGGCAGCCAATCCCCCTTGTCTCCAATTTTTTAAATTGGAGCCGTTATTTAGCGAGCGAGAACTCACTCTCGGGCACACCCACGGAGGGATGCGCTCGGCGCGTCCCACTATTGATAACCTCCTCCAGAGAATCCTTGACCGCGGCCAGAGATGAGAGGTCTCGCCTCAAAAGCGACAGCAGAAGATTGCGACATCATTCCGCTTGCACTGAAAGACGTCAAGACGTCTAATGGGCACTTGAAGTATTCCGATTCCAAAACCAACAAACGTAAACCGGGTGTTGTTCGCGATGCGATCATTGAGACACTCGCATATCGACCACACGGCGCGAGTTTAGCAGAGATCACTCAGGAAGTCAGCGCCCGGATCGGGCAAACCCCTGCCTCGTCAATTCGCTCATACCTGCGGCTGAACACCCCGCGATTGTTCACAAAAATAGATCGTGGGCATTATCGTGTCCGCGAGGAGACACAGGCATCCTTGGAATTTCCGAATGGCACGGCGTCTCTCTTAGAAAGGACAAGCGATAACTCTAACCGAATAGCGCTAAATGCGAGCACCAGTCGGAACGCCTTTCGTTTCGGCAACGCTACTCTAATCCACGATGATTGTTTTAAATGGCTGGCAAGCGCAGCGAGCAACAGTGTCGAGGCAGTCGTGACGGATCCGCCTTATGGGCTGGTTGAGTACAGCGAACGGGAGCAGGAGAAATTGCGAGTCGGGCGCGGCGGAGTATGGCGAATCCCGCCATCGTTCGACGGAAATAAACGAGCACCTCTTCCGCGGTTTACCGTACTGTCGCGAGCTGATATAGCCGAACTCGATCGGTTTTTCTTCGCGTGGGCACGACTGCTTTTCGCTGTCGTCGTGCCTGGCGGCCAGGTAGTCGTTGCATCGAATCCTTTGCTTTCTTTTGTGGTGGCCGGCGCCGTTACGCGAGCTGGTTTTGAACGGCGCGGAGAGATTATCCGGCTCACGATGACGATGCGCGGGGGCGATCGCCCAAAAGCTGCGCACAAGGAATTTGCTGACGTAAGTGTAATGCCCCGCTCAATGTGGGAACCTTGGCTTTTGTTTCGCAAACCAATTGAAGGACGGGTGCAGGATAACTTGCGCCGATGGAAAACCGGTGGATTTCGCAGGCCGACGAGGGATCAACCTTTCGGCGATGTGATCGCGTCCGCACCGACACGGAAGCAGGAACGCGCCTTGGCGCCGCATCCCAGCCTGAAGCCGCAGGCGCTTCTTCGCAAGATTGTGCGCGGAGTTCTACCGCTAGGTGAAGGAACCGTTCTGGACCCATTCGCCGGTGCGGGTTCAACGCTAGCCGCAGCAGAAGCTGTCGGTTACGCCAGTATCGGAATCGAGCGAGATCCAAAATACTTCGACGTGGCGCAGGCGGCGATTCCGAAGCTGCGCTCCTTAAGAATTACTTGATGGCTCTTTGTAAATCCAATTCCCGCGCAGCTTCAAAACGCCTTCCTTATGCAGCGTGGCCGTTCGCGTGCCGAGCTCGCCTCGAGCATTTTTTCGGAAATCTGCGATCTCGACTTTGCCCAGATAGATTTCGGTAAACATCATGGCGCGACGCTCCCGTGCCGGTTCCCTGGTCGAATCGACATTATAAACGAAAACAGCCATCCATTGATCCCGCGCGCCGTGGGTATCGACTGCGCCACCGGCTTTACGCGTAGTTTTGATTTCGACTCCTTCGGTTCCCGCTCTTACCGAGTCTTTGGGATAGGCCCCTTTGACGACCAAATCCGGATGTCCGTTGAAATACCGGTTCTGTGTGAGCGCGCGAGAGTGTTTGGCCATGCTCGCCGTGAGAAGATCCGAAAGCAGGCCCGACATGATCGCCGGACGGAGAAAATCGTCCAGTCGCTCCAGCCCTTTTTCGAGTAATCCAGTGTTTACGTCGTAAAAAAGATCGTAAACATCCTGCATCGCGATCTCGAAGTCTTCGAGACGCAGCTGAAAAGGAAGCTCGGCCTGCGAATTAAAATTCGCGCGTTTCGGCCGTCGTCGATCTGCTGGCATTGGGCGGCAGGATACCGATTGGTCGTTAAGTGGTCAACGCTCCGAGAGCCTCAAACGTTGGCAAAAATCCTTTCAATCACAGAGCCACTCAAGGCTGTCGCCGAAATAAAGGCGGTTCACTGGGACGCATTGCGCGGGAGAACATTCCTAGCGTCAACGTGGCGGGTGCAAATCTAGCTGCTGGGACCCGGGAAGGAATCGGCGGCGTTCGAGGCACAGAATCGTCCGAATCAGCAGCCATTTTGAAAAGACCTGGCGTGCACGAAGCGTCCGCAGTTTTCAAATCAGGGTGCCAGCGCTTCTTTCATTTTACCTGAACCCCGCAAGCACCATGAAGCTAAGTCCCTACTACGCCGTGGACACACGTTTCGATGACCTACTTACTTCTCCACATTGGCCTCAGCGACAGTGGCCGTAGGCTAAAACTCGTAAGCGACCGTCCCGTAAAAGCCGCGCCTTTGCCCGAACTGTGGAGCACCTACTCCGATACCGCTGCCGTCGCGTAGCTCGTAGATCTTGTCGAAGAGGTTTATCACGTCGAATCGCACCGTCACCGCGGTCTTCTCCGTGAGCTTGATTCTTCTTTGCAGGTTCAGGTTGAAGGTCTCGTACGCGTGATTCTTTTCGGTGTTAGCAAAGCCTTTGCGCAATCCATTCCCATACAAGCCGTCGATGCCGGCTCTCCAATCATTCCACGAATACGAAATCCCGGCCGAACCGGTGAAACGCTGGTCGTGATCGAGAAAAACCCAGTGGTGATTGATGTAGGCGAGTTCTGCTGGGTCGAAAAGAAATTGCGCGGAACTAACATGCGTCCCACGCGCCCATTCATACCCGGCATTGAGGTAGGCCGAAAGGCCGCCGTGCTCATAGCTGCTCGTCAATTCGCCGCCATAAATCTCGCCGCGCTTGTAATTGAATGACGACAAAATGAGTGCCTGGCCAAACTGTCCCTCGTCCAGGGTTGAATGCGAGCTCTTGTAAAATCCATCCAATCCGACCTGGAAGTCCTTCCCCACTTTTTGCGTGATCCCGGCATCGAAATAATGGGCGCGTTCCGACGTGACCGGTGAATTCTTCATAATCGCCGACTCGTTGGTCGTCCCATCGAACTTGGCGATGGTCGCCTGGCTGACATTCTCGAGCGGAGGCGGTGTAAAGTATCGCGCGTACCCGGCGTGCAAAGTCGTTCCCTTCACTGGCTCGTAGACGACGTTAATTCGCGGACTCAGCTGGTTTTCGTTTACGAACGCATTCGCGAAATCCAGGCGGCCCCCGAAATTGATCGTCAATTGTTCGAACGGCTTCCATTCGTCCTGCAGATAGAAGCCGTAAAAGAAGCCATATTGCCCACCGTTATCCACGATCCGGCGCGGCACATCGCTCGTTTGATTGCCATTCGCATCCACGGGAAACACCAGCGTCGCCGTGCCAACCGTCGCATGTTGCTCAGTGAACAGCATGCCCGCGCGCAGCGTATGCTCATCGTTCAGCTTGTAACTCGAATCGAACTCGAACCCATTGGATAAAATCTCGCGGTCGACCCGTGACGCTACCCCATTGAAAATCAGGTCGCCCACGTTATCCGGCCGGAATAAAACCGAGCTGTATCGGTCGAAGACCGACGCCTGAAAATTCAGGTCACCGACCTTTTTCTGATATGTCAGAATTGCGTAGGAAGATTGCTCCGTCTGATTCTCGTCCAGCTTCGCCGAATTAAAGTTCGATCGTCCCATGTCCGTGAACGTCGGCGCCTGCCCGGGATTGTTCGGTATTTGGAAGTCGCTGTGATTCCCGCTCAAGAGCAACACGAACCGGCTGTTGTCGTCCGGGATATACGACAGGTAGCTGAAAACCTTGTACTGATCGGTGTCATCGTGGATTGGACTGTCGCTGCCGGTCGGATTCTCGATCCCGATCCCGCTGTGCAGATAATTCGTTGAGACGTAATAGTTCATTTTGCCGAGCACACCGCCGTACTCCACGCTCGGATTGATCGTGTCGAAGCTGCCCACATGCAGCGATGCCTGACCCTGTGTGGATATCGATCACCCCCGTCGTGCGAAAACCGAATTGGGCGGGTAACGACCCGGTCACGAGCGAAATACTGTCGGCGAAGCGCGTCTCCAGTTCCTGTCCGAAGCCTGGAATGCTTTCGGGAAGAAGCACGTCATCGATCCGATACTGCAGGTTGGCATGCTCGCCACGGACATGGAGCTGGCCAAACGAATCCTGCGCTACGCCCGGAAAACGCAGGAGGGTTTGGTTAAAAGGCGCATCCTCTCCCTGCGCTTGCGAGCCCAGGCGATCCGGGCCAACCGTGTAACGGGTCGCGCCGAGGTTGGGAACAATTTGTTCGCGCGAAATGTCGAGTTCTTCGCTCTGCACGACCACGCGTTCCGCTTCCGGCGTTGCGCTGGAAGGTGAGGCGATCGGCGAAGATGCCGGAATGACTTGCGCGGCGCTTTGTGCGTGCGCGTTATGGCTCGCCATGTGGGCGAGCAGAATCAAAAAATATAATTTCTTCAAAATTGGGTTCTCCTAAAAAATGTTTCAGTTGCATGACAGGAATGCGGTTGCACCAAGGCACACCGCTGGGCACGTGCGTGCGCGAGTTCGCCAGGCGAATGAAGCGATTACGGAGCGGACCAACCGCTCCGGGAAGAGGCGCGGCGAAAAAGCGCTAGGAGAGCGCGGGCGGAGCGTGCTCGAAAATAGCCGAGCTGGAAAATGCCGCTGCGACCCATACGACGGTGAAGGTCGGGATCGTGGCAAAATGCTGAGCCGGCTGCGGGACCATCACCATCACGGGGGCCGCGCAATGCTCGAAGCTTCCGGAAGCAATCAGCGTCACCGCGCACTCGTGATGCGGCGCCTGACTGTCAGGGTGGACCCAGGCATGCAGTTGCGGATCTGCCGCGAGACTGAGAGCAAACAGAAAAGCGCCGATCAGGGTAGCGGCGACAAGGCCTGCTCCAATTCTGGTCGAAAGGCCTTTCATGAGGCCACTGTGCTGATGGGGCCAGAAAACGCAAACAGAAAGGACGAGGAGCGTGTTCTGCAAGAATTCCGGGTTCGGCGTCGGCCACAACATCTCTTCTTGCCGGATGTCCAAACACGTATATTCCTTATAGAGCATGAAGCTTTTAGAACTAAAAACCATTCTGGCGGCGCATCCGGCCGCTTTTCCTCGTTTTGTTTTACCGGATGGCGAAGAAATCCCGGCCCACTTCCACATCACCGAGGTTGGGCACATCACGAAACAGTTCATCGATTGCGGCGGTAAATTGCATGAGCGCAAGGAAACCTGCATGCTCCAGACCTACGTGGGCGATGACTTTGATCACCGGCTCAATGCCGGATCGTTCGCGAAGATTCTCGAGCTGGGCGGTCAGGTGCTCCGGCATGATGATATCAACGTGGAAGTGGAATACGAGAGCTGCGCCGTGACCCAGGCACCGATCATGGCCATCGAGTTGGTAGGGGACAGGATCCAATTGCTATTGGGAGAGAGGCACACCGACTGCCTGGCCAAAGAAAGGTGCGGCCTTAACGGTGAAGATGGAGGAACCAACCGGAAATCGACGGCCGGCCCCGGAGTTGGCTGCTGCTGAAGAGAAAGCCATGGATCTCGTCCAGATCTATCAGTGCTTTTGCGACCGCACACGGTTACGGATCCTGCATCTGTTATCGAGGACGCCGCTCTGTGTTTGTCACTTCCAGGATATTCTGCGAGAGCCGCAGGTGAAAATTTCAAAACACCTCGCCTATCTCCGCCACCGCGGAATGGTCATGGCGACGCGCAATCAAAACTGGATGATCTACTCGCTCCCGAGCCGCCTCTCACCCGAGCTGGAGAGGAATCTGAAGTGTCTGCAAGACTGCGCTCACGCAGATGCCGTCTTCAAGCGCGATCGGCAAAGGCTCGCGCATCTGCAGAAGAACTGCTGTGAGCCGGCGGCTGTTTTCGGCGAGACGACGAATCGAAGCAAACGCGATGGCAAAACAAAAAATCCTTTTCATTTGCGTTCATAACAGCGCCCGCAGCCAGATGGCGGCCGCGCTGATGAATAAAACGTGCGGCGAATTTTTCAACGCGCAGAGTGCCGGCTTGGAGCCTGGGACCATTAACCCGCTCGTCATCGAGGCACTCCGGGAGATGGAAATTGATATATCAAAAAATAAAACTCAGCGCGTCTTTGACGTGTGGAAGTCGGGTCAAATCTTCCAATTTGTCGTAACCGTTTGCAGCGAAACTGAAAGCGAAGGCTGCCCAATTTTTCCGGGCGTGACGACTCGATTGCACTGGCCCTTCGAAGATCCTTCAAAGTTTAAGGGCACGCACGAGGAACGACTCGTGAGGACGCGCCTCGTGCGCGACCAGATTCAGGCGAAAATCGCTTCCTTTTGCGAAGAACATTGCGTTCGCCAAAAGGCTTGAAGAATTTCTTTGGCGATTCTGCGGGCGGTGAAGTTATTCCGTTCGGAGCGCGACCATGGGATCGACACGGGCGGCGCGGCGGGCCGGGAGCCAGGTGGCAAGCAGTGCCGCTGCCGCCAGGAGCAGTGGCGCGATCGTGAAGGCGATCGGATCCAAGGAACCAACCTCATAAAGCAAACCGCTCATCACCTTGCCGGTTCCCATGGCGAGAAGCAGACCGATGACGAGGCCCACTATGAGCATGAGAGATCCTTCGCGGAGAAACATCCACTGCACGGTTCCAGGCCTGGCGCCTAACGCCATCCGGATTCCGATTTCCCGGGTGCGGCGTGCGATTGTGTAGGCTTTGACGCCGTAAACGCCCACAACGGAGAGGCCGAGCGCGAGTGCGCCAAAGATAGAAAACAGGGCCGCTCCGGCGCGCACCAGCCAGAGATCGGCATTGCTCTCGAGGTGCTGGGCGAACGTCTTAAGCGAAAGGACAGAGAGAGCGGGATCAACTGTCTGCACGGTGCGACGCAGGGTATCGGCCGCGGTCGTCTCCGCCCCCGGCGAAAGGGCATTGAATTTAACGATAAAGAAAACGTTACTTTGAAAGCCACGCGCGAAGGGCACGTAAATCGCACCACCTTTGGCGTCAATTTCAAACAACTCCCGCCGCGTCGCGGGCGCGATGCCTACGATCTCGATTGATTCGCCCGGCTTGATCTCGCCCTTTCCATTTTCCTGGGCAGGGGCGTTTTCTTGTTTCGCGCGCTCAGCGCCGCTGCTGACAAACTGGATCCGCTGGCCGAGGGCATCGCCGTTGGGCCAAAGTTTTTTGGCGAGCACATCGTCAATGATGGCCACCGCCGGACCTCCCGGCTGTGCCGCTTCGGCCGCAGTGAACACCCGGCCGCGAAGGAGAGGCAAGCCGACCGTTGAAAAATAATCCGCGCCCACGCTGTTCCACGCTGCATCGAAGCCAAGACCTTCGGACGCAGTGGCAGGTCTGGCATCCGGTGAAGGCGGGGGACCATCCCGCCGGACGGTTTTGCTGAGCGAGATGATTCCGAACGGGACAGTGGCGGAAATACTCGCGTGTTCGACGCCCGGGAGCGCGGCCAGGCGCTCATGCAACGCCCGATAAAGTTCAGGCGTTTGGCTCTGACCGAATCCGCTAAGGCCCGCATCCACTTCGAGAAGAAAATTACGGTCAATTTGCAGGCCGGTATTGACAGAGGCTGCTTTGATTGCGCCGCGAATGAAAAGCGCGGCCGCGGTTAGAAGCGCCAGCGAGAAAGCGATTTGGACCACGACAAGCGGGTTGCGGGGCAGGAGTTTCGAATGGCGGCGCACGGCATCATCACCGGGATGTTCTTTGAGGTCGGCGATAGCGCCGGAGCGGGAAATTTTCAGTGCCGGTCCGAGACTAAAACAGATCGTGCCCAGCATGCAGAAGATGAACGTGGCCATGAGCACGGCAGGGTGGGGCCCGCTTTGCCAGACCAAATCGATGGGCAGCATCGCGCCGAGGGAAGCGACAAGCAGATGGGAGGACCAGAGCGCGAGCACGAGCCCGAAAAGGCCGCCAATCAGCGCGAGAACTACGCCTTCCGTGAGAAGTTGACGAATAATCCGGGAGCGATGAGCGCCGAGCGCAAGGCGCAGCGCAATTTCCTTGCGCCGTGCCGTGCCGCGCGCGAGCAGCATGTTTGCGAGGTTAAGACAGGCCACGAGCAGAACCATCGCGGCCATGCTCAAGAGCAGCGTGCCCAGCATGGAAAGCTTGCCTTTAATCGGGTCCGGACTCGGGCTGGTGACGAGCCGCGAGACGGGCGCGGTCGTAAATGTCTGGTCCTTTTGCTCGACCGGAAACGCCTTCTCCAGATTCGCGGCCAATCCCCTTAAAGCAGGAGCGGCTGCCGCGGCAGTCATGCCCGGTTTCAGTCGGCCGATAAGGAGGAGCGAGTGCCCAGCCCGGTCGCCTAACGAGTGCTGGGTCTCGGCCTGAAAATTATTGGCGATCTGATCGTAGACGCCGAGCGGGAGCCAGACCTCCGGAGAGAAGATGGCCGTTGTCCCGGTAAAGCCTTTCGGCATAATGCCGACAATCGTGAAGGGATGGCCATTGATCAGGATGGGTGAGCCGAGAATCCCTGGATCGCGTCCCTGTTTTTGCCAGTAACCATAACTGATAATCGTGACGCGGGCGCTACTGCCGGGAGTTTCCTCCCCGGGTAGAAAGGCTCGGCCGGAGACCGGGGCGACGCTCAGAACCGAAAAATAATTAGCACTGACGAGGTCGGCGAACGCCCGGCGGCTGTCGCCTTTTTCGCCAAGACCGATCATGGCGAGGTTGTGTGCAAGGAGCCCCTCAAAAACGGTGTTTTGTTCGCCGATGTCCCGATAAGCGGGATAAGAAAAGCCGCGAAAGGTTTTCGGATTTTTAACGTCTTGCGAAAAGAGCTGCACGACCTGAGCGGGCCGGGCGTAAGCGGGCGGCTGAAAGAGCAGCGCGTGGACGAGACTAAAGACGGCGGTGTTAACGCCGATCCCGAAAGCCAGGGTCAAGATGGCGATGATGCTGAAGCCTGGTGATTTGAGCAGAAGTCGAAAGGCGAAGCGGAGATCGGCCAACATATGAGGATTTTAGATTACTGGTGAAGCTGAATAAACACAGACCTATTGATGAGATGCGCCGAGGCGACCTTTTGGATTGAACAATTTTTATGAATTCCGCGCCTGGGAGTGAAATGGGAGGAGCCAGAGCTCGTCCCGCGATTCCATTTTCCGCGAGTCACTGAATTTAATTATCCAAGTCGTTTGTAAAAAGTGGTTTCTAAGCGATATTGGCGCTGCCGGGCAAGTTCGTCGCGGCAAACAATTTCATCCCAAGGAAGGTCCTACCGTGAATCATGTCTCCTTGGACGACGTCTCCTCGTCGTCCGATTTCTCATCAACAGAGCAACCCGCCGCCCCGTCCAAGCGATCGATCCTCCGTTTGCCATTCGATCGTATTAACTGGGTAACGAGTTCCTTTCTGATCGGCACCCTGCTCATCGCGATCACGTGCGTGCCGCTCTATCTCTACCACTTCGGGATCGATTGGTTTCAGATCGCGCTCTTTGCTTTCATGTTTTCCGCGTGCGGCTTCAGCATTTCACTCGGCTATCACCGGCTCTTTTCGCACATTGCTTTCAAGGCAAGTTTTCCCGTCCGGTTCCTCACGCTCGTCTTCGGCGCGGCTGCCTTCGAGAACTCGGTCCTGATGTGGGCGAGCGAACATCGACGTCACCACAAGCATGTCGATCATGACGACGATCCCTACAATATTTCAAAGGGTTTATTCCACGCGCATATTGGCTGGCTGATTTTCAAGCTGAATCCTAACGAACCCTATGACAACGTGGCCGATCTCCAGAAGGACAAACTGATCTGCTGGCAGGATCGGTATGTGCAATGGATCGCGATCTTCGTCAGTTTCGGGCCGCCTGCTCTCCTCGGTTACCTCTGGAACGGGTGGGCGGGGGCGCTC
>Ga0193751_1002355_pt1 | contig 11469 bp, 9 predicted proteins | sample L1c2metaG_FD_143050 | JGI IMG/M metagenome (GOLD analysis project Ga0193751, IMG submission 143050) | Soil microbial communities from a riparian zone of the East river system, Colorado, United States - L1c2 | ecosystem: Environmental > Terrestrial > Soil > Riparian zone | place: USA: East River... | reverse complement strand
GCGACCTGGGTGGCTCGCACGACCTGGGTGGCTCGCGCGGCCGGCATGGACGACGTTGCCGCCACTCGCCGCGGCCGCGCTGCCGGTGGTGGCGCCGGTGCTCACCGCGGCAGCCGTCTGGATCGTGGCGCTGGCGAACGGTCGCCTGGATGCCCCGCTGCCGGAGGCCCGCTACGTGGCGCTCGCCTTCCTCCTGTCGGGTCCCGTCGCCGCGGTCGGTCTGCTGGTCGCCCGGGTCTGGCAGCCGCGCATGCGCGGCCTGGTGGCCTGCAGCGCACTCGCAGCACAGGTGCTGCTGGTCCGGGCGCTGATCGGCTAGGCTTCCGGTCCCGAGTTCGGGAACGGGCTGCTGGTTGGAGTGAGGCGAGGGGCGCGTGTTCAAGCCGGTGTCGAGCAAATTGGATCTTCCCGCCCTGGAGCGGGAGATGGCCGACGTCTGGCGCGAGTCGCGGACGGTGGAGCGCTACCTCGCGCGCAACGCCAGCGCGGAGCGCCGCTTCAGCTTCGTGGATGGACCGATCACGGCCAACAACCCGATGGGCGTGCAACACGCCTGGGGTCGCACCTACAAGGACCTTTACCAGCGCTACCACACCATGCTCGGCGAGCGACAGCGCTATCAGAACGGCTTCGACTGCCAGGGGCTGTGGATCGAGGTCGAAGCCGAAAAGGAGCTCGGCTTCAAGAACAAGCGCGACATCGAGGCCTACGGGATCGACCGCTTCGTCGAATTCTGCAAGGCGCGCACCCAGCGCTATGCCGACCAGATCACCGAGCAGTCCAAGAGGCTCGGGATGTGGATGGACTGGGAGCACAGCTACTACACCAACTCGGACGAGAACAACTATGCGATCTGGGATTTCCTGGCCGAGTGCCATCGCCGTGAGCTGATCTACCGGGGGCACGACGTGATGCCCTGGTGTCCACGCTGCGGGACCGGTCTCTCGAACATGGAGCTGGCGACCGAGGGCTACCGAGAGCTCTCGCACTTGTCGCTGACGGTCCGACTCCCGATCACCAGCCCCGGCCACGAGGACGAGGACCTGCTGATCTGGACCACCACGCCGTGGACGCTTTCGGCGAATGTGGCGGCGGCGGTGCACCCCGACCTGACGTACGTCCTGGTGGAGGGTCGTGACGGGCGCGAGTGGTGGCTCAGCCATGGCTCGCAGCCGCGGGTCGCCCCTGGGGCAACTGTCCTGCGTCAGGCACCGGGCGCGGACCTGGTGGGCCTGCCCTACCGCGGCCCGTTCGACGAGCTGCCGGCGGCCAAGGGCGTCGAGCATCGGGTCATTCCATGGGACGAGGTGTCGGACGAGGAGGGGACCGGGATCGTGCACATCGCCCCCGGCAGCGGCCAGGAGGACTTCGCCCTTTCCAGGCAGTTCGAGCTGGCGGTCATCGATCCGATCGACGAGTTCGGCCGTTTCCGCGACGGCTTCGGCTGGCAGTCCGGGCGCTATGCGGGGGCGGACGACCCATCTGGCGCCGACCTGGCGCGCGAGGTGGCTGAGGACCTTGACGGCAAGGGCCTGCTGGTGGCGCGCGAGCACTACCGCCACTCGTACCCGGTCTGCTGGCGCTGCGGGACGCAGGTTGTCTTCCGGCTGGTTGACGAGTGGTTCATCGCCATGGACCCGCTGCGTGCCGAGCTGTCTGACTCGACGCGACGGGCGAAGTGGCTGCCGGCGGGGATCGGCCTGGAGGAGCGCGAGCTCGACTGGCTGCGAAACATGTCCGATTGGATGATCAGCAAGAAGCGGTACTACGGCCTGGCGCTGCCGATCTGGACCTGCATCGACTGCGATGCGTGGGAGGTCATCGACTCGCGCGACACGCTGCGCCAGCGCGCCGTGGCCGGTTGGGACGAGTTCGACGGACATTCGCCACATCGGCCGTGGGTCGACGCCGTCGAGATCGCGTGCGCGGCATGCGGCGGCAGGGCGCGCCGCATCAGGGACGTGGGGAATCCGTGGCTCGACGCAGGAATCGTGGGCCTCTCGACCCTGAAGTGGACGACCGATCGCGCCTACTGGGACGAGTGGTACCCCGCGGACTTCGTGACCGAGTCGTTCCCTGGCCAGTTTCGCAACTGGTTCTACGCGCTCATCGCCGAGAGCACCGTGATGACCGGCCAGGCGCCCTTCCAGACGCTGTTCGCCTACGCGCTCCTCCGCGACGAGCACGGCGAGGAGATCCACAAGAGCAAGGACAACGCGATTCCGTTCGAGGATGCGGCCGAGCAGATCGGGGCGGATGTGATGCGCTGGATGTTCAGCGCCACCAGCCCGGCCACGAACATGAACTTCGGCTATCACCTCGCTCACGAGGAGGTCCGCCGCTTCTTCCTACCACTCTGGAACACGTACGGCTTCTTCGTCACCTATGCCCGGCTCGACGGCTGGAAGCCGGACGGGACCGATCGGCCAGCCGACTCCCGCACGCTCTTGGACCGATGGATCCTGTCGCGCCTGGACGGGCTCATCGGCGACGTTCGCGCGGCGCTCGATGACTACGACGCGCAGCGCGCCACCCGGGGCATCGAGGCCTTCGTTGACGACCTGTCGAACTGGTACGTCCGACGCAACCGCCGGCGCTTCTGGAAGGGGGAGCTGGACGACGACAAGCGCGCAGCCTACGAGACGATGCACCGCGTTCTGGTCGACCTGGTGCGCCTGATGGCGCCATTCGTGCCGCACCTGGCCGATGCGATGTGGCGGAACCTGGTGACGGCGGTGCAGCCCACGGCACCGGACTCGGTGCACCTCGCGGACTTCCCGCAGGTTCGCATCGGTATGCGCGATGGCGATCTGGAGGCAGCAGTCGAGCTGGCGCGGCGAGTGGTGGGTCTGGGGCGCACGGCGCGCGCGACGTCAGGGCTCCGCACCCGGCAGCCGCTGGCCGCGGCCCGCGTGAAGCTGCCAGCGGGGCTCGGTGGCCGCCTGAGCGCCGAGCCGGCGACCGACGAGGAGCTGACCCGCGAGGTGCTCGACGAGCTGAACGTCAAGGAGCTGCAGGTGCTGACCGACGAGTCGGCGATGGTCGAGCGGACGCTCTACCCGCTCCTGCCGATCATCGGCCCGCGGCATGGCGCATCGGTGGCGGGGGTGATGGCCGGCGCGCGCTCGGGCGCCTGGCAGCTCCTTCCCGACGGACGCGTCGAAGTGGGGGGCCTGACACTGGAAACCGATGAGTTCCAGCTCACCGCAAGGGCGCGTCCAGGCCATGAAGTGGCCGAGGAGGGCGACCTGCTGGTGGCGCTCGACACGATGCTCACCCCAGAGCTCCGGGCGGAGGGCCTGGCCCGGGAGGTGGCGCATCGGCTGCAGAGCCTGCGCCGCGCGGCCGGGTACGAGGTCAGCGACCGGATCGCGCTCGCGATCGGGGGCGACCCCGAGCCGATTGCGCAGCTGGCGGCGTTCCGCGACTGGCTGGCCGCCGAGACGTTGGCCGTGGAGCTCTCGATCGCCCCCGGCGCAGCCCTCGAAAAGGCCGATCGTGTGGAGGAGATCGAGCTGGAGGAGGGCCACCTGCGGCTGGCCATGCGGCGCGCCTGACTTCAGGCGCATCGCGTACCATCGCCAGCATGAGCAGCGAGGCGGCGAGCCGGAGCGCACGGGTGGAACCGGCGATCATGGCTCTCACCACGCTCGTCGTGCTCCTTGCCGATCAGCTCTCCAAGGCTGCGGACGCTGCCTTGATCGGGGTTGGCGAGCGAGTCCGCATCGTGGGCGACCTCGTCCAGCTGTGGCACGTCCAGAATCGGGGCGCCGCCTTCAGCCTGTTCCAGGGTGGCACGCTCCTGTTCGTGGTGGTATCCGTGCTCGCCTTCGGCCTGATCGGCTACCTGTACCGCTCCTTCAGGGGCGGTCCGATGTGGCTCTACGCGGTCCTCGGCGTCGCTCTGGGCGGCGTGCTCGGCAACCTGATCGACCGGCTCCGTCTGGGGTATGTCACCGATTTCGTTTCGGTCGGCATCGGCGACCTGCGGTGGCCTACCTTCAACGTGGCCGATGCCTCGATCGTGCTGGGCATCGGGGTGATCGTCATCCGGCTCTTCCTGACCGATGCCGACCGCCCGGCGGCCGGCGCGTGAGCGATGCCGCCACGCTTGGCGGATCGGTGGTGACCGGGCGGGCGCCCGCGGGCAGGTTCGACCTGGCGGTGAGCGCCGTGGCCGGGATCAGCCGGGCTCATGCGCAGCGGCTGATCTCTGACGGACGGGCCCGCGTCGAGGGGCGAACGGCTCGCGCGTCGGATCGGCTGCGAGGCGGGGAGGAGATCAGCGTGGAGCTCTCGGCTCCGCCTGACCCGACCCTGCGGGCCGAGTCGATACCGCTGAGGGTCGTCTACGAGGACGCGTCGATGCTGATCGTCGACAAGCCGGCGGGGCTGGTCGTCCACCCCAGCGCGGGGCATGAATCAGGGACGATCGTCAACGCCCTGCTGGGTCGAGCGCGGGACCGTGGTGAGCCCCCCGGCTCGATCGCCGGGGTGGAGCGACCCGGCATCGTCCATCGGCTCGACAAGGAGACCTCTGGCCTGCTGCTGGTGGCCAAGACCGATGCCGCCCAGGCCAGCCTGATGCGCCAGTTCGGGGATCGGACGGTGGAGAAGGAGTACGTAGCCCTGGTGCGCGGCACTGCGCCGGCGGCGCGTGGCCGCATCGAGGCCCCGGTCGGTCGCGATCCGCGAGATCGGCAGCGGATGGCGGTGGTGGCCGGCGGGCGAGAGGCCGTCACCGAATACGAGGTGCTCGGCGAGGGTGGCGGCTATACCCTGCTCGCGCTGCGGCCGAAAACCGGGCGCACGCATCAGCTGCGTGCCCACCTGGCGTACCTGGGCCTCCCGATCGCAGGCGACGGGCGCTACGGCGGGGGGATCGGGCCTGGCGGACTGAGCCGCCAGTTCCTGCACGCGACTCGCGTCGCGCTCCACCGGTCGCTCGATGGGCGCCGCCTGCATGCCTGGAGTGAGCTGCCGCCAGACCTGGCCGCCGCCCTCGCATCGGCGGGCATCGAGTCCAATCGGCTGCCGAAAGGGGCCGGTTCCGAGGTCGAGGCGAGCCGCAAGTGACCCGCGAGCCGGGTGGCAGCCGCGTGCCGAAGCGGCTTGCCTTCCCGAACCCGATGCTGGTGGTCGTCTCGGGGCCATCGGGGGTGGGGAAGAGCACCATCGTTGCCGAGCTGGCTCGCCGCCGCCCGCAGGTTGTCCCGATCGTGACCGCCACCACCCGCGATCGGCGCGACGGTGAGATCGACAACGTGCACTACCACTTCCTGAGCGATGCCGGGTTCGAGGCGCTGCGCAAGCACGGCGGGCTGCTCGAGTCTGCGCGGGTGCACGGCTACTGGTATGGCTCACCGATCGACCAGGTGCGCGGGATCCTGGCCGCGGGGCGCGATGCGATCCTGACCATCGACCCTCAGGGGGCGCGATCGGTCCGAGACCTGGTCCCCGACGCCCTGCTCATCTTCGTCATGCCGCCCTCCATCGAGGACCTCGCCGAGCGGCTGGCGCTGCGCGGCTCGGAGAATTCGGAGAGCCTCGCCGTCCGACGCCGAGATGCCGAGGCGGAGATGAAGGCGAGTGGCGACTACGACTACGTGATCGTCAACGAGACCGGCCATCCCGATGCAGCGGCCGACCGCATCTGGGAGATCGTGCAGGCAGAGGCACGGCGCGACCCACCGCGGCGCGTCAGGGTCTGATCGTGGAGGCGGCCACAGCCGCCGGGCACGCGGTGCGGGTCGCGGTCGCGGCCGTCGCCGACCGACCTGAGCGCGCGTTCAGCTACCTGCTCCCCGAGCCCCTCGGCGAACCGGTGGCGGGATCGCTGCTGCTCGTGCCGTACGGCCGACGCCTGGCCCTTGGCTATCTGCTCGGTGAGGATCCCGCGCCGAGCGGCGAGGTCGAGCTGCGCGAGGTCGAGGCGGTGGTCTCGGCTCCAATGCTGACCGACGACCTCCTGCTGCTCGCCGACGAGATCGCCGCCTACTACCGCGCGCCGCTCGGCACCACGATCGCGGCCATGCTGCCGCCCGGGCTCGAGTCGCGGCTCGAGCGACGCTGGGAGCTGCTGCGTGCCGAGGATCTGCCCCAGGCGCTCCGCGAGGCATTCGACGCCGATGGGATCGCCTCGGACGCCGCGTTGCGGCGGATGGTCGGCCCGCGCGGCACGTCGAAGCTCGAGGGCCTGCGTCGTTCGGGATCGGTCAGGGCGCGGTGGTCGCTGCGGGCACTGCTCGCGGCGCTGGCTGACGGTGAGCGAACGTTTCCCGACCTCGCGGCGGAGCTGGGGGTCGAGGGCTCGACCCTCCTGGCGCCTGCGAGGCGGCTGGCGGCGATGGGCGCGGCGGAGCTTGGATGGCGCGTGGTGGAGCGCGACCCACTGGCGCATCGCGAGCGCGGCGCACCTCGTGAGCACGAGCTGGCGCCCGAGCAACGCGCGGCGCTCAACGCGATTGGCGGCCTTCCGCCAGGCGGGGAGCTGCTTCTGGAGGGAGTGGCCGCTGCAGGCAAGACCGACGTGTACCTGGCCGGCATCGTCGAGACGCTTGCGGGCGGGCACACCGCGCTCGTCCTCGTCCCGGAGGTTTCGCTCATCCCGCAGCTTGCCGACCGCATCGCTGCCTCGGTCGGCGATCGGTTGGCCGTCCTGCACTCAGGGCTGTCGGCGGGGGAGCGACACGACACGTGGTGGCGAATCCTGCGCGGCGAGGCGTCGGTCGTGGTCGGGACACGGATGGCAGCCTTCGCTCCGCTCCAGGGCCTGGGCCTGATCGTCGTCGACGAGGCGCATGACGGCTCCTACAAGGCCGATCGAACGCCTCGCTACGATGCCCGCTGGGTGGCCCGCCGACGGGCAGCCCTGACCGGGGCGCGGGTGGTGATGGGAACCGCGACCCCCGACGTCGTCACCATCTCGCGCGTCCGAGGCGGGCTGGTCGAGCGTGCGCCGCTGCTCGAGCGTCGGGTCGGCGGCAAGCCGAGCGTCGAGGTCATCGACCTGCGTGCCGAGCTGGCCGAGGGAAACCGCTCCATCTTCTCTCGCGCGCTGGCGGCGGCCCTGGCCGATCTGCGATCGGGGAGCGAGCAGGCGATCCTGCTCATGAATCGGCGCGGCGCGGCCACCTTCGTGCTCTGCCGCGATTGCGGGGAGAGCCTGCGCTGCCCGGATTGCGACCTGCCATTCGTGTTTCACCTCGCCGGGCAGCAGCTGCGCTGCCACCACTGCGGTCGCTCGGCGCAGCCGCCACGCGTCTGCCCGCATTGCGGGAGCAGCCGGATCCGCTACTTTGGCGCCGGGACGCAGCGTGTCGAGGCCGAGCTCAGGGCACGCTTCCCGCGGCTGCGCGTCGCCCGCCTCGACTCCGATGCCCTGGCCGTGCGGCGCGGCTTCGAATCCATCTACGACGACTTCCGGGAAGGACGGGTGGACATCCTGGTCGGAACCCAGCTGGCCGCCAAGGGGCTTGACCTGCCGTCGGTCACCCTCGCATCGGTCATCGCCGCCGACGTGACCCTCAACCTGCCTGACTTCCTCGCCCCCGAGCGGACCTTCCAGCTGCTCGCCCAGGTGGCCGGCCGGGCGGGACGTGGTCCGCTTCCCGGGCGTGTGCTGCTCCAGACCTACGCCGCCCAGCATTACGCGATCCGCGCCGCGGCCATGCTCGATGTCGATGGCTTCGCCGACGCCGAGCTGCCGCGGCGTCGCCTCCTGGGCTATCCGCCCTTCAGCGTCCTGGCTCGTCTTCTCGTGGCGGATCCGGATCGCACACGGGCGGAGGCCCGCGGGCGCCTGGCAGCCGAGGCGGTCAGCGGCCCCGGCGTCGAGGCTCTCGGGCCGCTGCCCTCCTACGTGCCGCGACGCGCGGGGCGCTGGCGATTCCAGGTCGTGCTGCGTGCGGCCAGCGCCGAGAGCCGGGCTGCCGCGCTGGAGCGCGTACCGGCCGGGGTGGCGATCGACGTCGACCCCGAGTCGCTCCTATGAGGAGATCGCGCCCGGCCGTGGCTGAATGGCGCATCGGTACAATATGCCGATGGTGACCCGCCAGATCCTCACGGTCGAGGAGCCGATCCTCCGCCAGCGCGCGCGCAAGGTGACGCAGTTCGACGCCTCGCTGCACCGCCTGCTCGAGGATATGCTCGAGACGATGCGCGCCGCGCCCGGGATCGGGATCGCCGCCAACCAGGTCGGCGTTCCGCTGCAGGTGGCGGTCATCGAGCTCGAGGAGCAGGTGACCGAGCTGATCAATCCACAGGTCGTTCGCGGGTCCGGCGAGGTGATCGACTGGGAGGGGTGCCTCTCCATCCCCGGCTTCGTGGCCGAGGTGAAGCGCCATGGAAAGGTCACCGTCAAGGCCAGGGACCGCAATGGCAAGGAATTCCGGGTGAAGGGTGAGGATCTCTTCGCACGAGCCTTGCAGCACGAGATCGATCATCTCAACGGGGTCCTCTACATCGACTACCTCGATTCGCTCGAAGAGCTGGTCCGCGTCAGCGACCGCCCGAGCGAGGTGCAGGAAGAGACGACAGCGGGCATCTAGTGGCCCGCCTCGGCCGCATCGCGTTCCTCGGCACCGGGGCGTTCGGGGTGCCGCTGCTGAGCACCCTGCCGGATCACAGCGACGAACTCCTGGTGATCAGCCAGCCCGATCGCCCCGCTGGACGAGGGCTCCAGTCACGTGAATCGCCGGTCGCCGCCTGGGCACGTGGCCGCGGCGTGACGTTGGCGACTCCGCTGCGCCTGCGCTCCGAGGAGGGGAGGGGGGTCCTGCGCGAGTTCGCCCCGGACGGGATCCTGCTCGCGGCCTACGGCCAGCTGGTGCCGGCCGATCTGCTGGTCGTCGCCCCCAGGCCGCCGCTCAACGTCCATCCGTCCCTCCTGCCGCGACATCGCGGCGCCGCTCCGGTGGCCTCGACCATCCTGGCCGGGGACCGGGTAGCGGGCGTGACCCTGATGGTGATGGCTGCTGAGCTGGATGCCGGGCCGATCGTGAGACAGTGGGAGGTTCCGCTGGCCGGGAGAGAGACGACGCCTGCTCTGGAGGCGCGGCTGGCCGTGCTGGCCGCCGAGGTCGTGCCGCCAGAGCTCGAGACATGGGCGACTGGCGAGCTCGTGACCCGCCCGCAGGACGAGGCGGCGGCGACCCTGATCCGGCCCTTCCGTCGACTGGATGGCTGGATCGACTGGAGGGGCAGTGCCGAGCAGATTGACCGTCAGGTCCGAGCGCTGCAGCCGTGGCCCGGCGCCTGGACCACCCTCGACCGGCGCCGCCTGCACATCCGTGCTGCCCACCCGGTGGCGGGTGTCGACGGGCCGCCGATCGGAGCCATCCTGCCCGGGGAGTGGCCGGTGGTCGCCTGCGGCCAGGGCGCACTCGCACTCGAGATGGTTCAGCCGGAGGGGCGTGCCGCCATGCCGGCTGACGCGTGGCGACGTGGCCTGCCCCGCGACCATGTCCTGCTCGGCAGCGAGCGTCCGCCCGCGTAGCGCCATCTTCATCGGGCCTTTACCGGAGCCGCAGGTGAGCTCGGCTATACTCGCCTCGCTTCCAAGGAGGTAGCAATCTGACGATGTCTGGCTTCCTGCCCTACGTCCTGCTGGTGATGCTGCCGAGCATCGCGATCACCGGCTGGGCGGCGTGGCGTGTGCGCTCGACCTATGCCCGCTGGGCCAAGGTCGACTCCGGTATCAATCTCCCCGCATTCGATTTTGCTCGCCGGCTCCTCGACCGGCAGGGACTCCAGGAAGTCCGCATCGAGCCGATCGAGGGTCAGCTCACGGATCAGTACGACCCGCGTGGCAAGGTGCTTCGAGTGAGCAGCTCGGTGGCCGATCCGCGGCTGCTGACGAGCGGCACGCAGGGAGCCGCAGCCCCTGTCCTGTCGGTCGCCTCGGCCGCGGTCATCGCGCACGAGGTGGGTCATGCGCTTCAGGACCGCCAGGGTGATCCCTGGATGGTCGCTCGGCAGTCGATCGTGCCAGCCGTGCAGCTCGGCTCGGGCGTCGCTCCGTGGCTGATCATCGCCGGCGTCTGGTTCAACGTGCTCGGGCTGGCCTGGATCGGGCTGATCGCATTCGGCGCGGCGGTCCTCTTCACCTTTCTGACGCTGCCGGTGGAGATCGGCGCCTCAGGGAGGGCGCTCACCTTCGTGGCCAGCCTGGGCATGAGCGGCGAACGCCAGGTCGGTGCGCGAGACGTTCTCAAGGCCGCCGCATGGACCTACGTGGCCGCCGCACTGGCTGCGCTGCTGACCTTCCTGTACTACCTAATGCTGATCTCGGGGCGTCGTGACTGATTCGTCACTCGCCGGCTCCACTCCGGCGATCAGCGAGGTCGATCCTGATCTTCTCGCCGCGTGGCTCGCCGCCCGCGGCGAGCCTGCGTATCGGGCCCGGCAGATCCTGGCCGGTGCCCACCGCCCTGCGATCACCGGCTTCGGCGACCTGACCGATCTGCCGGCCGCTCTCCGCGCGGCCCTCGAGAGCTCCTTCCGCTTCTCGACCATCGGGGCCAGCCACGCACTGGTGGCCGATGACGGCCTGACCGCCAAGGCGGTGCATCAGCTGGCAGATGGCCAGCGGATCGAATCGGTCCTGATGCGCTACCCACGTCGACAGGGCGGGCAGCGGACCACGATCTGCATCAGCTCGCAGGCGGGGTGCGCGGTTGGATGCCCCTTCTGCGCCACTGGCCAGGCAGGCTTCGCGCGCCAGCTGGGTGCGGGTGAGATCGTCGACCAGGTCCTGCACTGGCACCGAGCACCATGGCTGGCGCTTGGCACGGATTGGCGTCCGGGCAGCGGCGCCGGGCATTACAACATCGTTTTCATGGGCATGGGCGAGCCGCTCAACAACACGGACCGCGTCTTCAGCGCCGTTCGCCTGCTGAACGATCCAACGCGGCTCGGGGTCGGCGCGCGCCACATCACCGTCAGCACCTCTGGCGTGGTGCCGGGGATCGAGCGCATGGTCGACGAGCTGCCGCAGGTCAACCTGGCAATCTCGCTCCACGCGCCCGACGATGGGCTGCGCGACGAGCTGGTGCCGATCAACCGCAAATGGCCGATCGCCGAGGTGATCGGGGCGGGGCGCCGGTTTGCCGAACGCACTCGGCGGCGGGTCAGTCTCGAGTACGTGCTGATCGACGGCGTGAACGACTCGACCCGCCTCGCGCAGCGTCTCGCCGCGCTGGCCACTGGCTGGCTCTGCCATGTCAACCTGATCCCGCTCAACCCCACGCCGCGGTCACGCTGGAGCGGCACCCCGGCCCACGGGATCGCGGCTTTCGTCGCCGTCCTGCGCGCCGCCGGCGTTCCGGTCACCGTGCGCGACACCCGTGGCCGCCAGATCGAAGCGGCCTGCGGACAGCTTCACGCCCAGCTCGCCGGTCGAGAGCTGACGCAGGTCTCGGCGGTCTCGGCGTTCCCGATTGGCAAGGTGTCGGTGGGGTGAGGCAGCCG
>Ga0193751_1002354_pt1 | contig 11471 bp, 12 predicted proteins | sample L1c2metaG_FD_143050 | JGI IMG/M metagenome (GOLD analysis project Ga0193751, IMG submission 143050) | Soil microbial communities from a riparian zone of the East river system, Colorado, United States - L1c2 | ecosystem: Environmental > Terrestrial > Soil > Riparian zone | place: USA: East River... | reverse complement strand
GCTCGGGACGCGCGCGGCGATTTTCGATCGCGAGCAAAATCGTGAAATAGATGTGCAAAATCACCGCGGCCAGCAGGAACGCGCGAATCAGCCAAAGGAGCGGCCCCAAATCGCGAAGATGTTGCGAGTAGGCGTTGATCCATTCCGGACCCAGAAATATTTGCAGGTTGCCTAACAAATGACCGATCACGAACAGGATTAGGATTACGCCCGTTACGGCCACGATCATCTTTCGACCGACCGACGAATGACATAAATCCGAGATGAACCCACGAGGTTTCGTTCGAACCGTCGCGGCGGCGGCTGATTGCGGTTCCGATTTTTGATCGATCATTTGCTTCCGGGCTTCACGGCGGGAATTTTCGCAAGATCGGACGGCAATTCATCCGCCGCGAAATTTTCCACGTTCATTTCGACCAAACCGACGAACGGACAACCGAAATCCGGTTTGGTTTTGCCGCTGCGATCGACAATTACTCCGACCGCGGTCACTTTGCCGCCATTTGCGCGGACGATGTCGATCGTTTCCTGAACACGCCCACCACGGGTGACGACGTCTTCTACGACGACAAATTTCTCGCCGTTGTCGATCTTGAATCCGCGCCGCAAGACCAGTTTGCCATTTTCTTTTTCGACGAAGATGTGGCGTTTGCCTAACGAACGCCCTACTTCCTGGCCGACAATGATTCCACCGAGAGCAGGGGAGATGACCGAATCGCAATCAAGAGCCCGCAATTTGTCCGCCAGCATTTTGCAAACGCGCTCGGCGATGTCGGTGTGCTGAAGGAGAATGGCGCATTGAAAATATTCCCGGCTATGCAATCCGGAGCGCAAAACAAAATGGCCGTCGAGCAAGGCACCGGTCTTTCGGAACAACGCGAGCAAATCTTCGCTCATTCTCGGTTGGGGAGCGCATGCGCCCCCGCATGTCCGTTTCGGCGCCCTCGCCGAAACACCGGGTAAAAGTTCGCGAAGGCGGGGGCGCCTTCGCCAACACGCGAGGCGCGTGCGCTCCCCAGAAACTTCGCGCGAAATTCCTTCATAGTGCGATGTTAATCTTAGCCTGAAGTATCAGCGGCAACTTCGGTTGACGAACTGCCGTCGCCCGCGATCGCGATCGCTTCGATTTCCAGGCGCGCGCCTTTTGGCAGCGCTGCCACCTGGACTGTCGAGCGCGCAGGCGGGGCTTGCTTAAAATAAGAACCGTAAATTTCGTTCACGGTTTGAAAATCGGCGAGATCGACCAGGAAAATGGTTGTCTTTGCGATGTTCTCGAAAGTCAGCCCTTCGGCCTTCAAAACGGCGGCGATGTTGTCGAGAACGCGGCGTGTTTGCGCGTCGATGCCGCCGGCGACGATCTGGCCGGATTTTGGGTCGAGCGGGATTTGCCCGGCACAGTAAATTGTCGATCCAACGCGGACCGCCTGAGAGTAGGGGCCGACCGCGGCGGGCGCGTCGGAAGTGGAGATGATTTTCTTCATGCGCTCGATTCTAGCTGCAAAAGCAACTCGCACAATGTCCACAAAGAGCACAATCCCAACACTTGGTGGTCATCCTGAGCCCGCGGTCGCGGGAGAAGGATCTCAAGAGTGTCGATGGTCACCCAAGGTTTCCAGCGTGATCTAACACCGATTGGGAGACTCCTCACGTCCGTTCGGGATGACAGATTAAGAATCTCAACGATAGTAGAAGTTCAATGGTTGGTTGGATTTTAAAGAAGATAGTTGGCTCGAAAAATCAGCGAGAGCTGAGGCGATTGACACCCACGGTTCGCCGGATCAACGAGTTCGACGAGCAGTTCAAGAACCTGTCCGACGATGCTTTGCGCGCGAAAACGGCAGCTTGGAAGGACGAACTCGCGAAAATCTCAAACCCGGAGGAACAGTGGCAACGGCTAGATGAGATTTTGCCGGAAGCGTTCGCGGTGGTGAAAAACGCGGCGCGACGTCTGAAAGAGCGCCGTCATAGCTTCACGGTCTGCGATCAGCCGATGACGTGGGACATGGTGCACTTCGATGTGCAGTTGGTCGGCGGAATGGTTTTGCACCGCGGCCGAATCGCGGAAATGGCGACAGGCGAGGGGAAAACTTTGGTCGCAACGTTGCCGCTTTATCTGAACGCGCTGACCGGGCGCGGCGCGCATCTTGTGACGGTGAATGATTATTTGGCGCGACGCGACGCGGAATGGATGGGTGCGCTCTACAATTTCCTTGGGCTGACCGTCGGCTGCATTCAACACGATCAGGAGCCGGAGGTCCGTCGCCAACAGTACGCCTGCGACATCACTTACGGGACGAACAGCGAGTTCGGTTTCGATTACTTGCGCGACAACGGCATGGCCACAACGCGAGAACAACAGGTCCAGCGCGGTTATCATTACGCGATTGTCGACGAAGTAGACTCGATCTTGATCGATGAAGCGCGCACTCCGCTGATCATCAGCGGACCGGCCACAATCTCGACACATCAGTACGACAAATGGAAGCCGCTGATCGAACAATTGGTGCGCAAACAAACCATGTTGTGTAATCGCGTCGCCAGCGAAGCGGCCGAGAAATTCGAACAGGGCGATGTCGAAACTGCCGGGCGCCTCATGTTCAAAGTGAAATTGGGCCAACCGCGCAACAAGCAATTGCTCCGGATGATGGAAGACCCGGACAAGCGCCGCGCGATCGATAAAGCGGAGCTTTCGTTTTACACCGACACGCGCAAGGAAGAGTTGTTCCTGCTCAAAGAGGAACTCTTTTTCACCATCGATGAGAAGTCGAACGAATCGGATCTCTCGGAGCAAGGCCGGACGTTTCTGAACCCGGACGATCCAAACGCATTCGTGCTGCCGGATCTGATCAGCGAATTTACCGAGATCGATCTCGATCCCATCCTGTCGGACGAAGAGAAAGACAAGCGAAAATCGGAGCGACAACAGCATTGTGACGAGCAGGCGGAGCGGATTCACAATATTTCAAATTTGCTCCGCGCCTACTGCGTCTTCGACAAAGACGTCCAGTACGTGGTTGAGGAGAATAAGGTCGTCATTGTCGATGAATTCACCGGCCGCAAAATGCCGGGGCGCCGTTGGAGCGATGGACTGCATCAGGCGGTGGAAGCAAAGGAAGGGGTTCAGATCGACCGCGAGACGCAGACGCTGGCGACGATTACCATCCAAAATTATTTTCGGCTTTACCAAAAGCTGGCCGGCATGACCGGCACCGCGGAAACGGAAGCGGCGGAGTTTCACGACATTTACAAACTTGACGTCAACGTGATCCCGACGAATCGGCCGGTGGCGCGCAAAGATCACAATGACCGGATCTACAAAACGCGTCGCGAAAAATACAACGCCGTCATCAACGAAATCAGGGATCATCACACCAAACAGCAGCCCGTGCTGGTCGGCACCGTCAGCGTGGAAGCTTCGGAGTTATTGAGCCGGATGCTGAAGCGCGAAAAAATTCCGCACAACGTGTTGAACGCGAAGTTTCATATGCAGGAAGCCGAGATCGTAATGCGCGCCGGCCAGCCTGGGACGGTGACGATTTCGACGAACATGGCCGGACGCGGCACCGACATTAAACTTGGGTCCGGCGTGCCCGAGCTCGGCGGATTATTTGTGCTCGGAACCGAACGACACGAGGCGCGCCGGATAGATCGACAACTTCGCGGACGTTGCGCGCGTCAGGGCGACCCGGGTGGATCCCGCTTTTATGTCAGCTTTGAAGACGATCTTATGCGCAACTTCGGTGCGGCTGATCGGATGACTAAGATCATGGAACGCTTCGGGCTCGAAGAAGGTCAGGAGCTGGAGCATCGCTGGTTAAATAGATCGGTCGAGACCGCGCAAAAACGCGTCGAGCAGCGCAATTATCTAATTCGGAAACGCACCCTTGATTTCGACGACGTGATGAACATGCAACGCGAGGTTGTTTACACGTATCGGAACGAAGTGATCGACTCAGAAGACCCGCGGACCCTCATCTACGAAGTGATTAATGAAGCCGTGCCGGCGAAGTTGAAAGAGTATCTCGAGGGGGATGAGCCGAACTACAGTGGACTCATTCACTGGGTGAACACTACGTTCCCTCTCGGCCTAACGAAAGACAAAGCGCAGTTCGAGACGCGGACTGTCGATGAAAACGGGCAGTTTCTCATCGGCAAGATCAAAGAGGCTTACGAGCGAAAATCGAGTCACGAAGAGCCGAGCGCGGTCAAAAGTCTCGAGCGTTACATCATTCTGAACGCGATCGATCGCCTCTGGCAGGAACATCTCTACGCAATGGACGCGCTTCGCGAGGGCGTTTATCTGCGTGGTTACGCGCAGAAAGATCCGCTGATCGAATATAAAACCGAAGCTTACGACATGTTCGTCGAGCTGATGGCGAACATTAAGAACGAAGTGCTGCACAATCTTTTCCGAAGTACGTCGAATTTGCAGGCGTTCGAGAATTTTCTCGCCAGCCTTCCGCAATTTTTGCTCCGCGAAGATGCACCGACCGCGCCAACGGCGAACGCGCCGGCGCGCGCGCGTCAGCCCCAGCCAGTTGGGGCGATGGCTGGAGTCGCGATGGATGGCGATGGTGCGGGCGAAGTGTCGATCGATCTGCCGGTACGGCGTTCGTTGCCGAAAGTGGGCCGAAACGAACCGTGTCCATGTGGAAGCGGTAAAAAATACAAGAACTGCTGCGGCCGCACCGCTTAGCTTCGAAAGTGCTCGCTTTCGAAATCGGAGATTTGTTTTATTCTACAAAACCTTCCGATTGATCATGAAAAGAATTCATTCGCGGCGCATTATTGGGCTATCGCTCGTTGCAGCTTTGCTTGCGGGCTGCGCAATCCATCGCCCGACAATTCGGGAGTATAACACCGACTCCGCCGGTCGCGTCAGCGTCTCCAACGTGACCGAAGAGCAATATTGGAAGGAGCGGGTGGATGAACGAATCGCGGCCGAGATTGCCAAAGAAAAACCGGAGGCGGGCTACGACACCTGGCAAAATTACTGGCGTTGGTGGTACAGCGTTTTGCGCAAGAAAAAGAAACCACCGTTTAAATCTGACGAATTCAAAAGTTCGGCAGACATGATTAATTACATTAAGGAAAAACGCCGCGCCAAAGGATTGCCGACCTACGAGGACTGACGAAGAAAATTAGAAGGTAGAAAAGTTTCATTGCGTCGGCCACGCTAGCGACGAGATGGGAAATGGCGAAACGATTGAATCGTACGTGCCGGCTCGGTTGGACCGGATGCCTTGGAGTCGCTGGCACTGGTTAATCGTCGTTTCACTCGGAGCAACCTGGGTTCTTGACGGACTCGAGGTCACGCTCGCAGGTTCGTTAGGCGGAATTTTAACGCGACGCGAAACACTCGGCCTGACCGACACTGAAGTCGGGGCAACTGCGACCTGCTATCTCGCCGGAGCGGTAATCGGCGCGCTTCTGTTTGGCTACGGAACGGATCGATTTGGTCGGAAGAAATTGTTTTTCATCACCGTCGCGGTCTATCTTCTCGGGACGGCGCTGTCGGCCTTCTCTTGGAATTTTGCGAGCTACGCTTTCTTTCGCGCGCTGACCGGCGCAGGCATCGGCGGCGAATACGCTGCGATCAATTCGGCGATCGATGAGCTGATTCCTGCGCGCGTCCGTGGTCGCGTCGATTTGATGATCAACGGCTCGTACTGGGTTGGTGCCGCACTCGGTTCGGGGGCGACGCTGTTGCTGCTCGACCCGAATCGATTTCCGATCTGGTTAGGCTGGCGCTTTGCCTTCGGGATCGGGGCCACGCTGGGCTTGATTGTCATCTTCTTTCGTCGCTGGATTCCGGAAAGCCCGCGGTGGTTAATGATCCATGGACGAAATTCCGAGGCGGAAGCGATCGTCGATGAAGTCGAGCGCAAGATTGTCTCGGACCCGGAAATGTTGCCGGCGCATGATTCGCCGCCAACAAGGATCCGCACGCGAACGCACACTCCGTGGCGAGAAATTTGGAATGCGATCGCACACGAACATCGACATCGTTCATTCCTCGGTTTGGTTTTGATGCTGACCCAGGCGTTTTTCTACAACGCGATCTTTTTCACCTACGCTCTCGTGTTGATGCGGTTTTACGGCGTGTCCGAAAGTAGTGTTGGAGAATATCTGCTGCCATTTGCACTGGGAAATGTACTTGGTCCCGTACTACTCGGGCATTTGTTCGATACGATTGGTCGCAAACAAATGATTACCGCGACTTATGGACTTTCGGGAATCTTGCTCGCAATAACGGGATGGCTTTTTCACGCCGGCCTGTTGACTGCTCAAACCCAGACCGTGGCCTGGACAATTATCTTCTTTATTGCTTCGGCAGCGGCCAGCTCGGCCTATTTGACGGTGAGCGAAATTTTCCCGCTCGAAATTCGCGCGTTCGCAATCGCCATTTTCTATGCAATCGGCACTCTTGCCGGGGGAGTATTCGCGCCGTTGCTTTTCGGCTGGATTATTGGGACGAGATCGAGCACGGCGTTGTTTGTTGGATATTTAGTTGCCGCGGCTCTGATGATTTTTGGAGCGGTGACCGAATGGAGAATCGGCGTGCGGGCGGAACGCCGACCGCTTGAACAAGTTGCGGCGCCGTTATCTAGCCGCGGATTGAATTGATGCGACGGTCATAGACCGCCGCTACAGTCATCTCGCAAGTGTGGATGGGACCCGCCGGCGTGAGTTCGCTGCAATAAAGATGAAATGCGTCGACGCGAAACATTCCGACGTCGAGTTCGGCATTCGACTTTAGAAATTTTCGAAGGACGCCGCCATGCGCACCGTGACATCGTGCGAGCGTGATGTGTGGATGCCACGGACGCAAATCGGCTTCGAGCCCGACGGCTAACGCTGTATCCTGGACGCGCTGGTGAAGTTGAAAGAGATGCGGATGGCCTTTTCCGACTCCGATCCAGATGATTTTCGGCGGACCTTTCGATGGAAACGTCCCGACGTCTTGGATCGGAAGGAAAAATGCGCGGAACTTGATCGCGCTCAATTTTTCGCGCAGCGCAACATCGATACGTTCCGAGACGTCGGGAAAGAAACCGAGCGTGAGATGCATTTGATCACGCGCGGTCCAGCGCACACCGCGAATGCGCGGGTCAAGATCGACAAGTGATTGCTGGATCGACAACGGCGGACTGATCGCAACAAAAAGACGCCTCGGCTTCACTTCTTGGCGCTAATTTCGGCGCCAGATTTCGTCTCGTCACCGCTTTTACTCACGCGCGACGGCAAACACCTGTTCATGAATTTCATCACGTGCCCGGTCAAATTTGGAAAGAGAGCATGTGCCGCGATGAGGAAATGGGTTGAGCAAGGCACGACCAATGCGGGTTTGCCGCGCCGGCAGGCATTCAGGATTTTTCGGGCAGCGCGTTCGACCGAAATAGAAGCGAAAGGAATTTTACACGACCAATCGAACCATTTGTATTCAGCAGAATGATCGCCTTTAAACTTGGCGTGAATGTGCGAACCGGTGCGCATCAATCCGGGCGTGACCGTGGTGACCAAGATGTTGTCTCGCGCCAGTTCCGCGCGGATTGCGTCCGAGAAACCGGTCAGCGCGAATTTGCTGACGGAGTAGGCAGCCATGTGCGGCACAGCGATTCTTCCCCCGATGGAAGAAATATTTACGATGCGACCGCCGCCGTTCGCGCGCATACGGGGGGCGACGAGCAAGTACAAAATAAATGGAGCCCAAAAATGCAGGCGCATGGCGCGATCGAAATCCTTGAGCTGCATATGCTCGACCGGACCGATTTCGATAATGCCAGCGTTATTAATCAAGATGTCGATCTTGCCGAAGTGTTGCAGTGCCTGTTGGACAGCGGATTGAATTTGCGCGGTCTCGAGCAGATCGCATTGGATCGTCAGGACTTCCGTAGCAAAGCGATCAAGGTCGGTCTTGGCGCGCACGAGCTCGTCGGCATCGCGCGCGATGAGAGCGACCTTTGCTCCACGCGCGCAAATCTGGCGCGCGATTTCCAAGCCGAGCCCGCGCGAGCCGCCGGTGATGAGAGCGATTTTGTCTTTGAAAAAATCGGAACGCGCCATCGCGGATTAATCAAACGCTTTAGTAGCTGAAAGATCAATAATTCCGACGATCACAGACCGCCGCCGCAGTTTCAAGAGTGTTTGCGGTTGAAGCGCGCGATCTCGCGCGCGGTCTCGCGGTCGACTGCGCGCTTTTTTAAGTCGGCGCGTTTATCGCGGGCGACTTTGCCCTGGCCGATGCCGAGCTCGGCTTTCAGCTTTCCATTTTTCCAGTAGAGCTTGAGGACAACCAGGGCTCGGCCTTTGATCTGGCTTTCGCCGTAAAGCTTGTCGATCTCATGCCGGTGCAACAATAGTTTGCGGACACGTTTTGCGGGCGGGATTTCGTGACTGGCTTTTTCGTAGGGCTGAATGTCGGCGTTGTAGAGAAACGCTTCACCATTTTCGATGCGCGCAAAAGCGTCGCCGATGTTGGCCTTGCCGGCCCGAATAGATTTTACTTCGCTGCCTTTTAGCTCAAGGCCGGCTTCGTAGCGCTCGAGGATGTGAAAATCGCGCAGCGCCTTGCGATTAAGGATCGACTCGGCGGGCATGATTGCGCGCGAAACGCGCTGGGAAATTATGCGTTGTCCGGACCTTTGAGAGGTTCGAATGCGAGCTTACCGGCAATGATTTCCTTGAGAGCGATGTCCGTCAGCGACATGCGCGGCGTCGTTTCAACCATCGGACGATGTCCCAAGCCAAGTTGACGAACGCGCTTGGAGACAACGTTGATCAGGAGTTGCTGATTGGGAATTATTTGAGCTGCTTCCTGGAGGAGTTGAGTCGTCATATGGCGCAAGGATCTGACGGTGCGGTTGGCTGCGGTCGGGAATTGAAGGATGGTCGGCGCGCTGGTGTCGAGAGCGGAGGGCATGAGCTGCGACGCGATCATAAAAATTGAGCGGTGACATTGCGAGCGGTTGAAAAGATTGTCAACCGATTTGTTCTGGTGGCAATCTCGATCTTGCTCTAGCAGGATCGACAAAAAGGGGCCGGCTGCGACTAAGCAGAGAACGGCCTAACGAATGTCTTCGACGTAGCTGATGACGCGATAATCGACAGCGTCGCCTTCGGAATCGAGCGCGCGATCGTAATGCCAATGCACGTTGCCGTTAGCATAGAAGTTTTTGCAGACAATTGCGCCAGTGAGGTCTGGGCCACCATTGATCGTGAAATTGGCACCCGGGGTGTAAAATACCGCAGCGAAACCAGCGGTCGAGCCACCACCGGAATTTAGATTAACTGTCTGCTGAACGGTAGGATCGGTTGGAGTGATTCCGTAGAACTGAAGATTACCCGCATAACCGCTCGTGTTCACAATGTTCTCGGCTTTCGTCTGGAAATTTCCATCAAAGTAAACCTCTAGATGAACGTGCGCCGGGATCGTGAAAGAGGGTCCTTGACCAGTGCTGCTGCCAATATCAGTGGTTACGTGAATAGCAACATATGTTTCCAGTGGCACACCATTCGCCGTTGTTGCAGGATTAACCGTCAGACTGCCGTTGTTCACAAATGAAGTGACGAGATAATAATTGGGTTGGGCGGCGCTTCCGGGTGCAGCAGGAGTGATGGTCGTGTTGGGGGTTACTGTTGCCGGAGACGATACGTAATTCCATGAGGCAGTGCTCGGCATAATGAAAGGCGATATAGTGAAAGGGACGTTGTTATCAATGATTCCGGAGATACTAGTCGTGTTCTTCGTGACTGTTCCACCGTTTGTATAAACATTGCCGTAGATGTATCCCATGATCGTCGCGACCGAACTGTCAAGCTCAACGGTGCCGGCCTGGGAATCGGCGTATCGCGGGTCAGATGGATTGGTTTTCACACTGGCATCGTAGGGGCCGGTGGTGGAGCGAAAGCTATCGATATAAGCGGCGGACCCGAGCCCGTAAAACGTGCCGCCGGCCTTGATGGCCGCTTCAAACGGCGTGATCGGCGCTGCGATCAATTCTACGCGGCGACTAATCTGCGGGTTAGAGACGGGCAGTAGCGTCTCACCGATACCATCCCCATTCGGTCCGTAAGTAGCGACAAAGTGGTCGTAATTGAAATCGATTTTTCGTAACAAACTATCGCCCCGAGTATTCGGGCCCATGCGATCATCCATTCCGACTCGCTTCAGGCCCAGAACTGGCGCTGTGCCTTTGGTGCGGATCCGGTACCAGGCATTGCCGTTTCCATCATAATAAAATGGATCAACGCGCGAGCTCGTACTTAGATTGTCCGTGCCGTAGGTAACCGGAGAATTTGTATAAGCGCCGCCGGAATACGTCCAGCTGCTGAATGCGTGTGTCGGGTCGAGAATTGTCTTGCGAACTTCGGCATAGGCGATGTCACCCCCAGTCTCGGCTGCGTCGAGCGATTCCTTCCAACTACGAACCTGACTTGAGGCCACGTTGTACCGGGTCACGCAATTGAGCAGCACGTTCCCGCCGATGAGGGAAACGACGAGAATCGTGCATAAGACGCAGAGTAGCACGTTGCCGCGCGCAACCGTTCGTTGTGAGATTTGCATTGCCAATGTGTAAGAACTGCGGGTTAACCGCGTCGCTTGTTCCGCAGGTAGGCCGTGGCGTAGAGGCTCGTGCCTGTGCGCTCGGCGACCGCGCCGCCGGAAGTAAAGATTGGCGAGAATGTGACGGAAGTGTTGGCGCATTCGGTATTGGCCAAGTCCACATCGGTTGTTTGCGGCACGAGTTGGTCGGTACTCGAAGCAATCGTCGTAACAACTCCGTTCTCTGTGCGCAGGATCGAGTTGCCGCTAATCGAATAAACGACCGTGGTTGTGGAAGTGTCTGGGCTGTAATTGACCTGCCAGCCGCTCGGTGTATATGCGACAGTCGGCGTGCGTGGCATCCCGATAGCCTCTGGGTCCGCAATCGCCTCGGGATCGCCAGCTTGAATGATGTACTTCGGCACGCGCATGGTGACGCTTTGCAAATCGACCGAAGTAGTAACGATCAAGCCGCGCTTCACATCCCGGTTTAAGTAATCGATGATACGAATCTGCTGCATTTCTGTGCTGAAATAGTTGTCAGTCGCGGCGAAGCTCTTTTGCAAAGCCACGCCGGAAGTGATGGCAGCGGCGAGAACGATGGAGCTAAGGCTGAGGCTGACCAGCATTTCACTAAGGGTGAAGCCGGCAATTGATTGTGAGGTCTTAAGTTTCATTTTTTGGTTCCGTTTGAGATAATGGTGCTAGTTGTTTCGGAGCGCGCCCGACCGCCGAGCATGTTCCATGAGGTTGAGACATCTACTTGGACGAGAGAGGTGCCGAGGTCCGTGGCCGCAAGGTCGTTCGTCACGGTTCCGTCGGGCGTGCGGGTGAATTGGGTAATCCCGTTTGCTGTCGGATAAGCGCTGATTTTCACGATCTCAGTCGCCTTCTTACAAAAGTCAGAGCCGTTCGGAGATCGTGA
>Ga0193751_1002353_pt1 | contig 11474 bp, 11 predicted proteins | sample L1c2metaG_FD_143050 | JGI IMG/M metagenome (GOLD analysis project Ga0193751, IMG submission 143050) | Soil microbial communities from a riparian zone of the East river system, Colorado, United States - L1c2 | ecosystem: Environmental > Terrestrial > Soil > Riparian zone | place: USA: East River... | reverse complement strand
GGCCATCAACGTGACTAACAAGTATGCGCTTTACAACTTCCTTTCTACCTTCAGCGGGACGCATTACGTCACGCCTCGGACGCTGACGGCGGAACTTGGATTTCACTTCTAGCTGGAGCGGTTGGACTAAACAAAACAGGCGGCCCTGTCTGGGCCGTCTGGTTCCATTTTTGGGGGATTGAGGTTTGTAAATCCGTGTAAAAGATGGGGTGAAAGCGCGGAAAGAACGCATCCTGATTGGTAGAATAAAAACAATCGCCATTCAAAATTGCGCATCTGCTCCTTTGGGGGAATTATTTGTCTATTCAGTCCGCGGCAAAATTTATGGCCTGCCTTTGGCTCGCCAGTCTCTTACCATTGCTGAGTCCCGCGCAGCAGACCTCGCTACCAACGAGCCCTGATCCGTCGACGCAAACGCAGCCACAGACTCCTGCCAAGGATCAGTCTGCGCCTGCGCAGACGCCCACGGATAAGGACAAGGACAAAAAGAGTACGGACCCGAATAGCCAGGGAAAGGTTGTGGGCACCTCGAACGACCGGCTCTTCTATACGCTGCCGAATTTTTTGAGCATCGAGAATACAGCACAGCTTCCGCCACTGACGACGAAGCAGAAATATGCCGTGGTGGCGCGAGGTACGTTCGATCCGGTTCAGTATCCGTGGTGGGCTTTCCTGTCGGCCATCAATCAGGCTGACAATAGTGAGCCGGGCTACGGACAAGGCTGGGAAGCATACGGAAAAAGGTTCGGAACGGCTGCTGCCGACGGAATCATAGAGAATTTCATGACGGCTGCTGTTCTTCCTTCGCTTCTGCACCAAGACCCCCGCTTCTTCCAGTCAAGCAAGGGCGGGTTTACGCGACGGACTTTTTATGCGGTCAGTCGAATCTTCGTAACTCGGACCGATTCCGGCCATTCGCAGTTCAACTACTCTGAGATTGTTGGCAGCGCTTTGTCGGCTTCGATCTCGACGTATAGTTACCATCCACGCAGTACATACATCAGCACGCCGACGAACCCGCACATGTTCGTGCCTTCCGACCGAACTCTGGAGAATACAGCCAGCGTGTGGGGCTCGCAGATCAGCTATGACACCATCACGATCGTGGTGAAGGAATTCTGGCCCGACATTCACCGCAAGTTGGCGAAAAAGCAAAAAGTCGATACGACGCCCACAGTTTCGCCTAAATCCTCAAATCCGATTCAGAAGCCCTAACTGACATAGAGCCGTAAGCCCACCTGAAAAAAAGCCTCGCTTCCGCGCAGAGAGACCGAGAAAGGGGCGCGGGGGACTTGACAGTATTGTGGAAACGAAATTGTGGAAACGAAAGGCTCGACGCTAGAAAAAAAGAATCAGCACACTTGATTCCGTGAACGGAACTGCGGCATGTCCAAGAGTAGCGCCCTCATTATTTACGCCACTTCCACTTCCCTGCTAACATCATTGGTTTACAACTCAGTCGTCAACCAAACCTGAATACGCCTTCATAAATCCAGGAGGAAACATGGCAATTAAAGTTGGAATCAATGGCTTCGGAAGAATTGGGCGCAATGTACTGCGGGCCTCGCTGAAAGATTCAAATCTGGATTTCGTTGCGGTCAATGATCTGACCGATCCGAAGACGCTAGCGCATCTTCTGAAATACGATTCGGTTCTGGGAAATCTGCCGAATGAAGTTTCTGCCGGGGCGGATAACATTACGGTCGACGGCAAGACGATCAAGGTCTTCAAGGAAAGAGATCCGGGGGCGCTGCCCTGGGAATCGGTTGGGGCGCAGGTGGTAATCGAGTCGACCGGGCGCTTTACCGATGCGAACGACGCCAAAAAGCACTTGCGCGGGACCGTGAAGAAGGTCATCATCTCGGCTCCCGCAAAGAATGAGGACATTACGCTGGTGTTGGGCGTGAATCACGAGAAATATGATGGAACGAAGCACAATATTATTTCGAATGCTTCCTGCACTACAAACTGCCTGGCGCCGGTTGCGAAAGTTCTGCAGGACCAGTTCAAGATCGTGAGCGGCACCATGACGACAATTCACTCCTACACCAACGACCAGGTGATACTCGACTTTCCACATTCGGATCTGCGGCGGGCGCGAGCGGCGGCGATCAACATGATTCCCACGTCCACGGGCGCGGCGAAGGCATTGAAGTTGGTAATTCCAGACCTGGCGGGTAAGCTGGACGGGTTCGCCATGCGGGTACCGACTCCCAATGTTTCCGTGGTCGACTTGGTCGTTTGGGTTGAGAAGAAGACGAGTAAAGAAGAAGTGAATGCGGCGCTGAAGAAGGCATCCGAGGCCGGGCCCTTGAAGGGATATCTCGGCTATGAGGGGCATGAGTTGGTCTCGTCGGACTTTAAAGGCGACTCCCGCTCTTCCATTGTGGACTCACTGATGACTCTGGTGGTTGCCGGAAATTGCGTGAAGGTGATCTCCTGGTATGACAACGAATGGGGATACTCTTGCCGCGTCCGGGATCTGATCAATTACATCGGCGGTAAGGGACTGTAAGGTTTGCGGCGCCGCCGTCCCGGCGGCTGTCGTGGCGGCGAGTCGCCGCCACCTGCGATGGCGAGACGCCCTCGCGACAGCCGGCCAGGTGCCGACGCTACTTTCCGAAATTACCTGCATTCGAGGACAACCAGCCATGTCCAAGCTTTCCATTCGTGATCTTCCGCTTAACGGCAACCGTATATTTATGCGTGTTGATTTCAACGTACCGTTGGAAGACGGGCGCGTGATGGACGATACCCGCATCCGCGAAACCCTGCCCAGCATCGAGTATGCGCTGCGCCACGGAGCGCGTCTGATTCTCGCGTCACACTTGGGCCGGCCGAAGGGCAAAGCCAATCCGAAGATGAGTCTGAAGCCGGTGGCGGAGCGGCTGCGCATGCTGCTCGACAAGGAATTGGCGCGCGGCGAAAACGTCGGCTTTTGTCCCGAATGCGTGGGACCGGAAGCCGACGAAGTGGCGACTCAGCTGGAGAAGGGTCAGACGCTGCTGCTGGAGAATCTGCGCTTCCATGCCGAAGAAGAAGCCAATGATGAGAACTTCGCGCGGCAACTGGCGAACCTGGCGGAGTACTACGTCAACGACGCGTTCGGCACCGCGCATCGAGCGCACGCGTCGACGGTGGGAATAACGAAGTTCGTGAAGCAATCGGCCGCCGGATTGCTCATGGAGAAGGAACTGAAATATCTCGGCAAAGCGCTGGAGCATCCCGAGGAACCATTTGTCGCGATTCTTGGCGGCGCGAAGGTTGGCGACAAGATTGGCGTGATTCGGCATTTGATGGACAAAGTAAATTCGCTGATTATCGGCGGCGGCATGGCCTACACTTTCTTGAAGGCGCAGGGGCAGGAAATTGGCAAGTCCTTGCTCGAAGCCGACAAAGTTGATCTTGCAAGGCAATTGCTGGCGGAAGCCAAGAAGCGAAATCTGAGATTACTGTTGCCAGTGGATCATGTAGTGGCGATGAAGCCGGAGGCCAACGCCGTCGTGCAGCAGATCGGCGAAGGCCAGCCGATTCCGGCCGACAAGATGGCGCTCGATATTGGACCGAAGACGATTGAATTGTTCTCCGAGGAGATTTCTACGGCGCGGACCATTGTGTGGAATGGGCCGATGGGAGTGTTCGAGGTTCCGGGATTTTCGCGCGGGACGTTCAAGATCGCGCACGCAGTGGCGGATAACGGCGGGGCCATTTCGATTGTGGGCGGGGGCGACTCGGTCGCGGCCGTGCATGCGGCCAACGTGGCGGATAAGATCACGCACATCTCAACTGGAGGCGGAGCGTCTTTGGAATTTTTGGAAGGAAAGAAGCTGCCGGGAGTCGAGGCGCTCACTGAAAAGAAAAAGGAAGCAGAGTCGACCTCGGGAGTTGGATCTCGGACCGTGCAGCGACACCCTCGCGCATAAGCTGCAAGCGCAAAACCCTTTTCCCGGAAACTGCGTGAAGAGTTCCACAATTCGAATTCTGCTGGATGGCGGCAAGGCACTTGAAATTCACGGCCCGGCTGACATCGCCGACGAACGCACCGATGCAATTGTGAATGCAGCCAACTCATCCCTTCTGGGCGGTGGCGGAGTGGACGGTGCGATTCACTGCGCAGGCGGCCCGGCCATTCTTGCTGAGTGCCGCCTAATCGTGAGCAAAATCGGAACTTTGCCGGCTGGGAAGGCGGTCATCACCACGGGCGGAAAGCTATCCGCAAAGCACGTCATACACACGGTCGGCCCAATCTATCGCGGGAGTGAACGTGGCGAAGCAGAGACGCTGGCGAGTTGCCACCGCGAGTCGCTGCGGATTGCCGACGAACACGGTTTGAATTCGCTGGCGTTTCCTGCAATTTCCACGGGGGCTTATGGCTATCCGGTGTCGGAAGCGGCGCCAATCGCGATTTCTGCGACTGTGGAGGCCCTAGCATCCGCGAGGCATGTGAGGCTCTGTCGCTTCGTGCTATTCGACATCTCAACTGTGCGCGCTTACCAGCGAACCGCCGAAAAACTTCACCGTTCGAACGCCACTCCCCCATTCCGAATCGAAAAGGCTCACTCATGAGAACAAAGGTAATGGCTGCAAACTGGAAGATGTATAAGACTCCGGACCAAACTTCCGATTTCTTTCGCAACTTTTTGCCGCTGGTCTCCGGACATACTCGGGATGAAATCGTGGTGTGCCCGCCGTTTCTGGATCTGGCTGCGGCGCTCGAGGCGGCTAGGGGATCAAATGTCGCGATTGGCGGACAGAATGTGCACTGGAAGGAAGAGGGCGCGTTCACCGGAGAAACTTCCGCCGCGCAGTTGCTGGCCGTGGGCGTGACCCACGTGATCATCGGCCACTCTGAGCGACGCCAATATTTTGGCGAAACCGACGACACGGTGAATCTTCGTTTGAAGATGGCGTTGGAAGCGGGACTCGTCCCGATCTGCTGCGTGGGCGAAGTGCTGGAAGAACGCGAGGCGGGACTGACGGACGACGTTCTGCGGCGGCAGTGCGTGAGGGCGTTCCATGCAGTGTCCGCAAAAAAGGCGTCCAAGCTCATTGTCGCCTATGAGCCGGTGTGGGCGATTGGCACCGGAAAGACTGCGACGCCGGAACTGGCGGCCGAGGCTCATGCCGTGATCCGGCGCGAAACGACTGAGATTTTCGGCCAAGAGTTTGCCGGGAAGCTGCGCATTCTCTACGGCGGATCGGTGAAGCCGGAAAATGTTTCGGCACTCATGTCGCAAGAAGAAATTGATGGCGCGCTGGTCGGCGGAGCGTCACTGGATCCGAAGTCGTTCGCGGCGATTGTGAAGTATTAGGACAAGTCGCGGCGCCTACTTTCGCGCGATGCACATGATGTGAGAGCTCGCGCCGAGCGCAGAAGGTTCGGCCTCCACCTTGCGAATTGCGGCGAGCAGTCGCTCGCGCTGTTGTGGATCATTCCACAAACGATCAAAATCGTATGCCAGCCAACCCGGACCCTCGATCGCAACCAATTCCACTTGAAAACCGGCGCTGATAAATTCCTGTGAGAGTTCTTCGGGCCGGTGGAAGAAAGCGTCTGTGAAATAGAGCGGATTGCCGGTGGAATTGCGATGCTGGCCGTCTTCCAAATCGCGTGCGAGGATGGGTGCGAAGACGGGGTCATCGAAGAACCCGTGCGAGAGCGAATCGAGCAACGACGCGAAGTGACTGATCGCCGCGCCCCACACTATTCCTCCTGGGCGCAGGAACGGCGAGCTTCGCGCAGGCAGGCTAGGCGGTCTTCCCTTTTGACGAGATGATAGAGCGGACCGAGGAGGAGTACGGCATCGGCTATCGCGTCCGCGTAGGACAGGTGACGCGCGTCGCCAAGTTCCGCAGATGCGAGCTGATATTCACATTGTCGTGAAGATGCCGCTCGCGATTGCTCAACGTGTTTAGGCACCGGATCAATCAGATGAACCTGATATCCACGGGCGGCGAGCCAGCAGGCGTAGGCACCCGCCCCTCCGCCGGCGTCGATGATCGTAGCTGGAGGCTGCGGCAAGTGGCGAAGAATCAGTTCCTGGGTTCGGGCTTGCTCGAGTTGAAACCAGCCGGTGCGAAGACGGGAGGATTCGTCCGCGTCGGCATAGTGACGAACAATTTCATGGATGGAATCGTTTTTACTCATAGCTCATGCGGAATTCGCGTTGAGGAGAGCCGGGTTACGATCCAACTCGCCGGTGCGGGGCGCGATAGCCCAACTGCATGGAGAGATGCCGTGCGGCATCTTTCAACGCGTCCACAATCCGCGGCATCGTCTGAGCGTTGACTTGGCCAACGGTCCCGCTCAGGCCGACGCTGGCCTCGATCACCCCTTGCTGGTTGAAAACCGGAGCGCCGACGCATCGGGCTCCTAAGTTGTTTTCCTCATCGTCGACGGCGTAGCTTTGTGCACGCACTTTCTCCAGTTCTTTCAACAGACGCGGCAAGGTTGTGATGGTTTTGGGAGTGCGCTTCTCCATGGCGCGCTCGGCAACAATCTTCTCCAGGCGCTCGCGCGAAATGTAGGCTACGAGCGCTTTGCCCACGCTGGTGGCATGCACGCGCATGCGGCGGCCGACCCAGGTGTCCATTCGGATGAATCCAGGGGGCTCGACTTTCTCAATGTAGACCGCTTCGGGACCATCCAGAATCGCCAGGTGGCAGGTGAGGCTGGTCTTCTCCACGAGGTGGCGCATGATGGGCAGTGCCACTTCGCGAACGTCAATGCCGCTGAGCGCGCCGCGGCTCAGGCTCAGAATTTTAAGTCCGACGCGGTATTTGCCGCTTTTGCTATCGCGATTCAAGTAAGCCTGCCTCTCGAGCGTGCGCAGGATGTAGCTAGCGGAACTCTTTGGAATCTGAAGCTTGCGGCTGATGTCGGCATTGCTCAGGCCTTCGGGCTCCTGGGCGACGGCCTCCAGCATGGCCAGCGCCCGCTCAACCGCAACCGAAGGAGATTCGTCTTTGGAAGTCATTTCTCTGAAGGTTCTATGGAAGTTCGCCGCCAAATCGTTATGGTAGCAAAGCCCTAGGCGGCCAACAAAATGAATGTATGTTCCACCTATTGAACAATCGGCTTGACCGGGTCCCGGCCCCATCATACGATCCGCCAGTATTATGAATTGCTGTTCGATATATTGAACAGCGAAAAGTCATCTAAAGGATTCGCGACTATGACGCCAACCGCACTCGCCACGACGGAAACGGAAAGAATGATTAATCCGGTAAGCAGCACGCCTCCGGAATTCGATGCCGCGCGCGATCTTCCTTCCGGTTTTATGGAATTCTTTCTGCCCCTGCACCGCAGGTTCACGCTGCTGCAGCAGGAACTGGCTTTGAAGCGAGTCGAAGTGCTGCAGCGATCACTTGAAGGCGACAAGCCGAGGCATCACTTTCCATCGGACACGGTGCGTAATGGCTGGCGAATCACTCTGCCGGATTGGTGCCGCGACCAGCGCAACCAGATGACCGGTCCGGCCGACGATGGCGAATTGTGCGTCAAGATGTTGAACTCGGGCGCTCCAGGCGTGATGCTCGACCTAGAGGATTCCTGCGTCAACGAGTGGTCGCATCATGAAAAGGGCGTGGCCAACATTCTGGCTTGCTTGCGCGGCGAACTTAATTACTACGACAAAAAGCGCGACCGCACTGTGGGCATTCAAGCGAACGGTACCGTGATTTTTACGCGGCCGCGCGGGCTGCACCTCAACCAGGCCGGGGTGATTCCGGGTGAGCTGGTTTCGGCATCGCTGATCGATGTGGCACGAATCTTTTATGGCATTGAACCAGGGGAATTGAAGCATCCACTGTGCATCTACATTCCGAAATCAGAGTCGGCGGAAGAAGCGCTGTGGTGGCGCGATCTGTTCCAGGCGCTGGCTCAATGGCGCGGGCTGCCGCACGACTACATCAAGTGCATGGCGCTGGTGGAATCGCACCCGCTGGCGTTTCAGATGGAAGAGTTCGCCTACAACCTGCGCGATCACATTATTGGACTGAATCTTGGCCGCTGGGATTATATGGCGAGCCTGATTCATTTCAACCTCGACGATCCCGACTGGGTTTTGCCGGATCGCAACACGATCCCGCACAACGTTGCTTTCTTTCAGAACCTGCGGGAGTTGATGCCGGAGATTTGCCACCACCGCGGGATTCTTGCGATTGGCGGGATGACCGCGCTTTATCCCAGCCGCGAAGATGCCGAGTTGAATGCCCGAGCGCTGGCCATTCTCGAAAAAGACAAGAAAAACGAGGCCGATTGCTTGATGGATGGGGCGTGGACGGGGCATCCCGATCAGAACGCGATTGCCGTGGCTCAGTTCCCCCACCCGAACCAGCTCAACGCGCGGCCAAAGAATGCGAGCCGCTATCCGGACCTGCGGCCGCAGCCGGCGGGAGTGGGCGCACGCACGGTGAATGGGACGAGGGCGGCAGTAAGAACTGTGATTCGCTACCGGCACGGCGTGCTCAGCAGCCGAGGCGCCAGCCTGCTTGACGGATATATGGAAGATCTGGCGACGGATCGCATTTACCGGCTGATGATTGCCCAACGCGTACTGCATCGCGACATCGTGCAGGTGCACGATGAGCAGGGACAGGCAGTGGAGCATACGCCGGAACTCATTACGCGGCTGTTCGACGAAGAACTCGAGCGCTTGTTGGCCGGGCTGCCTTCGAACGCAGGTCCGGAGGAAGCGGAGCGTTTCCGCCAGGCTCGCGAAATGAGTGAAGCCATGATCGTCAACGGAGAATTTAATCCGGTTTAAGCAGCCGGACGCAAGAGATCAGTTTTCAGGAGAACGCACATGCCAGCCAACGGAAACGGACATAACAGGCACACCTTAACTCAACATCAGATCGAGCATCCGTTGAGTGACCAGGAGCGGGTCACGCAATATGCTCTTGCCCAGGCGGCGATGCGCGAGAATTGGGCGTCCAATCCGCGATGGAAGGGCGTGGAGCGTGCGTACACAGCCGAAGATGTGTTGCGTTTGCGCGGCTCCATCCATATTGAGCATACGCTGGCGCGGATGGGGGCCGAGCGGCTGTGGGACCTTTTGCAAACTGATTCGTACATCAACGCGCTGGGGGCGATGACCGGCAATCAGGCGATACAGCAAGTGCAGGCGGGGCTGAAGGCGATCTATGTCAGCGGATGGCAGGTTGCGGCCGACGCCAACAATGCGGGCACGATGTATCCCGACCAGAGCTTGTATCCCGCGGACAGCGTTCCCAATCTTTGCCGGCGCATCAACAATGCGCTGCAGCGAGCGGACCAGGTGCATCACGCGGAGGGTAAAGTGGCTCCGGGACAGACCTGGTTTGCGCCACTCGTCGCCGACGCCGAAGCAGGATTCGGCGGAACGCTGAACGCTTTCGAACTGATGAAGGCGATGATCGAAGCCGGCGCGGCCTGCGTTCATTTCGAAGATCAACTTTCGTCGGCGAAAAAGTGCGGACACTTAGGCGGGAAGGTTCTGGTCTCTACCACCGAAGCGGTTCAAAAGCTGGTGGCGGCGCGGCTGGCAGCTGATGTGATGGGCGTGCCTACACTGATCATGGCTCGTACCGACGCGGATAGCGCTCACTTGCTGACCAGCGACATCGATCCGCGCGATCGTGCGTTCTGCACCGGCGAGCGGACCGCGGAAGGATTCTTTTGCATTCGCGGAGGCATTGACTCGGCGGTCGCCCGCGGGCTGACCTATGCGCCCTATGCCGACCTGATCTGGTGCGAGACTTCGCATCCGGACTTGGAGGAAGCGCGGCACTTCGCCGAAGCGATTCATGCGCAGTATCCGGGGAAGATGCTGGCTTACAACTGCTCGCCGAGTTTCAACTGGCGCAAGAATCTGGATGACGCGACCATCGCCCGCTTCCAGCCCGAACTGGCGCGTATGGGATATAAATTCCAGTTCGTGACCCTGGCGGGCTTCCATGCGTTGAACCTCAGCATGTTCGAGCTGGCGCGGGCATATAAGGTGACGGGGATGGCGGCGTATTCGAGTCTGCAAGAAAAGGAATTCAGGAGTGAAACTCAAAACGGGTACGAAGCGGTGAAGCATCAGCGCTTCGTAGGGACGGGATATTTTGATCAGGTGCAGCAGGTGATCAGCGGCGGTGCGGCGTCGACGACGGCTTTGGTCGGGTCCACGGAAGCGGAACAGTTCGTGGAGAAGAAGTCGGTGATGCGTGCGGAGAGTCTGCCCTATGGGGCTAGCCAACCCATTGTTGAGAACTGTCCGCCGATACCTGTGAGCTTTAATTTGGGTTCGGACGAGATGTTGTTGCCGTCGGGCGATTAACCCGTGCACGTCGCGTTGAAAACAGAGTGCCGGTCTGCGAATGCGGACCGACTATGCTGCATCCGTCGTCTGAGTCTGTTCCCGGCGCTCGCCCGGTTCGCCTGTACTGTCCATAGCTCGCTTCGCCATTTCTGGCATCCCAAGCGCGCGTAAGACCTCGGCCTGAATGGGCGCGATGTACGTGTTGATTGCCCGTGCCCCATAGTCGGGACCGCAAACCGTCCGCAGCGGCCGCTGTCCGGCGGGCAGGTCGATCAGATTGGAAATCGCGTCTGCTACCTCTTGCGGGTTCGTGCTCTGTTCGGAGGCAAAGAATTTTCCAAACACGTCCATGAACATAGCGCGGATTTCGGCGATCTGCTCATAGGAGTGTGTGCGCTCACGATCAGCGGGTTCCGGGCTGTTGGCCAGCAAGCGGGTGGGGAACGGGCCAGGTTGGACGATCACAGAATCAACCCCAGAGCCAGTCAACTCATACCGCAGGACCTCGGCATAAGCTTCGAGCGCGAATTTGCTCGCACAATAAAAAGCGCAAGCGGGGAATAGCACACGGCCCACAATCGAACTGATGTGAATGATCAGCCCCTGCCTGCTCTTCCGCATGTGCGGGAGCACAGCCCGGCACAGCCGCGCGGGACCCATAAAATTGACGTTCATTTGCTCTTCTATTTGTGCTTCGTTGAACGCTTCCGTGATGCCGATTGCCATGTGACCTGCGTTGTTGACGAGCACGTCCAATCGCCCCGTGTCTTGCAGCACAGTTCGCACCGCGTCGTTCACAGATTCGGTCCGAGTGACATCGAGATCGATAATCCTCAGCGCTAGGCTTTCCGCGGCTGCCAGTTTGGCCAGCGACTCGGCTGTTTCGCGGTTCTTGGAGGCAGTCGCGCGCATCGACGCATAGACGGTGTGACCCGCCCTCGCCACGGTTTCCGCCGCCAGCCGGCCTATCCCCGAACTGGTGCCGGTAATCAGTACGACTTGTGATTCGGCCATCGTCCTCGGATTCATAACGCGCATAATGATCTCCCGTAACCCGTCTGTCAACTGGATTCATCACACCCTCCAGTGAGCGAGCGAGAAGATAGCGCTTACGGGAGGCCGCCATTCGGCTTGGCTTAGGGCAGGTATTCAGCGCCGGCACGGCGGCACTACTTCGAGACATCC